>Ga0207697_10000562_pt1 | contig 21053 bp, 15 predicted proteins | sample KBSSwiS5withPhiX_FD_184293 | JGI IMG/M metagenome (GOLD analysis project Ga0207697, IMG submission 184293) | Switchgrass rhizosphere microbial communities from Kellogg Biological Station, Michigan, USA, with PhiX - S5 (SPAdes) (version 2) | ecosystem: Host-associated > Plants > Roots >... | reverse complement strand
GCTCGTCAGCCTGGTGGAGCACGGCAAGCTCGATCTCGCGCACATGATCACGCGCACCATGCCGCTCGACGACGTGAACGAGGCGTTTCGGGCCATGCAGGCCGGCGAGGTCAGGTCTGCGGATTCAATGTTCGGGACGAACATCGCCCTGAGCCTGACCCGTTGTCCGTTGAAGCGTTCCGGATGCCGCGCGAGAGCGCTTCGGTCCTCAGCGCCGCCAGCCATTCGCTGAACGGCGGCGGGAGTGGCGGGACGGGCGCGATGTCCTGCGCTGACGCGATCAACACGCCGGCGACGAGCACCGTCGCGATCGCGAGCAACAGCCGGCGCATGGGTGATGGTAGCACTCCGGGATCGGGGACCAGGGACCAGGGACCAGGGTGGTTCAAGGTTCAGGATTCAGGGTTCAGGGTTCCAGGTTCAGGGACGTGCGCCCCGAGCAATTTCCCCAGGTCCCGGGTCCCCGGTCCCGGGTCCCGAGTTGCGTCAGTCCCCTGACGCCCACGCCAGCAGCTGGATCCACGAGCGGTACGGACGGCCGGTGGCGCGGGTCATGCCGATCTCGCAGGTTCGGCTACTCGAGTAATGGCCGTCGGCGGGGACGGCGCGGACCTCCGCGGCGGGAATGCGGGTGGCGGACTCGGTCAGCTCCGGGAACAGGAAACCGCGGTCGCCGGCAAAGCCGCAACAGCCCGAGGAGGGCGGGACGAAGACGCGATGGCTGCATGCCGCGGCGAGGGCCGACAGGTGCGGCGCGTTGCCCATCTTCACGAGCGAGCACACCGGGTGCAGCACGACCGACGCGGCCCGCCGCCGCAGCGGCAGCGCGGGCACCACGCTGGTGCGGAAGTATTCGACCGCGTCGAGGAGGCGCATCCGCGCCACGCGGGCGCGGTTCTCGTCGCTCAAGCCGTCCGCGTGCGTGAGCGCGTAGGCGCACGGACTGGTGTCGATGACGACCGGCAGCGCACCCTGCTGCGACGCGCCCCATAGCGTGTCGATCGTCGCGTTCGCGGCAATCGCCTGTGCCTCCTGGTAACCCTTGGAACTGAACGGCATGCCGCAGCAGTGCTGCTCGATGCCGGAAGGAATGTGCAGGGCCACGCCGGCCCGCGCGGCGACCGCGATCATGGCCGCCGGGACAGAGGCATCCAGCGGCTCACCCGGTTCGGGGCCCATCGTCCGGCTGACGCAGGATGGGAAGAGGATGGCCGCCGCACCGGCCGCTCGCGTCTCCGGCAGCGGGCCGGCAGGCGCAGGGAGATCGGCGCCGAATCCGGGCCCGCGGCCCGCGGCCAGGCGCCGCAGCGGACCGGCCATCCGTGACGCACGCAGCGACGTCCTGACCAGCCGTTGGGTGGTTGCGAAGTGTGTGGCCGCCGTCGCGGCGACCCGCCGTGCCGCCGGTGACGCCATCGAGGCACGCAGACGTTTCGTCAGCCGGCCCGTGTCGATCGAGACCGGGCACGCCAGCGCGCATAGACCATCGGTCGCGCAGGTATCGAGGGCATCGTACTGGTAGGCCTCGCGGAGGGCCGCGACGTCCGCGCCGGGCCGCTCCATGGCCCGGCGGACGACGATTCGCTGGCGCGGGGTCAGCGTGAGATCGCGGCTCGGGCAGAGCGACTCGCAGAAGCCGCACTCGATGCACTTGTCGACTTCCGCCTCGACTTCGGGCAGCGACTTGAGATCCTTGATGTGGGCCTCGGGATCGTGGTTGACGAGGACGCCGGGGTTGAGGAGTCCCTGCGGATCGACCAGCGACTTCACGCGGACCATGATGTCGAACGCCGCGCCGCCCCACTCGGCCTCGACGAAGGGGGCCATGTTCCGTCCGGTGCCGTGCTCGGCTTTCAACGACCCGTCGTACTTCCCGACCACCATCTCCACGAGATCGCGATTGAACGCCTCGTACTGCCTGATCGCGGCCTCGTCATTGAACGACTGCGAGATGACGAAGTGGAGGTTGCCGTCCTTGGCATGCCCGAAGATGATGCCGTCTTCGTAGCCGTGCGTGCGGAAGAGCGCCTGCAGATCCAGCGCGGCGGGCGCGAGCACGTCCGGGGGCACGGCGATGTCCTCGAAAATCACGCTGGTGCCACGCTTGCGGACCGCGCCAACGGCCGGGAACATGCCCTTGCGCACTTTCCACAACCGCGCCTGCTGCGCCGGATCGCTGGTGAACTCGGGCGGCGCGACCAGCTCCAGCCTCGCCGACACCGCGTCAGCGGCGGCGCGCAGGGTGTCGAGCGGTGTGCCCGCCGGCGCCTGGAATTCGACGAGAATCCCGGCCGCGTCGGGTGCGAGCGTCGCGAGCAATGCAGGTACGCCCGGCATCGCCTGCACCGACCTGAGCGCGGCCCGATCCATCAGCTCGATCGCCGCGGCGCCCGCCCTCGTCAACGGCACAACCGCTTCGGCCGCGATCTCGATGTGACGGAAGAACAGCAGGCCGGTGTACTTCACCGGCAGGTCAGGGACGGTGTGGAGCACGGCCTCGGCGAGGAACGCGAGCGTCCCCTCGGATCCGATGAGCAGATGCCGGAGCATCTCGAGCGGGGAGTCGTAGTCCAGGAACGCGTTCAGCGAATACCCAATCGTGTTCTTGATCCGGTACTTCTTCCGGATCCGTTCGACCAGTGCCGGCTGCCGCCGGACGTCGTCTCGCAGCGCGATCAGGCCCGCGGCGAGGCCAGGTTGGTCCCGCTCGAAAGCAGCCACAGCACCTGGCTGTGAGGTGTCCACCACCGTGCCCGACGGCAGCACGAACACCAGCGAGTCCAGGGTGTGATAGCTGTTCTGTGCGACGCCGCAGCACATCCCGCTCGAGTTGTTCGACAGGATGCCGCCCATCATGCACGCGTCGATCGAGGCCGGGTCTGGGCCGATGCGGCTCCCGAAGGCGGCGAGCGTGCGATTGACCTTGCCGCCGATCGCCCCCGGCTGCACCCGCACCCGCTTGCCGCCATCCAGGGGCTCGATCCCCCGCCACCCATGGCCCAGGTCCACCAGCAGGCCGTCGGTGATCGCCTGCCCCGACAGACTGGTACCCGCGGCGCGAAACGTCATCGGGATGCGCAGGCGGTGCGAGAGCGCGAAGATCTCGCGCACCTCGTCAACGGACTCCGGGCGCAGCACCGCCCGCGGCACGAGCCGGTAAAAACTGGCGTCGGACGCGTACGCGGCAACATCGATCGGACGGTCGAGGATGCGCCCGGGAGGAAGGATCCGTTCAAGCTCGGGTCGAAGAGGGGTCACGCTGGCTCCATCACCGTTTCGGGTTCGCACCTCTCATCTCATCACATCACGTTCACGCGCGAGCCCGGCACCACGCGTGGTGGCCGGCTCGATGATGGCGAGCGACGCGACCAGCACGAGCGCGACGCTCAGCAGCGGTGCCGCGGTGATATCGGCATCCGCGCCGAGGTGCAGCGCCGATCCCAGCAGTACGCCAGCGAGCATCACCTCGGCCGCGGCGATCCACGGAAACAGCCGGCCCCGATGTGCCGCCAGCTGCGAGGAGTGTACCCGCGACGTGAACAGCAGGTTGAGCCTGAGCGTCACCGCGATCGTCGCCACGGCGAGCACGCCAAGGAAGATCCATCGGCCATAGGGCGGACCCATCGCGCGGCGAATCAACAAGGCCAGCACAGGTGTGGCCGCGTCGACAATCGCCAGAGACGTCTGGTGGAACTGCCACCACCACAAGGCCGCCGTGCCCGGCGTCGCCGGCACGAGCAAGGCGGGCCCCGTCGCTGCCGTGAGCCGTCGCAGATCCGCGACCAGCGCGGCGGCCGAGCCGTAGCGGTCCGCCGGGGCAGCACGCAGGCAGCGGATGACGATCGCGTCCAGCCCGGCCAGCGCCTTGCCCGGCAGCACCGCCCGCCCTTCCATGATCGCCGACATGTTCGAGAGGGCCAGGGCGGGGTCCGCGCCGAACGGATGCTCGCCGCTCGCCAGCTCCCAGGCCACCACGCCGAACGAAAACAGGTCGGCTCGCGCGTCCACCGCGCCACCTCCGAGCTGCTCCGGGGCCATGTAGCCCGGCGTCCCGAGCGCGACGCCGTCCTGCGTGAGCCGCGTCATCGACGGTGCGTCTGGCGAGGGCTCCCAGCGTGCCAGCCCGAAGTCGAGCACCTTGATCTGCCCATCGTCGCGCCGCATCACGTTCTCCGGCTTGAGATCTCGATGGACGATGCCGATCCGGTGCGCGGCGTCGAGCGCGCCGGCGATGTCGAGCAGCGTGGGAACGAGCCGCGATGGCGGCAGAGGGCCGTCGCCCAGCTCCTCACGCAGCGTCCGCCCGCGCACCAGCTCGCCAACGATGTAGAGGCCGTCCGCCGTTTCCTCGAGCGCGTAGATGGTGGCGATGGCGGGATGCGACAGGGCCGCCGCGGCGCGCGCTTCACGGGTCAGCCGCGCCCGGCGCGCGGGATCGCGGGTGTACTCGGGAGGCAGCGCCTTGATGGCTACCATGCGCCCGAGCCGTTGATCCTCCGCCGCGTAGACCACACCCATCCCACCGCGGCCGATTTCCTCGGCGATCCGGTAACTGCCGATCTGGCGTCCGATGACCGGGGAGGGATCGTCCAGCAGCAGCTCGGGCGCGGCAGCCCACACCGGCGCGTCCATGAACTCGCCCGCGCGCTCGTGGCTCGCGAGCAGCGACCGCACCTCACGGGCCATCCCCCCATCGTCCGCCTCGATCGCGGCGAGGCGCCGCTCGCGTTCAGCGGGCGATGCGTCGAGGAGCTCGTGAAAGAGCTGGTTGATGTCGCGCCAGCGCGAGGGATTCACGCCGAGAGCTCGCGGGCGAGCCACGCGCGCGCGATGGTCCAGTGCCGCTTGACCGTCGCGGCGGAGATGTTCATCGCCTCGGCGGCCTCCTCGATCGTCAAGCCGCCGAAGAACCGCAGCTCCACGAGCCGCGCCTGCTCGGGATCGATCGCCTCGAGACGCTGCAGAGCCTCGTCCAAGGCGAGGAGATCGATGTGCGGACTGTCGGCAGCGAGCAGACCCTCGTCGAGCGTGACGCGGGCCTGGACGCCGCCACGCTTCAGGGCGCCGCGGGCCCGTGCCCGTTCGATGAGGATCTGGCGCATCGAGTGCGCGGCGATGGCGCAGAAGTGCGCCCGGTTCTGCCAGCGGTCCGGCTTGTCTTTGAGCAGCCGCAGGTAGGCTTCGTGGACCAGCGCGGTCGCCTGGATGGTCTGTCCGGGACGCTCGCGGCGCAGGTAAGCGGCCGCGAGCCTCCGGAGCTCGTCGTAGACGAGCGGCAGCAGCGCGTTGACCGCGGGGTCCGGCTGCCGGCCTGTCGTCATTACTCCACTCGTTCGATCGTGACCTTGTTCATGACCACCGGGGACACCGGGCGATCCTGCCGGCCGGTGGGAACCCCGCCGATCCGGCGCACGACGTCCAGCCCTTCGACGACCGCGCCGAACACGGAGTGGCGCCGATCGAGGTGCGGCGTCGGCCCAAGGGTGATGAAGAACTGACTGCCGTTGCTGTTCGGACCGGAGTTGGCCATCGACAGGATGCCGGCGCGATCGTGGCGCAGCGAGGGGTGGAACTCGTCGGCGAACTGGTAGCCCGGGCCGCCGGTTCCCTGACCGAGGCGGTCGCCCCCCTGGATCATGAAGCCGTTGATGATCCGGTGGAAGACCACGCCGTCATAGAACGGCGCCTTCTTCTTCTCGCCGGTCACCGGGTCCTTCCACTCCTTCGTCCCCTCGGCCAGTCCGACGAAGTTGGCGACGGTCTGGGGCGCCTCCTTCTCGAACAGCTGGATGGTGAAGCGACCCTCGGTGGTGTCGAAGTGCGCGTAGACGCCAGGTTCCATAAGCTCCTTTTACCGGATGAGATGTGGGCTGAGATTATAGCCAACAAACGCGCGGTCGCTCCCGTCTACCGAGCGGCGAACGCCGATGCCTGAGCCGGCCTCATCACGCCTTCGTACGAAGACCTTCGTTGACATTACGAAGTCGTTCGTAGATAGTGTCCCGCATGCCGAAATTGACCCTGCCGCGGCCGACCGACGGCGAGCTGGCCATCCTGCGAGTGTTGTGGGCGCGTGGCCCGAGCACGGTGCGGCAGGTGCACGACGTGTTGTCCCGGGATCGTCCCGGAGCCTACACCACGACCTTGAAGCTGCTCCAGATCATGACGGAAAAGGGTCTCGTTCGCCGAGACGACGCGGATCGGTCGCACGTGTATACGTCGCGGATGACCGAAGGGCAGACCCAGCGCCAGCTGGTCGGAGACCTGCTCGATCGGGCGTTCGGCGGCTCGGCTTCCAAGCTCGTGATGCAGGCCCTCGCGGCACGTCGCGCGACCCCCGAGGAGCTCGGCGAGATTCGCCGTGTGCTCAACGAGCGTCGCCCCGGGGACGGCACCAAGGGCGGCCGTCCCGGCGGCGAGAACCGCCAGCAGGAGGAAGACGATGAGCGTGATTGATCTTCTGACCCGGCAGCCCATCGCCCAGGCTATCGGGTGGGCCCTGCTCCAGTTCCTGTGGCAGGGCGCGGTGCTGGGCGTCATCGCGGCAGTCGCGCTTTCGGCGCTGCGCCGCAGCGCGCCGGACATCCGCTACGTCGTCGCCAGCATCGCTCTGGCCGTAATGGCCACGCTGCCGATCGTGACCGCGCTCCAGGCCGGGCGAAACATCGACGCGCCGGAGGAGCGCTCGATTGTCCCTCCTGCGACGGCGCGCGCCACGGCGAGTCCCGATCCTGACCGCGAGCTCACCGCGGCCCCCGACAGCGCAGACTCCGCAAACGCACCCGGCGTCGACGCGGCACGTCCGCTGAACGGCCGCACGGGCGCAACATGGCTCGCGCTTTTCGCCGCCGCGTGGCTCTGTGGCGTGCTGATTCTGTCACTGCGCCTCGCGACCGGATGGATGTGGATACAGCGCCTGAAGTCGCATCGTACGACGGCGGTGTCGGCGCGCTGGCAGTACACGGCGCAAACGCTGGCGCGCCGGCTGCACATCCGCCGGCCGGTCCGACTTCTCGAGTCCGCGTCGATCGCCGTGCCGACGGTGATTGGCTGGCTGCGCCCGGTGGTGCTGATGCCGGCCAGTGCGCTGGCGGGGTTGGCGCCCGAGCAGCTGCAGGCCATTTTGGCGCACGAGCTCGCGCACATCCGCCGCCACGACTATCTCGTGAACCTGCTGCAGACGCTCGTGGAGACGCTGCTGTTTTACCATCCGGCCGTATGGTGGCTGTCGCGCCGCATCCGTGCCGAGCGTGAGCACTGCTGTGACGATCTGGCCGTCAGCCTGTGCGGCGATCCGTACACCTACGCGCGGGCGCTGGCGGACCTTGAAGGCCTGCGCGCCCCGTCTGTTCCTCTCGTGCTGGCCGCGACCGGCGGGTCGTTGCTCGGACGCGTGCGGCGGCTGGTCATCGGGCCGTCGCACGCAGGACGTGGGCCAGGCTGGCTGGCCGGAACCGTCGCCGTGCTGGTGATAGCCGGCGTCGGCCTCGGTGCCATAGGCAACGAGTGGCGTCAGTCGGAGCGTCGCTCGCCAACGGCCGCGTCCCGCGGCACGCGCGACACCTCCGCCATGCAGGGACTTCCAACCAGTTCGCTGCGCGAGGCGCGCGAAGCGGCCTATGCGGCGCGCATCGCCGTGCACGAGATCGCCGTCAACCTTCAACGGACCGCGCGGTCCACGCGGTTGGCGCTGCAGCAGGCCACGCGCTCGGTCGCCATTGCCGTCAGGGCCGCCGTGCGCCCTAATGCCATTCCGCATTCGCTCCCGTACCGACCCTCGACGTCCCCGAACCCGCCGGTACACCCGGATTCGTCGGCTCCGTCCATGCCCGCTGCGGCCGACCACCCGGCGCAGAGCACACGCAAGGACGCTACCGTCACCAGCCAGACGTCGTCCGGCGGCTCGAGGCAGCACGGGACGATCGGCGGGTCGCACAATGGCGAGAAGCTCGAGGTCAGCTTCGACGGGGAGTTCGAGTTCACAGACGATGATCTCGATATCAAGCGGATGTCGCCGAATGGCGCGCTCCGCATCACCGACGGCGGCTGGTTCACCCGTCACACCGTCGAGTTCAAGGCGGACGCGTCGGGCACGATCGAGCGCCACTACCGAGACGGCAGCGGCGAGCGGCCGTTCGACCCCGAGGGACGCCAATGGCTCGCGCGAGTGTTGCCGGGGTTCATCCGGCAAAGCGGCATCGGCGCTCCCGCCCGCGTCGCGCGCATCCTCAAGCAGGGCGGTCCGGCGGCGGTCCTCCGGGAGATCTCGCTCATCGACGGCGCCTATGCGAAGCGCGCGTACTTCACCGAGTTGATGAAGGCGCCGGCCCTGGACGCCGCGACCCGGGTCGCAGTCCTGACTCAGGCCGGACGCGAGATCGACTCGGACTTCGAGCTTGCCACTTTCCTCATCGAGCAGCGCGATCGCTTGGTATCTGACGACGGCGCCCGCCGCGCGTACCTCGAAGCCGCCCGCCGCATCAAGTCCGATTTCGAGCTGCGTCGCGTCCTTTCGGCCGCGGTCGAGAAAGGCCCGCTGACGCCGGCGCTGCTGACGGACCTGCTCGAGGCCAGTACCTCAATCGACTCGGACTTCGAACAGGCGAGCCTGCTGGTCCAGGTCGCGAAGCAGACGACGCTCGACGGCTCCGCCCGCGGCGCGTTCTTCCGGGCGCTCGACACAGTTGCCAGCGACTTCGAACACCACCGCGTCCTCACTGCGCTGGCCGAGCGGACCGATCTCACCGACGACCTCGTCCGGCAGATGCTGACATCGTCGGCGACGTTGGGCTCGGACTTCGAACAGGGCACGTTCCTCGTGCAGATTGCCGGACGGCGCTCGATCGGCGCGGTGCGCGAGCCATTCTTCCAGGCGGTGTCGCACGTCGGCTCGGCATTCGAACGCGGCCGCGTGCTGCAGGCCGTGCTCAAGCAGCCGGACGTGCCGCAGGACGTCCTGGTGAGCGTGCTGCTCGCGATCGAAAGCGTGGGCGCCTTTGAGGCGTCCCAGGTGCTGCAAGCTGCGGCGCCTCAGCGCGAATTGACCGGCCACGCGCGCGACCTGTATGTGAGTGCCGCGAGCCGTCTTGGCGCCTTCGAACAGGGTCAGGCGCTTGCGGCTCTGGCCAGGACCGATCGCCGCTGACGCGGCACTTCCTCGAGTTACAAAGTGGCCCGCCCGCCTGGGTGCGCCACTCCCGCCCACACATCCGGACTCGGCCTTTCGCGATAGAATGCGAAACTGGCTCATCCACTTATGCAGGGTCGGCATCTCCAGGCGCTGCTCGTCGAAGACGACGACGCATACGCAACGATGCTGCAGGCGGAGTTGACGGCGGAGTCTTCGGCGCGCGTCTCGGTGGAGCGGGCGCGCAGCCTGGCCGACGCCACCAGCCGTCTCGCGGCGCGGCCATTCGACGCCGTCCTGCTCGATCTTGGTCTTCCCGACAGTTCCGGCCTCGACACCTATGCGCGACTTGCCAGCGCCGCCGGCGGCACCCCGATCGTCGTCCTCACGGCGAGCGACGACGACGGGCTGGCGCTCGGGGCGGTGCACGCCGGCGCGCAGGACTATCTGGTCAAGAGCGCGGCGGACGCTTCCCACGTCGCGCGGGCGCTACGTTATGCGTGCGAGCGGGCAGCGCTGCGCCGCACCCTGATCGATCGGGAGGCGCGGTTTCGCACGCTGGTTGATCAAAGCCAAGAGGCGATCACGCTGCTGGACGAGCAGCGGGTCGCTATCTATCACAGCCGCGCGGTCGAGACCGTGACCGGCTACCTGCCGCAGGAGCTCGAAGGCCAGCGCGTCGATCGCCTGATCCATGAAGAAGACCGCGAGTCCTGGCTGCAGACGTTCGCAAGCTGTGTCGATCATCCGGGAACCCCGCACCCGCTGGCCTACCGCTTCCAGCATCGCGACGGATCCTGGCGGTTCGGGGAAGCGGTGATCGCGAGCCACCTGACCAACGCGGCGGTGCGCGCCGTCGTGCTGAACCATCGGGACGTGACCCAGCAGAAGGAAGCCGAGGAAGCCTTGCGCGCCAGCGAGGAGCGCCTGCGCGAGGTCTACAAGATGGAGGCGGTCGGCCGCCTGGCTGGCGGCATCGCCCACGACTTCAACAACGTGCTCACCGCGATCTTCGGCTACACCGATCTGCTGCTCGAGCAGTTGCCGGACGACGTGTCACGCGGGGACGTCCTCGAGATCCGGCGATCCGCCGAGCGCGCAGCCTCGCTCACGCGGCAGCTGCTCGCGTTCGGCAGGAAGCAAGTGTTGCAACCGCGTGTCGTCGACGTGCGTGAGGTCATCGCCGCGGTCGAGCCATTGCTGCGGCGGGTGGTCGGACGTCACGTCGACATCGCCGTGCGCTGTGACGCGCCGATCGCGAAGATCCGCGCGGACCCAGGGCAGATCGAGCAGGTCCTGATGAACCTGTGCGCCAACGCGCGGGATGCCATGTCGCAGGGCGGGCAGGTCGAGATCCGGGTGCAGGATCGGCTCGTCACCCCCGAAGAAGCGTTGCGACGGTCAGGGCTCGAGCCGGGTGCCTACGTGCTGGTCACGGTGACGGACTCGGGTCCGGGCATCCCCGACGAGATCCGGCCGCATATCTTCGAGCCTTTCTTCACGACCAAAGAGCAGGGCAAAGGAACAGGGCTCGGGCTGGCGACCGTCTACGGGATCGTCAAGCAGAGCGGCGGCGGGGTGTACCTGGATGCGGACGGCAGCGCAACCTTCGCGATCTATCTGCCGTCGCTGGCCGAGACGACGCCCGAAGTGGGGCGTTGATCGGCATCAACGCCCCGACGGCGACTACTTGCTCTGCTTGAAGTCAGACGGGATGGCCAGGTCAGTCGCGTTCACGGTGGTCGCGATCTCGAGCGTTTCGCCGGTCACGGTGAAGATCGTCGCGCGCGACTTGCTTTCGTCCTTCTTCATCATCTTGCGCGCCAGCATCCCGCTCAGGCCGCTGGCGCTGCCGGCGGAGGACTCGGTGTCCTTGGCCGCCTGCTGCGCGCTCTTGACCGCGTCGAAGGTGGTGACCGTCTGGAGCGGCGTGCCTTTCAGGTTGACCTTCTCGCGGTTCAACCGCTCCATGCCCTGCTTGACGAGCGGGTAGCTGGCAATCACCGCGGCCATCTGCTCGGGTGAGACGCCGGTCGTTTCCGGCGCGACCGCCTTCCAGTAGCGCATCTCGAACTCGGCCAACTCCTTCATCGCCGGGATTTCGGGCCCCAGCCACACGTCGGAGGTGACCACCAGGCCGCCGCTGTCCTCGAGCGTCTTGCCCTTTTCCCGGACGGTGATGGTCATGACCACTTCGCGTGCGTCGTAACCGGCGATCGACTTCTTCTGCCCGGTCTCCTTTACGTCGAAGTCGACCTCCATCTCGGGAGCCTTTTCTTTGCTCTCGGGTTCCTTGGTTTCGGGCTTCTTGCCGGCTTCTTCCTTCGCCGCCTTGTCCGCCTCGCGCTGGGCCTTCTCCTGCGCGTCCTTGATCTGCTGGCGCAGCTCCGCGAACGTCACGACGGTGTAGGTCTTCTTCTTGAAGTCGAGGTCGTAGACCTTCTCCTCCCCGAGATCCACGATCCGGCCGGCGGTGTCGGTCGTCGTCATCTTGCGATCGCCCTTGACGGCATTGCTGGAAGTAATGCCTTCCTTTGCCGCCTTGCCGCCGAACATCCCGATCATGCGGCCGAGCATGCCTTCGAACTTCACCTGCGTGTGTTCGCGGGTCTTGACCTCCGCGTGCAAGATGCTCGTGGCGAGCACGACGAGAGACAGGGCGAGCGTCCCGGCCTTGAACTGACGATTCATGTATCCTCCCAGATAGACCGAGCGTATTGTAACGCCGGCGCGACGCCGACCCGGCGGGCCGGCCCGCGGCCGATCAGGAATCGGCAAACGATCGCGAACCTTCAACGGTGCTCGGCAGCTGGCGCCTCTACAATCGCCCCGCGAAGATGGTGCCGCCCCGAGACCGGGTTAACGCCGATGTCTGGTGAGCGTCCTCCCTTGCAGATGGAGGTTGCGTTGCGTCCCGTGCTGCCCGGCCCGAGGCCGGAGGCGGCGCGGTTCGATGCGGCTCACGCGTCGGAAGATGCCGGTCTGGTCGGCGCGGCCCGGCGCGGGGACCAGGGGGCCTTCGCGCGCCTGTACGATCGCTATGCCCGCGTCGTCCACGGCCTGCTCCTGACCCGGGTGCCGGATGGCGACGTGGACGATTTGGTACAGGACGTCTTCCTTGCCGCGTGGAACCGGCTCGACGGCCTGCGCGATCCCGCAGCGTTCGGCGGCTGGGTGGCGATGATTGCCCGCAACCGCGCGATCGACTTCCATCGGCGCGCTCCCGATCACGTCCAGCTGCCGGACGGTCTGGTAGCCCGCGACGAGACCCATGCACTCGCCGAGGCTCGCGGGATACTCGAGATCATCCGATCGCTGCCAGAGGCCTACCGCGAAACTCTGGTGCTGCGTCTGGTCGAGGGTTTGACCGGGCCTGAAATCGCCGCGCGCACCGGCTTGACCGCCGCCTCCGTGCGCGTGAACCTGCATCGAGGGATGAAACTGTTGCGGGAAAGACTGGATCGATGACCGACGAACGCACCGATTACTTGTGGGACGGGCGCGGCGAGGCTGAGGCGACAGTGGCGGACCTCGAGGCGGTGCTGGGCGTGCTCCGTCACCGCGGCACCATGCCGGCGCTGCCACCGCGCGTGCCGGCCCGCCGAGGCCTGCGGATTGCGGTGTTCGGGCTGACTGCGGCCGCAGCCCTCCTCCTCGTGGCGGGCGCCGGCTGGTTCGCAATCGGGCAGCGGCAGCTCGGGTGGGCAGTGGAGCGGCTCGCCGGCGATCCCGTGATCGACGGCAAGGCGCTGACCGCGGCGGGCGAGCTCCGGCGCGGCACCTGGCTGGAGACCGGCTCAGGCGGAAAGGCGCGGGTGAGGGTCGGCGAGATAGGACTGGTCGACGTCGACCCCGACACCCGGCTGCAACTCGTCTCGCCGCGCGGCCGCGAGCACCGGATGTCGCTCGATCGGGGAACGATCCACGCCCTCATCTGGGCGCCGCCGAAGGCGTTCGTCGTGGATACGCCGTCGGCCGTCGCCACCGATCTGGGCTGCGCCTACACGCTGACGGTGGACGAGGCCGGTGCCGGCCTCGTGCGCGTAACGTCGGGATGGGTCGGGTTCGATTACGGCGGCCAGGAATCGTTCATCCCCCAGAATGCCGTCTGTCCGACCCGCCCGAAGGTCGGACCCGGGACGCCATACTACGAGGACGCGCCCGCCGGGTATGCCGCTGCGCTCAGCCTCCTCGACTTCGGCGCGCCCCATGGTCCGGGTCGCGCCGCGGCGCTCGACACGGTGCTCTCGACCGCACGCCGCAAGGATGCGCTCACGCTCTGGCATCTCCTGACCCGTGGCACCATCGAGGAGCGCCGGCTGGTCTATGCGCGCATGGCAACGCTGGTCCCGCCGCCCGAAGGGGTGACACCGGAAGCCGTCCTGCGCCGCGATCGCCGGGCCACGGACCGCTGGTGGAACGCGCTCGGCCTCGACGACGCGTCGTGGTGGCGGATTTGGATGCGGGAGTGGGATGGGAAGTAGGAGTCATGGCAAATGGCAAATGGCAAATGGCAGATGGCAGATGGCAGATCGCGAATGGCTGAGAGCTGACGGCTGTTCGCTGACTGCCAGGACTGAATGAAGAACCTGCTCCGCCTCGTCGTTCTGGCCTGGGTCGGTGTGCTGGTGGCCATCCAGTTGATCCGGCCGGCGCGCACGAATCCGCCCACTGATCGATCACGGACGCTGACGGCGTCGATGACCGTGCCGCCGCCGGCGCTGGCGGTCCTCGAGCGCTCCTGCCGGGATTGCCACTCGAACGACACGCGCTGGCCGTGGTACAGCAACGTTGCGCCGATGTCGTGGATGGTAATTGACCATGTCAACAGCGGCCGTCGTCATTTCAACTACTCGGACTGGGCGAGTCATGCGCCCGACAAGTCCCGCAAGATCCTGCAGGACATCTGCGATGAGACCCGCGCCGGCTCGATGCCGATCGGGTTGTACACCTTCCTGCATCGGGACGCGCGCCTCACCGCGGCCGATGTGAACACGCTGTGCGCGTGGACATCGGAGGCGCTCGCGCCGGTCGCGAGCCACGTCCGGTAGCGCTCGCCGAGGTCGCCCGACCTGAAGGTCGGGCCTACGTCGAACCTCGTCGTCCCCACCCTTGCCGTAGGCCCGACCTAAGGGCGGGCGTGGGCCATGTGAGCGCCGAACGCCGAGCGCCGACCGGTGTACGCTGTCCCCATGGACACTCCGGCTCGCGCGACGCTCAACGTAGGGACCCCGCCTTCCGCTCCGTATAGTCACGTCGTGTCGGCTCGCGGGCTGATCTATCTGTCCGGCGTGCTCGCCGATGGTCCAGGGCGGCAGATCCTGCACAAAGGGAACGTGGCGGGACAGACCCGGGTCGTGATCGAGCGCCTGCGCGAGCGGCTCGAGGCGGCGGGGTCATCGCTGGCGCAGGTCGTCTCGGTGATGGTGTACCTGAAGTCCGCCGCGGACTTCGCCACGATGAACGAGGCGTTCCGCGCCTACTGGCCGTCCGACCCGCCGACCCGCACGACTGTGATCGCCAACCTCGTTCTCCCCGACGCGCTCGTGGAGATGACGATGGTGGCGGTGCCGAACGGCGGCGAGCGCCAGGTGATCCACCCGTCCGGATGGCAGCGATCGCCGAGCCCGTACAGCTACGCGATTCAGGCTGCGGACGTCGTGTTTCTGTCCGGGTTGATTGCCCGCAACGGCAAGGACAACAGCGTCGTGGCCGGCGATATCACGACCCAGACACGGGCCGTGCTGGACAACGCCGCCGAGATCCTGGCCGCGGCGGGGCGCTCGTTGTCAGATGTCGTGAGCGCGCGAGTCTACCTGCCCGACGCGTCGACGTTCGAGCCGATGAACACCGAGTACCGGCGCTCGTTCAGCTCGGCGCCTCCCGTGCGGGCAACGGTCCGGGCCGGTCTGGCCTCCGCGCCGTACCTCGTCGAGATGACGTTCATTGCGTCGGCCGGGCCGCGCACGATCGTCGACCCAGGCGGAGCGCCAAACCCGAACCTCAGCACCGCAATCGTCAGCGGTGGGCGCGTGTATCTTTCCGGCATGCTCGGCAACCGGACGGACACGGCGGGTGAGGTCGGCAAACAGACAACGGAGACGCTGGCGCGGATCGATCGGGCGTTGCAGACCGCCGGCTGCACCCGCTCCGACATCGTCGACAGCCTGGTCTATTTGACTGACGTCGCCGCTTTCCCGGAGATGAACGACGCCTATCGCGCGTACTTCGGAGCTTCGGCGCTGCCCGCACGCGCCACCGTCGAATCCGGCCTGTTCGCGTCTGACGGCCTGGTCGAGATCATGATGACGGCGGTCCAGCCGTGAAGACTGCCGCCGCCATGGATCGCCGGACGCCGATCCGGATTGGCATCTCGGCGTGCCTCCTCGGCGACGAGGTCCGGTTCGACGGTGGCCACAAGCGCGATCGCTTTCTGACCGACACGCTGGGTCCGTTCGTCGAATGGGTGAAGGTGTGCCCCGAGGTCGAAATGGGCTTGGGCACACCGCGCGAGACGCTGCGGCTCGTCGCTGACAACGGGATGATCCGGCTGATCACGACGCGGACTCATATCGATCACACCGCCGGCATGAATGCGTGGGCCGCCGAGCGCGTCGAGGAACTGGGCGACGAGCAGCTGTCAGGCTACGTCCTCAAGAAGGATTCGCCGAGCTGCGGGATGGCGCGGGTCAAGGTCTACGGTTTGGCGATGCCGGAGCGCTCCGGGCGCGGGCTGTTCGCCGCGGCGCTGATGGAGCGTTTCCCGAACCTTCCGGTCGAAGAGGAAGGTCGCCTGTCCGACCCGCGCCTGCGCGAGAACTTCATCGAGCGGGTCTTCGCCTATCGGCGGCTGCGCGACGTGTTCGCCGGCACCTGGACCACGGCGGACCTCATTCGCTTCCATACCGCGCACAAGATGTCGCTGCTCTCGCACTCCACCACCGCTTACCAGGCGCTGGGCCGGCTGGTGGCGGGGGCGCGAGGTCAGAAACCGGCCGCGCTGCGCGACGCCTACGAGTCGCTGTTCATGTCGACGATGGCCAAGATCGCCACGCCGGCGCGCCACACGAACGTCCTCCAGCACATGGCCGGGCACTTGAAGCGGTTGATCGACGCCGACTCCAAGCGCGAGCTGCAGGGCGCCATCGACGAGTACCGGCGCGAGCTCGTCCCTCTGGTGGTACCGCTCACGCTCTTACGCCATTACGTGCGGCTGCACAACGTGGCGTATCTCGCGGGTCAGACCTACCTCGAAGCGCACCCGCGCGAGCTGATGCTGCGGAATCACGTTTAGGCTTGCCGGGCAACAAGCGTCACGCCAAGGCGCGCGTGGCGAGCAGCAGGAACAGCATGGCGTTGGCGACGTGGCCGGTCCAGCAAATCCGGCACTGGTGTCCGTTGACAATCAGGCTGTAGCCGAGAAACGCGCTCATCGCGACGGCCGGAATCGTCATCGCCCAGAGGAGGAGAGGCGGCCATCCGGTCAGCAGTCCGAACGCCAGGACGGCGTAGAGCCCGAGTCCGAGACCGGCATTCGGAACGCCCAGCAATGCCGAGCGCGGGTTGCGGAACAGCACCGCGCAGCCGCCCCCTTCGAGCTGGCAGATCTCCGGCCCGGTCATCCATGCCGGCAGGTCGAGGTAGTGGCCGTAGAACGCCGCGGCAGCAGCCGCGACGCCGCCCGCCAACGCGATCCAAATCACGAGCGACACAATCATCAGCTTCCAGCTTCCCGCTTCCCGCTTCCAGGTTCCAGCTTCCCGCGTCGTTCGGACTCACGCGTTATCAGCGAAGTCCAGGCAACAGCCCAGGCGAACCTGGAACGTTGAACCACCCAACCGCCGAACGCCGAACGCCGAACGCCGAGCGCCTAAACGTCAGCCCTCGCCGCCTGACACTTCGGGCACCAGTATGTGAGTCGTGCGTCGCGTCCCTGTGCCGTGACCTGGATCGGCGAGGCACAGCGGCGGCATGGTTGCCGGGCGCGGCCGTAGACCGCGAGCCGTTCGGAGGGATCGTCGCGTCTCGTCGTGCGGCGATAGCCGGTGTAGGTGGTCATCGGCGCGAGGCCGGTGCTGACGTTAGCCAGGAGGAACCGGTGCGCGGTGTCGATCAGGCACCTGAGATCCGCGTCGCAGACGTGTGCGACCAGCGTGAACGGGTTGACTCTGCACGCGTACAGCACTTCAGATTTGTAGACGTTGCCGACCCCCGCCATGATGCGCTGATTGAGGAGGGCATCGCCGATCTCCATCTCGGGCCGCTCTCGCGCCCGGGCGAACGCGGCCAAGGCATCGAAGCGCTCGCCCAGAAGGTCGGGCCCGAGCGCCCGCATCTCGCGGTGCCGCTGCAGCTCACGAGATGTCAGGAACTCCGCGACGGGAATGCTGAAGCCGACGGCTTCGAAATCGGCGGTCGCGACCAGCACCCGCATCGCGATGCGGGGCTTCTGCCACGGCTCACCCGGCCGGTAGATGTGCCAGCTCCCGTTCATCTTCATGTGCGTGCGCAGGACGAGGTCGCCGGAAAACTGCATCAGCAGGTGCTTGCCCACCGACCGCACCTCTTCGACGATGCGGCCGGTGAGAGGGTGATCGTCGTGGACGCGGGTCAGCGCCGGCAGGACCGACTCGAAGCGGACGACGGGCTTGCCGCTGAGCGCACGATGGAGCGTGCGCGCGGCTCTGAATATGGTGTCGCCTTCAGGCATGGCGCCGGATCTGAAAGCCCATCGCCGAGGGGCTGAAGCCGGCATCGAGCAGGAACTCGGCGAGCGGGTGCTCCGACGCGGGCACCCCGTTGATGTCGCCGATCAGGATCGGCAGCGGGCTGTCGTCAGGCCGGGTGAGTCCGGCCAGCCGGGCGGCCAGCGCCCGTGCCACTGCCGATCGCGTCGGCTCGTTCTCCGGAAGGTAGACGCTCAGCTGCCGCGCCCCTCGACTGATGTACGCCGCCAGGCTCCCGTTCACGAGTACCACGAGCGAGCCGACCGTGCGGGTCGGACCGCGCCCGCCGGCCTCGCCATCACCGGCTAGTGCCGGCCACTTCAGGATCGTCCCGTAGGGATTCGCGGGATCGGTGGCCGCCAGCACCACCACTTCGGGATCGTCGGGCATCACCGCCAGCGCCCGCAGCAGGTCGAGCGCCGCCGGCAGCGCGAACTGGGTCGCTCCGACGCCGCCGACGAAGTAGCCGCGCCGCACGCGTCCCGCATCCTCGAGCGCCTTGAGGACGTCGTAGACCGCGCCGAACCCGCCGCTGATGCTTTCGCCGGCAGCGACTTCGCGGGTCATCACGCCGTAGCGCGCCAGCAGCTGCTGCGCAGTGGCCGTGGACCATTCGGTCGTTGTCGCGGCCTCGCCGGTGCGATCGCTGACCAGCGACCAGCGCCCCGCGGCTGACGGCGGGGCCAGACGGCGGCTGCGGAAGGCCCGTCCGGTCGACCCTGGCTTACGGGCGCGGCGATCGTTGGGTCTCGTGAACGCGCGGAGCGCGTGGAAGGTGTCGTTGGTGACCGCACCGCGCCACACGAGCATCCACAGCGCGTCGATCGTGTCGCCGGGGTATCCGCCACCCGCCGCTTCATGCAGTGCCGCGAAGAACGAGGCTCCCTGATCGCCGAGGTGTTTGAGGATAGCGGCTTCACGCGGCGCGAGCTCCGTCAGCACCGGCGGTCGCCGGAGCCGGCCCAGGTTGTCGGACAGATAGAGCGCGAGGCGGCCGTCATGCTCACCGAGCGGCTCGACTCCGCACCACACGACTTCGCCCGCCGCGGTCAGCGCGTCGAGGTCGGCCGGGTTGTAGCGCTCGATCCGCGCCGCCAGGATCTCGCGTTCGAAGATCGAGGCCGCCATCGGCGCACCCTGCAGGTTGTCGATCGTGTCGAGCAGCGCGTCGAGCCCGGAGCGGCGGCGAACGACTCCTTGCCAACTTGTGAGCAGCCGGGTGAGGACCGGCGGATCGACCGGCTCGATCTGCTTGCGCAGCTTGGCCAGCGAGCGCCGCCGGATCGACTGGAGGACATCCGGTTCGCACCACTCGCGGCCCGAGCCGCCCGGACGGAACTCGCCCTCGAGCAGCCTTCCCGCGGCAGCAAGCTCCTTCAGCAGCGCTTCCGCCGTCGCGCGCCCGATGCCGTAGCGCTCGGCGAACTCGAGCGACGTGAACGGCCCACGCGTACGTGCATACCGGCGCGCCAGATCGTGAGCGGCGTGGGGCGTCGGTTCGAGCAGCGACTCCGGCAGTCCGGACGGCAGCGGTACACCAAGAACGTCCCGGTACCGCCCGGCATACTCGACCGGCACGAACCGGGCGGTGGAGGAGATGTTCACGACAATCGCGCGCCGTGCCTTGACCAGCGCCGCCAGCGCCTCGGGTGCGTCGACCAGGCTGCGGGCCGCGACCTCGTCGCTCGTCAGGTCGCCCAGGCGCAGCAGCAGATCGTGGACGCCGTCCACTGTCTTCGCGCGCTGCGTGTCGCCAAGTTGCTGCAGCTGGTGCTCGACTTCGGCGATCGCGTCGGCGTCGAGCAGTTCCCGCAGCTCCGCTTCGCCGAGCAGCTCGCGGAGCTGGGCCTGATCGATCGACAGGGCCTGGGCGCGCCGTTCCGCCAGTGGGGCATCGCCGTTGTAGATGTAGTTCGCGACGTAGCCGAAGAGGAGCGCCGACGCAAAGGGGGACGCCACGGTCGAATCGACGGTGACCGGTTTGATCTCGCGACGTTCGACCCGCCGCAACGTCTCGACGAGCGCCGGCATGTCGAACACGTCGCGCAGGCACTCGCGATAGGCCTCGAGCAACATCGGGAACGAGCCGAACTGCGAGGCCACGGCCAGCAGATCGGCGGCGCGCTTGCGCTGCTGCCACAGCGGACTGCGACCGCCCGGACGACGGCGGGGCAGCAGCAGAGCACGCGCAGCCGCTTCGCGGAATTTAGCGGCGAAGAGTGCGGTGCCTCCCAGCTGGCGGAGGACCAGCGCCTCGGCTTCGTCCGCGGCCGGCATCATCAGCGCCGGGTCGGGCGGCGCATCCGTCTCGGGAAACCGCACCACGAACCCGTCGTCCGTCCACATGGTCTCGACGTCGACGCCGGTCTCCGCGCGAGCGCGCTCGACGACGGCCATCGCCCACGGGGCGTGGATTCGCCCGCCGAACGGGGTCAGGACGCAGATCCGCCAGTCGCCGAGCTCGTCGCGGCAGCGCTCGACGAGAATCGTGCGATCGTCGGGGACGACGCCGGCCGCGGCGGCCTGATCGGCAAGGTAGCGGACCAGGTTTTCCGCCGCCTGCTGATTCAGATCGTGATGCTGCATCAGCCGCTCGACCGCGGCGGGCGCCGGCAGGTTGCGCAGGCGCCGGACCATCTCACCGATGTGCCGGCCGAGCTCCAGGGGGCGGCCGGCCGAGTCCGCGCGCCAGAACGGCATCTTTCCCGGCTCGCCCGGTGCGGGCGACACCAGCACGCGATCGTGGGTAATTTCCTCGATGCGCCAACTCGAGGCGCCCAGCAGGAACGTTTCGCCGACCCGGCTTTCGAACACCATCTCTTCGTCGAGCTCGCCGACCCGTGCGGCCGGTCCGCGCTCGCCAATCAGGAACACGCCGTAGAGCCCGCGATCCGGAATCGTGCCGCCGTTGATCACCGCAACCCGCTTGGCGCCCTCGCGCGCGACCAGGGTGCCGGCCAGCCGATCCCACGTCAGGCGCGGCCGGAGATCCGCGAAGTCGTCCGACGGGTAGCGTCCCGACAGCATGTCGAGGATGCCTTCGTACGCGCCCCGACCGAGCTCCGCAAACGGAGCGGCCTGCCGCAGCGCGATGTAGAGCTCCTCGACCGGCCACGGGTCCATCGAGACCATCGCGACGATCTGCTGGGCGAGCACGTCGAGCGGGTTGCGCGGATAGCGGGTCGACTCGATGCGCGCCT
>Ga0207697_10000555_pt1 | contig 21125 bp, 14 predicted proteins | sample KBSSwiS5withPhiX_FD_184293 | JGI IMG/M metagenome (GOLD analysis project Ga0207697, IMG submission 184293) | Switchgrass rhizosphere microbial communities from Kellogg Biological Station, Michigan, USA, with PhiX - S5 (SPAdes) (version 2) | ecosystem: Host-associated > Plants > Roots >... | reverse complement strand
GGTCACCAAGGGTTAACCAGCGGGGAAAAGAAAGGTCCAACTATGTATCAGCCCATTCGGCTTCAATCTAGAAATTCAATCAGCCAGTCTCTGGTTGGAATGAGAATGCTTGTCAGTTTAATTTCCAGTTTTGCGCTCGCGTGTGTCGCTGCATCGCAGATGCCTCCACCCAACAGAAAGGGCCCGCCCGCCAGGCAATTTTCACAACCACACGGACATGGCAGTAGGCAAGCCAACGATTGCTGGTCCGTACCGTTGGCTTGCTTGTGATCGTTGGCTTGCTTGCGATCCTTGGTTTGCCTGTGATCGTTGGCTTGCCGCGTCGACGCCAATTACGGTGAATGTGACACAACTCCCCACTCCCTCATTCACGCCATTCACAGTCCCCACTTCGACGGCGGCGCCACAAACTAACACGGTTACCATGGTCCCCATTACGACAATGTCGGGGCCAGCAATTAAGGTCGACCCCAACGCGAACACGAACCAGCCGGCGCAATCCGCCGTCTCAGTCAGTGGTTCCAACTCGCTTACGAACCAGCAAACCGGCAACCTTCAGAACACGATCCAGAGCCAGATCAACGGACCGACCCAGACAGGGGCTCCCGTTCCGTTAGAAGTCACAACATTGGGGGACGCATCTAAAGGCCTGGACCAAATTGCAAAGCAGTCGGAATATTACGAACCTGTAGGCTTTAAACCATCTACAAACGGGCCCGCCGGGAGTGTCGAGGCGATTGTTGTAAAGCACGACGCTGTAGGCTATGACCCAATTCCAAGCGTTAATCCATCGTCGCCCTTCAAGTCGGTCTCGGTAACTAACCCCAATGAGCCGTGGAATAATAATGGTTGGAATGGACAATCTGTTCAGAATCCCTTGGACAGTCAGTACAACCAAAATAACCAGGTCATGCATATCGAGCCCAGCGCTCTAGTACGTCAAACTCAAGGGTTAGATCAAAATGCGGATAATGACCCAACCGGTACGGAGAGCCTTCACATTAAAGACTGGAAATGTGCCGTTTTTTGAGATGTCAGAGTCCCCTAACCAGATAACACCAGGGAAGTTGATCTGGGAGCAGTGAGATATTCATCGCTCCACTTCTTGTTGCCGATACTCTTTTGACGAAAGAAGAGTTCTTGTTGCTAGTCGAGCACATGGGCAACGAGAACCCGCTCGACTCCGAATGATGACTTTTATCCGCGGGTTGCGGTTCTGGCTGTTCTGTCGCCGCTTTTTGTCCGCTTCCGCGTACGCCAAATCCACAATCGGTAATTGTCGATCTCACGCCTATTCGTTAGGCGAACTCGACGCGCTCGCGGATTCCTCGCCAGGCAGCGGTTCACCCACCAAATAACGGGTGAAGCGGCGGATAACGATGTTCTCGCCGAGCTCGGCGATTTTCGATTTCACCAAATCATTGATCGTTTGATCGGGATTTTTGATGAACCCCTGCTCGAGCAGACACACGGTCGAGAAAAATTTGTCGAGTTTGCCGTCCACGATCTTGTTCATGACCGCTTCGGGTTTGCCTTTCACCTGCGCCTTGTAAATCTCGCGCTCGGCTTCAATTAAATTTCCGGGAACGTCGTTGCGGCTGACGTAAAGCGGATGGGCCGCGGCTATGTGCAGGGTGATGTCCTTCACGAACACGCGGAAATTCTCATTCCTGGCCACAAAATCCGTCTCGCAATTCACTTCCACAAGGACTCCGACCTTCCCCTGTAAATGGATGTAAGCAGCCACAATGCCCTCCTTTGTCGCACGCGAGGCTTTTTTAGTTGCTCCGGCGATGCCTTTCGTTCGCAAAATCGTCTCGGCCTTTTCCAGATCGCCGCCGCTCTCCGCAAGGGCGCGCTTGCAATCCATGAAGCCGGCGTTGGTTTTTTCGCGGAGTTGCTTAACCAGTTGTGGGTCGATCTGCATGGGAATGAAAATTTAGAGAGTTACAAGAGTTACAAGGATTACAAAAGTTGAAGCGTTGAACCGTGGAAACGGATTCAGGTTCGATCGAGGAGGATCAGGCTGACACGCCCGCCATTTCGACTTGCTCACGGATTCGAGCTTCGCTGCCCGCCGAAACAATGGCATCCACGAGTTTTTGCAAAATCACCCGAATAGCCCGAATTGCATCGTCATTTCCGGCGATTGGATAGTCGATCAACTCGGGATCGGCGTTTGTGTCCACAATCGCAACCACGGGAATGCCGAGACGGCGCGCCTCATTCACAGCGTTTTGCTCGCGAAGGGTGTCGATCACCACCAGCGCATCAGGCAACTGCGACATTTCGAGGATCCCGTCGAGGTTGCGCCGGAGCTTTGCGGCTTCTCGATTAAGCGCTGCCAGTTCCTGCTTGCCCATCTTCTTGTATTCGGGCGATTGCTCGATCTGCTCAATGTACTTCAAACGGCCAATGCTCTTGCGGATGGTCGAGAGATTAGTCAGCGTTCCGCCGAGCCAGCGCTGATTGACGTAAAACTGGCCGCAAGCCAACGCCGCTTCCTTTATCGCTTCCTGAGCCTGTTTCTTGCAGCCCACGAACAAGATTCTGCCTCCACGGCGGGTGACTTCCTGAAGAAACTCTGTAGCGCGCCGAAGCTGGATAACGGTTTCATCCAAATTGATAATATAAATTTGATTACGCTGTTCGAAAATGAACGGCTTCATTTTCGGGTTCCAGCGCTTGGTCTGATGCCCAAAATGGACGCCAGCTTCCAAGAGTTCAGGGACTAGTTCTGTTGGCTCAGCCATAAAAAAAATCGCGTCGGCTCGACCGGCACGGCGAGCGGCGAATATGCTACGACGCCTCGCCGATCGCAAATTCAATTTCCCAGCTAATGGTCATTTCGCTCGTGACGTCCGCTCTGCATACCGCGCCAGAATCCAAAGGAGATCTGAGAGGCGATTCAGATACCGCAAAATCTCGGGATTAAAGTCTTTACCATCGGCTGTGAACCGAGCGATATGCCGTTCGGCACGGCGGCAGGTTGCTCGAGCGAAGTCGAGAGCGGCTGAAGTGTCTGTTCCCCCGGGGATAACCCAATCTTTCGGGTAAAGCGATTTATCCTTCTCAAGATCGACAATGACCGCCGTGATCCGGTTGACCATTGCGGCGTTGGTGAGATGAAAACCATCTTTGATGTAGCGTTCCCGATCCTGCGGCGTCGTTGCCAGCTCGCCCATCACAACGATCAAATCTTTTTGCGCGGCCAGGATTTGGTGGGAAAGGAACTCTTCCTTTGAAGTAGATCGAACAAGACCCAGCGCAGCAGTCAACTCATCGACACACCCATAAGCATCGACGCGCGGATCGGTTTTCGATACGCGTCGGCCGTACATGAGCGAGGTTTCACCCTGATCACCGGTTTTAGTTACGATCGACACGATACGAATTGTAGGGCGTTTCTTTGAAACGCCAACCAAGGGTGGCCTCTGACACAGACGCGCTACAAATTCTGATTATCCGATGGCAGGCAGCGGCTCAGCTTCTTCCGTGACCGGCGCGCCTATATGCTCACCAAGTTCAACCAATTTGATTTCGCGGTGCTGAGGAAATCCCGTGCCCGCTGGAATCAGATGACCCATGATTACGTTTTCTTTGAATCCGCGAAGCCGATCGACTTTACCAAGTGTGGCTGCCTCGGTGAGCACCCGGGTGGTATCCTGGAATGAGGCTGCCGAGATAAAGCTGTCGGTTTCAAGCGAAGCTTTTGTGATGCCGAGCAAAACCGGTACGGCTTCGGCTGGCTTGCCGCCTTGCTCAACGACGCGCTGATTCTCCGCTTCAAAGTCGATCCGATCGACTTGATCGCCCCAGAGCAGCGAAGTGTCGCCGGGATCGGTAATTTTTACTTTACGTAACATTTGGCGCACGATGATTTCGATGTGCTTATCGTTGATTTCCACGCCTTGGAGCCGATACACCTCCTGCACTTCGTTCACCAAATGTTCCTGCAGATCCTGAGGTCCGCACACCTCGAGGATTTCGTGAGGAACAACAGGGCCTTCCGTAAGTTGCTGGCCTTTCTTCACAAAATCGCCTTTGAAGACAATGATGTGTTTGGTGAGCGGGATCAGGTGCTCTTCCTCGGTTCCGGTATCAGGATCCTTTAAAATCAGGCGTCGTTTGCCACGGGCAGTTCCACCCATCTCGACGATCCCATCAATCTTTGCAATCTCTGCCGCGTCCTTCGGACGGCGAGCTTCGAATAATTCGGCCACGCGCGGCAAGCCGCCGGTAATGTCCTTGGTTTTTGCGACTTTACGCGGCGTTTTCGCCAGGAGTGCGCCCGCTCGAACCTTCTGCCCTTCTTCGACGATGACGTGCGCGCCAGCGGGGATCGAGTAACTCGCGAGCAGCTCCTTTTTCTCACCCACGATCACAATCTGCGGATGCAAATCCTCCTTGTGCTCGATAATCACGGTGCCCATGAGACCGGTCGCTTCATCGACATCACGCTTGATTGTCACACCGGCGATCATGTCCCGAAATTCGATCTTACCGCTTTTATCAGTCAGAATCGGCACGTTGTAGGGATCCCATTGCACAAAGGTCTCACCTTTCTTGACCGAAGCGCCGTCGTCTTTGGAGATCATCGAACCGATAACGACGTTGTAACGCTCCAGTTCGCGGCCTTCGGCGTTGTGGACACCGATCGAGCCGTTCTTACTCAAAACGATCCAGCTACCGTCGAGCGCCTGCACCGTTCGCAGATCATTGAACTGAACAGTGCCATCGTTCTTCGCCTTGATGATAGGCTGCTTGAATGTCTGACTCGCCGTGCCGCCAATATGGAATGTCCGCATGGTCAACTGCGTTCCGGGCTCACCGATCGATTGCGCCGCAATGATGCCGACTGCTTCGCCCAGCTTCACAAATTGGCCCGTGGCAAGATTACGGCCATAGCACATCGCGCAAACGCCGCGACCGCACTCGCAGGTGAGCACCGAACGAATCTTCAAGCTCTCTACGCCGATTCGCTGAAGCTCCGCCGCGATTTTTTCGTCGATGAGCTGGTTTGCCTTGACGACTTTCTTCTTTTTGTCGACGGGGTCTGCGATCGTCTCACAACTGACGCGCCCAATAATGCGCTGGCCGAGATCGACGACCTCCTCATCGCCCTCATAAATCGACCGCACCACAATTCCATTTACTGTGCCGCAATCTTCTTCGTTAATGATGACGTCCTGCGCCGCGTCCACCAGTTTGCGGGTAAGATAACCCGAGTCCGCGGTTTTGAGCGCCGTGTCCGCGAGACCCTTACGCGCTCCGTGCGTAGAAATAAAGTACTCAAGGACGGTCAGTCCCTCGCGGAAGTTTGACGTGATCGGACGCTCGATAATTTCGCCGCTTGGCTTGGCCATCAGGCCGCGCATGCCAGCGAGCTGCCGCACCTGCTGACGGTTGCCGCGTGAGCCGGAATCAACCATCAAGTAAACAGGATTCAGTTCTTTACGGCCCTCGTTGTGTTCTAGGGTACGGAACATCACGCTGGAAATTTCGTCTCCGGCGTGCGTCCAGATGTCGATGATCTTGTTGTACCGCTCGCCATCGGTGATGATGCCTTTGCGATATTGCTGCTCAACCTGCCGGATTTGCTTGTAAGCATTTTCGAGCTCCGTTTCTTTCTCTTTCGGAATGATCATATCCGAAATTCCAATCGAAATTCCCGCTTTGGTCGCTTCGGCAAAACCGAGCTCCTTCAGTTTGTCCAAAGTCGCGACCGTTTCAGCCGGGCCCGCGATCTGATAACAACGCCAAATAATGTCGCTTAGTTGCTTTTTTCCCGCCGGTTTGTTGAAAAATCCGAGCTGCTTCGGCCAGATCTGGTTGAAGATTACGCGCCCCGCCGTCGTCTCGATTGTCTTTTTTTCTGCATTTCCGTAGATCGTTGGTTTGCCAAAGTCGGGGTTTTTGATTCTGATGCGGTCGTGGGTGCGAACGCTCCCTTCGGCCATGGCAAACTCCACCTCAGCCGGATCGGAAAACAGCGGGAGACGCCCGTCACCATCACTTCCGAGGGCCCGTCGGGGGTTTTGGGTGAGATAATAACAGCCGAGTGTAATGTCCTGAGAAGGCGTCGTAATCGGCTTACCACTGGAAGGAGAGAAAATGTTGTTCGGAGCCAACATCAGCATGCGTGCTTCCATTTGTGCCTCCACCGAAAGCGGGACGTGCACGGCCATCTGGTCGCCGTCGAAGTCCGCATTATAAGCGGTGCAAACCAGCGGATGGATGCGAATCGCTTCGCCTTCGATCAATTGCGGCTCAAAGGCCTGGATGGACAATCGATGCAAGGTCGGCGCGCGATTGAGCAATACCGGATGACCTTTCGTTACCTCATCCAGAATGTCCCAAACTTCCGGCGTCTGCCGTTCGATCATCTTTTTCGCGCTGCGCACGGTATGGACGTAACCGAGATCTTTCAACCGACGGATGATGAACGGCTCGAAAAGAACGAGCGCCATTTTCTTGGGCAGGCCGCATTGATGAAGTTTTAGCTCGGGCCCGATGACAATTACCGAGCGGCCGGAATAATCGACGCGCTTGCCGAGCAGGTTCTGGCGGAAACGCCCACCCTTGCCCTTGAGCATGTCGCTCAGCGACTTGAGCGGTCGATTTCCCGCGCCGGTGACAGCGCGGCCATGCCGTCCGTTGTCGAACAGCGCGTCCACGGCTTCCTGCAGCATTCGCTTTTCGTTGCGAATGATGACGTCCGGGGTTTTGAGCAGAAGCAGATTTTTAAGCCGGTTGTTACGATTAATAACGCGACGATACAGATCATTCAGGTCCGAAGTGGCAAAACGCCCACCTTCAAGCGGAACAAGCGGCCGCAAATCCGGCGGGATCACCGGCAGCACATCAAGAATCATCCACTCGGGGCGCGCATGTGAACTCTGGAAGCCTTGAACGAGCTTCAGCCGTTTCGCCAGTTTCTTACGAATCTGTTTGCTCTTGGTGGCGCCCATCGCCTTTTCGAGCTCTTTGTTGAGTTTATTGAGGTCAATCTCTGCGAGAAGCTTTTTGACCGCTTCGGCGCCCATGCCGGCGACAAAATCTTCGCCATACTGCTCCTGCGCTTCACGATATTCGACCTCATTAAGCAGTTGTGCTTTCTGCAGGGGCGTTTTGCCCGGATCGATGACAATGTAATCTTCGTAATAAATGACGCGCTCAAGCTGACGCGCGCTCATGTCGAGCATCAGCCCGATGCGCGATGGCATGCACTTGTAGAACCAAATGTGCGAAACTGGGACGGCCAACTCGATATGTCCCATCCGTTCGCGCCGGACACGCGCCAGCGTCACCTCAACGCCGCACCGGTCACAGATGACACCCTTGTGTTTAATGCGCTTGTATTTTCCGCAGGAGCATTCCCAATCTCGTGTCGGACCAAAAATTCGTTCGCAAAAAAGGCCGCCCTTCTCCGGTTTAAAAGTGCGGTAATTGATTGTTTCCGGATTTTTGACCTCGCCCTTGCTCCACGAGCGCATCGTGTCGCTGGAGGCGACACCGATCGCGACCTGATCAAAACCCACGGGGCGCTCCTCGCCCACTAATTCACGCCAGGAATGTTCGTTCATGATTTTATCCAATAATTGCTGATCTAAAAATTATGCGACGTTCTCCAAGAAGCTGCTGGGCGCCTGGCCACCGACCTTTACATCGAGACCGAGGCTCTGCATTTCCTTGATAAGCACGTTGAAAGATTCAGGCGTACCCGCTTCGAGTGAGTTATCACCCTTGACGATCGATTCATAGATGCGGGTGCGGCCCTGCACGTCGTCTGATTTTACGGTAAGCAGTTCCTGCAAAGTGTAGGCTGCGCCGTATGCCTCCAGGGCCCACACTTCCATTTCGCCGAAGCGTTGTCCCCCGTATTGCGCCTTGCCTCCGAGCGGCTGCTGCGTGACGAGGGAGTACGGTCCGACCGCGCGGGCGTGAATCTTGTCAGCCACCAAGTGACCGAGCTTCATCATATAGATGTAACCAACGACCACCTCCTGGTCGAAAGGATCGCCGGTTCGTCCATCAAAAAGCCGCGCTTTACCGTTAGCCTGCACCCAGGAGAAACCTTCCTTCTTCTTCGCGTCTTCCAGATATTCGCGGATCTTTTTTTCCTTGATACCGTCGAACACCGGCGTCGCCACTCTGAATCCGAGTGCCTTCGCGGCAACTCCCAAGTGGGTTTCCAATACCTGGCCGACGTTCATGCGGCTCGGTACGCCGAGCGGATTGAGCACGATCTCGACCGGCGTTCCATCCGCCAGAAAGGGCATGTCTTCCTCCGGAACAATGCGTGCAACAACGCCTTTATTCCCGTGGCGACCGGCCATTTTATCGCCGACGCTCAATTTGCGCTTGCTTGAAATATAGACCTTAACCTGCTTGATGATCCCCGGATCGATATCATCGCCGCTCTCTACCCTATCTATGGCACGCTCCCGTTCCAGCTCCAGTTCGGCAAACTTGTGCTCATAAGAACCAATGATCTCGCGAATTTTGTTACGGATTGGGCTCGGATCGATTTCGATGTGGTCGTGCACTATTGCGAGCTTTCGCAACAGTGTTTTGGTGATCTTGCGATTGGCTGGAATGATGATTTCGCCGGTCTCGGCATTTACGACGTCAAGAGGGATTTTTTCGCCGAGCAGGATGTTCGAAAGCGAATCGGTCAGTTGTTCGGTCAACTCCTCTTTCTTACGCCTGTGCTCTTCACCGATTGTTTTGAGCTGTCGTTTGGTTTCTGCCGGCGTGAGTTTCTCGCGCGAGACTTCGCGACGGGACGAGACTTTTACGTCCATCACGATTCCGTAAGTGCCCGAAGGAACCGTCAGTGAAGTGTCTTTTACATCGGCGGCTTTTTCGCCAAAAATAGCCCGGAGCAATCGTTCTTCCGGCGCCAATTCGGTCTCGCTCTTCGGCGTGATCTTGCCCACCAGGATGTCACCCGGCTTCACTTCCGCGCCGACCCGCACCACGCCATCGGGACCCAGATTTCGTAAGGCTTCTTCGCTGACATTCGGGATGTCGCGGGTGATTTCCTCTGGTCCAAGCTTCGTGTCACGCGCGCCGATCTCGAATTCATCGATGTGGATGGAGGTGTAAATGTCCTCCTTCACCACTTTCTCCGAGATCATAATGGCATCTTCAAAGTTGTACCCGTTCCAAGGCATGAACGCGACGAGCACATTACGGCCCAGCGCGAGTTCGCCATGATCGGTATTCGGGCCGTCGGCGATGACTTGACCGCGTTTTACATGCTGGCCTTTACGCACGATCGGCTTGTGATTCACGCAAGTGCCAGCATTTGAACGCATAAATTTGCGCAACTCATAAACATGAATTCCCGCTTCCGGGTCCGTCTTTAGCTTCTTTTTGCTTTCAGGCAGCTGGCCGTCTCTCGTGACAACGATTTGATCAGCCGTGACCGAGGCCACTTTGCCACTCTCGGTTGCGAGGACAACGGCGTGGGAATCTCGGGCTACTTTCGCCTCCAGCCCGGTGCCGACAAGCGGCGCCTCCGAAGCAATGAGCGGTACGCCCTGGCGCTGCATATTCGAACCCATTAGCGCTCGGTTCGCGTCGTCGTGTTCTAGAAATGGAATCAGCCCCGCTGCCACCGACACCAGTTGCTTGGGCGACACGTCCATGTAATGGACCTTCGACGGATCGACTTCGAGAAAGTCGCCGCGATACCGCACCGACACTTTCTCTCCAGTAAACCGCCCTCGTCCGTCAACTGGCGCGTTTGCCTGCGCGACGAGGAAGTTCTCTTCGCGGTCGCCAGTGAGATAGTCAATTTGATCCGTCACGCGGCCGTTTTCCACCTTGCGATACGGCGTCTCGATAAAGCCGAATTCATTGATGCGCGCGAACGTGCTCATTGAACTAATCAGGCCGATGTTTGGACCTTCAGGGGTCTCAATTGGACAAATACGGCCGTAATGCGAGGGATGAACGTCGCGCACCTCGAATCCGGCGCGTTCACGGCTCAAGCCTCCAGGACCGAGCGCCGACAAGCGGCGTTTGTGCGTCAACTCTGCGAGCGGGTTGGTTTGATCCATGAACTGCGAAAGTTGCGAGCGACCAAAGAAATCACGGATGATTGCGCTAAGCGCCTTCGGATTGATCAGCTTTTGCGGCGTCATCCCATCCACATTGATGTCGAACAGCGTCATGCGCTCCTTGACCAGACGTTCGGTGCGAGCAAGACCGATACGGCACTGATTCGCCAGCAGCTCGCCTACCGTGCGCACCCGGCGGCTGCCCAAGTGATCAATATCGTCAAGAGTGCCTTCGCCCCGGCGCAAGTTGATCAAATACTTGATCGCTGCGATAAAATCCTTATCCGTCAAAATACGTTCACTGGAATCGACGTTAATCCCGAGTTTCTGATTGATTTTGTAGCGGCCGACGCGTCCCAGATCGTATTTCTTGGGATCGAAAAAGAGCCTTTTGAGCAAAGCACGCGCATTCGCCACCGTGGGGGGGTCGCCTGGACGCAAACGCCGGTAAATGTCTTTAAGCGCTTCTTCCTGGTCGTGGGCCGGATCTTTCCTAAGCGCCTTGACGACTGTGTCATCGTTCGAAATGTCGATCACTTTCACCTCGTGAATCTTGAGCGCCATGATCTGACGAACGGTCGCCAGAGTAAGAGGCTCGAACGCGCGCGCCACCGTCGTCTCGCCATCACGGATCTCGGCGGTGAGAACTTTGGTGGCCAGCTGCTCTTCGTCGAGTTTTTCGCTCAGCTTGAGATTTTCAATGTTGTAAAAAAGCTTGATAACTTCCTCGTCAGAGCCGTAACCGAGCGCGCGCAGGAACGTCGTGGCGAGAAACTTACGGCGGCGCTTGCGTCGATCGAGGTAGATGTAAAGAAGATCAGCCGTATCAAATTGCACCTCGATCCACGAACCGCGGTCAGGGATAATGCGGAAGCTGTAGAGGACCTTACCGTTGACGTGCACGGTGGATTCAAAAGCGATCCCTGGGGAGCGGTGTAACTGGCTCACGACCACACGCTCGGCGCCATTGATGACAAATGTGCCTTGTGGCGTCATGAGTGGGATTTCGCCCATGTAAACTTTCTCTTCCTTGGTGCCTTTTTCCTCGCGTAATTGAAACGTGACGTGCAATGGCGCGCTGTAAGTCTGGCCTTCGCGCTGCGCCTCCAGCGCGGACAACTTCGGCTCGCCAATTTCGTAATGACTGAAATCGAGCACTGCTTTTTCATCGTAGCTCTCGATTGGAAAAACCTCCTTGAAGACAGCCTGGAGCCCCTGAATCTTCCGTTTTGAAAACGGGACGTCTTTCTGGAGGAAATCGACGTATGAATTGAGCTGAACCTCAATCAGATTCGGTGGTTCGATGCCCTCCTTGATGCTTCCGAAGTAAATGCGTTCCGACATAATCACTAGACCAAGAGTTGACCCTCGCAGCAGCCGCACCAAATCGCGTCCGCGCGGGTGAGATTTTACGTGGTTAACGACGAGCGAGGGGCGTAAAAATGACACCAAAACAGCGGCCTGTCAAATTCGCCACCGTTTTGCTGCCACCTTTGTGTTTTGCCGTCGAGCGCCGGGTTAAAAATACCTCTGCCTATCCTTAACAGAATCCTACATTAGATGAAAAACGTGTGCTGCGCAAGTGAAATGTGGCCCAGCCATCCTACTTGTGCAGGGCGGAAGCCTGCGCCTTATTTAATCTCAACCTTCGCGCCTGCGGCCTCGATTTTCTTTTTGATCTCGTCCGCTTCTTCCTTAGTCACGCCTTCCTTGACAGTCTTGGGCGCTCCTTCGACGAGCGCTTTGGCATCCGCCAAGCCCAACCCAGGCACAGCGCCGCGAACTTCTTTAATCACGGCAATCTTGTTCGAGCCCATTTCTTTTAAGATGACATCGAATGTGCTCTTTTCCTCAGCAGGCGCTGCTGCCGCGCCCCCTGCCGCTCCGCCTGTCGCAGCGCCTGCAGCAACGGCGACGGGAGCGGCTGCGCTCACACCCCATTTTTCTTCAAGCTGTTTAACCAGTCCAGCAATCTCCAGCACCGACAGGTTGCTGAGTTGCTCCACCAATTTATCTGTATCTGCCATTTTTTGTTTTCCTCCAATTGCCGCCTCCGAAGGCCTTCGGAGAATTAAGGCCGGCAGCCACCGGCCCGGACAGTTCTATTTCACTTCCCGTCCCGCCATTGCGAGCGGAAAAACCTGTAAATTTTACGCCGCCGCTTGCGCGGACGCGCCGCCCTCCTTTTCTGCCTTCGTTTTCAATAACCGTGTCAGCGCGGAGGCCGGTCCATTCAATAGACGGACAAGACGCGCTGCCGGAGATAAGAGCAGCCCCAGCAGTTGCGCCTGCAAAACTTCGCGCGGCGGCAGCTCGGCCAATGTTTCCAATTCCGCTGTGGAAAGAACGGCGCGATCGACAAAGCCAATTTTGAGCGCTCCAATCTTAAACTCGGTGGCAAATGTCTTAAAGATTTTCGCGACTGGCGCCACATCTTTTTCCCCTGTAACGACTGCCGTCTGTCCGACCAGCTTGTCGCTGACATCGGGAAAACCGGAGTCGGTCATGGCGCGCTTGAGAAAATTATTTTTCACCACGTGCACTTCCGCGCCCGTTGGCGCGAGCCGGTCCCGCAACTCGCCAAAATCGCGAACTCTCATGTGCTGGTAATCGGTCACAAGCACGAAAGGCGAGCGTTTCAGTTTCTCGGAAAGATCTGAGACGATGCTGGCTTTTTCTAGTCGCATGTTGGCGGGTTTACTTATTGTCGACTTAGGGCTTAGACACTCAAATACGGCGCTGGATCGACGTGGATTCCAGGAGACATCGTCGCACTAATTGTCACAGCCTCAAGATAATGTCCTTTCGCCGTCGCGGGACGCGCCCGCACAACCGCTTCGATCACGGCGTTCCCATTTTCCACCAGCGCCTCTTCTTGAAAGGAAAATTTTCCAACCGGCACCGCGACATTGCCGTTCTTGTCGAGCTTGAATTCAACACGGCCGGCCTTCACTTCCTGGACCGCTTTTGCCGTGTCATCGGTTACCGTTCCGGTCCTGGGATTGGGCATTAGTCCGCGCGGTCCGAGCACTTTCCCAAGCTTTCGAACTTCTGCCATTGCCGCCGGTGTCGCGATGGCAACATCAAAATCCTGAAAGCCTTCCTGGCATTTCTGAATCAAGTCTTTCATCCCGACAAATTCTGCGCCTGCTTCTTTGGCAGCCTTCGCTGCCTCGCCTTCTGCGAAAACGAGCACGCGCACCTGCTTGCCGCTCCCATGCGGAAGCGGACAGGTCCCGCGCACCATCTGGTCGGATTGCTTGGGGTCAACACCCAGCCGGAACGAAACCGTCACGGTCTGATCGAATTTCGTCGCGGGCATTTTTTTCAGCGTCGAGACAGCATCAAACAGATTGTAAGTCCTCGTCCGGTCTACCTGGTCGACGGCTGCGCGATAGCGTTTGCTGCGATTTCTTTGCATGGCGTTTTTCAGTTCCAACGAGCCGTGAAGCTCTCCTGATTTTATGTTCCGCGCAGCTATTGGAGCAACGGGGAGCGCCTAAACTAGCGGGATCGACGCGACTGTCAACCCGATCGCCGGTCAGCCTCCTCTTTTCCTGCGCGCGGCGTCGATGACGGGGTCGAATCGCAGGAAAAGCTTTAGAGCACCGCAATCGATGATTCCAACATAACAGGCTAGCAGATCGTGTCCTAGATAACCAAAAAACACATTCTCCGTTCCGCCGCTCTTCGAGTGTGGCAAGTCCGTCACGCCCACCCATTGCGGCGGCACGCTAAAGTTACCTATCTCCATTGTCGTAAAGTAAGCCTTCTCAATGACGCGCACATTTTTGCCGACGTCTTGAACGTTAAGTCGGGTCCAGAAACGAGACGCTGAGGCAAGACGCATATTAAGGCCCGCAATCGCATTCTGGCTAAGCAGGGTATGCGCAGCGCCAGTGTCTACGACGAAATAGCCAGAGCGTCCGTTTATCCGAGCGGGAACGGTCAATCCACGGTCACTGATCGGCGTCATTGGAATTTCCGTGCAACCTCCCGCCTTTAGTCCGGCGCTCAACGTTGCCGAAGTAGACGGCGCCGAGGGAGGTTTGAGAAAAAGATGCATTCGGAAACAATCGATTACCGCGTGGTGGCGGTGGAGAAAATCAATTCCCAAAAGCCCATCCAGGCTCAAACCCCTACCGGCGCTAGCAAAGGACGAAAAATCCCACGCGCTCACGGGATGCGGACCTGCCTGGTAGGGGCCCACCTGAAAATCCTTGATTTCGCCAGCGCTAATATTTTTACCGGCCAACCCCATCATACCATAGACATTCTCTTCTCCTTTCGTGAGAGATAGACCGAGCGACCTCAGCAGTGCCGAAGCGATAGCGGTCCGACCTGCCCCTGTATCGACGATCAGACTGGCGGAGCGCCCGTTGAGTTTGCACGAGACGTAAAATTCGTTGCCCGCCCTCTTCAAGGTTACCGGAGTGTAACCCTTTTCTATGAGCACACCGGCGAGGCTTGAGACTTTGGGTGCGCCAGAGAGGGAGTAAGGCACGCAGATCATTGCGGATGCCAGCGCGAACGAGATCAGGTTCTTTCGCATCGGGCTAGGAATAGGCGGCAAGAAGTTTCGTGGCAAGCCGATATCTTTCGCAACCACGATTATTAGTCAGCTGCCAATGTGAAATCATCTGTCGCCGATCTTCGACGCACCCTGTCCGACGCTGCCGAGCCATCGGCGTAATCCAGCTCTCGCCCAAAGAGAATCGCGAAAACCGCTCGTCGGACCCGGGGTTACAGAAGACCGCGGCACCAACAGGATTGTCGATTCTAGCGCAGATCCGCCGATTCGGCGGCCATTACTGGCTCGGCTTCTTCGGTCGTTTCGGCCATCACTTCGTCGGTTTGCGTAACGCGCACGACCTCTTCGATGGTTGTTTTGCCTTGTGAGACACGGCGCCAGCCGTCCTGCCGCAAAGTTTCCATGCCTTCGGCGATGGCGCACTGCTTGAGCTCGCCGCCATCGCACTTCCGCATGATCAGCTTTCTCAAGGGTTCGGTTACCAGACAAATCTCATAGATTGCGGCGCGACCCTGATAGCCGGTTTGCCGGCATTGATCGCAACCGGCGCCGCGCTGGAAGCGGACGCCGAGTTCTTTCACAGGAAAACCAATCTCGGCCAGGTATTCACGCGGGTAATCGACCAGCTGCACGCAATCCGAACAAATTGTGCGCACGAGCCGTTGCGCGATAAACGCTTTTACCACCGACGCGAGCAGAAAGGGCTCGACGTCCATGTCGAGCAAGCGCGTGATGCCCCCGACGGCATCGTTCGTGTGCAGCGTGCTGAAAACAAGGTGACCGGTCATCGCCGCGCGGATCGCGATGTCGGCGGTTTCGATGTCGCGAATCTCGCCAACCATCACTACGTTGGGATCTTGTCGCAAAATGTGACGGAGACCTTTCGCAAAGGTGAGGTCGATTTCCGGTTTCACGTCGATTTGCGAAACGCCGGGCAACCGATATTCCACGGGCTCTTCGATGGTGATGATGCGACGCTGGACGGAATTGATGCTGCTGAGAAAGCAATAAAGCGACGTCGATTTTCCACACCCAGTTGGGCCAGTGAGAAGAATGATCCCGTTAGGTTGTGCGAGCAAACGGCGAATGATCGTCTCTTGTTTCTCGCTCAAATCGAGACGGTCGAATCCAAACTGTTGCTCGCTGCGGCTGAGCAGTCGCAAACTGATCGATTCGCCGTTAACGGTCGGAATGGTCGACACGCGCACGTCGATGTTTTGATTACTCGCCTGCAAATTCATCCGCCCATCCTGCGGCAACCGGCGCTCCGCGATGTCCATGTGCGACATCACTTTCAGGCGCGAAATAATGGCCGATTGCAATACACGCAATTGCGGGGGCACCGCCACTTCGTGCAGAATTCCGTCGATTCGATAACGAATGCGCAGATCGTTTTCCAGCGGCTCAACGTGAATATCGGTGGCGCGCTCGATAATTGCCTCGCGAATGATCTGGTTCACGAATTTCACCACAGAGGCTTCGGGATCGTCGGCATTCAGCTCGATGGCGGTTTCCGTATCCTGAAATACTTCGAAGGCGCGGTTCGTTTTCAGGATTTCATCGAACGTTTCCGCGCCGATGCCGTAAAGCGCTTTCATTGCGCGCAAAAGCTGCGTGCGCGGCACGAGCACCCACTCGACCGGTTTTTTCAAAAGCTGGGTTGCGAGCTGGCGGCCAATCGAATTGAAAAGATCATACGTCCCCAGCACCACCGAATTGTCCTTCACCTCGATCGGCAGGATGTGATGTTGAAAAACAAAACGGCTCGGTAAGATCGACAATGTCGCGCGATCGATCTTCGTGGGAGTAATCGAGACAACTGGCACACGAAAGAAATTCCCGATCGCGCCGAGGAAGCGTTGCTCGTCCACTTTACCGGAATCCAGGACCTGGCCCACCCAGGAACCGCCGTTTAAATTCACTGCCAATTGTGCCGCTTCCTCGCTCGATGACACACCGCTCTCGAGCAGCAGGTTAATCAGCGATTGACTGGCAGTTGAGTTCATTCAGGCACGCGCGGGGATGGTGTCGACAACGCAGAGCAGGAGAAACCGAATCAAGCCGATTTAGGCCGTTTCGCAAGCGCTTTCACGCAGACCGCGTAATCTTTGGCGGCTGGGCGCGGCCCGGCGGTGAGAGGATTGTCAGGGCATGTGCAATGCTCGCCGTACGGGATCGGTGAGCGTGCCTGTAACGCGCATGGAATAACTCTTTTGAAGACGGGCAATCGCGCCGGCGACCTCCGGAGAGAATATGCCATCAACCGGGCCGCAGTAATAGCCGAGGCGACGCAAAGCGGTTTGCATGGAGCCCACATAACCCGGCTGGACAATCAATTGTTCTGGCGCCTTAAAGTAATAACACCATCGCCAACTGTACCTTGGCGCAAAATCGGTGGCGTTCACAGCCTTCCCCTGATGGACCAGACCATATTCGTCTCGTTGTGCCAGGGGATCGGTTGAACGAAAAAAATCGTAATCGACAATATCAAACTCGTCGGCTTGCGCGATGGTTGCGCCAAGGCCGAGAATTAAAGTGAGAGCTATCTGTTTCATAACAGGTGGAGTTTATCACAAATCTTTCGCAGTAGGAATATCTGGTGGTGGTAAGGCCAATTGTTTCTCGCCTCCCGTTTTTGGGCAGTCCGGGCACTCGGACTGATCCAGTTCGGGGCCAAAATGTGTGTTGGTATTCTCCCATCTTTGGCGCAGCCGATAAGCATCCAGCTTGGTCAGGGTCACCTGCGGACACATAAGAATGATCAGCTCCCGTCGCTGCTTGGAACTTGCTGTGCCACGAAAAAGCGCGCCAACGAGCGGAATGCGCGAGAGATAAGGCATACCGGTGTAATTCTTTTGCTTTTGATCTTCTATCAACCCACCGAGGATGATAGTTGATCCGTTCGCCGCGGAAACATTGGTGCGGATGTAACGCGTGTCGATTGTCGGGACTGAATTGCCACTGATGACTACGTTTCCACCGGCAACTATGCTGTCGATCTTTTGCAGAATATCGAGCGACACCTCCTTCTCAGAATTAATGAGCGGTACGACCTCGAGCTGGAGCGCGACCTTCTTGTACTCGATGCTCGCCGAAACAGCAGCTGTGTTATTTACAATCCCTCCAACATTCGAATTCGTAAGGGTATTTACCGGCACGGGAACCTCCTGTCCGGAAGCGATGATGGCTTTTTTATTGTTGCTAGTAAAAACCGTCGGCCGCGAAAGCACTTTGAACTTTCCTGTGCTTTCCAATAGATGCACAATGCTTGCGAACGCGTTGCCGGCCGCGACGTAGATATTGGTTCCACCACCCACATTCTGAATGATTTGGCTGAAGTTGATCAGATTGGAAGGATCGATAATTCCATTACCGACATTACCGATAATGCCAGGCGAAGCGGATGGAGCGACACTCGGAAGCGGAATTGCCGGGTTGTTGGGGCCAAATACGGTGTTGTTGCGTGAGATTCCGACAAATCTATTATGGTACTTCGCAAAATAATCGACGCCGAATTCCTCGTTGTTGGTGAGTGTCAACTGGCCGATCACTGTGCTCAACGCTACTTGCGGCGCCTTCACATCCATTTCATCGAGAATCTTTTCCACCTTCACGACTACCTCACGATTTCCGAGAACGATGATCGCATTCGCGCGCTGATCAGCGATAAGTTTAGAATTTCCGATCGTGACCGCCTGCGGAGCAGTGTCCACGGGCTGCGTCGAGAGCTCCTCGGAAACATTCAGCGTGCTTTCAGTCGCGGTGCCTGAATAGCTGGCGGGGGCTGGAGTCGCCAAGTTAGCTCCGCCTCGTTGTTGTTGTGGTTGCGGGCTCTGACCCGGGGCGCCACCGCGGGTCGTCGGGGCACCTGCCTCTGCGCCTGGTTCGGTCAAAGCCTGCACCAATACCGGCAGTACCTCACCGGCCGAAATGTATCTCAAAGGCCGGGTGACCGGTTTTCCGAACTCAACGTTGGCATCAAATTCACGGACTAATCTACGGATAAACGGCATGTTGATCGGCCGCGTCACAACATGAATGCGGTTGGTCCGGACGTCGGCAGTAAGTTTGATCCTACCCACGATCACCGCTTCTTCCGATAGCCCGCCCAGTACATTGCCCTCTCCAACTGGCATCGGTTGCGGCACGGCAGGAGGTACCTTCACGCTGCGAATCCCCGGCTGGCTTGTTTGCTGACTGTCCCTCTCGAAGATCTCCTTGAGCATGTCGACGACTTTCGTTGCGTCGGCGCGCTCAAGCTTGATGAACTCGCTTACAACTTCTGCCGGCGCGACGTCGATTTGCTCGATCACGCTCGCGAGCTGCCGAATGATGTCAGCATTCTGTGTTACCAGAAGGCTCGACGATTTCGGAAGAGCCAGAATATTTATCGTGCCTGAGCTTCCCTGCAAATACGCCATCAGCACTTGTTGAAGCTCCTGCGGGTCCGCGTACTGGAGCCGGAATAAGAAACTGATAACCGGGTTGCCCACTGGGATGTCCGTCAGCTCAGAAACAATCGGTACCGCTGCCTTGCGCGGGTTTTGCCCGGCTCCGACCACTTCGACGATGCCATGGTCTGCGGGAACCAGAGAGATCCCGTTCAGACCCATGCTCATCTCGATGATTTTGATTGCCTCATCGCGAGACACATCTTTCGCGATGAAAATGTTGACTTTGCCCTGCACAAAATTGTCCATCACCAATTTTTTGCCGGTAAGCTGCTCGTAAAGACGCAGCACATCGACGACATCGCTGTTTGGGAATTGAAGGCGTACCGTCTGAGGTGTGGCCGGGGGCGCAACTGCTTCTGCCGGCGCAGCAGGGTTCGCTATCTGGACAACAGGAACTGGCTCGGGACGCTCAGCGGTACTCTCGGCCGAGACAGCCGTCGCGCTGGTAAGCACGAGCGTCGGGATGCAGAAAAGCCGGTGCACAGTCTTATTTATAGGGATGGGCGATCCTAGTAAATTTATAAGACCCGTCAAAACATTTCCCTCAGTTGAAACAACCGTTCCCATGTTTGAACCTTGACGCCGCGGACGACAAGGTATGAAGAATTATCTCTATTTGCAAATGAGAGTAATCCGATCACTTCGTGCGCCGCGGTGGATTCCGGGCAGCGTATGCTTCTCGCATGTTGGTTGCGCCGTCGCGCCGCAACGCTCTTTGGGAGATTTTCGAGAGGGACGATCGGGCCTCGCATCTGGAAAAGGCCGCCAAGGCGGGGATGCCATCGCCAGCGCGCGAGACGCATGCGCTAGCCGCGGCTCGACTGGCCTCGCCATTTTCCGTTCGGCGCTGATACTTTTTGCTTCCATAGCGGGTTCGCCAATTTCCGCCGCGCCGGGTGCGAAAGAACAGGTTCCTTCGGATGCAGTTTCCGAGATTCGGTCGGTCATTCGCATGCAACAGGACGCCTGGAACCACGGTGACATTGATCGATTCATGAACGGATACGCTCACTCAAAGCATACGGTCTTTGTCTCGGAAGACACGGTCAGACGCGGATGGGAAACGGTGCGCGACCGTTATCGAGAAAAATATTCCGATCGCGCGAAGATGGGGTTCCTGACTTTCTCCGATCTCGAAATCAGGCCGCTCTCTCCAGATTCGGCCGTGGCGCTGGGACGTTGGGAATTACAGCGGGCAAAGGATCGACCGCACGGGCGATTTACGCTCATCTTCAGACGCTTGCCGGAAGGGTGGCGGATTGTGCACGATCACACATCGGCGGCTCCGCCGCAGTAATTCGTTAGCCTGCTGAGCAGCTTCTCATGGATGTTATCGAACCCGCCATTGCTGAAAACCACTACCACGTCTTTCGCTTTCAGCATCGGAACGATTCGATCGAGAATCGCAGCGGCGTTCTTTTCGTAAAAAGCAGGATGACCCGCTTTGGCAATCGCATCTACAACGGCCTTCGGATTCAGTCGTTCCCTTTCTGGGATCTGCTCCAGCCTGGCGACTTGCGCTATGAACACGCCATCGGCCAACTTTAACGCGTCAGGAAGCTGCTCTTGAAAAACGGCGCGCCGCGTCGTGTTCGAGCGCGGCTCGAAAACGGCCCACACCCGGTGGCCGCGATAACGCTGACGAATCGCTTGCAGCGTGTAGGCGATTGCCGTTGGATGGTGGCCAAAATCGTCAATCACTCTTATGCCGCGCACCTCACCACGGACTTCCTGCCGCCGGGCGATGCCGGAAAAACCCTTGAACGCATTATCGATCTTCGTTTTTGGCACATCGTAAAACCGCGCTGCTATCGCCGCCATCGCTGCGTTGCGTACATTGAATTCCCCGATCAGCGGAATCTCGAAAACGTCCTCGCCAAGCCTGAATCTTGCGCTTCCAGCCGAGTAGGCGACGTCTCGAATTCGCTGGGCGCAATTTTTCGAGAAGCCAACTTCAATCATCGGCGCCAGACAATCTCTTGCGACTTCCACGCAATTGGGATCGTCGCCATTGAGCAGTACCATGCCATTTTGAGGAACGATATTAAGCAGACGCCGGAAACTGAGCTT
>Ga0207697_10000549_pt1 | contig 21258 bp, 17 predicted proteins | sample KBSSwiS5withPhiX_FD_184293 | JGI IMG/M metagenome (GOLD analysis project Ga0207697, IMG submission 184293) | Switchgrass rhizosphere microbial communities from Kellogg Biological Station, Michigan, USA, with PhiX - S5 (SPAdes) (version 2) | ecosystem: Host-associated > Plants > Roots >... | reverse complement strand
CCTTGGCGATGACGTCGGGATCATCGTAGTAGGCGGTCGCCTTCACGACGGCGGCAGCGCGCTCTGCAGGGTTGCCGGACTTGAAGATGCCAGAGCCAACAAAGACGCCGTCGGCGCCGAGCTGCATCATCATTGCAGCATCAGCCGGGGTTGCGATGCCACCGGCGGTGAACAAGACAACGGGGAGCTTGCCCGTGGCGGCGATTTCCTTGACGAGTTCGTACGGGGCCTGCAGTTCCTTGGCCGCGACATAGAGCTCGTCTTCGGGGAGGGCTGCGAGCTTGGCGATCTCGGAACGGATCTTGCGCATGTGGCCGGTGGCGTTGGAAACATCGCCGGTGCCGGCTTCGCCCTTGGAACGGATCATCGCCGCGCCTTCGTTGATGCGGCGCAGGGCCTCACCAAGGTTGGTGGCGCCACAGACGAAGGGAACGGTGAAGTTCCACTTGTCGATGTGGTTGACGTAGTCGGCCGGGGTCAGGACCTCGGACTCGTCGATGTAGTCCACACCGAGGGACTGCAGGACCTGGGCTTCGACGAAGTGGCCGATGCGGGCCTTGGCCATGACCGGGATGGACACGGCAGCGATGATCGCATCGATCATGTCGGGATCGGACATGCGGGACACGCCACCCTGGGCGCGGATATCGGCGGGTACGCGCTCGAGCGCCATGACGGCGACGGCACCGGCGTCCTCGGCGATGCGGGCCTGCTCGACGTTAACGACGTCCATGATGACGCCGCCCTTGAGCATCTCCGCCATGCCCCGCTTGACGCGGCCGGAGCCAGTAAGCGTGATGTGTTCGAAAGGGCGTGGTGTAAAGGTCACGTGATACTCCAAGGGACTGAAGCCTGCGATTTCATCACAAGCGCCCGGTACTGCACGCCGGGCTAAGAGCCAGGAGACGCCTGATATCCGGGTGATATATTAGTTAGAGTTCAGTATGCAATCGCCGAAGCGGGGAGTCAATCCCGGAATCCCGCGAGGCAATTCCTATGCAGCGAAGAGTGCGGTGCGGACGGCGTGCTCAAAGCCTGTGACGTGGTCCTTTGCCAACTCCGCCGCTTTTTCCTCATCACCATCAATGACCGCGCGCAGGAGGTCCAGGTGTTCGCGCACGTGATGCTCAAGGTCCGGCAGCCGATCCAGGACCATGCACCAAATTCGGGTTGCCAGGTTGTCATAGCGGATCAGGACATCCTCGAGATGAGGATTTGCGGCGGCAGCATAGATGCCCTGATGGACGCTGGCATCCAGGCGCAGGGTCTCCACAACCGAGGCGCCGGCCACGTCAAAGGCCTCCACGGCCTTCATAACGTCCCGCAGGTGCTCCCTTGTAGCGGCGGAAGCCACGCGTGCCGCGCGTGCTGCGGCCAGCGGCTCCAGTTGCGTGCGGATCTCTGAAATAAAGGCCAGGTCCGTCACGTCAACGCGGGTGGCAAATGTTCCGCGGCGCGGATAGGTGACCACCAAGCGGTCCAGTTCCAGCCGCTTCAGGGCTTCGCGGACCGGAGTGCGGCCGATCCCGAGGTCCTTCGCCAACTGGTCATCATTGAGGAGGTCCCCGGGTTTGATGTCCAGCATGAGGAGCCGGTCGCGCAAACGCTCATACGCGACGTCGGCCAAGGACTTCCTGCTGGTGTCGTCCGAGATTGCCAGAGTTCCAAATGCCACAGTGCCAGCCCTTTCCGCAGTTCCCGAAAACCTATTGACCTGTCCTTGAGACCAGTATACGCTGATTCCCAATCCTAATATATCAGTACGGGACCCAAGAATATATCTAAAGGAGGAGACATGACCCTCGTGGCGACAGACTCACCAACAAGCACCTTGCCCCAGCCAGCAACGCTCAAAGACGAGCAAGCACAGAAGTTCGTACTCACATTGTCGTGCGTCGAACGCGCCGGAATCGTGCAGGCGGTCACAACCTTCCTGTTTGAGCGCGGCTTCAACATTGACGAACACCAGCAGTTCGACGACGGCATCCGCCAGACACTGCACCTTCGCACCGCCTTTTCCGGCTCCCCCGAATACTCGGCGGACCGGCTGGAGGAAGAGTTCAGTGCAATCGCTGACCGCTTCGACATGAAATTCAGCTTCCATGACCAGACCAAGAAGCGCGTGCTGGTCATGGTGTCCAAGTTTGGACACTGCCTCAACGATCTCATCTTCCGCTGGCGCGGCGGCAGCCTGGGTGGAGACCTCGTAGCTGTCGTTTCCAACCACGAGACCCACCGTGCCATGGCCGAGGCAGCCGGACTGCCCTTCATCCACATCCCGGTCACCCCTGACACCAAGGCCGAGGCGGAGCAAAAGCTCTTGGAACTCGTGGATGAATACAAGGCTGACCTGGTGGTGCTCGCCCGCTACATGCAGGTACTCTCGGACAACCTGTGCCGCTCCCTTGAGGGCCGGGCCATCAACATCCACCACTCATTCCTGCCTGGCTTCAAGGGCGCCCGCCCCTACCACCAGGCCTATGACCGCGGCGTGAAGCTCGTTGGGGCAACCGCCCACTACGTGACCGCGGACCTCGACGAGGGCCCGATCATCGAGCAGGAAGTCATCCGCGTGGACCACAGCTACGGCCCCAACGCACTGTCAACAGTGGGCCAGGATGCCGAAGCCCTGGCGTTGTCCCGGGCTGTTCGCTGGCACTGCGAACACCGCGTGCTGCTGGATCAAACCAGCACAGTGGTCTTCCGGTAAGCCACCCACCCCACCGTCCACACACACGAACTTCAGCAGGAGAAACTTTCATGACATCGACGCCTCGCATTGTCATTATCGGCGCTGGGATTGTCGGCACCAACCTCGCCGACGAACTGGTCACCCGCGGTTGGAACAACATCACCGTCCTGGATCAGGGGCCGCTGAACATGCCCGGAGGATCCACGTCCCACGCACCGGGCCTGGTCTTCCAGACGAACCCTTCCAAATCCATGGCACTGTTCGCCAAGTACACGGTGGAAAAGCTGCTCTCCCTCACCGAAGATGGCCAGAGCTGCTTCAACCAGGTGGGCGGCCTTGAAGTTGCCACTACCGAGACCCGCCTGGCTGACCTTAAGCGCAAGCTCGGCTACGCACAGGCGTGGGGCATCGACGGCAAGATCCTCTCCCGCGAGGAATGCAAGGAGCTCTACCCCCTGATCAACGAGGAAGACATCCTGGGTGGCCTCCACGTCCCCACCGATGGCCTGGCACTTGCAGCCCGCGCCGTGCAGTTGCTCATCAAGCGCACCGAAGCCGCCGGTGTGAAGTACATCGGCAACACCGAGGTGACTGGAATCGAGCAATCAAACCGCCGCGTGACCGGCGTCGAGACCGCCGATGGCGTCATCCCCGCCGACATCGTAGTTTCCTGCGCCGGCTTCTGGGGCGCCAAGGTGGGCGAGTTGATTGGCATGTCCGTACCGCTCCTTCCCCTGGCCCACCAGTACGTGAAGACCACCCCGGTTCCCGCCCAGAAGGGCAAGAACGAACTGCCCAACGGCGCCCAGCTGCCCATCCTGCGCCACCAGGACCAGGACCTCTACTACCGCGAGCACGGGGAGCGCTACGGTATTGGCTCCTACGCACACCGCCCCATGCCCGTGGATCTCGATGAGCTGGGCAGCTACGAGCCCAGCAGCATCAGCGAACACAACATGCCCTCGCGCCTGGACTTCACCCTTGAGGACTTCCTTCCCGCGTGGGAAGCAACCAAGCAGATCCTGCCGGCACTGCGGGAAAGCGAAATCGAGGATGGCTTCAACGGCATCTTCTCCTTCACCCCTGACGGCGGCTCGCTGGTAGGCGAATCCAAGGAAGTGGACGGGTTCTTCGTGGCCGAAGCCGTGTGGGTCACCCACTCTGCCGGCATCGCCCGCGCCGTTGCCGAACTCCTGACCACTGGCAAGTCTGAAATTGATCTGGGCGACTGCGACATCCACCGCTTCGAAGAGGTCCAGCTGACGCCTGAATATGTCAGCGAAACGTCCCAGCAGAACTTCGTGGAAATCTACGATGTCCTGCACCCGCTCCAGCCCAAGCTCTCCCCCCGCAACCTTCGCGTCAGCCCGTTCCACGCCCGCCACAAGCAGCTGGGCGGCTATTTCCTGGAAGGCGCAGGATGGGAACGTCCCTACTGGTTCGAAGCCAACGCGGAACTGCTGAAGGAAATGCCGGACGACTGGCAGCCCCCGGCACGTGACGCCTGGTCCGGTATGTTCAGCTCACCGATTGCTGCCGCCGAGGCGTGGAAGACGCGCACGGCCGTGGCGATGTACGACATGACGCCGCTCAAGCGCCTTGAAGTCAGCGGCCCGGGCGCCCTGAAACTGCTGCAGGAACTCACCACGGGAGACCTGGCTAAGAAGCCGGGCGCCGTAACGTACACCCTCCTGCTGGACCACGCTGGTGGAATCCGAAGCGACATTACCGTTGCCCGCCTCAGCGAGGACACGTTCCAGCTGGGCGCCAACGGCAACATTGACACCGCCTACTTCGAGCGTGCCGCCCGCCACCAGACGGAAAACGGTACGGCCAGCGACTGGGTGCAGGTCCGCGACACCACGGGTGGCACCTGCTGCATCGGCTTGTGGGGTCCGCTTGCCCGTGACCTCATCAGCACGGTCAGCAACGACGACTTCTCCAACGACGGCCTGAAGTACTTCCGTTCCAAGAAGGTCACCATCGGCGGCGTCACCGTCACCGCAATGCGACTGTCCTACGTGGGCGAACTCGGCTGGGAGCTCTACACGAGCGCCGACAATGGACAGCGTTTGTGGGATGCACTGTGGAAGGCCGGCCAGCCGTTCGGCGTCATCGCTGCCGGGCGCGCCGCCTTCAGCTCGCTGCGCCTGGAAAAGGGCTACCGCTCATGGGGCACCGATATGACCACGGAGCACGACCCCTTCGAAGCAGGCCTCGGTTTCGCCGTAAAGATGACCAAGGAGAACTTCGTCGGCAAGGCCGCCCTTGAGGGACGCACTGAGGAAAGCTCCGCTCGGCGCTTGCGCTGCTTGACGGTCGACGACGGCCGCAGCCTGGTGCTGGGCAAGGAACCTGTGTTCTACAAGGACCAGGCAGTTGGCTACGTCACCAGCGCCGCTTACGGCTACTCGGTGAAGAAGCCCATTGCCTACGCGTACCTTCCTGCCGCTGTTTCGATTGGTGATTCCGTGGAGATCGAATACTTCGGACGCCGCATCCAGGCGACAGTCACCCAGGACCCGCTGTACGACCCCACCATGAGCAGGCTCCGCGGCTAAGGCCTGACGGACGCTTTAATTGGCCAGCGGCCCGGACTCATCCCCTCGCAACGGGGTCCGGGCCGCTGTCTTACCCCGTTCAACCTCAGCCCGGCCTTACTTCGTCAACCAGCCCAGGAAGACACATGATCAGTTCAGAAACCATCAACGACTACCTTGCCAGGCTCGCTTCACGGCAGCCCACTCCCGGCGGAGGTGCCGCCGCCGCCCTTCACGCTGCCCAGGGCGCCGCCTTGGTGGCCATGGTGGCCAGGTACACCACGGGTGAAAAGTATGCGCAGCACGCAGAACCCGTTGCCCGCATCACCAGCGCTGCGGACCATTTGATTGTTGAAGCGCTCCGCCTCGCAGACGCCGATGAGCATGCCTTCCAACGAGTTATTGATTCGTACAAACTCCCATCCGGGACCGAGGAACTCAAGGCCATGCGCGCTGCCGGCATCCAGGATGCACTGGTCCAGGCAGCCCACACACCTGCTCAGCTGATCAAGCTTGCCGGTGAGGTGGTGGAACTCGCCACGGAACTCTTTGACATGGCCAACCCCAATGTCATCAGCGACGTCGCGGCAGCAGCCGACGCTGCCCGTGCAGCCGCCACAACCGCCCGTGTCAACATCGACATCAACGTAGTGGCCATCAAAGATGGCGACGCCCGCTCGCGCTTGGCAGAACAGACCGACGGCCTTGAGGAAAAGGTGGTCCTCGCAGCTGATTCCCTGGTCAAGCGCGTCCGCGAAAGGATCCTCGCGTGAGTACTGAAGTGCTTTCCGGAAAGGGGTTGGCCGCCCTCATCCAGCAGCGTGCGCAGGATGAGGCCCGCCTCCTTGAATATGAGGGCCAGCGCCCTTCCTTGGCCGTGGTGGTGGCAACCGACGACGAGTCCACGCACTGGTACGTCCGGTCCATTGAGCGCGCCGCGGAGCGCGCCGGAATAGGCTGCCGGATCCTGGACCTTGGGCATGATGCCACGGAACAGGTACTGGCGAGTGTGTTGAAGGACCTCAGTGCGGAGCCAACCGTCAACGGCATTATTCTTCAAACTCCGCTGCCCGCGGGCGTTCGAACGGACGGGCTCGTGGGGCTTATCGCTCCGGAAAAGGACATTGACGGCGCCAACCCGCTCAGCCTTGGCCGCCTCGCTGTGGGTCAGCCCGCCTTCGCCCCTGCAACGGCACGTGCCGTGGTGGAACTCCTCGAGCATTTCCAGGTTCCGCTCGCCGGACGCAACGTCGCCGTCGTCGGGCGTTCCGCTGTGGTGGGAAAGCCGCTGTCCCTGCTGCTGCTCGAAAAGGACGCCACGGTCACCATCTGCCACTCCAAATCAGGGGCGCTTGAGCGCTATACCCGGCCCGCCGACGTCGTGGTTGTTGCCGCTGGGCGGACCGGACTGCTGACAGGCAGCCACGTTTCGCCGGCGTCCGTAGTGATCGACGTCGGTACGAACGTCCTGCCCGACGGTTCCCTGGTGGGAGACGTGGACGAGGCCAGTGTCACCGGAGTGGCGGCTGCCCTGACGCCGGTGCCCGGCGGGGTCGGTTCAGTCACCACGGCGTTGCTGCTCCTCCACACCGCTGAAGCGGCCCGGGCACAAGCACGGCTTCTGGAGAAGCCGGCCTTGGTTTCGGGAACCGCTGGCTAGCCATGGAAACGCCGATCCGCCTGGAGGTTAGTCCCTCCGCTGACCTTGCCCGGCAACTGCCTCCCGCTTTTGAGGCGCCGGGCATGGTCAGCGTGACCTGCCTGCCGCATCACGGTCCGGCCAGGACGGTCGCTGCGTCGATTGAGCTTGCCCGGCTGGGCTACCACGTGGTCCCGCACCTCGCAGCCCGGAGCATCGCCAGCCAGGCAGAGCTGCACCTGTTCCTTCATCAATTGCGCGATGAGGGCGTCCGGGAGTTATTCCTCATTGCCGGGGACCGCAGTGCGCCTGCCGGCCCGTATTCCTGGAGCGGCCAGCTGATGGAGGACATCAAGGCATTCTCGGAAGACTTCTCCCTTGGCATCGCCGGTTACCCGGAAGGCCACCCACAACTGAGCGCAGAACAGTTGCGGAGCAGCCTGGCCGGCAAGTCACCCATGGCGTCGTCCATGGTCACGCAAATGTGCTTTTCGGCGGAATCCATCAGCTCATACCTGCAGGAGCTGCACCGGGCCGGGTCCCGGCTTCCCGTGTGGGTGGGCGTTCCCGGGCCGGTGTCCGTGCAGAAACTACTGGCCATGGGTGCACGATTGGGCGTGGGACGCTCACTCAAGTTGGCCCGTGGCACAGGAATGGCCAAGGCACTCCTGCGCGGTGGTGATGTCATGCGCTATGACAGCTCCGGCCTGATCCGGGACGTTCATCAGGCCCTCGACGGCCATCCGCTGTTTGCCGGCATCCACGTCTACAGCTTCAACGACCTCAGCCGCCTACCCAGATTTGAAGGGAAGATCGCATGGCTTCCAAAGCCCCCCGTGAAAACATCGACGAGTCAAAGCTGACCGTCACCAAACCCAAGACAAAGGCTGTCGGCATTCCAGCCGTTGCCAACGCATTGAAGATCTCCCTGGAACAAATGGGCGCGGTGCGAAGCGTACAAACGCTGCTGGCAGTCAACCAGATCGACGGATTCGACTGCATGGGCTGCGCCTGGCCGGAACACGAGAAGCGCAATGCAGCAGAGTTCTGCGAAAACGGGGCCAAGGCGGTAGCCGAGGAAGCTACCCGGCGCCGCGTCACGCCTGAGTTCTTTGCCCAGCACTCCGTAGCTGACTTGAAGACCCGAGATGACTACTGGCTGGGCCAGCAGGGCCGGCTGACCCACCCAATGTTCCTGGATGAGGGCGCTACGCACTACACGCCCATCGAATGGGACAAGGCCTATGACCTCATGGCGCAGGAGCTCCGGGGCATGGACCATCCCGATCAGGCCGTCTTCTATACCTCCGGCCGAACCTCCAACGAGGCTGCCTTCGTTTACCAGCTCCTGGTCCGCGGCCTTGGCACCAACAACCTTCCGGACTGCTCCAACATGTGCCACGAGTCCTCGGGCTCCGCGCTGGTGGAAACCATCGGCATCGGCAAAGGGTCCGTAAGCCTGACCGACTTGGAGACGGCTTCACTGATCTTCGTAGCCGGGCAGAATCCAGGTACCAACCACCCCCGCATGCTCAGCGCCCTGGAGAAGGCCAAGAAGAACGGCGCGGTCATCGTGTCCGTCAATCCCCTCCCTGAAGCCGGACTCCTGCACTTTGAAAACCCTCAGCACGTTGCCGGCATGATTCAAGGGACCCAACTGACGGACGACTTCCTGCAGATCCGTGCCGGCGGCGACCAGGCCCTCTTCCAGGGCCTCGGTAAATACCTTGTGGAGGCCGAAGCCGCGGGTTGCAAGACCCCGGGCCTGGAAACCGTCCTGGACCACAGGTTCATCGAGGACCACACGGTGGGCATCGACGAATACCTGCGATTCCTGGAAAAGGTGGAGTGGGACGACATCGTGGAAGCAACAGGCCTCACCCTGGAGCAGATCCACTCCACAGGCGAACGGCTCCTCGCCTCCAACGCCACCATCGTGTGCTGGGCCATGGGATTGACCCAGCACAAACATTCAGTACCCACCCTCCGCGACGTGGTTAACGTCCTGCTGCTTCAAGGGAACATCGGCAAGCCCGGCGCTGGAGTTTGCCCCGTGCGCGGCCACTCAAACGTCCAGGGCGACCGCACCATGGGCATCTTCGAGAAGATGCCGGAGAAATTCCACGACCGGCTGGACAACGAGTTCGCATTCCTCTCACCACGGGAGCACGGCTATGACACTGTCGCCGCCATCCGCGCCATGCGGGACGGAAAGGTCCGCTTCTTCATGGGAATGGGTGGAAACTTTGTTCGCGCCGCCCCTGACTCGGAAGTCACGGAACAAGCGCTCGCCAACACAGGATTGAGCGTCCAGATCTCCACCAAGCTGAACCACTCGCATCTGTCCACGGGTCGCCGGGCGTTGATTCTCCCAACACTCGGACGCACCGAGAAAGACACCCAGCGGACCGGTGACCAGAGGGTCACAGTGGAAGATTCCATGAGCGCGGTCCATGCATCCCGTGGACGCCTCAAGCCCGCGAGCGAGCACCTCCACTCGGAAGTTGCCATTGTCTGCAATCTTGCCCACCGGCTCTTCACTGATGGCGACGTGCGCCTGCCCAACGTCCCCAAGGCCGCGTGGTTGTCCATGCGTGATGACTACTCGCTGATCCGCAAACACATCGAGGCCGTTTTCGATGGCTTCGAGAACTTTGAAGAGCGGATCCAGCATCCGGGCGGCTTCGTGCTGCCGCACCCGCCGCGCGATGCCAGGAAGTTCGACACCGCGTCAGGCAAAGCACACTTCACGGGCAACGAGCTTGAATACATCAAGGTCCCGCCCGGCCGGCTGGTGCTCCAAACGCTGCGGTCACACGACCAGTACAACACCACCATCTACGGCAAGGACGATCGCTACCGCGGCATCCACGGCGGGCGACGGGTGGTCCTCATTAACGAGTCCGATATCGCCGAGCTGGGCTTTGCTGATGGTGAAATGGTCCACCTGATTTCAGAATTCCAGGGAACCGAGCGCCGGGCAGAAGACTTCCGCATCGTTTCGTACTCCACTCCCAAGGGGTGCGCCGCTGCCTACTACCCGGAAACAAACGTCCTTGTACCGCTGGACTCTGTTGCCGATACCAGTGGGACGCCGACGTCCAAGTCCGTCATAGTCCGCCTCGAACGGGCTTGAAAGGCTCTGGACACAGTGTGATGCGTGCCATAGTATGTGACTGATATATCTTTCCTAGTAGTGCAGAGATATCAGATGGCCAAGGACTTCCAAACCCGTCCAAGGGCCATCTCGTCAAGAAGACATCTATCAATGGAGAAACAATGTCTGACATCACCCAAGTCCAAGCAGATGCCGTACTTGTCGCAGCCCGCGACGCCGCCCGTGAAACCGGAACCGACATGAACATCGCCGTGGTGGATGCCGGTGGCAACCTCAAGGCCTTCACCCGCATGGACGGGGCGTGGCTGGGCAGCATCGACATTTCCATCAAGAAAGCACGCACCGCCCGTTTCTTCGACATGCCAACGGGGGCAATCGGCGAGCTTTCGCAGCCTGGAGGACCGCTCTACAACATCGAGGTGTCCAACGGAGGACTCATCACCTTCCCGGGAGGCATCCCCCTGCGCGGGGAGGACGGCACTGTGATCGGTGCGATCGGCGTCAGCGGCAGCACCGTGGAGAACGACCACACGGTCGCATCCGCAGGAGCAGCAGTCCAGCTCCAGGGCGCGGCTGGGCTTTAGCCAAGAACATTAGCCAGAAATATTAGGCAAAACTGTCCAATTGTCCGTGAATGGTGCTTCGGTGGCCTGAAACCTGGGGAGGTATTTCCTCATCGAAGCACCGCTCTCGGGCAATTGGGCAGATCCAATTTCCGTACCACAACCCGCCCCAGGAGGAGTGTCCATGTCTGGAAACCGAGCAGTCGCCTACAAGGAACCCGGCGTAGTCGAAATCATCAACACTGACTACCCGACGTTCGAACTCAAGGACGGACCGGGCGTCAACCCGGCCAACGTCGGCCGGAAGGTACCGCATGGCGCGATCCTCCGCACTGTAACCACCAACATCTGCGGTTCCGATCAGCACATGGTCCGTGGCCGCACCACAGCCCCGCAGGACCTGGTCCTCGGCCACGAAATCACCGGCGAAGTGGTGGAGGTGGGTCCCGACGTCGAGTTCATCAAGGTGGGCGACATCGTCTCGGTGCCGTTCAACATTTCCTGTGGCCGGTGCCGGAACTGCAAAGAGCAAAAGACCGGTATCTGCCTCAACGTCAACCCTGACCGCCCCGGCAGCGCCTACGGCTATGTGGACATGGGCGGCTGGGTAGGCGGACAGGCCGAGTACGTGCTGGTTCCCTACGCCGACTGGAACCTGCTGCGCTTCCCGGACCGCGACCAGGCCCTGGAAAAGATCATGGACCTGACCATGCTCTCGGACATCTTCCCCACCGGCTTCCACGGCGCAGTTACGGCCGGGGTGGGCGTAGGGTCCACGGTGTACGTCGCCGGTGCCGGCCCTGTGGGTCTGGCTGCCGCCGTCGGCGCCCAGTTGCTTGGCGCCGCCGTCGTGATTGTGGGCGACATGAACGAAGACCGGCTTGCACAGGCGCGCTCGTTCGGCTGCGAAACGGTCAACGTCTCCAACGGCGACCCGAAGGAGCAGATCCTGCAGATCCTCGGAGTGCCGGAAGTGGATTGCGGCGTGGACGCCGTTGGCTTCGAAGCCCGCGGCCACGGAAGGGACGCCTCGCACGAGGCTCCCGCCACCGTGCTGAACTCCCTCATGGACATCACCGCCGCCGGCGGTTCCCTGGGCATCCCGGGCCTCTACGTCACCGGCGATCCGGGCGGAATCGATGAAGCAGCCAAGCACGGCTCCCTCTCGCTCTCGCTGGGCACCGGCTGGGCAAAGTCCTTGTCCTTCACTACGGGCCAGTGCCCGGTGATGAAGTACAACCGTCAATTGATGATGGCCATCCTCCACGACAAGGTCCAGATCGCCAAGGCAGTCAATGCCCAAGCCATCCCCCTTGAAGACGCTCCCCGCGGCTACGCCGAGTTCGACGCCGGAGCGGCAACAAAGTTCGTACTGAACCCGAACGGTTACGTGAAGGCTTAGTACGCAAAAACACCAGGAAGGGGGCATCCATGCTCGCACAGGAAATCATCCGCGGCACGTCGCCAACATCCCATGTGCCCTGCGAGCGGATGCCTGCCCCAACGTGGTCTGAAGCCCGGCAGATGGCCTTCGATTGCGCTGTTCCACTTGCGTCGGCGTCCGTGCCACTGGCGGACGCGATCGGATACGTGCTCACCACTGAAGTGACGGCGCAGCAGGACCTTCCGCACTACGCGTCCTCTGCCATGGATGGCTGGGCCATTCATGGCAGAGGACCGTGGGAGATCACGACGGCGGGGCTGCCGCGATCACCGGGGCAAGCCAGCGTCATTGCCACCGGCGGCCTGGTTCCGGAAGGCGCCGAGGCGGTACTTCGGAAAGAGAGCGGCCACGTTCTCGACGCCGGATACGGGCTGCAGCTCTCACTGAGACCAGATGTGAAGCCCGGCGAGACGCTCCCCGGCCGGCACATACGGCCAGCCGGTGAAGAAGCCCGAGCCGGCGACGTCCTCGTACCCGCCGGCACACCCCTTAATCCTGCCCACATTGCCCTTGCTGCCGTAGCAGGCCACGACGAACTGCAGGTACAACGCAAGCCGCGGGTCGCCGTCGTACTTACCGGCTCCGAGGTGGTGACCTCGGGTCAGCCGGCAGCGGGACAGGTGCGCGATACCTTCGGCCCGCAACTCGGCGCAGTGATTTCCCAGCTGGGCGGAATTCCAGGCAGGCAGCAACGGATCGGCGACTCATACGAAGAGTGGCTGTCGGCACTTGACGGCCCGCCCGGAAGTGAACACCCCGATGTCACGATCACCACCGGTGGCACCGGCAAATCCGGAACCGACCACTTCCGCGCTGCAGTGGCCGCGCTCGGTGGGCGCCTGCTGCTGGACGGCGTCGCTATGCGCCCCGGTCATCCTGCTGTACTGGCTGAACTTCCCGACGGCCGCTTCATCATCGGCCTCCCAGGCAATCCCCTGGCCGCCATGATGGCCCTGATGACCATCGGCGAACCACTGCTCGCTGCCCTCCAAAACCGGCCTTTCCAGACAGCTGGCCACCTCATGTCCGGGGCGGACATCGATCCGGGCCCCGGCCGGACACAACTCATTCCCTGCACCTTTGTCCACGGCCTCGCTTTCCCTGCTTCACACACAGGCCCCGGCATGATGCGTGGCCTGGCTTGGGCCGAGGGTTTCATGGCCGTTCCCCCTGGCGGAGTGGAAGCAGGCGAACCCGTCCCCGTCATGCCGCTGCCCTGGACAAGTGTCTGGTCAAGCGCCTGGTCAAGCGCCTGGTCACAGGTGCAAGCAACCAACGATTTCCCACACCAGCCAGGAAGGTACGCACCATGGCACGGATGACTCAGCGCCGGAAGATCCACCGCTTCCATCTCGACGGAACAGGTACCGAATATCCGGTGCGGTTCAAGGAAGACGTCCTGGCCGCCGAGGAGCCCCTGGAAATCAGGATCGGGGGCCGCTCCTTCGCCGTGACCATGCGGACTCCGGGAGACGACTTTGACCTGGTGGCCGGGTTCCTGGTGTCCGAGGGCATCATCCGCAGTCAATCCGAGCTGATCTCCCTGCGCTTTTGCGCCGGCGAGAAGGACGGGGTGCAGACGTTCAATGTGGTGGAGGCCCAGCTTCGCTCCGACGTACAAATGCCGGACACCATGCGCCACGTCTACACCTCCAGCTCGTGCGGCATCTGTGGAACGGACTCCATCGAGGCCGTCCGTAAAACACTCCACTTCGACCCCTCCCAGGACGGACTGCGGGTTCCCGTTGACATCCTGGCCGAACTGCCCGAACGCCTCCGGGAAGCCCAGGCGGTGTTCGACAGGACCGGTGGCGTCCACGCAGCCGGACTCTTCAGGGTGGACGGCGCCACCCCCGAGCTCCTCTGTTTGCGGGAGGACGTGGGTCGCCACAATGCCGTGGACAAAGTGGTGGGCTGGGCACTGCGCCAGGATCTGCTGCCCCTGACGGGCTTGGTCCTGCAGGTTTCAGGGCGGGCATCGTTCGAGCTGGTCCAGAAGGCCGCCCTCGCCGGCATCCCCGTCCTGTCCGCCGTGAGCGCGCCCTCCAGCCTTGCCGCCGACCTCGCCACTGAGACCGGTGTGACCCTGGTCGGCTTCAGCCGCGGTCACAGCCTCAACGTCTACGCCGGACGTGACAGACTGGTCCGCCCCCGCAAAGCGGCACGTGAGGAGGCCTTCGCAGGGCTCTGACCGCCCGTTCTGCGGGTTTATGTGCAGGGCCCGTGTCCGTGTCGGACTAGGATGAGGAAAGACGAGGAGCAGGCCGGGCAGGGCGCTACAGCCCCGGCCACCTGCTTGGGACAACGACACGAGGCATCATGGCCCCACGCAACAATCCGGACATCGAGAAGGACGCAGACGCCCAAGGCGGCGGCGTCCAATCAGTGGACCGCGCGCTGCAAATCCTGGAGATCCTGGCACGCGAAGGGGACGCGGGCGTCAGTGAAATCGCTGACGAGATGGGCGTCCATAAATCCACCGTGTCCAGGCTTGTGGGCTCGCTGGTTAACCGCGAGCTTGTCCGGCAGAACAGCGAGAGGGGCAAGTACCAGCTGGGCTTCGGAATCCTCAGGCTGGCAACCTCCATCCCCGGCAGGCTGAGCGTCGTGCACGAGGCCAGGGAAGTACTGGAAGCACTCGCGGGTGAGTACAAGGAAACGGTCAACCTTGCCGTGCTTCGATCCAACTACGCCGTCAACGTCGACCAGGCCATGGGCCCTTCAACGCTTGCCACCTACGACTGGGTGGGCAGCCTGACGCCGCTGCATGCCACGTCCAGCGGCAAAGTGCTCTTGGCCGCGCTGACGGCTGATGAGCGTAACCAGGTCCTCAAGACAGTCGGACTGCCTGCCCGCACGCCCCGCACCATCACCAACCGCGCGGAGCTGGAGAAGCAGTTGCTCGACGTCGCACGGAACGGCTACGCAGTAGTCCATGAAGAGTTCGAGATCGGCCTGACGGCGGTAGCCGTGCCTATTTTTAACCACATGGGCAATGTCATCGCTGCGGTGAGTATCTCCGGCCCTGCCTTCCGCTTTGCCCCGGAGGAGCATCCAGGGCTCATAGACGCCCTCCGCGAGGCTGGCTTCACGATCAGCGCCAAGATGGGCTACCGACGCCGCTAGGCCGTTGGCGCAGCCTGAACCAGGCGCGTTATCCACGCTTTAATCACCGGCCATCAACGTGGCCATTTTCGCCCCGGTTGTCGCTTGTTACGCAACAGTAACCACCATGCGCAACTCGATGACGCATCTCCGGAGGAGTGTCAAGGTCCGGGAAATGGAAAAGAAACACCTTGACATTGCCCTGTGACGGGGCGCACTCTGTTGCTTAGCGCGAGAACTGTTGATCCTTGCGAAACGTTAGAAGGCGATTCAGCCAAAGCGACAAGAAACCCCGTTCCCCGACAAAAGAGGTGCAACATGCGCAAGGCCTGCCCCACCAGTGAACTCGCTCCCGGGGAGGCGCTACGGCTCGATACTGCTCCAACAATCATGGTCATCGAATCGGACGAAGCCCCCAACCTTCCATCCGTTCCCACCCTCCAGGGCCATGTATAAACCCAAGCCCATGACTCGCCGAGCAAAGGACCCGCTCATGGCTATAAATAGTGATTTAAAGCCTTTAACTCCCGAGGAAGTGCCCGCCAACGATAGCCTGGCTGACACTCCTTCATCACGTAAAACGAACCGCCCGGAGAACTCTGGGGACGTCATCAGCGTCTCCCCGGACGAAACCAACCCCGCAGTCCTCGACGATGAGGACGGAGGCGCAGAAACACTGCCGGATACTGAGGAATACGCACAGATCCTGGAAGAACTGCGCCACGCCAAGACCGAGCAGGCCGTTAGTGCCCGCCGGAACCGCAAACTTACGCTGGACAAAGTCACCTTCGGAATCACGGGCGCCATCGCCGTCGCCTTCGTGGTCTGGGGCTTCGTCGGCCGGGACAGCCTCTCTGAAACTTCCAAAGGCGCCCTGAACTGGGTCATGGAATACACCGGCTGGCTCTTCATGGTTCTTGCCTCCTTGTTCGTCGTCTTCGTCCTCTGGCTCGCCCTGGGCAAGTTCGGCAACATCCCACTGGGCAAGGACGGCGAGAAGCCGGAATTCCGTACTGTGTCCTGGGTAGCGATGATGTTCGCCGCCGGCATGGGCATCGGGCTCATGTTCTATGGCGTGGCTGAACCGCTCTACCACTACATCTCGCCACCACCGGGCACTGTGGACGGCCGCACTCCTGCTGCCATCCAGACTGCGATGGCCACCTCGATCTTCCACTGGACCCTGCACCCGTGGGCCATGTACGCAGTAGTGGGCATTGCCATGGCGTACGGCACCTACCGTTTGGGCCGCAGGCAGCTGGTCTCCGCAGCATTCACGTCGCTGTTCGGCATCAGGATGGTGGAAGGCCCCCTCGGGAAATTCATCAACATCCTGGCCATCTTTGCCACACTGTTTGGTACCGCCGCTTCACTGGGCCTCGGCGCCCTTCAGATCGGCAGCGGCATGACATCCAACGGCTGGGTGGGCGAGATCGGCACCCCGGTGCTCGTGGTGATCGTAGCCATCCTCACCTTCTGCTTCGTCGCATCAGCAGTCTCCGGCATCAGCCGCGGCATCCAGTGGCTTTCCAATATCAACATGGTGCTGGCAGTCGTCCTGGCACTCATCGTGTTTATTGCCGGGCCCACCCTGTTCATCCTCAACCTGATTCCTTCCGCAATCGGCGACTACGCCAGGGACCTGGCGGAGATGTCGTCCCGGACCGAAGCGGTCGGCGACGATGCACTGCGTAGCTGGATGACCAGCTGGACCATTTTCTACTGGGCCTGGTGGATCTCCTGGACGCCCTTCGTCGGCATGTTCATTGCTCGCATCAGCCGCGGCCGGACCATCCGCCAGTTCGTCACCGGCGTTCTGCTGGTGCCAAGCATCGTCAGCGTTATCTGGTTCGGTATCTTCGGTGGAGCTGCCTTCCACGTCCAGCAGGAAGCTGACAAGGCCGGCACACCTGGTTTGGTGACCATGACCAACGGCGTGCCCTCCGTCAATTTCGACGGCGCACTCTTCGATCTCGTCAAGAACCTTGGTATGCCCGGCTGGGCCACGGCAGCAGTCATCGTGCTGGCCATGGTGCTGGTGGCAATCTTCTTCATCACTGGTGCCGACGCGGCCTCCATCGTCATGGGATCGCTCAGCTCCAACGGAGCCGAACACCCCCGGCGCGGAGTAGTCATCTTCTGGGGAAGCCTCACCGGTGCAGTAGCAGCGGTTATGCTCCTGGCCGGAGGTGACGAACCATCGGAGGCTTTGGCCGGGCTTCAAAGAGTCACGATTGTTGCCGCGCTGCCCTTCGTCATCGTCATGCTGCTGCTCTGTTTCGCCCTCACGAAGGACCTGCGCCGTGATCCCCTGTCACTGCGTAAGCGCTTGGCGACATCCGTTGTTGAACGCGCGATTCGTACGGGCGTGGAACAACATCGGGGCGTTCAATTCGATCTGGTGACCAGGCACGAGTGCGCGGAGGACTGCCCGGATTCCGACTGTCCCGGCGGAACTCCGACCGGAAGCATCCCCAGGGTTGAATCTCCCCGCACCGACCCGACCGACAAGTAAGGTATCCCGCCATGACTCAAACCCATGAACAAGAAAGCACTCTCCGCGTCTCCACCGATTCCGGGGACACCGTGAGCTTCACCTTGGACGCAACGAAACCCGTAACGGTCAAGCTCCAGGTTGACGGTGGTTGCACGTGTGGAACCACCGCCACGGTCCAGGGCTCGTACGTTAATAGCGACCTGGGCAAGCGCTAACCATTCATTTCCAACACAAAAGCAGGCGCCGGATTCCGGCGCCTGCTTTTTTGTGTTGCGGGTCAGGCGGGTTAGTTGGGCATCTGGTTACTTGGGCATCAGCACGGAGTCGATCAGGTAAACCGTTGCGTTGGCCGTGTGGACGCCACCACAAATCACGTTGGCGCCGTCAACGGTGAGTGCATCTTTGCTACCGCCAACGGTCACTTCGCCACCCTGGACCGTCTTGTGCGTTCCAACCACCTGGTCAGGGCTCAACTGGCCTGGGACTACGTGGTAAGTGAGGATCTTGCTCAGCAGGGCATCGTCCGTCTTCAGCGTCTCAATGGTGGCGGGGTCGATCTTTGCGAAAGCATCGTCAACAGGTGCAAAGACCGTGAATTCGCTGCCGTTGAGGGTGGAGACCAAATCCACTTTCGGGTTGAGCTTGCCTGAAACGGCGGCAGTCAAAGTCTTGAGAAGCGGGTTGTTCGATGCTGCAACGGCAACCGGATCCTGGGCCATTCCCACTACCGAACCGGCACCATCCGGAACCTGGGCGGCGTAACCGGCGCAGCCGGGGCCAACAAGATCACGCGCGGGATCCATGGCGGCGTTGGTCATGGATGAAGCCGACGGCGACGGTGCCGCGGACGTCATCTCGGGTGCAGGGGAGGACGACGCCGACGACGACGGTGTGCTGGAGCTGCTTGAACCACCACAAGCCGTGAGTCCGAGAAGGGCGGCTGCAGTGAGGCCAACGAAGGCGAGGGCGGGGCGCTTTGTGGACAACATGTCATTCTCCTTGTTCGTGGAACCAGGGCATTGGGTCCATTGGGTGTGGGCACTGGCTCCCCGGCGCTGCATCTGCGTCGCCGGCGGTTTGTGCCTCACCAGCTATTCGGAGGTCGCACCGGCGTGGATGGGTGCGGATTGAAAAAGTTTCTGAACCAAGCCATCGCAGCTTCGGCTCCGAACTGCCTACAGATATCCGGAGCCGGCACCCTTCATTGCCGGTCCGGCGAACGTTGGGAGACGCAATGCTGCAATTAGCACTAATCGGCCTGCTGGGCGGGTTGATTACAGGTATCTCGCCCTGCATTCTGCCCGTCCTGCCCGTCATCTTTCTTTCCGGAGGTGTACAGGGTGCCCGCAAAGATGCTGTAACCAGCTGGCGTCCGTACCTGGTGATCCTTGGCCTGGTGATCAGCTTCAGCACCTTCACGCTGGTTGGCTCGTTCCTGCTGACCTTGGTGAACCTGCCGCAGGACCTGCTTCGATGGATCGGGCTGGTGGTGCTGGTGCTGATTGGTTGCGGCCTGATTTTCGATCGTTTCCAGCACATCCTGGAGAAGCCATTCTCATGGATCCCGCAGCGAAAAGTAGGTACCGAAAATGGCGGGCTGGTGCTGGGACTGGCGCTCGGCGTCGTCTATGTCCCCTGTGCAGGACCAGTGCTTGCCGCGATTGCGGTAGCCGGCGCCACCGGGCAGGTGGGCCCCGAAACCATAGTCCTCACGCTGACGTTTGCCGTGGGAGCAGCCGTTCCGCTGCTGGTGTTCGCGCTGGCTGGGCGCCGCGTCGCAGAGCGGGTCAAGGCGTTTCGCAAGAACCAGCGCAAGATCCGCATAGCCGGTGGCATCATGATGATCGCCCTGGCAATCGGCCTGGTGTTCAACCTTCCCCAGCTGCTGCAGAAACTCGTGCCCGACTACACCTCCACACTCCAGGAAAAGGTCCAGGACAACGAGGCCGTGAAGAAGGCCCTGGATCTTGGTGGGCTGGTCAATGACCAAAACCGCGAACTGGACAAGTGCAGCAACGGTGCCACAGAGCTTGAATCGTGCGGCACAGCGCCGGATATCAAGGGCATCCAGGAATGGTTCAACACCCCTGGCGGCCAGGCCGTGAATTTGAAGGACCTCAAAGGCAAGGTGGTCCTGGTGGATTTCTGGGCCTACTCCTGCATCAACTGCCAGCGCTCCGTTCCGCACCTCACCGATTGGTACAGCAAGTACAAGGACTCCGGCCTGGAAATCATCGGCGTCCACTCCCCCGAGTACGCGTTCGAGAAAGAGACCCGCAACGTCATGTCCGGCGCTCAGGACCTTGGCATCACCTACCCCGTGGCCATCGACAACACCCTCTCCACGTGGACCAACTACCGCAACCGCTACTGGCCGGCCCACTACCTCATCGATTCCGAGGGAACAGTCCGCCACATCAAGTTCGGCGAGGGCGGCTACCAGACCACGGAGAAGCTGATCCGCGAACTCCTGCAAGAGGCCAACCCTTCAGCAGCGCTCCCGGCGCCCATTGAAGCCTCCGACGACGGCCCGGTAGCAGGTGCCACCACTGCCGAAACGTATTTGGGCACCACCAAGAAGGTCAACTATGCGGGCACGGAACCATACAAAGCCGGCGTTGGGCTGTATTCAATGCCAGCGAATCAGCCCGGTGACAGCTTTTCCTTGAAGGGTTCGTGGGATCTCGGAACGCAGGCCATCACACCTGCCGTCGCCGGCTCTTCCATTGCCCTGAACTACCACGCCAAGCAGGTGTACATCGTGGTCAGTGGTGAGGGCATGATCGACGTTGTCCGAGATGGCAAGACCACGTCCGTAGCGGTCTCAGGGACGCCGACGCTCTATCAGATCGTGGACGACCCCCGAATCCGCGAGGGCAAGCTCGAGGTCAAGGTCCCACAGGGCATCCAGGCGTACTCCTTCACGTTCGGATAGGGTGCGCTGGAAGCTGGATAGGCGCCGGACCCGCTCTTGTTCGCTCTCCTCACCGTTGTGCGGCCTGAGAAACGAACAAGAGCAGGTTTGTGGCGTGGAGAGCCTATTTGTTGGCGAAGTACACGGCAAGGAAGATGGCGCCGCTGACGAAGGCCAGGATTCCCAAAACCTTCCCGGCCGTCGCCTTTACTCCGTATCCTTCGGCCTTGCGAGCGGTGAGGAATGCCATGGCTCCAAAGCCCACGCCGAAAATGAACAGGCCGATGATGCCAAAAATGATCGAGTTCTTGCGGAACTTAGTCCCCAGGATGAGATCTTCTTCAGGGCAACTACATACTGACGCGTGGTGGTCATGGTTCTCCAAAAAGTGGGGCGACGTGGATAGGGTGCGCTGGAAGCTGGATAGGGGGCCGTGCCCGCTTCGCGATGCCCTCCACGCCGCGGCCCCCTATCCAGCTTCCGCTTCATCCTTAGAAATAAGGCTTCGTGATCAGCTCCAGCGCGTGGCCCGAGGGGTCCTTGAAATAGACGCCCCGGCCACCGTGCTCCGTATTGGTCTCGCCTGGACGGGTCATCTGGGGATCCGCCCAATGCTCGACGCCGGCACTCACCAGGCGCTGATAGGCGCGGTCAAAATGCTGGTCGTCTACCAGGAAGGCGTAGTGCTGCATCTGGATTTCGACCGGGGGCTCGGCGAATTGGAGCATGACGCCGCCAGCCAAGGT
>Ga0207697_10000548_pt1 | contig 21265 bp, 20 predicted proteins | sample KBSSwiS5withPhiX_FD_184293 | JGI IMG/M metagenome (GOLD analysis project Ga0207697, IMG submission 184293) | Switchgrass rhizosphere microbial communities from Kellogg Biological Station, Michigan, USA, with PhiX - S5 (SPAdes) (version 2) | ecosystem: Host-associated > Plants > Roots >... | reverse complement strand
GCGGCGTTCGCTATTACTTACACGGCCCGGGCACTGGGATCACAAATTTGCCGTCCTTCTCGGCTATGAAATTTCCGCTCGTGGTCGACGACATACCTTGCGCCGCTTTTTTATCGATGGTGATCATTAGTCTTTTGCTCGGCTTGAGCGGGAAGCACACCTTGCCGCCCGTTGGTGAATCTTTTGGCATCGCCACCTTTTCCATCTCCTCCGCAGTAAAATCGATAAGTTCGATCTTGGAAATTTTTTCACCGGCGTCGGCCGATTGCATCGTTTTGTAAATCTCGAGGATGCCTGGGTCGGAACCTTGCGTGTAGAGAAACGATTGCAATGCAGCAGTATCTTTGGCTTCAAACGCTTTCTTGTAACTATCGACGAACGCTTTTTCCTCGGGCGAATCGCCCGCGTAAACGGAGACACAAGCAGCGGCCGCTATCAGAGCGGAGGTCACACTGCTGATCGTTGAAGTCTTCATGTCGCGAAGCTAGGCAGCGGCTGCGGGAACGACAACGGGAAAATTCAAAACGCAGACTAATTTAACCATGCGTCAATTACTGAGGCTCCTCCTCGATGGCTTCGCTGAGATAGGTGCTGATGCGTTCCTTATTCACGCCAAGACTGGAGAACTGTTTCACACACCTTTTGTGTGAACTTGTATGCCACTACGGCGCAAGACCATTGGACGTTGATCGCACGAGGCCGAAGCGGGAGCAGTCTAATCGCGAGCCGTTAGCGCGGATGGGTCGCCAGTCAGTTCATCGCGGAAGCATTAGTGTTCGTACAATGGCGAATAGGAAGACGGCAATAGCAAAACCGAATGCAACAACGCGCACCCGGCGCTGTTCGAACTTTGCCGACGCATTGGCGAAGAAAAGCACTGTGGCGAACAGAACAGTATTCGCGAGGTATTGACCGGAAATACTCCCGGCACTGCCGGCCTCCCGCTGGCTGTTGGCAGCTTTGGCAGACGCTTCGGCGGCTTCACGGCTCCCGCGCATCTCGTAAAGGTTGGGCACAAAAGGATGCGGATCGGCGTTTGGATTTTCAAAAGGCTTTTCCGCCAGCCATGCGTCGTAAGCCTTGCGCACGTCCGGAGGAAATCTTTCGACGTAAAAGCTGACGAGTTTCTCGTTGCCGGCCTGTTGCGCAGCAAGCAACTGCATGAACATGCCAGTGTGAATCGTTGCGTGCTGCATGCCTTGCATTGTCAGCAAACCCGCCTTGCGCTCCAAGGCGTTAAACTCGTTCATCAACCGATTGCTCTTTCGCGTCCATGCAGCTGACTCAAATGAGCACCAGGCTGTACCAAGTGTCGCCAGCGCCATCAGGAGAGCCGCGACAGGTTCAACCCACTGCTTCTTTTCGTGTTTCTCGCGATTCATCAATAGAAAGCTCGATAGCTAAATGGATTCACCCAGTCAGCTTTGGGTATTGCTTGGGACGCGTTGCAAAAATTTTCTGCTCAGCACAGCAAAGAAAAATGCTATGGATAGCCCGACCATTAAACTGCCGGTGAGTGCCTCAAGCGGTCCGAACATCCGCCATTCTTTCGGCAAGAGGAGGTCGCCGTAACCGAGCGTCGCGTAAGTCACACCGGAAAAATAGAAAGATGACTCCGCGTCCGGCAGACATTTCTGCCCCCAGAAAAACAGCGCCCAGACGGCAATCTCGGCTGTGTGCATAAGAATGAGCCACCATGCAATGCGAACGAGCAGCCACGTGATTGGCCAGAAGCGGGTATCCGGTTGCACCCTGTAATGCAACACGTGGCTCAACACCAGGCTGAGGCCAGCGGCGTGAATCATCACCGTTATCGCAACCAGGCCCGAGGCAATTACAAACTGTGCGATCATCGAAGTGTTAGGTTCTCATCATTGATCGCGGCTTTTCTGAAAATCGTCCACAGCGTCTGCGACACTGCTAAAGCGGTTGATGCCGCCTAGTTTTCCATCCACGCCTTCGTCGCGCAAACGGTCGCGGACCGAGGAACGCGGTTCGACCGCTTGCAAACGGATACCTTGAGCGATCAATTCATCGGCCATGCCGGCAATAGCGTGAGCGCTTTGCAAGTCGAGGCGCGGCGCGGCGGAAAGATCGAGCACAACCAGCTTGGGCGGCGTCGGTTCAGCATGCACGCGCTTCAGAATCGATTCGCAGACATGATCCACGTTGAAGTACACGAGACCTGATTCGGGCCGAAAAATCAGGGCACCGGAAATAAGTTCGTTATCCGGATGCCGTTGGCGATCCGAGAAGCGACGACTTCCTGGAATACGTCCGAGAAAAGCGACGTGCGGCCTGGACGCTGTTCGCAACAGCTGCACTAGCGAAATGATTGCGCCGATCATCACGCCGCGAAGCAGGCCGGAGCTGAGTACCCCGAGGATGGCAGCCATTGCTACCACGAATTCCGGACGGTCACTGCGCCACAATTTCTTAAGGGTTGAGAGTTTGAACAAACCTGCGACTGCGACCAGCACCACGGCTGCTAATACGGGCTGGGGCAACGCGCTTAACAGATGCGAGAAGAAAAGGACGACAACTAAAATGATTCCTGCAGCGAGTGCGCCAGAAAGTGGTGTGCGTGCACCGGCGCCTTCGTTGACCAGCGATTGCGACATGCCGCCGCTGATTGGAAATCCGCGCCCGAGTCCTGCGCCTAAATTTGAAGCCGCAAGCGCCAGAAACTCCTGATTGGCATCAAACCGTCCGCCGTGTTTCGCCGTGAACATTCGCCCGATCGCAGCGGTTTCCACTGCGCCGAGCAGAAAGCACGCAAACGCCAGCGGAAGCAGTTCATTCAAATCGTGCCAGTAGACCGCGGGCAGGCCGATCGGAGGCAACCCCTGAGGAACGTTACCGAGCAGCTTTACGCCACGTTCGCCTAACGAAAGCGCAGAAGCGGCCACGATACCACCCACCACCACGAAGAGCGATACCGGTTTGTTTTTCAGGAAAATCTTTCCCAGGATCAACACAGCGAGTGCGGTTCCTCCAACAAGCAGCGATGCTGGATTCGTTTCGTGCAGATGCTTGAGAAAATGGCCACTATTCTCCCAAAAATCTCCATGTGCGCCGTGAAGACCGAAAAGCTTCGGCAGTTGCGTGCTGGCGAGAAAGAGAGCAACGCCGCATTTGAAGCCGGTCATTACACTTTCGGAAATGAAATTTACAATGACGCCTGCTTTCACAAGCCACGCGATGAACGCGATCAACGCGACAAGCAAAGCGGTTCCCGCAGCGAGTGCGCCAAAGCGGCTTGTATCGCCACCGGCGATCTCGCCTAGTGATGCGCCGGTGAGCAATGAAATGGCCGAAGTGACAGTGACAACTGTGTGGCGCGAACTACAAAACAACCAGAAGACGAGTCCACCAAACAGACAGGCGTAAAGCCCGGCCTCGGGCGGTAGATTGGCAAGGGAGGCATCTCCCAAACCGGCGGGAAGGAGGTATGCGGCGAGGGTAATGCCGGCGAAAACATCGCTGCGCAACCAGCTTCGGTCGTAGGCGCGCAGCCAACCGACAGCTGGAATCACCCGGGCGAGAGATGGTGCATTCATTGCCGCAATCTCCGGCGCTTTTGAACGACGGCCTAACGACCGCGATCTTTTCGATGACGCATCTTGTATTCTTTGGCCCAAGCGCGAGCTGCTTCCAGAGGATTGCCGTGCTCCTGGCGTGCAATCCACGCTTTGAGTCCCTCCTCATCGATCGGTAGATCGAGAACTCGAGGCGGACCGAACAATTTCCCAAATGTCTCCATGATTTGCGTTGTGGTGGAGAAGACAATTTCATCCATGGCTTCAGGTTTGCCCTTGGACGCGTAGGCATTGAAATCGACCCAGAAACCATCCGGACGGAGTACGAACATACGTGTCTTCGGAATAGGATCCCTCGGTGCGACGCCGGTCTGCGTGACCAGATACGGCCCACGTTCGCTGTCGGACCCGAGATTCAAAATCTGCGCATCGTGATAGTCGTTGGTAATCGTCCGCATGAACTGATGTTCTTATCAAATTTTCGAAGAGCTCATTTTGGTGCGCCGGTTCCCTCGAAATCACCGCCTAACGCCAGATACAAGTTCACCCGTTCGCGGAGGCGGGAAGCGCGGACTTGCGTGTATTGGACTTTCGCGGCGAGGTTTTCCCCGGTGAGACGCAAGACCGTGAACATATCGATCTGGCCTTGGTCGAGCTGCTCCCTGCCGAACTTGATCGAATCGGCACTGCTCGAAACCGCGTCGGCCAGGGCGCCTTCGCGTTTACGCAGATAGTAATCGCCGGCAAGAGCATCTTCGACGTCTTCGAACGCGCGCAACGCGGAGCCCACGTAACTTGCGGCGGCGGCTTTTTGCTCGGCAGTGCGGAGATCTTGCGCCGCCTTGAGTTCACCGCCAAAGAAAATCGGTTGCGTGATCCCACCGGCCAAACTCCAGACGAGAGCGTCGAGCGTGCCGACCCCGTCGAGTGCCGCGCTTCCAAGCCCGCTGGTGGCGCTTAGCACAAAGCGCGGCAACCGCGCGGTGCGCGCCTCATTGACGCGGTGAAAAGCGGCGGCGAAGCGGCGCTCGCTGGCGATGAGGTCCGGCCGGCGTTCGAGGATTTGCGCAGGCAAACCGGCGGGCACAGCCCTCGGTTGTCCGGGAAAAGAGCGTCGCACGTCAAACCTGCCGGCCGGGTAACGGCTGGTGACGACTTCGATCGCGCGGATCGTCTGCGCCCGCCCCGCCTGTGCAGCATAGAGTGCGTCCTCTGCGGTGGCGGTACGCGACTTGATCTGCGCCACGTCGAAGTCGCTGGCGAACCCCTGCTGTTTGCGCACGTCGGTGAGTTTCGAATACTCCTGGTAGAGATCGAGTGTCTCCTGTGCGTTCGCTTCCTGTTGCGCAGCTTCGATAGTAGTGAAGTACGCGCGCGCCACGGCAGCGGCGAGTGATTGCCGGGCAAATTCGTAGTCGGCTTCCAGCGCGTAGCTTTCAGCCTTGGCGGCGGCTTTTTTCGAGCGAATGCGACCCCACACGTCGGCCTCCCATGCCGCGCCGGCTGCGAGGCCATATACCCAACGCTGTGATGATTTATCCGTGCTGGTGTCGAGTCCGGCGCCGCCGCTGTCCTCCGTTCCCGAACCCCCGAAGCTCGGCGGATTAATGTCGCGACCGATGTCGCCACCAAGTTCCTGTCCCTGGCGCTCGCCCAGTCCCTTCATCGCGATCCGTGGGTAGAGCGATGATGCGGCAATGCGCACAGCAGCGCGCGATGCTTCCACCCGGGCGGCGGCGGCTTTGAGATCGGGATTCCGCTCGACGGCGTCCGCAACGAGCGCGGTCAGCTCAGGGTCGTGGAAGCTAAGGATCCAATTCGGCACGACTGCACCACTGCGATGCGGGCCGGCCCAGTGGCCCGGGATTTTCGCGCGAGCCGATTCAGGCATAATGTCCGCGCCAAAGGGCGGCTGCTTAATGGCGCAACCGGCAAGTGTCAGGCACACAGCGACGGCCAAAATGACTCGGCTATTCATATGGTGGGCCTTAATGGAGCTTCGCAACGAACCAGTCCAGCTTGGCTGAGACGCGAACGAAGACCTTGCGGATGATGTGCAGAAATTTTACGCGCTCGGTGTAGATCGCGCCATGGCCGCGTGCGCCAGCGGCGAGGAAGAGGCTCTTGTCCTTGCCGTCGATCAGCAGCCGCACAGCGATGCGCTGTTCCGGCGCCGCTATCGCCTGCGTGTTCGGTAGATTGCCGCTGATCGGCATCTGGCCTTGCGCGGTGGCCCACAGAATGGAGTCCACCTTGCACTTGATGATGCGGCCCGGATACATCTCCATGTAGATTTCCGCCTCGTTGCCCGGCTCCACGTAGCGCAGTTCGTTCTGGTGGTAAAAGGCCAGCACCCAGGGATCATCCTCTTCGATGAAGCTCATCACGGGCATGGTCGCGAACTGGGTCGCGCGCACCCCGGGGCGAAGGGCTAGATTCGCTACGCGGCCATTGGCCGGCGCGAGGTACGTCGTGCCATCGAGGTCAAATTTCGCATTAATAAGGTCCGCTTCTGACTTGCTAATCTGCGCTTTGGCCTGCGATTCCGTGGCGTCCGCAGCGAGGAATTCGCTTTCCAGATTTCCGAGATCGCTTTGGGCCTGTTCGAGATCGGCCCGCCTCCCCGCCCCAGTCGCGGCGAGTTGCGTGAATTGGTCGACGCGCTTTTTCGCCAGATCGATCCGCGGGGTCAGCGCGGCTTTTTTATTCGCGGCGTTGTTGAGTTGATCCTTCGCTCCGCGCAGCGTGGCCTCGGCGGCGTTCTCCGCCGCCTCGAAGGGCACTGGGTCGATCTTGAAGAGCACGTCGCCTTTTTTGATCGGCCGGTTCGGCTCGATCGGCACCTCGGTCACTTGCCCGGTCACGCGCGGCACGATCGGGATGACGTAGTTCTGAGCCCGCACGTCGCTCGACGAAGGCGCGACGATGTTCATGAAGAGGATGATCATCGCAAGCGCGATGATCGGAATGGTGACCACGATAACCTGACTGGTAATGTTCCACGGGAGCCACTTCTTCTTGATGAAGATCAGCCAGACGAAGAACGAGTAGATGCCGAGAAGGATGAGTTCCATTACGCCTTACCTGCTCTGGGGCTAAGTTTCGCTTCGAGTTCGACGACGCGGGCGCGGAGTCTTTCGATTTCGCTCTCTTCCTTCTTCTCATCTTCGCCGTGGTGGCCGAGCGATTCATCCACGTCGGTGCCGTAGGCGAGCTTGTGCAGCACTGGCTTCGAGTAGGCCCAAAGCCATGCGATCGGCCAGAGCAGGCCGCCGAAGGCAAGCGAAAGCAGGCACAGGCATTGAATGGCCTTGGTCTGCGGATGTTTTTTCTTATGAGCGATTTTTTCCGGCAAAATGTGAACGAGCCAGAAAACGGTGATGCCGATGATCGGCGCGATGATGAGCACGAACCACGAGATGCCGTTAGCGATGGAGTCGAGCGTTTCGCCGTGAAATAATGATGCGTGCGCGTGGGACGGCAGTGCCAGGAAGGCGAAAGCGATCAGTGGAGCGAAGCGACCGCGGTGACGACGTCGCGCGCTGGCCGAACGTTGGTTAACTACGTTTTGTGCTTCACGTTTCATGAGTTGTTTTTCCCCAGTGTATAGATTGCCCAATTCGCTTTGTCGAGACTCGGAAGCGCGAAGCCCATTCCCTGTTTCTGCTTTCCAACGATGACCAATTTGGTTGGAGCGTTCTGGCTTGCGTATTGGACTTTAGACCTACGTCGGGGGAGGCCGAAATGGCCCATTGTGATTATCAAGCTTGCGCGTCGACGTTTCGATCCCGACACAATCCGTAATCGAGTGGCCCTGTCTGGAAAATAAACTTCCACTCTCCATCGCTCATTCTTGTATAAATCTTACAAACTCGGCCCTTCCAATGAATATCTTGCTTGGTGTCTTTGGTGCGCCACAAAGAATCGATATCCATAACTGCCAAAGCCGCGTCCTCCTCAGGCGAGACCTCGATCTTGACAGTGTTTCGATGATTATGAATCAAATCGTGATGGTCGAAAATGGCCTGGAAGTTTTGCCGCCACCGCTCTTTGTTGAATCGCCCTAACACAAACTTCCACGCATCCGGGTCGTGGTCACGAGGTGTGGGCGGCCACGGCCAGACCATGTCTGGATGAATGATATCGAGAAACAAGTCCGAGTTTTTCGTGTTCAACCCCAACGTCTCTCGGTCGATCAACGCCTGAATTTCCTTCTTCACTGTATCAGACATAGCAGTGGAACCGACAATCGCGCGTGATATCAACGCGAATCAGAGCTTCATGGGAGTCGCTATGAATTCCCCGCAGGTAACTTCACATTTCCCCCGTTTGCGGCACCCCAAAAACATGGTGAACGTATCCCCTAGTCGATGTCGATCTCACGCACCCGTTTTTGCTGGCGAATGATCTCGACTCGATTGCGTAATTTGTCCGCGAACCCAACGCTCGACGGCACAGCTTCGATCAAAACTAACGGCGATGACGCGTCCGATGTTGTCATCTGGACATTCTCAATGCCGACCAGTCGCGAAAAAAACGGTTGCCGCGTTTCGATATCTTTGACCCGATACAATTCCAGCGTTTCGGTGGTTTTTGTAAACACGCCAGACGTGATTTTAAACCGCTGAGTTGTTAGCTCGAACACTTTGCATCTTGTTTTGAGAAAATAGACCAGCGCGAAAAAAATTGGCACCACGAGCCAGCAAAAAAGACCGCACAAAAGATATACCCAAAAGTTTTTCCATTGCGACGATGTGCCGCGCCAGACAATCTCTTCCACTGCTGCTGGGCTTGTCTGGGCCATAAGAATTTTTTACCAACGAGCTCCACTAACAGCAAGCCGGAAAAGCGCAGAGCGCGTGCACAACGGGGAGCGCCACTAGCTCAACAGCTTCTTTTTGGCGGCGGCCAGCTCCTTGAGTTTTGATTCATCGACCTTGGGATATGCAAGATCGAGCGAGTCGAAAGTTTCAATGACCGCGGACGCGACGACGACGCGCGTAAACCATTTGTTGTTCGCCGGGACGACATACCAGGGAGCTTCTTTCGTCGCCGTTCCCTGAATCATTTCTTCGTATGCTTCCATGTAATCATCCCAATAGTCGCGTTCACTGGCGTCATTGGACGAGAACTTCCAGTTTTTCAGCGGATCGTCGATTCGATCAAGGAAACGTTGCTTCTGTTCCTTTTTCGAAACGTGCAGGAAGAATTTGCGCACGATGATTCCATTCCTGGCAAGGTATTGCTCGAAATTGCGCATGTCTTCGTAGCGTTCTTCCCAAATATTTTTGCCTATAAGTTTTGGAGGCAGCTTTGCTTTCGCCAAAAATTCCGGGTGCACCCGAACCACGAGCACCTCTTCATAATAACTGCGATTGAAGATTCCGATGTGGCCGCGATTCGGAAGGCATTTCATGCAGCGCCAGAGATAGTCGTGATCCAAATCCTCCGCCGATGGCGATTTGAAAGAGTACACCTGACAGCCTTGCGGATTGATTCCGGACATGACGTGCTTGATTGCTCCGTCCTTCCCCGCCGCGTCCATCGCCTGAAAAATCAGCAGTACAGCCCACTTGTCCTGCGCATAGAGTTTGTCCTGCAATTCAGCGAGCGCCGTGACGCCCGAAGCGAGCACTTCCTTGGCTCTGGACTTGTGTTCCTCCTGCGTGAAATCAAGTGTGTCGTCCGGATCGACGTCCTTGAGACGGAAGTTTTTGCCTTTGCTGATGCGGAACCGCTGCGCCAGGTCACGTGCTCTTTTGATGATCTCTTTTGTTTTCATGAGGTTCTCACTTTTTTAATAACTGGATGGTTTTGCCGACTTGATCACTTGTTGCCCGCCGGCGGCAGAAGATACAATGCCGTGGCGAATATCAGGTAAACCATAATTGTCATCGCTCCTACAAACCACGTTGAACGACCAGATGTCGTCACTAGCGAAGCGGTCAGCGTTGCGAACAGAATCATCGCCACCGCCCCCGGCCACAAGTTCAAATCCATCGGCGCGGGTCCCATGAAATAACTTAGCAGCACCAGAACCGGAGCAACGAAGAGCGCAATCTGCGCGGCGCTGCCCAGTGCAATACCCACGCTCAAATCCAGACGATTTTTGCGCGCGGCGGAAAATGCGGCCGCCATTTCGGCAGCAGCGCCGACCAACGCCACAATAATGAACCCGACGAATGCGGGACTCATTCCGAAGGCGGTCGCGGCGTGCTGAACGGATCCGACAAACACTTCGCTCACGAGCGCCACGAAAATCGTAACGACGGCGAGTGTGACGAGCGCAAGGCCGATGGGCCACGCGGCTTCATGTTCTTCCGCAGTGCTCGCGAACAATTCGCGATGCGTGTTGAGCGAAAACCACAAACCGAGGCCGTACGCCAGCAGAAGCAGGAATGAAAGCGCCAGGCTCAGCTCTTGATTCAACCCCGCTTTGCCTAACGTCTCGTGCTCAGCCACAGCAGACGGAATCAGAAGGCCGATCGTGGCGAGAAAAAGCAGGCCAGCCTGAAATCGTGCCGCCACCCGGTTGAATTCCTGAACATGATACCGCAGGCCGCCAAGCAGAAAGGAGGCGCCAAGCATGAACAACGAATTGGTGACGATCGCGCCGGCGACCGATGCTTTCACCAATGTGTATTGCCCTGCCTGTAACGCAGCGATCGCGATGACAAGCTCGGTCAAATTTCCAAGCGTGGCGTTCAACAGACCGCCGACTGAATCGCCCGTCTTCGCCGCGACTGATTCCGTCGCATGACTCAGCAAAACAGCCAGCGGTAAAATCGCGAGCACTGAAAGAACGAAGTGCAGCGTGTGTGCTTCGTGATTGAGTTTCTCCGCTGCGAGCGCAATCGGAACGAATACCAGCAGCCAAAGCAGCGGGTTCCGCCGGATCTCGTGAAAGAGCAGTCTCATGCCGATGGGTGTTTAGTTTGCCGAAACGCTCGTCATTATTGAATAGGACTAAAGTCCCATGGGTCTCGGCAAGTCAATTTGCTCAATTCACACTTTAATTCCCCGGCATTAAGACTTTTCCCGATTCAGTCGGCAGTGGTATAAACTCGGATGACTAGTGACACGAACGTATGAGCTGGGTCACCGTCATCTGGTCAATAGGCGCTGGAGCGTGCCTCACGCTGGCATTTCTGCAGTTCATCGTCTGGTGGAAGGATCGAAGCGCTCGCGCCAACCTCGTGTTTTCAGTCGGGGCAATCGCGGTGGCAGTTTTTGCAGCGTTGGAGTTCGCCTTGATGCGGGCGGTTACGCCCGAAGAATTCGGCAAAGTCACACGCTGGATACATGTCCCGGCATGGGTGCTGATCGTGTCGATCGTTGCGTTCGTGCGCCTCTATTTAAATGCCGGTCGACGATGGCTCGCATGGAGCATCGTGGCAGTGCGTACGTTGTCGCTGATTCTCAATTTTATCCTTTCGCCGAACATCAATTACCGGGAAATCACTGCGGTGGATCATGTTCGCTTCCTCGGCGAACCGGTAGCAATCCCGCACGGCGTACCGAACCCCTGGATGTTGCTGCCTCAGTTCAGCCTACTGTTACTGGTCATATTCGTGGTGGATGCAACAATCACGGTGTGGTTGCGCGGCAACCATCGCCAGGCGCTGGTAGTTGGCGGCAGCATCGTGTTGCTGGTCGGCCTGGGAAGTGCGCAAGCGGTGGCAATGACGTGGGGGCTTGTGTCGACACCGCTAACGGTGAGCTTGTTCTATTTGATTCTCGTAGCGGCGATGGCTTACGAGCTGAGCTACGATCTGATTCGCGCTGCTCAGGTTAATCGACAGTTGCGAGCGACTGAGGCCATCCTGCGCGAGAGCGAGCAGCGTTTCCGAATAGTTGCTGACGCCGCCCCAGTTCTTATCTGGATGTCGGGCGTCGACAAACTGTGCACGTTTTTCAACAAACGCTGGTTGGAGTTTACGGGCCGCAGTCTGGAACAGGAGATGGGAAATGGCTGGGCCGAGGGAGTGCACCGCGACGATCTACAAAAATGTCTCAAGACATACACAGAAGCATTCGAAGCGCGCAAACCTTTCGTCATGCATTACCGGCTCAGACGGAATGACAGTGAATATCGTTGGATTTCAGATAACGGAGTGCCCCGTTATGACGCGGACGGCACGTTTGCCGGCTACATTGGCTCGTGCGTAGACGTCACAGACCTGCTTACGCAACAAACGGCGTTACATCAATTCGAAGAGCGCGTTGCCCTTGCTGCTGAAGCGGCGCACCTCGGTGTGTGGGAATTCGATACCATCACCGACCAGATCTGGGTCTCAGACAAAGTTCGCGAGATCTTTCAATTCCCCGAAGGCGACGAGATCAGCTACAGTGAATTTCAGAAACGTGTGCATCCGGACGATCGCGCCGCGCGCGATCAATTGGTGCAGCGAGCTATACGAACTCACGGCAGCTACGAAAGTGAGTATCGGATCGTGCTGCCTGATGGAAACTTCCGCTGGATCGGGGGACGCGGTCGTTGCCTGCCTGGAGGAGATGGCAAATCAACGCGGCTTCTTGGTGTGTCGATGGACATCACGGAACGCAAGCAGGCTGAGGAACTTTTTCACCTGGCCACGGAGGCTTCGCCCAGCGGCACGGTCCTTATCGATCATGAAGGTCGCATCGTGTTGGTGAATACGCATGCCGAAAAACTGTTTGGATATGCGCGTGACGAACTCGTCGGCAAAAACGTTGAGATTCTGCTACCCGAACGATTTGGAACGTCGCTTGAAAGTGATCGCGCTAACTTCTTCATCGCGCCCGAAGGGCGGGCGATGGGCTCGCACGCGCAGTTATTCGCGCGACGAAAGGATGGCAGCGAGGTCCCTATCGAGATTAGTGTGAACCCCGTTCAGACGCCTCATGGGCTTGTCGTTCTCGCGAACGTTGTCGACGTTTCGGCGCGCCTGGCAGCGGAAGAGGTAGCGCGCCGAAGCCGGGAGCAGGTCGATCTTCTGGGCCGAGTCAGCTTGCTTGGTGAGATGACTGCTTCGCTGGCGCACGAATTAAATCAACCGTTAGCTGCGATCGTGAACAACGCCACTGCCGCAATGCAATATCTCGAGCAGGGCAGGCTGAAGCCGGAACAATTAGAGGATATCCTTAACGATGTCGTGGCAGATGGACGCCGTGCTTTTGACGTCATGCAAAACGTGCGAAATGCCATTAAGAAGGGTGCTGCGATTCGGGGACGGATAAATTTGAATGACTTGGTGAAAGCGATCACGCACATGGTTCAGCCGGATGCCACAGCGCATTTTTGCAAGATCAAAACGTCCCTCACAGCGGATCTTCCGCCCATTGAAGGCGATCCCATTCAAATCCAACAGGCGGTGATTAATCTCGTTCGCAATGCCTTTGACGCCATGCGCGATGCTCCACCAAGTCGCCGCAACGTGGAAATATCGACGAATTACAACGGCGACGGCGCTATCGGCGTTGCCGTGCGCGATTACGGCCCCGGGATTTCGGAAGCAATTCGTAACCGGCTTTTCGACCAATTCTTTACTACGAAGGATGAAGGCTTGGGAATGGGCCTCGCGATAGTGCGCTCCATCATCGAGGCGCATGGCGGAACCATTAGCGCTGAAAACGCGCAGGGCGGCGGAGCGCGCTTTCATTTTCGTCTGCCAATTACTAAGGAGATGTCACAATGATTACTCCGGCTGCAACCGTGTTCGTCATCGACGACGACGAATCGGTACGCAAAAGTCTCAAGCGATTGTTAGACGCTGCTCGTTACGAGGCAGAGGTTTTTAAATCTGCGTCCGAGTTTCTCTCGCGTTCAGCTTATCAGGGACCTTCCTGCGTCATTGTTGATGTGAAGATGCCCGGGCTTAATGGAATCGATTTCCAGGAAGCGCTAATCGAACATCGCCGCGAAGAACAGCTCATTTTCATAACCGCGCACGGCGATATTCCAATGTGCGCCCAGGCAATGAAGGCAGGCGCCGTCGATTTTCTCCCAAAGCCGTTCAAACCCAAACAATTGTTGGAAAGCGTTGAACGCGCTCTCGCTCGTTCCAGTGAACAGCTGCTCCGCGCATCGGAGAGGATTCACGCGCGCGCGCTACTTCAACGGTTAACGCCGCGCGAACACGAAGTGATGGAACTTGTAGCAACGGGACTGCTCAACAAACAAGTAGGTGGTCAGCTCGGCATGGCCGAGAAAACGGTCAAGACTCATCGGGCCCATATGATGCAGAAGCTCAAGATAACGTCCGTAGCCGAGCTGATGGTAATATTGCAAAAAGCTGAAGTGTCTCCCGTGGCCAAACCCGGGACTAAGGTCTGATTGCACTTCGGTGGTCTGATGCGCAAACATAGTCGCATGCCGGATGTTGCGCCCGAAAAAGCTACTGAATCAAAACCGTTCCGATACGCCCATCCGATCTTCAATGTAATCGGGAACAAACATGGTTGCGCTCGATAAAGAAACTGTTGCGGTGTGCCTCCTGGACGATGATCCTTCGGTCCTCAGAGCCACGTGCCGGCTTCTCGATTCGGTGGGTTGGAAGGTCAACGCCTTTACCGATCCAACCAAATTTTTGGAGCACGCCGCAACGCATTGTCCTGACGTCGCGATCATCGACATCCTCATGCCGGACATGAATGGGTTGGAGGTGCAAGCACGCCTGAGACGGGTTTCGCCGGCGACACGCGTTGTTATGTTGACTGCCAAAGATGATCCGTCAGTTCGTCGAATGGCGATGAACGCAGGCGCTTCTGCTTTTTTCATTAAAGGCGTGGAAAGCGGCAAATTTATCGAGGGAGTAAAGGCTACGGCGGACTCCATCAATTAACTTCGAAAGACGTGCCCGCGAATTCTTTACTCGAAAGCCCTACGGCTAAAGTCCCATAGACTCCGGTTCGCATTTGATGCACGATGCCCCCGCTAGAGGGATTAATTAAGTTGACCTTATTACCGTTCTCCGTAAGGGGAACATGACAACTCGAAAGAACACTATGAAAAAACTACTATTCTCCGCTGTTGCGTTGACAGGACTTCTCGCCGCTTCCGTTAAAGCGGGGCCGGCTGTCGAATACAAACAGGTCGCCCCGCCGCCGCCGCCAATGTATGGACTCGGTTTCTACGGAGCCATCGATGCGGGAGCGAATGTCTATCAAAACCGCGGCGGAACCCGAACTTTTTCGGACAATGATCCGAATTCGCCTTTTTTCGGAGACAGTATCATAGTTGACCCGAAAAATGACGTCGGTTTCTTTGGCGGCATTAAACTCGGTTACGTCTTTGGGACGGGTGTAGTTCGTCCAACGATCGAAGGCGACTTCTTTTACAATGGCTTTCGCGGTGGCGCTGACTTCACCCTGACGGATATCAATTTTAACCCGATAGCACAGCGCAACGTGACCACTTGGATCAATACAGGCGCGTTCATGGCAAACTTCATTTTGAGATTCGCACCTGGAAACCAAAGATTCCAGCCGTATGCCGGAGGCGGGGTCGGTATTTACTATGCCGAATCTGCGGGAGTCGAGGTTGTGGACCCGGTAACCGGTCGTGTCCCAATCAACACTGGCGGGGGGGCAAGTCATGCGGACTTGGCGTGGCAAGTTATCGCCGGGTCAGATTACTTCTTTAGTCCGAACTTTAGTGCTTTTATCGAATACCACTATCTAAACTATACAAGCACCCAGATCGAAACGAACCAGGATCGCGATCTGGGTCAACACCTGGTGGGTGCCGGTGTCCGGTTCTTTTTCCACTAATAGCGAGCAATCTCTCCGATAGGTTTAGTAAATCGGCCTCCTTTGATCAGGAGGCCGATTTTTTTTGAATCGTCCATTGTTAACCCAACCCTGTTTATAGCCCCAAAGTCCTATAGACGCATCGCACCAGGCACCGCATGATTGCGCTCAAATCAGCACCAACGAACAGGACTAAGAAGACTGAAACCAGTGGGACATATCCGACTAATGGACAGTTTATTTTTCTCGGATTTGGCCGTCTCGGACAATAGAATCGGGTCATGAGAATAAGATTTTCTCTTTTCACTGGAGCGCTGTTAGCTGCCGTCGGCAGTGTCGGGGCAGGCTCGATGGAACTGGCGCCGAAGGAGACAGCGCCGCCCACGATTACACAGAGCGAACCGTGGCAGTTTACAATTGCAGCACCGGGTTGGATGGCGGGGATGAACGGGACGATTGGAGTCCGCGGGGTCAACGCAGATTTAGACGTGGGCTTTTTCGACGACGTCCTGGAGCACCTTGACATGATTTTCGCAATGCGGGTGGAGGCGCAAAAAGGTCCCTTCGGAATCTTTGGCGAAGTAATTTACCTGGGCCTCTCCGACGGCGCACAGATCAACAGAATGATCAACAACGTCCACGAACAAGTGGACCTAACGCTGGTTGATAGCGCGTTGAGCTGGCGGCTCGTTAACCAGCCGCGTTGGTCGCTCGATTTCGCGGTCGGGATGCACTACACGAATGTATACGAAAAACTCGAACTGCATTCCGACCCGATCTTGATTCAGCAGACTAGCGAACGATTCGTGGATAATGTTGCCGCTGATTTGCGCGAACGGTTGGATGGCGACATTTCCAGAGACGATTTTATTGTTGCGATTGGGAACTCAATCCGTTCCGTCCTGCTCGACCGGATCGGTGAGAGGCTGGAAGATCACGAGCGGCACCCAAATATTCCCATCGGTCCGCTGGGTGGCCGCGTTCCACAAGAGGTTAGACGGGTCGTTAAAGATTATATTAACCTGAAACTCGATGCTCTGCGTGCGCGCATAGACGCGCTCCATCTCGAGGGTGAGGCTCGCCGGGCTGCGGTCAGACGGATAGTGAACGGCGCCAAAACACGGATGGCAAACGACCTTGCAATTGTATTGCAGAACAAGCTAAACCAAACCCTTTCGCGGCAAGATGACTGGTTGGATGGCTATGGTGGTCTGCGGCTCCGATACAACTTTAATAAGACGTTCTACACCGCCGTGCGCGGCGAGGTCGGCCGAGGCGTCGTGTCCGACCTAATGTGGCAGGCCGAGGGGGTACTCGGGGTTAACTGGACTCGGAGCATCTTTACTGAAGTCGGTTATCGAGCACTCAGCTCTGACTTCGAGGACAACAACTTCAAGTTCGACGTTACAACACACGGCCCGCAAATCACGACCGGGATGACCTTCTGAAGTGTTAGTTACAAACTTTATTATCAACAACCCGCTTACGACCCTATGGAACTTCCGGGGTTCTGCCCATACGTCTTCTAGGTTTTAGATCCGGTCTCGGTCCACCGACAGAGCAACGCGTGTTACAGCGTTAAACCGTTACCGGCAATCGGAGAAAATACGACGATGAATAGCACCATTGCAGGGGCAATCGTTTTCGCATGCCTCTTTGGGGCCGGCTTATTGGGGATGTGCATCCGAGCCGCTCTTCCCGAACATCACCTGACCACGGACACGAGGGACGCCGTCAGGATCGGCATGGGCTTGGTCGCGACGATGGCGGCCCTGGTCCTCGGACTGCTGGTTGCCTCAACCAAGGGTGCGTACGACACCCAGAAGGGGGAAGTGAGCCAGATGGCGGCCAAGATCGTTTTCCTCGACCGGGTGCTGGCCAATTACGGCTCTGAGAGCGCGAAGACCCGTGAGCTCCTCCGTGGCTCAGTCGGGAGTGCGATCAGCCGCATGTGGCCGGACAAGAAGTCATCTCAAACTGCGCAACTAGATCCGAGCGTATCTTCCGGCGAGGCGTTCTTTAACTCAATCCAGAACCTATCGCCACAGAACGACGTGCAGCGCTCTCTGAAGTCTCAAGCCGTGCAGATCGCTACCGATCTCGGTCAAATGCGCTGGCTGCTGTTCGAGCAGACGGAAACGTCCATATCCCTTCCCATGCTAATTATTCTCATCTCCTGGTTGGCGATCATATTCATGAGTGCAGTCCTGTTCGCGCCGCCGAATGCCACGGTCATCGTTGCGGTTATGCTGGCGGCACTCTCAGTAGCAGGAGCGATCTTCCTGATCCTGGAACTGGACATGCCCTTCGACGGAGTGATCCAGATCTCTCCCGTCCCCATGCGCAACGCCTTAATTCATCTCGGGCACTAAGATGAAAATGGACAGTGAAATGAGATTGAAGCGGCTAGTAAAACGGGTCCCCAGAATGAAGCAATGGACAGTAGCCAAAGGAGTAAGTCCTGATGGAAGAAAGCTATCGGAACAACCGGGCGAGCGAGTAATGAGCGGGTCACTTAGCAACCACACGTTGCCCACGAAGAAGAACTTGGCCAGGTCCTTCGTTGCGGTCTTGGTTCTCATTCCCGTCGCCTTGGTAGCTCAGAATCCTTCTCCAACACCTCCTTATTCTGATCACGCCGAGCTTTCTAAAGTGGAAGAATGGGTGCTTTCTCAAGGCATTCCAGAATCAATAGCCCCAGAGCTGGCGGCCATACTCGGGCTTGGCAGTGACCGTCTTCCAGTGAAATTGAAGACGTTTCGTACGTCGGATGGTACTAATCTCGCATTTGCTGTCAGCACCAATCCCAGCCAGAAGGGCATTGTGATTTCTGCGCTCAAAACAACAGCCGAGAAGATGGAAATTTATTCCGTAGGCAATGCCTGGCTTACGGACAGATCAGGAACTCTTCGCCAAACGATAGCAGTGGATGCTTCCGGCGCCAGGGTTCTTCCAAACAACTCCCGCGCAGCGAAATTTAAAGACATAAAGGACTTCTTCATCAAGAAACTGAAGGCTACCAATCCGACCACCAGCTCATCACCCTCTCCCAGAATATCTGCAAAACCTGCGAAAAAACACTCACCGTAACTTGAACAAAACCTATTGGACGTTGATAAGCTCACGATGAATATATTCTGACAATATGGAGCGCGCCTGATCCACTCATCGCGGACGAAATGCCGGGTCGGTGAACAAAAAAATCATCCGCCGCTCGCTCGTCACCAACAGTCCTTGGGGCACGAAGCAGCATCCTTCTATGTGCTCGTTCTTTAACTTCGTGTGGTGTGGGTTTGCCTTGCTGACGCGCGTCACGTCGCCGTCGATGCGAAAGACGTAAGCCCCGTCTTTTGCTACGAGGCCAAGCAACGTTCCGTCGGCGGATATGTCCGCACCTGTGACTGGCGATTTGATTTTCGTCGTCGCGACGAGCTCGAGAGTCAGCGGCTCGTTAGTCTCCTTGAGAGGAAAGCGGAAAATCTGCGCGCGCGCCTTATCGAACACCTTTGAAACGACGTAGCCTTGGTCTTTCCAGACGAACAGGCTTTCGCAATCAAAGGGCGCCCCGGGAAACTTGAGCTTCCACGCGCGTTTTGGAGCAACGGATCCGGTTCCCGCCTGCGGATTCGGCTCGTCGATTTCATAAACGGTCAGCGCGTCCCGTTTCGCCTCGTTGTTCCCGATGTCACCGATGTACAAGTGTCCAGCGTCATCGATAGCGATGTCTTCCCAATCATGCAACGTCACGTCGATGACGGAGAAAGACGCGCGCGTGTTGCTCTTGCGGTCGATGGCGTAGAGGACTTGTTTCTTCGGGCCGCCCCCGTCGTTGTGCGTCCAAAACACATCAGCGTACCTGCGACTGGCGATGACGCCGGAGCTTTCCACGATGCGCGGGTCGCTCATGCGAGCGAGCAACCGGACCCCTGGTGCGACGTCCTGGCCGGGCTCGGCAGCATTGCACGCGGTAAAAGACGCGGCCAGCAACGAAGCCAGCAGCAGAGTTTTTATTTGGCTTCGGGGCATATTGGTGGTGGTTGCGTTCAGATAAACAACATCGCGTTTTTGAATCAAATCGGAGAATCCATTTCGTGGCAAACGGGAATTTTTGCCGCTGTAACGCTTCAACGCTTCAACGATTTAACGCGGCGACAGCCATAGGCCCTAAAGTCCTATATCCAGTTCGGCTCGGGCACAGCAAAATCGTCACACAACCGTAACTTGCACTTAGATCAACAACAAAGAACCCGATTAACATCTATGGAATCCACAAGACAGTTCTTCCTTTGCGGGATGCTCGCTGCCGCCCTTATGACGGTTGCGCCTTCCGCCCGAGCACAAATCCAAACCACCGGCACGCCCGGTTCACCCGGCGCGACGACGACCATCGACGGAAAACAACTCCCGCCGCCTGATCCGAAATTCGGGGGGGTCATCAACGATACCGCCACGGATTCCAAGTCATGGTGGCCGCCAACGGTGGTGCCACCCAAGGGCGCGCCCAACATCCTGCTGATCATGACGGATGACCAGGGCTATGGGGTCTGCAGCACCTTCGGCGGCGTGATCCCGACGCCTGCGTTGGATCGCATCGCGAAGACAGGCTTGCGCTACACGCAGTTCCACTCAACCGCGCTTTGCTCCCCCACGCGTGCGGCCCTGATCACCGGGCGCAACCATCACTCGTCGGGGTTTGGTGTGATCTCCGAGCAGGCCACGGGCTACCCGGGCTACGACAGTATCATTACCAAGGACAAAACCACGATCGGCGAGATCCTCAAGGAGAACGGCTATGCCACGTCCTGGTTCGGCAAGAACCATAACACGCCTACCTATCTCTACAGCCTGGCTGGACCCTTCGACCAGTGGCCTAGCGGAATGGGCTTTGACTACTTCTACGGGTTCATGGGCGGTGAAACCAATCAGTGGACACCGTTTCTCTTTCGCGATCATACCGCGATCTTCCCCTGGATCGGGAAGCCCGGCTATAACCTCATCACCGACATGGCTGACGAAGCAATCAAGTATCTGACCGACTTGAATGCCGCCGCGCCCGAGAAGCCCTTTTTCCTGTACTATGTGCCCGGCGGTACGCACGCGCCGCACCACCCAACTCCCGAATGGATCGCGAAGATGAAAGGCAAATTCGACATGGGCTGGAATGGACTGCGCGATCAAATTTTCGCTAACCAGAAGAAGCTCGGTGTTATTCCGCCGAATACCGAGCTCACTCCCTGGCCGGATCTATTGCCGAAGTGGGACACGCTCAATCCTACTCAGAAGAAGGTGTACGCTCACCAGGCGGAAATATTCGGTGCCTATGCCGCCTACACGGACCATGAGATTGGCCGGGTGATCCAGGCTGTCGAGGACCTGGGCAAACTCGATAACACGCTAATCATCTATATCAGCGGCGACAATGGCACCAGCGCCGAAGGCACGGCCATCGGCACAACGTTCGACCTCGCCGCGATCCAAAGCATCGACATGCCCGTTGAGGCCCAGTTGAAATTTTACGATGTCCTCGGTTCGGATGTGACAACCCCACACATGTCAGTGGCTTGGTCGTGGGCTTTCGATACGCCGTTCAAATGGACCAAGCAGATCGCATCGTACTTCGGTGGCACCAGGCAGGGTATGGCCATCTCATGGCCGGGCCACATTAAGGATTTGGGCGGGATCCGCTCGCAGTTTCACCACATCATCGACATCGTGCCGACACTTCTGGAAGTCACAGGCATCCAGCCGCCGGCGACGGTAAACGGCATTGCCCAGAAACCGATCGAAGGCATTAGCATGGCTTACACCTTCGATAGCGCGAATGCGAACGCCCCATCGAAGCGCGATACCCAATATTTCGAAATGTTCGGTAACCGCGCCCTCTATCACGATGGCTGGATCGCCACCACCGTTCCTCCGCAACCGCCATGGCTGATGGGCACGGTCCAAATGCCCGATGTGCTCACCGGCTACAAATGGGAACTCTATAACATCGC
>Ga0207697_10000541_pt1 | contig 21388 bp, 15 predicted proteins | sample KBSSwiS5withPhiX_FD_184293 | JGI IMG/M metagenome (GOLD analysis project Ga0207697, IMG submission 184293) | Switchgrass rhizosphere microbial communities from Kellogg Biological Station, Michigan, USA, with PhiX - S5 (SPAdes) (version 2) | ecosystem: Host-associated > Plants > Roots >... | reverse complement strand
AGCAGTTGGACAGCAATGAGCTACCGAATTACTACTTGCTAAAACTTACGTAAACAAGATCATTACCGCCCGTGAAGCCGGATCAAGGCCCCCCCGGTCAGCCATCGCACGGTCGTTTCAATACGACACGCTGGAGTGTTGTGCTTTCCTGTGCCGACGCAGATGGCGGCACTCAGAAGATGCACACCGCGCTAGCTGAACTTTGCAAAATATACTGGCGACCGGTTTTCGCGTTCATTCGCCGGCTGGGGCATTCTCCTCAGGACGCCCAGGACCTCACCCAAGATTTTTTTGTGATGGTGCTTAAAGGCCAGCTTCTGCAGCGGGCCAATCCGGCGCGCGGGCGATTCCGTTCGCTGGTGCTCAAGGCGCTGGAGGATTTTTTGCGCGATGCGCAAGCGAAGCGTTCCGCGCGGAAACGCGGTGGCGACGTGCAGTTTGTTTCCTGGGATGACTGGATGTCCGAAGCGCCCTCGCAGTTCTCGATTTCTCAGCAGGAGTCGGACAGATGGCCGGCGGAGCGGATTTTTGATGTGCGCTGGGCGGCCACGGTAGTCGAGCGTGCCTTAAGCCGCCTGGGCGAGGAATGCGAGGCGCGGGGGCGCCGACGCGTTTTCGACATGCTAAGTCCGTGTCTGGCGGCAGAGCGGAATAATGTTTCTTATTCCAAGTTCTCAAAAACGCTCGGCATTCCGGAAGCGTCGGTGAAGCGCCTTATTCATCAGATGCGCATTCGGTATCGCGCATTGCTACGAGAAGAAGTCAGTCTCACTGTGGAGAAACCTGATGAGGTCGACGATGAACTGCGGTATTTGTGCGCTGCGTTGAGCGCCGCGGAATAGCTAAATTCGAACTCCGAAACAAAGTTTTTCGAGAGTCTCGAAGTTCACGTCAATTGAAGCGGGCTAAGAGTCGGCATTATAGGCAGCTGACGATTGGCAAGCTAAGCCCAACATTTTCGAGAACTTCGCTCTCGAATTCCCGGAGAAAGATAAGAGAAGAGCCGCCCCCTCACAGCCTACGTCAAGCTCGTCCGGTCTCGGTGCGGGATAACGATTGTAATTTTCAAATTTAAAGTTTCCAATGAGTGGCAATTTAGTTTCGATCACTCCGCATAGGGAGCCGCTCGACTGCCCGCAATGTGGAAGGGCGTGGCATCTCAAACGCGGGCTCTGTGTAGCTTGCCTGCTTGCATGCGGTCTTGATGGCGAGATGCACGACGGACAAACCCTCGACGACGAGCTCGATCAAATTCATGTAAGCGACGCCGACTGACGTACGGTAATTATCAAATCCGGGAAGAAATCGGACACCAGTTGCCTTAAAATATCGTAACCTGACGGAGCGCTCGGATTTGTGGTGAAGTAGCACGCAGATTCCGAAATTGCTGTGGCGTCCCAATTCGGGCCCCTCGCCATAGATCCCGAGACGAAGGCGTCTGTGGAGACTTAGGGCGGAAAGCTGCGCATATTAGCTGGGTAATTGGAGGCGAATTTTACTGGTTTTTAGTTGCAATGTTTGGACTCCGATCTACTCTCATCGCCTTCCATGAGTTTACCCTGCGCCCCCCTTTCAGGGTCTGTTCGAAAGGAACCTGATGCCTGTCCGCAGTGCGGGTCGGGATCGCGTGTCAAACGCGGACTTTGCCTGGGCTGCCTGCTCTCTCAAGGCCTGCCTGAAGAAACTCCGACGAAAATAAATCAAAACGGCGAGAGCCATGACGCAGAGACGCTCGAAGATGTGTTGGCCGAAATTGAGGTGCGGGACGCTGACTGGCGACTGGGTAATTATCAGATTCTGGAAGAAATCGGGCGTGGCGGGATGGGCGTGATCTACCGGGCACGGCAACGGCACTCGCGTCGCATCGTTGCCCTAAAGCGTATCCTTGCTTATCACGCGGACTCGCAGGAGACGCTGGAGCGTTTCCGGCGTGAAGCGGAAGCGGCGGCGCACCTTGATCACCCAAATATTCTGCCCATTTATGAAGTCGGTCAGGGCGAGGACGAGCTTCCGTTCTTTAGCATGAAATTTGCCGGTGGCGGCAGCTTGGTCGAAGCAGCGCCTACTCTTCCGGGCGAACCCCGCCGTGCCGCGGCGTTGATGGCTAAGGTAGCCCGTGCGATTCAATACGCCCACAGTAAAGGCATTCTGCATCGGGATCTGAAACCGGCGAATATTCTACTCGACGGACACGGCGAACCATTGGTTAGCGATTTCGGTCTGGCCACGTGGCTCGACACCGTCAGTGATCTCACGCACAGCCTTACTATTTTCGGCACGCCCGGTTACATAGCCCCTGAGCAGGCCAATCCTGCGCGGGCCAAAGCGGACAAGCTTACGCCCGCGGCTGATGTCTATAGTCTTGGCGCGATCTTATTCGATCTTTTGACTGGTCGGCCGCCATTTTTAGGAGAGCACGCATTGGCGGTGATCCAGCAAGCGAGTCAAAACCCGGCGCCCAAATTGCGTTCGCTTGTGCCGACGCTGGATAAAGATCTGGAAACAATCTGCGCAAAGTGTTTGGAGCGCGATCCGGCTGCGCGCTATCGCTCTGCCGGCGCTTTGGCCGAAGACCTTGAGCGCTGGCTTGATGGGCGATCGATTATCGCGCGTCCCGTTTCGCCGCCTGCACAGCTTTGGCGTTGGACCAGGAGGAATCCGATTTTTACAGGGATGGCGGCGCTTTTACTGGTACTCGGATCACTACTCGGCGTAATGCTTTGGAAGAGCGAAATGACCAGCCCAATAGCGGGCGGTGGTATTGCCGTGCTGCCTTTTGAAAGTCTAGTTCCAGACAAGACAAATGCATTTTTTGCGGATGGCGTCTACGACGGGGTTTCGACCAAGCTCGCGAAGATCGCCAACCTAAAGGTGATCAGCCACAACAGCGTAGCAAAATATCGTGGCGTACACGATGCACGGGAAATCGGCCACGCATTGAATGTAGCTTACATATTCGAAGGAAGCGTGCGGAGAGAAGCGGGCAGGATCCAACTGGATGCTCAGTTAATTGATACCCGCACCGGCGCACGGATATGGAGAGAAAGGTATGATCGCGATCTGAAAGATGTGTTCGCACTGCAAAGCGAGATAGCGCAAAAGGTCGCAAATCGTCTTGGAGCCCAAGTTTCGTCCGACGAGAAAGCCGCAATTGAAGAGCCACCAACCACCGATCTTTTTGCTTACGACGCATATTTGCGGGCCAAGGACCTAATCGATGGGAATACATTCAGCCCACGAGCAAAAGAAGATTTGTTCCAGGCGGTGGAGCTACTTAGTCAGGCTGTCGCACGCGATCCTTTGTTCTTCAATGCCTATTATGAGCTCGCCGCAGCGCACGACAAAATTTATTTCCTCGGATTTGATCACACTAAAGAACGCCTTCAATTAGCGGAGACAGCCATTCAATCCGTTCGTGGCCCGCGTCCCGACTCCGGAGAGACACATTTGGCCCTCGCTCATCATCTTTATTGGGTCTATCGCGATTACGATCAGGCCAAGGCAGAGCTGGCAATCGCAAAGCGCTCGCTGCCGAACGAATCGCGAATTCCTCTTTTGACCGGCTATATCGAACGGCGGCAAGGCCAATGGGAAAAATCCCTGGAGGAAATGAAACAAGCATTGGAGCTGGACCCGCATAATTTCTCCATACTCCAGCAAATCTCTCTCACCTATCAAGCCTTGCGTCGCTACGAGGAGGCGTTATCCACGCTGGACAGCGTGCTGGCGATAGCTCCAAAGGATGCGGCCAGCAAGGTGCGACGGGCATGGGTTGCCGCGGAATGGCACGCAGATCTAAAGCCGCTGCATACGACGATTGAGACGGTCCTCGCCGATGACCCGAGCGCGCTTCCCGTTCTTGTTTACCGATGGCTCGACTTAGCCTTACGCGAACGCGATCCTGCGGCGGCGGAACGTGCGCTAGCAGCCATGCCGGTCGGCGGCTGCTATGAAGAAAATATTCCCTTTCCGATCAGTTGGTGCGCGGGTCTTGTTGCACGGCTCCGAGGAGATGACCGGGCGGCGCGCGACGCATTTCTTAGAGCACGAAACGAACTTGAGCAGACCCTACGCAACGATGGCGGCTACGCGCAGGCTCTCTGCGCACTCGGTGTGGTTGACGCTGCCTTGGGAAACAAGGAAGACGCAATTCGCGAAGGCGAGCTCGCGGTCAGATTGATGCCCGCTGGCAACAGCGCCATCGAGGGTTCCGTCTTAACCCAATATCTGGCCATCATTTATGCGTGGACGGGCGACAAAGACCGCGCCATTGAACGATTGGCGAAAGCAGCCAAACTGCCAGGGAGTCATGTGACTTACGGCTATTTGCGTCTTCACCCGCTATGGGACCCGCTGCGGGCCGATCCGCGTTTTGACGAAATTGTCGCTTCGCTAGCGCCAAAACACTGAACAACCCTTTGACCAACGGGCTTTTATCTTGACAAAACAGGCAAGCATAGACACCGTCGCAACTAATGAAACGAGATTTAGTCGGAATTAATAAACGTATTGTCGCAGGAGTGTTCGTGGCTGTGGCCGTAATTGCCATGAGCATTTTTACGATCCACGCGCCAAGTCAAAATTCAGCCGCTCGCTCCTTGAACAGCATCCAAACCGATAAAGCCACAGTGTTTTACGCGATCAGGACTCCGAGCGCTAATTGGTTCGTAGAGCAGGTCCTGCCAGGAACTAGCGAAAGCAAAGACGCCACTGAAAATTTGAAAGTGATTGCAGCTGCACTTTAAGCTGCTGGCTGGCTAGTTAAGCGGTAATCATTTAGCCAGTCCCGAGAGTCTCGGGACTGGCTGTATTGTGTACGGCGATATTTAACTTCCCAGCGAATGTCTTTAGTAAAAACGTAATGGTTTCGAAACGCGTTTATGTCACTTGGTTCGCAATACATTTCTTTCTGATAACAACAGTTTGTTTTGCAGGGTTGTTCTCGCTTGTGGCTGAACGCGCTACAATATTGCCGTCAGCGCTCGACACCTACGCGCGCAAGGCTGAATTGGTTGCAGCTTTCCTCTTAGGAAAACACGCCGCCCCACCCAGTCCGGTACGGGGGAGCATTGCGACTTATCTGCACGCTGCCGGCATCCAATCAGGATACACTTTCTTTGCGCCGAATATCCCCGGTTACCACAAGTTGATCTTCGAATTAAACTATCAGGACGGGCACATAGAGTACGAATCTCCGCGTTTCAGCGGGAAAGCAGCCGCTTTACGTTTGGATAGTTTATTAGCGCGACTGGGCGATAACCGTTACGAACCCTTGCGGGAGGTGGTGGTAAAAATGCTCGCCTTGTCGATCTGGCGCGAACGTCCTGATGTGAAAAAAATTCGGGCTACTTTCGGATTGGTCAGCCCTCCGAGTATTAGTGATTTTGAGCAGGGCAAGGGCGAATTATTTGAACCGATGTTCAGCTACGATTTCAGCTTGCGTGATGAGGAGAAGCCGTAGCGGAACTCCGCACATCACAGCATGATCCTGCTGCAACGGCAGTGGCAAAAATTGCTTGAATTCCTGTTTCCTGCAGAAACAGACACGTGGCTTGTCATCCTCCGTATCGGCGTGGGTCTGCAAGTCGTCGTTTATGCCCTGTTCTTAAGGAGAGACTGGCACTCCTTGTTTTCAACAACGGGCAAAGGGCTTGTTAGCCGCGAATTGGGAGAGGCGATTGCCTCATTCGACAGTCCGCTTATTCCAAAGCTTGGTTGGCTCGTGGCTTTTGGCCAGCTTATTGGCCTCGGAGAAGGAACAGTCCTTTCCATCGCCTGGGCCTGTTTGCTTTGCATGGGATGTTGTCTGCTGGTGGGACTTTTCTGCCGTCCGGCGGCAATCATTGCCTGGTTTCTTCACCTCTGCGCGGCTGAGAGCGGCGCGTTGCTGGCGTACGGCGCGGACAATTTCATGACCATGGCACTGTTCTATTTGATGTTGGCACCGCTACCGGATCGATATGCGCTTGATCGCCGCTTGGTAAAAACAAAACTACCCGATCCAAGGCTGCTGGGTTTTTGGCGGCGCGTATTACAGATTCACCTGTGCTTTGTCTATTTCTTTGGAGGTCTGGCAAAACTTCTCGGCAGCGGTTGGTGGAATGGATCCAATCTCTGGCGGGCCTTGATACGGCCCCCGTTGAATCTTCTTTCGCCAGACATATTGATTCGGTTCAAGTACGCGCTGCCGATTCTCGGCATTTTGATTTGCCTGATCGAGATCGGATATCCGTTTTTTATTTGGATGAAAAAGACCCGATTTCTTTGGTTGGTGTGCATTTTGACAATGCACGCCGCAATCGGACTGACGATGGGAATGTATCTGTTTGCTCTTGTAATGATTGTACTGAATCTGGCCGCGTTCGGCATCGGTATTAGCATCCCTTTCATCGGGCATCCTGCTTCCGATGCGCCACGTCCGCGCAGTTTCTTTTGAAGCAGCAACTCTCCTCGTAAGGGATTGGACGCTGCGGCCTGACACGCCGTCCTTGTCTCGGCGGGAGCCTTGGACAAAGATGGCCGCTCCATAAAGACCGCTAAATCTGTGGTTTTTGAAAATTTCATTTCCTGAACCTCGTTCCGGAAATCGCGGAGATTTTGATAAGCGTCCCACCGACGCGCCAGGCAATTCTGAACCAGGCTATGGCACCTAGGGAACAAAGGACTGCCTTGTCGGCTGAGTGAGTGAGACCGCTTGCGATCTTCATCGCCTGTAACTTGCCCCGGCGAGTGACAGCGCTCGATCGATTGCGATTAAAACACCAGTTCTCTACGTTGGGGCCACCGAAGTGTTATTAAAAGTAGCCTTTATTCGCCATGATTTCATGTAAGCTGGTCTTCAATTTAATGCCTGTCTTTGAGTTCAACGTGTTCGAATAGCTGAGATGTGTCGTCTATGCAACACGACCCAGCATCCCGGAACCATTTGGCGGACTATGACTACGGCTCCGCGGAGGCGCCTCATACAGAAGCATACTTGTGGCAGCATATCATCAGGCTATCCGCGGAGCTGAACGCACGGCGTATTGTCGATATTGGATGCGGTAATGGCGCACTCTGCCGCGAACTGGCCAGCCGAGGATATGAAGTGGTCGGCTGCGAGCCGAGCACCAGGGGTGTTCACTTCGCACGAAGTTCAGCGCCGGAGTTGGTTTTTTACCAGATCGGAGTGGATGATGACCCGACCTCCGTTGGAGAGGAGAGCTTCGACGTGGCTATCGGTACCGAAGTGATTGAGCACCTCGTTCGACCTCGCGACCTGCTTCTCTTCGCCAAGCAACTCCTTCGGGCCGGGGGTTACCTTATCATCAGCACACCATACCATGGTTACCTGAAGAACCTCGTCTTTGCTCTCACTAACAAGTGGGACGCTCACCTGTCGCCTTTCTGGGACGGCGGACACATCAAGTTTTGGTCACGCAAGACTCTCTCGCAGCTATTGAACGATGCCGGGTTCCGCGTCGTTCGGTTCATTGGAGCAGGTAGATTACCATTCTTGTGGAAGAGCATGATTATCGTTGCACAGAAGCCACCGAAGGAGGGTATCTCCGGGAGTTAGCTACATGAATGCGTTGTGAACTCCCAAAAATGAAGCGCACCCCGAAAGTGGGGATTAGAAAAGCGACGAAACACCGCCGCACTCCAAAGCACTTCGCGCAAAACTCAGTGCCGCGCGATCACCGGGTCAGCTGACCAGCTAACACTGGGGCCAGCACTCGGGGAGGCAACAGTTTGCACTTGCGGCAGTCGCCCAAATCGCTTCGTCGCCAACATCTCAATAAGGCGAACGAAAAAGTAGGCAAACACGACAGGCCAAAGGACCAGCAGAGTGATGTCGCGGCCGAGATTGAAGGTAAGAGCGGCGCCAAGCATGAACAACGCCAGGCGCAGCAGTGATTTTCTTTGTTCCCACCAGCGGATGAGCAGACCAGTCCAAAAGGCCATCAATATGCCGGCTGCCACTGGACCAAAAATTTTGTCAAAGTTCAAGACGCCGCCGCCGATCATTCCACTGGCGATGGTGGTGTTCACCCCCAGATCACTATCGTTTTCAAATCCACGCCACTTCGCGTAGTCAATTCCAAGCAATGGCTTTGAAGGCCAGATCGCGCGAGGAATAAAGTTAAGCACCTCATTCAAATATCTTGCGCCATAAGCTGGAGACGTCTCACCGGAATCCAGGTAAACATTCACATAGCAAAGCTCCTCAATCATGTTTAGACCGATTGTTCCCACATCTTCGTCCATAAGCTCATACGGATTCTTACTAGCCAGCACCTCTCTAAAGCCACCGAGGCGAAATACCTGCACAAACTTGAAACCCTCTTTCAAACAAAAGAACGCAATCGCCAGAATGGCCAGTCTTAGGATCAACAGATGACGGCCATAAAACAGATAGGTGATGATGAACGGCAGAATGACTGAAAGAAACGCGCTGCGCGTTCCCGACAAAAAGAAATATGGGAGCGTAATGGCGAACATTGCGCCAGCGAGGATGCGCCATAAAGTGGTCCGTTGAAAAAATACCAACATGCCAAGAAACGCTGTTACGGCGCTAAAGAGATACGATGCTGAATTGATCAGAAAGTCGGTGGCCGAACCTCCCACTAGAAACATTGTCATGCCCGCGCGGGAATCGACCGGAAAGACCGCGCCCATCACGTCACCACCCATTCGATAGATCCCAAGCGCAAAGAGCAGAAGCCAAAGCGTCCCGACGGCAATTAAGATCTGTTCAGGGGCCAAACGCTGCATCGCAAAAATGCCAGTACTTCGCCAGCTAAGAATCCAACGTGTTACCGCCGGCACGACAACCCGGAACCCGATTAAAAACAATAGTACCTGCCCATAAGCATGGCCTAACGAAGAGGAAGGCAGGTAATTATAGTCCTCTGGGTGTATAATCGGATCGACGAAGTACCATGCGAATACCGTTACGTACACTCCGACCGTGATGCCGAAGCTATCCCGCTTTAGCAGTCTGATGCAGCTTTCTGCCGTCAACACCAACAACGCGAGGGCGGCGAGATAGAAAGTTAGTTCATTCGCGACTGCCGATCGAAGGAAAACTTCAAAAGAAGTGGACGTTGAGAGAATCATCAGGAGGAATTGCTAGAGAGTTGCGCCCAGGCGCTGCAGCTGGTTGGCAAGCGCTTCGATTGTGAACTTATCACGCACACCTGACGCGGACGCAAGCTTTTCCAGCCTGTCCGGACTCGCGATGCAGTCACGGACCGCGTGTGCGATGCACGTTGGCCGTGGGGTGATCGCTGGCTGCTGATTGCTGTCTCTTGATTCCCAGCTTCTACGATCTGTCTTCGAACTTTCGGCTGAGCGCAGCCATCAAGCGTTCTCCGTAACGTTCCCAAGTGTAATCGTGTGCTTGGTCGCGCGCGGCGCGTGACATGCGCTCGCGTTTTTCACGATCTTCAACAATCTCGGCAATCGCGTTGGTCAACGCTTCGGGGTCTCGTGACGGCACAATGCGTCCGTCAATGCCGTCTCGCACAACGGATCCCGCCTCCGCGGTGGTCACAACCGGAACTCCGCAGGCCAGCGCCTCATATGTTGTCTCCGCCGAGCCTTCTGCCAGCGACGGTAGCACAAACACATCGGCAAGCGCGAACTCACCTGTTATCTTCACGCGCGGGACCCGGCCAAGAAATTTCAGGTGACGACATTCTTCTTGGTTTGCAACTAAGCGTTCTACGTTACCGGCGACCCGGAATTCACAGTGCACTCTGCGCCCGAGAAGTTTTTCGGCCGCCGCCGCAAAGTAGTGAATGCCTTTGCGCAGTTCCGCAGTCCCTGCAAAGAGAATGCGACCGCGCACCGGTTCGTTACGCACAGAAAACAATTCCGGATTTACACCGTACGGCACGATCGCGGTGTGTTCTCTTGGGAACCCAAAGTTGCGAACCAGATCATCGCGCACCCATTCCGAGGGGCAGATCGCAGAATCCGCGTCCGCACGTGGGCCGCTCGAGGATTCAAACCCGCGGCAGACGGCGTCGTAGTCAGGTACCTTTTCTTCCCAGCCGGGGAATTTCTTTCTCTCCTCCGTCAATATGCGCTGGGTGCTCAGCGGGACATAAATCTCGGACACGGTGACAAGGCCACGGCGTTTCCCTTCCGCAAACAGCGGACCGCATTCGCCAAGCATCGAGTACATGTGAGTAGCACTGCCAAAGCCACGACGCATCATTGCCATGCCGAGCGCATCGGAAAAACGAACCCCCTCACGACATGCTGCGGCCGGGTCGCGCGCCACCATCGCTTCACGTAAAGCGTGAACCACGCTGATACCCGGGAACGTTGTCGTCTTTGCGCGAATGTTGAATGGCAAACGCCGTGTGGCCAACCGACGCGCGGATTTGCCGACAAGCGGCAACACGCTGGCGGCAGAAAAGACGCCACCAAGACCAATGTCGCCCGTGATGTCAGTGTAGAACCGGTCAAGCATTCCAGCTTTTTCCAGAATGGCCGGCACCGCGTAACCGCGCCGCGCGCCAACCTGAGCGACGATGAATTTCACAAGTAAAAATCCTGGAAGACTGAAAAGCTGGAAATCTGAAATATGTATCAGTTTAGGTTAACAGTTGCTTTGCAAAGCCACCTAGTCGCCGCCCATGAGTGTGAAGCCTTGCGGATGCGATGCAATACAAAGCCACTTCATTGTTTCAGGACAACGTGAGCCAGCGCTTGAAAACTTGCCCGTAAACCGGCGTACGATTCCGAAACGGAATCCGAGCCACTCCCTGGGAGTCACGAGCGCTCGCAAGCATTTCAAAGAGCACCAAGGACGACTTAAATGCTTTCACTCAAGCGTCGCGTAGCTCGCTGTGGAACCTATGGTCGAACTTTCAACCGTGCCCGCAGCATTTCGCAAGCAAAGACGAAGGTGGGACCCACCCGTCTGTTATGAAAGAGCCGAGCAAGCCGTTGCGAAACAACGGGCGGGGAATCGCATAGTGTTCCAGCGCGCGTAGCTGACAGCAAACCCACTGCAAGCGCGGTGAGTCAAATGCACCAATAGAGCGCACGATGCTGTCAACTCTGCCGGAAATAGGTCCACAAAATCGCCGTGCCCAAAACGCTACCAACAAACATTCGCGCTGCCCAGTAGCCGTTCGATTTGAGGGGCGGATCGACCACCAGCAACAGTACACCGAGACATCCTACAATGTAACGACTCGAAAATTGCGCTGGCATTTTCATCGGCGTCAGCACAAGGGCGCCGAGACTCAGCAAAAGAAACACACGGCTCGGATCTCGCCGCTCGTGCCAAAATGTTTTGAATGCGGTCCATGCCCAAACCACACCAATTGCGGCAAGGGCACACCCAACAATGAAGCCGATCCACAACCCGAATTGGTTGCCGAATATGTGAACAAGCAAGGATTTTGCAGGAGGGTCGTCATAGTTCCGCGCGAAATACGACAGAGCGAATCCACACAAGCTGGAGATTATCCATACTGTTACTCGCTGTCGGCAAAGCCACCTCGGATTGAGAAATAGCGTAGCCACAGCTGCGTAACTCAACGAAAACAGCAGGTTCGCAAAGCTCCAAGACGACTCAGTGATCCGGTAGTAGTGGGAGGGAGCAAGGCCATGCCAAAGCACAAATAACCAGCTGCAAACAGCGAGAGAAGTGATGATACATATCACTACGGACAACCACTTCTCGCGCAGCCAAAATATCAGCAGGATTAAGGCCGGAATAACAATTAGATATATCTGCCGTCCGAGAATTGCTGTTCCCAGGCATAATCCTGCCAGAAACGCTAACCCCAAGGTTCCTCGTGATAACACAACGTCGGAATTAATCACTCTCAGAAACAAAAGGACAAAACAGGTGAAGAAGAGTAATGCCGGTAATTCCGTCAGCGCCATGCCCACAGCGGGCCAAAGGAAAGGCACCGCCAACAGCGTGAAGCCAGATAATAATCTGGGAGGGACCCCCGGTTTACACTTTGCAAGCAGCAGAACAACTCCGAGGAAACAACAGAAGTTTACCCATCGAATCGCCGGCGGTTGCAAGTGCGTAATCGGAGACAGCATCAGGTGAATTGCCGGATAGAGCGGTCCGGCGGCACTACTATTTTTAGGCGACAGCAGTGCGTCGCGCCATCCGTTGGTCGCCACGAGTCGGGTCAACCCGATATGGTTTTGCTCGTCATACCTAAGTTGCGATGGACTCGTAACAATCATCGCACTCATGACTAACAAACAGCCGGTAACGACGATTAGCTTTAGCCCTAGTGCGCGGCAAGGTATCGAAATACTCATTGTCGATCCTCGTATTACCGCTGTGCCCGCAGACTTGCGCAAGCGAAATTCAACACGGCAGCGCGACCGTCACAGCAAACCCACTTCATTCTGGTAGCGCTTCTCACAGGACTTGTATCGCCTGGCTGTCTCGAGGCCGCTGTCGGGGATCGGACGCAAAACACGGCGATCGAGCGCCGTGGCTACAACGCATCGACGACATGAATTCTAAGGCAACGCGAGCCAGCGTTTGTAACCAGCCCATGAAACAGGCCGGCGGTTTCGAAGACAGTACGGAATTCCAGCCAATGCGCGCGCCCACCATACCGGTTCGCGAACGACCCACGACCACCCACGTTTGCAAGCATAACGAAACTGCGAGAAAACGCGCCAGGCAAGGATGCCAAGCGCACAGAGGACAGGGCATCGCATCACGGTGCTCCACAATTCGTTGCGCGCGTGACGATGATGGACGCGCATCTCATCGCGCGCCTCTCCGGAGTAATGGTGACGAATGGTGATAACCGGAGAGAAAAGTACGTCATAACCCGCCGCCACACATTGGAGCGCGTAGTCGGGTTCTTCATACATGTGGAAAAACCGTGACTCAAAGCCGGGTAGTTGAAGGTAGGTAGAGCGGCGCAGCACCGCGCCGGAATTGGCAAACGAACGCGTCAAATGTTGCCAGCCGAAGTCTGTTTGCGCGAGTGTTTCGGGATACTCATCAGTGCGCTGAGGAAAATGGAGCACGGCCAAGTTGGGCTGCTGTTCAAACAAAGGGACGATGCGCCTGATGCAATCTAGCTGCTCCGGATAACTGTCGTCATCGAGGGCCAGGACCAAATCACCCCTCGCCTCGCGAATCATCCGATCACGCGAAGCCACTGAACCTTGGCCCAGCTCATTTACGAACAGCCGCACGCCGGCAACTTCACCCCTTGCCACCTTCACCGTGTCATCGATGCAGCCATCGGCTGTGATGAGCACTTCCACTGGCGATGGATTCAACTGCTGTAGAACCCGGCACGTCCGGCGCAAGTCACCTGCCCGGTTCTTCGTTGTGATCATAACGGACAGCAATAATCCCACAACAGTTAACAGGTGGTTTCCGGTTATACCGAGTCAGTTCGGTGCCTCAATTGTCGTATCGACAATCGGCGCCGCGCATAGCGAACTATCCGAGGAGCCCAAATGTCTAAAATCGTTGAAGCATAATCGATGAAAGACATGTGCCGGCGATGAACAAATAAGACGTCGGAGAAGTTTGCTCGCGAAAGCTTGAAGACAAAAAATCCCAAAGTCTGGAGACGAGACACAATATCTGTAACTTCAGTCTTTGACGAACCGCCGAGCCATTCGTGGAATTCGACTGTTATCTGATCAATGGATCGCAAGAATGCGTCGGAACATGAATTGAAAACTTCAATTTCTGCGCCTTCGATATCAATCTTTAGAAGGTCAATCTGAGGAACAGATTCCGTTTTCAAGAATTCGTCCAAAGATAGACCTTCAACTCTAATAGTATCAATGTACTCCCAATTATCTAACCGCTTTAGAGAAGTCACCTCGTGGTTCGAACTTATGTTTAACGCGACTGTCCCTGACCTCCCGCAGATCGCAAAATTGAACTTCTTCACGAAATCTCCAGCAGGCATTTTGGCGAAGACCCGAGGGGATGCTTCCACGGCATAAACCTCGCATCGGAAACGGCTGGCCATTGCATTAGCGAACGCACCATAATTAGCGCCAAGATCGAGAACCACAGAGTCAGCAGTTAATAAGTCAGGGGAAATAGAATGATGCACAAGGCTTATTATTTTCATGCTATGTCATTAGAACTCTGCTGTCTGTGAAGTCGCGAAACAATTCGTAACCGTAACGATAGCGGCATTTCCTTACGGCCAGATTCCAAACCATGAAGCATCTGTTTTGCCAAGCGCAAATATGGCGCTTCCGAATGCCGCGGCAGCGCCGATTCGTCAATCCTTGGTGGGCTGATGCCATCATCGCACATGAATTCTCTGTTATTTTTTATGGCTTGCTGCCAACTTTCCACGTCTTCTTTCCAGCCTTCAAAACCACGCTCATAGCTCTCTGTGCGAGGCTTCCAACGCCTCCATTGTTTAAGCGAATGAGAACGATATTGCTTGTAAATGATGCGCTCTTTGGCAACGACACCGGCATGTCGGGGCCATGCCCAGTCGTCTTTCCAAATAAAACCATCTCGATATCGAAAGGCGCGGGGTTCCGACCACGCGACGTAACAAGGCCAGAATAAAGGCTTAACCTTCTCGAAAGGCAGACAAAATCTATACTACCTACGGCCTTGTTAGTAAGAACATATTCCACCATGATTCCCAGACAAGGTCCTGTCCCCTGGGTACACGGCAACAAAATGCTTTGGAATTTCCGACATAGAATTCGTCTATGTTAAGTTGCAACCACCAGTCTCCTTTTGACCGGTGATATCGAAATTCATTGAAAATCTGCACCCGCAACGCCTCGCTGACACCTTTGCATCTTGTTTCCAGGGAATGATTCCGGCGTGGTTCAATTTTTCGGCAGACTCCAACATGCCATCTGTGCTTCTGGCGTCATACACCTAAATATAGTCCGCTAATTTGATAGCCTCCAAAAAGGCAGACGACGCATCAAGAACTGAGTGTTATTTCTACCGGTCGTCACAATTCGTAGTGCCTTTGCACGTGTTGTGTGATGATAGTTAGATTTCCTATCCAAAAACGAAACGCTTTACTCTTCGTTCTACTTTCCCAAATAGTACTCCAAGGTCTTCGTTCAGCAGCGCCGCCCATGCTCCCATTTCGCCGTGGTGATGCCGGTGATGCTCCAACCGAGCGATGGTAAACGGGCGCGAGTAAGCGTATCGATCAAACAGGAACGGTTTGCGCCCGCAAAAATGCGCTACCCGGGGACGGTTGATTTTTTTCGGGAAATGCCAATTACTATCCGCACAATCCTGTTTGAGTTCATCTACTCCATGATGACCGCCAATGTGCTGCAGATCTGACATGGCAACATTAAGTTCTCCGCGTTGCGCCATCGAGTGAAGAAAATAATTTAGGAGCGGCTGGTCGGAGAAATCGCCAAATATCCCAGGCGCTTCCTTGCCCCAGAACTCCACCTCCACCCATTTCCTGAAAGGGATAACATCCCGTCTGCATGCAAAAACACCGGCAGAAAAGTAGGCGTGTCCTCGCCAATCAAATTCAGGGTCATATCGTTTTAGCTTTTGTGGATCGAAATAAAAATGCGGCAGCCACGGTGGAATTTGTGTGGCATCGGCCGGAATTGAAATCTCGCTCCAGAAGATTTGGAAATCGACGTCCATGCGGATTTCGGGGGTGAAGTTGCCCCAAACAATCGCGTCCGAATCCATCCACACGTAAAACTCAAAAGGCCCCTCCCACATCGCCGCCAGTTTAGCGCGACTGCTCCCACCAACTAGCTTGCGCATGGCTGCCGAAGGCAAGTCGGTAACACGCAACACTATCAATTCGTATTCTCTCTCCAAGTCCGAAACATCAAAATCACCATCGACAACCAGACAAATAGGGACCTTTGGGCAGTAGTGCCTCATGCTCGCCAGCGTGGCTTGAACCATGAACTTGTCACCGGCGTGGCAACCGGTCACAAAACCGTACGGCGCCTGCACCTTCACGTCTTAAGGGCTAGTTGTTTGCACTGTGCGTCTTCACGCGACGAGACGCACTCTTGATAGAGCTGCGCGAATGCGTTGGCGAACGAACTCGCTGCGTTACGAACGCGCACTGTTTCACGGCCAGCCTCGCCGAGGGTTTTCCGAAGGTGCGGTGAATCCCGCAGTTTGGTGATAGCCTCGATCAATGTCGCGCCATTTCCCGACTCACAAAGGATAGCACCCTGCCCATCAGGCGCAGCTTCAGGAATTCCGCCCGCTCGAAACGCTACGACTGGAGTTCCGCAAGCCATCGATTCCACTAGTGTCAGTCCGTAGGTCTCCATCAACGAAGCGCTGACAAAAACGTCAGCAGCCGCGAACAGCTGTGCCAGATCACGTCGATCGCGAATGCCCCCTGTAAACCGCACGTTCAAATGGTCCGGAACCGGCACGCTGCCTTCGCCGAATGCCAAAACGATTGCGTCCTGAAGATCTGGCAAATGCAACAGTTGCTTGAACAGCCACGGCACATTTTTGTTCGCATCCGTCAGCGACGCGCCGCCTGTAATGATGACAAATGCATTCTGCGGCAAGTCCAGCTGCTTTCGGCACCGATTTCTGTCCTGCGGTTTAAAAACCGTTGTGTCGATCCCGGGAGGAATTACTCGCACTCCACCCGAGGCCTTGACGATTGGACTTCGCGCAGCCAATTCCGCCAGCCAGAAGCTATTCGCAACAAATTGGGCACGACAGTTCCGATACGCCTGTAACTTGCGCCTGTGTTCGTCCCTGGCTAGAAACCAATTGAAAGGCGACTTCAAGATCGGGCAGGGAGTGCAGGTTTCACTGTAGAGATTGCACCCACGATAGAGAAAGCAGCCTCCCGTAAAATGCCACATGTCGTGCAGACTAATCACAACCCCGATCTCTCTTGGCAGCGTATCTAACCAACTTGGAACGTCGAACCAGTCGGCGACGGTGTGGAGGTGCACCACGTCAATTTCTTCAAAGTCGCGAGTGCTACTAGGAGCCGAAAATCGCCGGGTTCCATGCCATGGCTCTCGGGAGACGGAAACATAGGAGCGCCGAATCAAGCGGTCAAAAAAACGTCTGACGCCTCGGTCTGCCGGCGAGACCTTGCAACGCAGCCGGCTCGCGATTCCTTCCGCGTCTAGCGCGTGGCACAACAGCGCGGCGTACTCATAGCTGCCGCCGAAGGCATGAGTATTATAATGGCAGACGCGCATTTTTACTTTCCGATGACAGCTCGCGCGAAGCAAATAACTTGGACATTTTTCAACCTGTGAAAAGTCCTACACCAGAGCGGTGTTCAGCCACGGTATAAAGTGATCCAGGTCTACTTTAAAGTCCGGCTCTACGCAGTTGGCAGAGGCCTGCACCGCCTGGCCGACGAAACAATCATAACTATGTCCCAGCGTGCAGGCCATGATCCAATAATGTAACCGAGTGACCTCCGGCCCGTGGATTTCCAAAACCCGGCACCCGGCGGGCGCAAAAAATATGTTCGTCAGGCCTGCGCCGTGTTGGGCCAGCACGATGGCGCATTCGGCAAAAATCCGGACCTGTTCCGCAAAGGTCAGTTCTTCCGGGCGCACGACTTCAAAGCCCAGCCTCTTCAGTTCGGGCGTCAATTCGTTTTCGTTGAGCAGCCGGCGGTATCTGGCGTTGACACGCGAAATGAACACGCGGCGTTTCCGTTTGGTCGCTTGGCTTCCCAGTTTTTCCACAAACACGGCTCGCATTTTTTTGGCGATGTCCGGCGCGGTCGTTGCATGTTCGGAATGGCCGAGCGGCGTGGCAAACCAAAGCCGTTCCACGCGCGTCTCGCTGAAGGCCGATTGCGCCAGGCAGCGTTCCGGAGCGATGCCCATAGCATGCAAGCTATCGCGTTGGAAATCGCTCATGTCATCCGCAACCACGAAGCGCACATCGGTCGGTAGGTGCGGCAGGGCGGAAAACAGTCGTGGCAGCTCGTCCCACATCCAATGGTTGTAATTGCTGCCCCAGTGCCCCATCAGGCAATAGCAGTTCCCGGTCAGTCGCCGCTTGTCGGTCAGCGGCCATTCATTCCGATAAGCAGGGTCGTCATAAACATTGGACACGCGCCAATGAGCCTCCGCCAGATGACAATTTTTGTCGAACATGACCAGGCCGCGATTTCTCTTGAGGGTCGCCTCGGGCAACACCACGAGATGCTGGCTGGAATAGCCCAATCCGTTGAGCACCTGAAACATCCCGTTCAAGCGCGGGCGTTCCGCAATGCAACCCGGGACAGGAAAGTCCAATACAAAAGGATCATGGATTCGCAATGTTTTGTAACCGTGGTCCAGCGACAACGAGACGACATTCTCGCAAACCGGCGGCATTGGCATAATGCCAAAACGCTGGATCAAAATTCTAACTGTGCGACGAAACCGCGCCGCGATTTTAGCCGGCAGCTTGTTGAAATGCATTGATGAAAGATTCACGGGAGCCGTTTTGCGCATCAAACTAGGCTGTGGGCGTTTCGCACGCCGCAGTTATGGCTTGTTGTATTGTAGCCGATTTCACCGTTGAAATCTGCAGCTTCCGATTTTACGCCAGTCCCGCCGGGCGCCGAAATAAAAGGGACAACTTTTCGTCATGCTTCCTCGATTACGTAGCTGGCCGCCGCTAGCGCGACCAATGACCTTTGCGCCGGGAAGCCTTGGCCGACTTCCAAAGGTACTACTAATAGAATGGCAGACTTTGCGGAGCGCATTTTTTCAAACAAGCGCTTGGTCAATTCCGGTCGATCAAAAATGATGAATGCCACTGCGCTCAATCTGTTTTCTGCTAATCACGGACAGGAAACGAACGGCGCCACTAGACTAGCGCCGATAACCGCATCATTCAGCGCAAGTATGTTCTGGAAGGCAAAGATTTCGTTGCGAGACGAATAGCGTCCAAGCGGCAGCAGGGCACGGGGTAGTAGACGATAAAACGAATATCCTCGCAGGATATCATAAAAGTCTTTCAGGAAGACGCGCGAAAAGACATTCATTTCATTGAATTCAAATTGAATGGCGCGAATGGCGTTCTTCTGAATCATTGCTCGAGAACCCTTCAGCACGTTCAGTTCGTTGCCTTCGGTGTCAATTTTAAGAAAATCAATCGCGAGGATACTCTCGGCACAGCAGTAGGCGTCCAATGTGATGAGCGGTACATTGGTTTCTTTTATCGTTTCTGCGCGATGCAGGTCTTTAAGCACACCGGGAAAAAGGGAAGCATGTTCAGATCCAATCATCTGCTCATAATCGTAAATGACTGCTTCGCCCTCCACGTCGCTCAAACCGATGGAACAACACTTCACAGTCGTTTTGGCGAGAGTCGCGCGGAGAACTTCAAAAGTTCGGGCCACAGGCTCAAACGCCACAATCTGAGCTTTTGGAAAGGTGGCATATAGAGCGTTGGAATAATCTCCCACATTCGCACCCACGTCGAACATTACAGGCTGCTCCTTATCCAACAGCCGAGGAAGTACGTGCTCGATGAGAAACTTCTCACCGGTGATTTCTTTCGTTCCCGCGGCTCCTATCCCCTGTCGGCGTTCGACGTAATACCTCAAAAAGTCGATACCGCAGTAGTTCAATACAGCCGACAGTGCACGGCTTAAAGGATCTTTGACGAAACCCGGCAAGAACCGTCCAATTTTCATTGCAGCGCCTTGTTAGAGGTTCTCACTTTGCCAACGCCAGCAGTGAGTATCCCCCGAAAACTCTTGCGGTGAATCACCTACTGAACCTGGAAAATAGCCATCGTGGACCATTAGCGATCGTTCTTTTGAGCGAAGGGCGTTGCTTGGAAAGCCGAAAAGCTGCATTCGTATAAAAGTAGTCTACTATTTCATGATCCTCTCGAAAGAATCTGATTCTCTCACTCGCTCTTTGTTCGGCTGGTTCGATTGCCTGTAGAGGGATATCGTAACCGCTAAATTGTCTGCCGATGATAGATTCTTTTTTGGAAAGTTCGTCAATAATCGCTCCAGTGCCGCATCCTGTTTCTGCAATGGATTTCGGCTGGAGGTGGTTGTAACAAATGATTTCAATGATTTGATTGGCTTTCCAAGGAGAATCCTCGGTATGCCAAGTCGGAGTTGTCTTCAATTACTCTCCGCTCGTGTAATTCGTTTCCATGCTTTTTTGCGTCTAACGAGCTAAGGCTTAGCCACGGCTAACGGAGCGAGGCAATCTGCTGAACTGTTTAATCATGACAAAAGCTGGACGCGGAGCCGGTAGCCGTCGGCTGCAACGCTTGTTAAGATGAGGTTATGGACACGAGCAAATGAATGTCGGTTGAACGTGCGTTGTTTTCTCATCGAGCTGAAAGTCGAAAGCGACCAAACTCGTCCTCTCGCGGTAGCTGATCAACCACGAATCTTCTTTAGCGGAGTACTTCGCGTTGCGAGGCAGAAACTCGCGCAAGCGCGGCATATTCGTAGCTGCCACCCGAGGAGTTAGTGTTGAGATGCAATAGCTTCATGAAGCAAGCGGCGATGTGTGAACATCAAATTTCATTCTATGAATTTCCGTCGGCCCACATGGTTTTCATTGCAAGTCGCGCGTCTCGGACCTTCCCAAACATGCGGATCCGTTCGCCCCAAAAGTCGGACTCAGTCTTCCACAAAGCTACGCCGGGAAGACCTTGGGAGGCACAGAACAACGCGGGTTTCAGCGAATGAATGCATGGTCGCCCTGTGCCACTAAAGGAAAGCAGAATGTCTTCACCATTCCGGACTCGCGAGAGATCCAAAACGCCGATGTTCGCAGCCAAATCGAAGACGCGTTCCAAATGTTCACTCGTAAAGGCGTATGCCCCTATTAACACGTCCACTTTCGTGTCCCGAGCGACGACATGATGAAACGAGCTGCCATTCGAAGATTTGGTGCCCGGACGATAAAGGTGTCCAATAATTCCGTGCGGACACTTCTCGTCACTGAGGAGAAATTCAAAGAATTTTGTCCACTGCTTTGGGGTGAGAAAGATATCATCGTCAATCGAGAGAACGTACTCTGCCCCCGTCTCCTTAGCCAGAACGAGGCGATGACCGGGTTGTGTTGGGATCGTTTCATCGATAAGGGTCAAGCGGGGATCTGCCGATCGTACCCAGTCTCGAATTTTCACCCGTGGGTTGCTGTTGGACACAATGACTCGTGTGACAAATCGATTCCGCAGCGCGCCCTGAACGAGGAACCAGATGTTCTGGGGGCGATTGTGCGTTAGAAGCACCGCGACGCACGTTTTGCCACGGATGGGCCCCGCCCGCCGACTGAACCGCAATGTGAGCTTCAGGCGAATGTACCCCACGATTAACTGCATTGCCTGTACTAATGTCCATAGTTTGAGCCGCCAGCTATGCCGATACGGCAGTGTTCGCAGCAAATAACCAACCTGTACTTTAAAAAACCCCTTCACAAATACTCC
>Ga0207697_10000540_pt1 | contig 21425 bp, 19 predicted proteins | sample KBSSwiS5withPhiX_FD_184293 | JGI IMG/M metagenome (GOLD analysis project Ga0207697, IMG submission 184293) | Switchgrass rhizosphere microbial communities from Kellogg Biological Station, Michigan, USA, with PhiX - S5 (SPAdes) (version 2) | ecosystem: Host-associated > Plants > Roots >... | reverse complement strand
CCAGAAACCAGTTCGCAGGTTCCTGAGCTTCGTGTGCTTCGTACGCGTCGTGGTCTTCGTGGCTCAGATCTGTGTGGGATGTTTCTTCCGCCAGACGACGTAGCCCTCGTAGCCGGCAAAACTGACGACAGCCAGGGCGACGACGATCGCGAGCACCTGTAGCGGATAGAAGAAGGCCGCAAAAACGAGTGGAACAGCCAGGAGGCCATTCATCATCACCAGGGAAAGCCCACCGTCCATGCTGACCAGGTCGTTCCAGTAACGACGCAGGAGTGCAATCATCGAAACCCTCCGGTCGTGGTCATCGGCTCGTTCGGAGGTGTCAGGGTGAGACCTCTGGCCTCAGGCTGGCAGATCTGGACGCGCCGGTTAAAGGATACGGCGACGCGGCGACGCTATTTCAAGGGCACTATACGGCCCAGTCTGTCGCGTTGGCAAGCAAAAAGCCGATGGCGGTTACTGCCGCCGGAGGGCGATCGTTGGATCGAGGCTCGCGGGGCGCCACTCGGGACCACACAGTTCCGACAGCACTCACAAAACTGCACAACGTCGCCATGCCAGCGACAATCGCGAAGACAAACGACGCGGGGTCAATGCAGTCAGACCGAAGCTTGATCAAACGGCGGCGGGTCTGGAGACCCGCCGCTACCTTGCGCAAGAACTCAAATATGGTTGGGATGCCGCCTGCGCCAAATGACGTAGCCCTCGTATCCGGCGAGGCTGACCGCGGCGAGGATGACGACGAATGCCAGCACTTGCAAGGGATAGAAAAAGGCAGCCATGACGAGCGGAACAGCAAGCAGGCCGTCGATCATCAGCACAGAAAGACCACCGTCAAAACTAACCAGGTCGCTCCAGTAACGACGCGAGGGTTTACTCATCGTGGACCTCCTATCGTGGCGACCGGCCCGTTCGGAGGTGTTAGGGTGAGGCGGATGGCCTCAGGCTGGCAGATCTGGACGCGCCGGCAGAAGAAAACGGAGACGCTACAACCCTTCAAGGCCACTGTACGACCCGGCCGGTCGAATGGCAAGCCGATGCGGAACCCAAAGCTGAACCGCGGTCACTGGCGCCGAAGAGCAACGGTTGGATCGAGCCGCGCCGCGCGCCACGCGGGAACATACACGGCGATAGTGCTCACGAGACTGAATAGCACCGCCATGTCCGAAGCGTGGCCCAATCAATCGCCGGCACCTGGAACAACAAACGACCCACGAAACCCCCGGTAAACGTCGCCACAGCCGAACCAAGGATTATCCCCGCAATCGTCAGGACAATACCTTCGCGAAACACGAGCCCGGCAACCTGGCGCGGCAGTGCTCCCACGGCGACCCGTATGGTTCGTCGAGAGGCAACGGGCGAAGAAGGACCTCGTCGACGACGCTGAAGACCGCCGCGGAAGCACCAATGGCCACCGCGAGGATGCAAATCGACACCCCCGAGGACGTTGGCGTGCGGCGAAGTGCGCGGAGGCTGTGCTTCAGGTCAGTGCAGCACGATGTGCCTAGTCGCTGTCGTCGGCGGGAGCCGCGGTCCCAAGCGTACCGCTGGCCTTCTGCATCAGATACGTCTTGATGAACTGGTCGAGGTCGCCATCGAGCACACGATGAACGTCGCCCACCTCCATCTTCGTGCGGTGGTCCTTGATCATCTGGTAGGGCTGCAGCACGTAGCTTCGGATCTGACTGCCGAACGCGATGTCGCGCTTTTCACCACCGAGCTGCTCCAGCTTTGCCTGCTGCTCCTTCTGTTTGAGATCGAAGAGGCGCGCCTTGAGCACCTTCATCGCCTGCGCGCGATTCTTGTGCTGCGAGCGTTCGTTCTGGCATGACACCACGATGCCGGTCGGCAGGTGCGTGATGCGGACCGCCGAATCCGTGACGTTGACGTGCTGACCGCCGGCGCCGCTCGAACGGTAGGTATCGACGCGCAGATCCTTCTCCTCGATATCGATGTCGACGTCCTCGGGAAGCTCAGGCCAGACGAAAACCGAGGCGAACGATGTGTGCCGCCTCGCCGCCTGGTCGAAAGGCGAAATCCGAACCAACCTGTGCACACCGGCTTCGGCGGACATCAGTCCGTAGGCGTAGTCCCCCATCATCAGGAACGTGGCGCTCTTGATGCCTGCCTCGTCGCCATCCTGGTAATCGATGACGTCGCGTTTGAAGCCCCGACGTTCGGACCACTTCAGGTACATGCGCAGAAGCATCTCTGCCCAGTCCTGCGATTCGGTCCCGCCCGCGCCGGGGTGGATGGTCACAATCGCGTTGGTGCGATCGTGTGCCCCGCCGAGCATCTTCTTGGTCTCGGCCGCCTCGACCTCCTGTCGCAATTCCTGGAGACCGCGCGTCACGTCCGCCGCCACATCCTCGCCGGACTCTGCCCATTCGAACAGGACGTTCAGGTCATCGCTGCGGCGCTGCAGCGATCGCAGCAGCGCGAGGTCGTCGTCCACGCGCCGCCGCCGCTGCATGACTTTCTGCGCTTCGGCCTGGTTACTCCAGAACGACGGGTCGGCAATTGTCTTTTCAATATCCGCTAACTGTTGCTCGGGGCGAGCGGCTTCAAAGATGCCTCCGCAGCTCGAGGGATCTTCGATTGAGGTCATCGTGCTGGCGGATCAGTTCGTCATCGAGGGGCACGTCATCTCCTATCTCCCGCCCTACGGTGAAGCGGTACTCGTTCGGGCTCGAACAACAACCAAGGCGATCACAGTAAGCGCCATCCCAACGTACGCAATCACGTCGCCTATCTGCGAGTAGATCGTTCGTACCGTGAGCAGCCGCGCCTCGACTACGAGCCCGACCTGTTCAAAGATAGCCGATGCCTGCACGATGCGTCCGTACGGATCGACGACTCCGCTGATCCCGGTATTCGCGGCGCGGGCCAGGTAGCGGCCTTCCTCGATGGCCCGCATCGACGCCATCTCGAAGTGCTGATACGGCGCTGACGAGGTCCCGTACCAGCCGTCGTTCGTGACGGTCGTCAGCAGCTCGCTCCCCTGCAGCACGGCGTCCCGCATCAACGACGGAAAAACGACTTCGTAGCATATCGCCGTGCTCGTCGGGTGCCCGTTGATCGGCAGCATGACCACGCGATCGCCCGGGCTGAACGGCAGGAACCGCCTGACCAGCGGCGCCGCAAAGGTGAGCCATTCCTGCATCGGAAAGAACTCGCCAAACGGCACGAGATGGATCTTGCGATACACCGCGAGCGTGCTCCCGTCCTCGCCGAGAAGAAAGGCGGCGTTATACATCCGCAGCTCAGGAGTCGCGACGATCTGATCGCTGCCAACCAGGATCGGCACCGACACCTCGCGCGCCAGATCGCGGAGCGCTGCGTCACCGACTGGGTCATGGCCGAAGGTGAACGGCGTAGACGATTCCGGCCACATGACGTAATCGGCTCCGCGGCGGACCGCATCCCGGGTCATCGCAAGATATGTCGTGAAGATGCGGCGCGTCGACTGCGGCGTGGGCGACATCTTCTCGGCCTGGGCAACGTTTCCTTGAATCAGTCCCACGCGAATCGCCGTCCCCTCGCGGGTCAGTGATCCCTCTGCAACCCGCCACGAACCCCACACGGCGATGCCAATCAGAAGCGCCGCCGTTGACGCGACCGCGGTCCATCGAGTGCGTCCCATGCTCAGGAGCGCGAACGCGATCGCAGCGCTGACGAACGCGACGAGGGCAGATAGACCATACACACCAAACACACTGGCGACCTGCGCGACTGGCAAAACCGTGACCTGGCTGTTGCCGAGCGGCACCCAGGGAAATCCCCCGAACAGGAGTCCCCGCAGGTATTCGGTCGCGACCCATGCGGCCGGCGCGAAGAACAACGCGGATCGACCTCCGCGCGCAATCAGCCGGGCGAGCACCATCGCCGTCACGGCCGGGTAGATGGCCAGGTACGCCGCGAGCAAAAGCATCGCGAAGACCGCCAGGATCATCGGCATGCCACCAAACACAGCCAGGACGCTGCTGGTCCAATACACTGTGCCCGTGAAGTAGACCATCCCGGTCACGAGGCCCAACCAGAATGCGCGCCGCAAGGGCTGCCCGGGCAGTGGCCCGGCCTGCCCTGTCCACCCGCTCAACGCGAGCAGCAATGGAACAAGCGCCACCCACGCAAATGCTGGATGACCGTAGCGGGGGAAACTGAGCGCGAGGAGCGCTCCTGAGAGAACAGAAAGGATGTAACTCAGCGGGTGATCCAGGGCTTGAACTGTTCTTCCTTTTCCAGTCGCTTGGCGATGGTCTCAGCCTCTTTTCGGTCCTCGTACTTGCCGACGCGGACGCGGAACACGCGTGGGCCGCTGGACCCGGGCGTGGTCACGAAGGAGGGAAATCCCTTCGACGTGAGACGATGCGCAATCGCGTCTGCCTCGTCGCGGGAACGAAGCGAAGCGACCTGCACCACGAAGCCGATCCCCTTCGGTTCGCCCGGGTCCACGGCCTTGGCGGCCGTGACGACGGGCGGTCGTTGTACCTTGGGCTCGGCGACGGCGGCAACGGGAGCTGGCGCTACCGGTTCGACCGGCGGCTCGGGGGGCGGTTCCGGCGCCTCGAGCCGTTTCGCGTAAGTCAGTTCCTTGAGGTCTTCCTGATTGGAAACCGGCTCTCCCGGAGATGCCGCATCAGAGGATGCTCGCGGAAGCGCCTGCGCCGTTGATGTTGGATCGACGGTGGGCTCGGTCGTGACTGCGGTGGCGGCCGATGCGCGGGTGGTGCCGACCCCACGTCCTACCATGACGCCGCACAGGAAAATCACAACCGCCGCAACAGTGGCCGTCATGAACATGAAGACCAGCTGTTTGCCGTTCAGTTGAATCTCGCGAACGCCCTGATCGGCCATCAGTTAGCGCGCATTGTACCATGCGTTGGATCGCGCGGCGCACAGATTTTGTATGCGAACGCTCCCTCACCGAGCTGTGAGGTGATCGAGCCGGCGACGAGCCTCCTGGTCCGCGGGGTCGCGCTTGACGAGTTTTTCCAACTCGGCCCTCGCTTCGTTCACCATCCCCGACTTCTCGTAGGCTTCGGCAAGGACATAACGAGCTTGCACGGTATCGCTGCTCCAGATCGAGATCTTCAACGCGTCGATGGCATCCTGGAGTCGCCCGCCGCGAAGGTATATGCGGCCAAGCAGCAGATGCGCGTCGTGATCATAGGGAGCGAGATAGATGGCGCGCTGAAGCTCGGAAATCGCTTCGGCGTCGCGTTCGCCCTCGAATGCCCGACGTGCCACGTCGAGATGAAACGAGGCCAGCTGGCGCTGATCGCGCTGCCCTGCCGCGCCAATCACGTTCTCCACCCGAAGAACGTCAGGGAGACCGAGGTCCATCCGGAGGCGCTCCAGCCCACGGGGCACTCCCGACGCAGACTTCGCTTCCCACTCGGCGTAGACCGAGGAGAGCTGCCGGGCGAGATCTTTCTCGCGGCCTGCCTCGGTCTGACTGCCAAGCGCGGCGAGTGAGACGCCAAGCACGAAGTGCGCGGCATGGTCGGCTGGATTGCGCCGCACCGCCTCGCGCAGCCACGAAGAGGCGGCCGCCGCGTCGCCGTCGAGCCAATACGCGTAGCCAAGGTTGAAGTACGAATCGACGCCTTCGAGGCTCGCCGCCTCGTTGAAATAGGTAACGGCGCGGCCGCCCGGGTTGTTCTCCTGCGGTCTGCGCAGTTGAACAACACCGAGATTGTTGAGAAGCGTGGCATCCGCCTGTTCTTTGTTCAGCTTCGTCAACTCATCAAAGGCTTCCTGGTACCGTTTCAACTCGAGGAGCGAGACCGACCCGAGGAAGCGCGCTTGCCGCGAGAGGCGATGGTCGGCGGGCACTTGCTTCACGGCTGCGAGAGCACGATCGTGCTGTCCGAGATCGTGGTAAACGTCCCATGCGGCGATGCGGGCGCGTTGCAGGCCGGGCGCCAGTCGGAGCGCCTCATTGAGAAAGGACAGCTTCGTCTTCGGCATCTCGGCCAGCAGCCCTTTGATGAACTGCTCGAATGCCGCGATCGGAGGGTGACTGTTTTCCAACTGCACCGTGGTAGACGATGAGCCCGGTACCAGGCGCAGAGCGACCCGGTCGTAGATCTCGAAGATGTCGTCGAGCGGACCGGTTTCACTGATCTCGGGGCCTGACAATCCGGAGTCGAGGAGGATCGGCCTGGCGCGGACCGTCAAGGTGTCGCCGGCAAGCGAGAACATACCAACAATGACTTGCGATGCCCCGACGGTCTGACCGACGCGAATGACGGTCGCATGGCTCAATCCCGCGACGACCGGCACGCGAAGCAGTTCGAACGAGTGCCGCCGCTCGTCGCGGCGCATGACGGGCAACCCAAGCGCCAGCAGACTGTCAGAAAGAATGACGGCCGATCCCTCTCCGAGCCAGTAACTCCGCGGTTCGCGCGCAGTGGTCTCGAACGGCATGACCATGACACGTGACGCCGCCGGGACAGGTGGCGGTGACGCTGCGGAGGCATTTTCGACCCAGACGCCAGTCGAACCGATGATGGTGCACGCCGAGATCAGTGCGGCGGCCCATCGATTGATCATGCTGTCCGCCCGTCGACCGGCCTCACTGTGACCGACATCGCACAGCGAGTCGCGCCGGTGGCGCGGCATTCTTCAGTCACCACATCTGCATCCAGGTTGAAGAGCGCCATGAGGCGGCGGAGGGCGGCGGCGTAGAACTCACACAGCGGCGCCTGGACCGGTTCACGAACTTCGCAGAACAGCGAGCTCTGAAGTTCGACGGCTCCGTACCACTGTCGCCAGCGGACCCTCACCTTGGTGTCGCCGTACGTGCTCTGCACCATCCATTGCGCGATGCTCGCCACCACGCGCTTGCGAAGCGACGGAGGCATCGCCAGGATGAATCGCTTGCGGAGTGGTGAGATTGCGTCCACGGTCCAATTAGCAGTGTATTCGCCCGCACGGGCGGCAATCAGATGATAAGGCGCACCTTCGAGGCGAAGAAAGCTCAGCACCGCCGCCAGCGGCGCCAACCCGATCCTCCCCTCCCGCAGGCCGGAAGGGTGCAACCAGGCTTCGTAGAATTCCAGCCGCATCGGGAGGAGGTCCGCAATGCCCTGGTGCAGGCTCGCCACGAGAAGTCGGCCTACGGCCGCATCGGTCATACGCTAATATGGGGGCCGGGAAGAGACCCCATTTACTCCGTAACTCGCGTGTGTTTGTGATGTTAAGCCGGCCTGACGCCACGCGGGACGGCCGATTCATCACCTCGTGCGGGAGCCGAAGCCCCGGACACACGCGAGCAGTACAGTAATATTTCGGCGGAGATGCTGCCCACGGGTAGGGTCAGCATGCTGGTATCACGCCATTTCGTTGTACCGCACCTCGAACCCAACCGCAAACTCGATCGAGACGCGCTTACTCACAGTATCGACCGCAACCACCATCGACTTAGCGACTGTCCACGTCCACCATCGTAATGATTCTGCCAGTCCATACTCGTCTTCGCGATCACCTCTCGCAGGTCATCGCGACCCTGTACTCGCTGGAGCCGGCCTCGGTCACGCCTCCGGTGCTGGATTACCCGCCCAACCGGGATCTCGGGGATCTGGGAACGCCCGCTGCGTTCGAGCTGGCACGCCGGCTGCGCAAGGCGCCGCGCGCCATCGCTCAGGAAATCGCCACGGCGTTCGGCACACTCGCGGGGATCCGGCAAGTAACGGCCGCGCCCAACGGGTACTTGAATTTTTTTCTCGAGCGGCCGGCATTTCTGCTGCAGCGCCTGTCTCCGGCCTCTTCGCCTGTCCAGCGCGGCGCCGGAAAGGCCATCGTCGAACACACCGCGATCAATCCCAACAAGGCAGCACACATCGGGCATCTCCGGAACTCCGCACTCGGTGACACCCTGGTTCGCGTGCTCAGGTTCAGCGGGATCCCTGTTGAAGTCCAGAATTACATCGACGACACGGGTGTCCAGGTCGCCGACGTCGTAGTCGGATTCCGCGTTCTGGAGAAGATGTCGCTGGCAGACGTGCGAAAGGTCGCCGACAGCACGCGATTCGATTACTACTGCTGGGATCTCTACGCCCGCGTAACGGATTGGTACGGCCAGGACAAGGCGCGACTCGAGGCCCGGGCGCAAACCCTCCACGACATCGAGCACGGCGGCAACGAAAATGCCGCGATCGGCGCTCTCGTCGCCGACCGTATCGTCCGCTGTCACCTGGCGACGATGGCCCGGATGAACGTGGACTACGACCTGCTGACATGGGAAGGCGACATCCTTCGACTGAAATTCTGGGCGCAGGCGTTCGAGGTGCTGAAAGCCAGGGGTGCCGTTTACTTGCGCACCGAGGGTCGCCTCGCGGGCTGCTGGGTGATGCCCATACAGGAAGAGTTGGAGTCAACTCCTCCGCCTTCGCGCGACGACTCTCAGGCGCGCTCCGGCGAGACGCCTGAAGACGATGAGGACACTGAGGAGCGTGAGAAGGTCATCGTCCGGTCCAACGGTGTCGTCACCTACGTTGGCAAGGACATCGCGTATCAGTTCTGGAAGCTCGGGCTGCTCGGCCGTGATTTCCAGTACCGCGTTTTCGCGGAACGCCCCCATGGTCCGCTGTGGGCAACGTGCAGCGAGAATGGTCTCTCGAGTCATCCAAGCTACGGCGGAGCGGCGTACGTCTACAACGTCATCGACGTCCGACAGTCGTATCTTCAGAAGTTGCTCAAGCAGGCGCTGATCGCTGTTGGACATCCGGAGGGCGCCGAACGCTCCCATCACTTCTCGTATGAGATGGTGGCGCTCTCGCACGCGACGGCGCGCGAGCTCGGGTTCGCACCCGCGCCCGATTCCGAGGAAGCGAGGCGGCCGTTCGTCGAGGTCTCGGGGCGCAAAGGTCTCGGCGTCAAGGCCGACGACCTGCTGGACATGGTGATCCGGAAGGCGCGTGATGAAGTGGCGAAACGCAACCCGGAGCTGCCGGAGGACGAAGCCGCTCGCATCGCCGGCTTGATTGGCGTCGCGGCGGTTCGTTACTTCCTGATCAAGTTCTCACGTGGCAAGGTCATCGCCTTCGATCTGGAAGAGGCGATCAGCTTCCAGGGCGAGACCGGTCCGTACATCCAGTACGCGCTCGTCCGTATCAACAACATCTTCCGGAAGCTCCAGGAACGTGATGGCCTCGATGAGGCAGCCATCGTCACATCGTTGGATCAACGTCCGGCCGGCGAGCTCACGGGAGATAACGGACACGAGCTCTGGTCGCTGGTGCTCGAGGCGGCTCGACTCGACGAAATCGTCGAGCAGGTCATCGCAACGCTCGAATTCTCCGTCCTGGCGAAATACGCGTTCGGGCTGGCTCAGGCGTTCAATGCTTTTTACAACCTGCACCCAAGCCGATCGTCCATCTTGAACGAGGAGCGCGATAATGTGCGCCGGTGGCGAGCCGCGGCGGTGATCTATGTTCGTAATCAGCTGATACTGGCGTTGGATCTGATGGGAATCGGAGTGCCGCAGCGAATGTAGGCGTCAAGGGTGCCATGCCGATCATTGCCATACCGCCTTGCGACAAGCTTCGTGACTACGAAGAGTCGATTCGACGAGCCGGCGCCGACGTGCGCGTGCTCGACCGCGCGATCGATCGTCCTGAAGACGTCATTCGCTCGGCCCAGGGAATTCTGCTGCCCGGTGGAGGGGACGTGATGCCCTCCATCTACGGCGAAGCCGCGCATCGTACCTACTCTGCAGCCGAGCCCGGCCGCGACGACTATGAGCTGGAGCTCGCGCGTCGAGCCGTCGAAGCCGACGTGCCACTGCTTGGCATCTGTCGCGGCATCCAGGTGTTGAACGTCGCGCGCGGTGGGTCGCTGGTGCAGGACATTCAGGACGAGATCGGTGTGACCGTGAACCACACGCAGCGCGACTCGCCGGTCACCATCGCGCATGAAGTCTGGATCTCGGAGGGCAGCCTGCTCGATCGGCTGATGCGTGAACGGCTCGAAAGCGATTCGTGCCCGGTAAACAGCCGCCACCATCAGGCACCGAAAGTACTTGGTGCGGGGCTGATTGTCAGCGCCACCGCTCCCGACGGTGTGATCGAGGCGATCGAAGATTCCAGCCGGCGCTTTTGTCTCGGCGTGCAGTGGCATCCCGAAAACTTCTACCGCACGGGTGAGTTCAGGCCCATCTTCGAGGGCTTCATTCAAGCGGCAGGAGAGGTCGGCTCCAGGCTTTAGGCAGACGACCGCGTTCCGGTGAAGTTCGGAACGCGGCCGTAGGAATCGAGGTTATTTTTCGGGACGTTCGTCAGGCGCCCCGGTCCCGGACGATCCGACGAACAGCTTCCTGCCGTCCGGGAACGTGATGTCACGACCGTTGGCGCGATTGGCGCCATCCTTTGCCTGAAATCCTTCAACCAGGATCTCGGTGCCTTCCGGCAGCGAGTTCTTCGTCCATCCGCGGCGCAGCAGCGCGTTGGGAGCGCCACCCTCGACCATCCATCGCTCGACCTTGCCGGTCACGGGATCCTTGACGTCCATGTGGATCCACGAGTGCGGATTGATCCACTCCATCTTGACTACGGTGCCCCGCAGCTTGACCGGCCGCTTGGCGTCGAACTCTGCGGCAAATGAATGATGCGCGAAAGCCGGCGCAGCCATCGCGGTCACAAGCCCAACGGCAGCAACACACTTGACCAGTTTGGTGACCATCGTATCGTCTCCTGCTCGAGCGGTACGTTTCACTGCACCGCCCCTCTATCGTAAGCAGTCGGATATAATCTGTTCCTGAAGTTTCCATTAACTTCCCGACAGACTTGTCTGCACGCCTGCAACAACCAGACACTACTGTGGATTTTTCACAGCGGTCCGCGGAAAGGTCGACACGAACTCTTCCAAAATACGAGCATTTGCGAAATCTTTCGCGGCAGGTTGTGGCCTGCCTCTTGCTCACTCGCGGAACGCAAGCTTAAGCACAATTGCAATGCTGAAAGGGATCTGATGCCTCGATCCAGCAAGTCACAACCGACCGCTCCAACGGGCCCTCGCCTCGTCAAAGCCCCATTAAAGAAACATCCAGAATCCGACGTGACGCATGCGCAGATCGCGCTGCGTGCCTATGAGCTCTTCACGCAGGAAGGGTTCACGCACGGCAACGACGTCGAACATTGGCTGAGAGCCGAGCGCGAACTCAAAACCGTCGTGCCGGTGGCGCGCCCGAAGCGTGTCGCCGCAACTCGCGCACAGACATAACGACGTGTAGCGGCGAGTCTCGAGACTCGCCGTCAACAAGGCGGGTCTGAAGACCCGCCTCTACGTCTTGTGAAACTGCTACTCGCGCGCCAGGACCGCAAGTGTTTCGACATGCGCCGTGTTGGGAAAGAGATCGATGCCACTGAGGTCTGATAGACCGTAGCCGGTATCGTGCAGGGCACGCGTGTCGCGTGCCAGCGTGGCGACATCGCATGAGATATAGACGATGCGTCGCGGTTGCAATCGCGTGATGTGGGCGATTGCCTGCTTCGAGATCCCGGTACGTGGAGGATCGACGATGACCGTCGCGTCCTCGACGTCACGCGGTCCCACCGATCCCACGTAGGCCTCAACGCTTCGTCGGACTGATGTCACGCGCTCTTCGAATGGTTCGGCGTTATGCGCGAGATCTGTACCGGCAATGAGGTCACCTTCGACGCACGTCACCGGTGTCCATCCTGCGGCCGCCAGCGACAACCCGAAGAGGCCGACACCGGCATAGAGATCGATCACCGGACCATGCGGCACCAGTTCGACAACGCGGCGGACGAGCTGCTCGACGAGGAACCGGTTGCCTTGGAAGAACGCCCGCACGTCTCGACTGAGCGAGAGGACGACTGCCGGATCGCCAGCGACTCGAATCGAGTCCGTGACGCGGGGGACGCCCGCGATCTGAACGTGTCCCGGAGCGTCGGCCCGTGCCGCGGAAAGTCCTGTCAGCCCTTCAGCAACCGCCGCATAACGCGAGGGTTCGGCACCCGCATGAAGCTCCAGGTGACAGGCGCGCTCCTGCCCGGGGATATTCTCGGCAATCTCGATGGCGGCGACATCTCGACGCGTCCTCGCATCGAGCTTGCGCGGCACGTCAGCGATCCAGTCGCAGGTTTCCGGCAGCAACTGGCCGGTTGCGGCGGCGTCACAGACCTGGTGCGAGCCCTCGAGATAAAAACCAAGCCGCTCGCCGCTCGCGTGAAGCCTGGCGCGCATACGATATCCACGCTCGGGCGACGGTGTCACGATTGGCGGCTCCGGCAGCGGAAGCCGGCCGATGCGCCTGAACGCGTCCTGGATGATCTCGCCCTTGAGTCTCAGTTGTCGCGGGTACTCGATGTGCGAGAACACGTTTCCACCGCAACGGGCCTCGCCTGCTGCCGGCCGGCGATCGATCGACGGCTCGAGAACCTCCGTCACCTCCGCAAACGCGACACCGCGCTCGGTTCGCTCGAGACGGGCCGTGACCCGTTCACCTGGAATCGCACCCGACACGAGCACAATTTGCCCGTTATGACGGGACAGCATCCTGCCGCCGGCTGCCGCTTTCTCGATGTCGAGCGTAAGGAGGGACATCAACTACCCGCACGCCGATCAATCAAAGGCAATAACCGGCAGACGATACCGCTCACGAACAAGGCGTGCCACGGCGGCACGACGCGACTCCTCGAACGCGCTGTTCGATAGACGATCCTTGAAGGGGGCCAGCTCCTCGGCCGCTTCGATACCGAGCTGCGCCAGCGTTGCGGGATCGCACTGGCGCTCGGCCGCATTCAACAGCTCGCCATCCATCGCGCTCAATCGATCGACGAGCTCGCGGCGCGCGTCCCCGCGAACCGCCCGGGCTTCCGCCCGGTGCCGATCGAGCTCCCTGATCGCGGCATCGATGGCATCGTCCAGTGAGCGATCCGTCCCCGCGCGCAACGTCGTGAGGCGTGCAATGACGCGGTCGAGATGAGCCGGCAGCGATTCATGCCTGCGTGCGGCGACTTCCGGCGCCTCGGCACCGCTCGTCGTGGTCGCCGGAGGAAATCGCTCCTCGCTGACAATGCCGACGGCCCGCCGCCATTCGTCGAACGCATCGAGAATGTCGGCCTCGCAGAACTCGATCCGGACTGGCCGGCGGCGAGGCCCTTTCGCATAGTACCGCTCGAAGTACCGGTCGATACCCTGATATGCGATCTTGATGGGCACTCCCCTGCTGGCCCATCCCAGCACTTGCTCGAACGCCGGACCGACGATCCTAACCAGGTGGCCATCGTTCTTCCGGCACAGATACGCTTCGATCGCCCGGCAGTACTGATCGGCGGGCTCTACAACCACCGCACTTCTCCCGACCTGATCTTCTGCGTCGCGGTACCGACTTTCACGATCAGCGCGCCGTCATCGTCGATGTTCTCGGCCAGTCCGACCTGTTGTTTGCCTGCGGCTTCCCATTCGACGCGGCGGCCCAACATGGCTGCCGCGCGACCGCGCCACGCCTCTACGACCTGTCGTCCACGGCCGTTTTGCAGTTCGCGATATCGCGATGCCATTGCAGCGAGACACTCCGCAAGCACGAGCCCGCGATCGACGGGGCGACTGAGTTCTGCTTCGATCGACGTCGCGCGAGACGCGATCTCGGCCGGGTACGCCGCCGATTGGACATTGATCCCGATTCCCAGCACGACGTGCCCAACGGCGCCTTCCGCCAGGATGCCGGCGAGCTTCCGTCCACCGACGTGGATGTCGTTGGGCCATTTTACGTGCGGCGAGAGCCCCGTCGCCGACGCGATACCTTCGGCAACGGCAACACCCGCCGCGATCGTCATCAACGTTGCGACCGTCGGCGACGGCCGCAACACCATCGACACGTAGATGCCGGCGCCAGACGGTGATGCCCAGGTGCGGCCGAGTCGGCCGCGTCCGGCTGTCTGTCGATCAGCGAGGACGATGAGACCCTCTGGCGCACCTCGATCGGCCATGGCTCCGGCGACATCGTTCGTCGATCCGATTTCGGGATACCAGAGAATCTGCTGCGCGAAGATGCCGAGGCGTCCACGCGCGACGGCCAGCGCGGTCGCGAATTCTTCAGGGACGGAAACGGGGTCGGGAGTCATTTAACGAGGACACTCCATAACACTGTCCTGATCAAATGACTCCCGACCCCATTTCGATTTCGAAACTCAGGTCTGCGGCGGGAGCTGAATGAGTCAGCGCGCCGATGGACACGTAGTCGGCGCCGGTCGCGGCCAACTCGGTCATGCGCGCGAGCGTCACGCCGCCTGACACCTCGGTTCGAGCCTTGCCGCGGCACTTGCCGACCGCTTCGATGATGTCTGCCGTTGACAGGTTGTCGAGCAGCACGATGTCAGCGCCGGCATCGAGCGCGGCGTCGACCTCGCACAGGCTCTGTGCCTCGACCTCGACCGGCAGATTCTGATTCGCATTTCGCATGCGTTCCACGGCAGCCGCTACACCGCCAGCGAGACGCACATGGTTGTCCTTGATCAAGATGCCGTCGTCGAGCCCGAACCGGTGATTCGTGCCGCCACCCGCGCGCACGGCGTACTTTTCGAGGATGCGCATCAGCGGTGTCGTCTTGCGGGTGTCGAGGACGACGATGCGGTCCGCGGCCGCATCCACAAACTGACGCGTGAGCGTCGCGATCCCCGACAGCCGCTGCATGAAGTTGAGCGCCGTACGCTCGCCGATCAGCAGCGCATCAGCACGACCGGTGATCTCCGCGACGGCGGTGCCCGGTACACATAACGAGCCATCGTGATGATGAATCGTGATCTCGATTGCGGCATCGAGCTGGCGAAACGCCTCGACGGCAACGTCGAGGCCGGCGATGACACAACGACACTTCGCCAGGAGGACGCCGTGGACGCGCCGACTCCCGTCGATTGTTCCCGTCGTCGTGATGTCACCGCGGCCGACGTCTTCGGCCAGGGCACGGCGGACCAGGTCGCGGTAGTCGTCTGCAGCGAGCGGTTCGAGCGATGGATTCACACTCGTGGTTCCGGGACCGGTTCGACGGTCGCGAACGTGAGCTGCGGATCCTCGACCTCTCCGAATCCCAGGTCCCTGATGTGCGTCGCCGCCCGGAAATCCTGTGAAGCAGGCGACAGTGACTCGAAACGCTTCGGCAGAACGGCTCGCTCGATCACCGCCTTCACCGGCCGCTTCTCGAGCGCTTTGATCCGGCGGATCTCTCCAAGCGCAGCGCGTGTCTCTTCGAACACCTGCACCGCGTTCCCATCATGACCGCCAATCGGCTCGACGACCTCCTCGGGTGTTGGCCACTTGGCGTTGTGCACCGAACCCGCCTGCCACCACGACCACACCTCATCGGTTACGAATGGCAGAAACGGCGCGAACAATCGCAGGAGGGTGGACAGCGCCACGAGCATCGCGCTGTTCGCCGATGCGGCGCCTTCGGGCGTAAAGTCACCGTAGCGCCGCCCCTTCACGAGCTCGAGGTAATCGTCGCAGAACGACCAGAAGAAGCGCTCGGATTGTTCGAGCACCTTGGAGTAGTCGTACGCGTCGAACTGATCGGTCGATTCCTTCACCAGCGCCGCGAGACTGGACAGCATGCCGCGATCGAGTGGCTCGGTGATCGGTCCGCGCGGCTCCGCCTGCATCAGCGCAAACTTCGCCGCATTCAGCATCTTGATCGCGAGGCGCCGCCCGACCTTGATCTCGCCAACATCGAAGATGCCATCGCCACCGGGGCGTACGTTTGCCGCCCAGTAGCGCACGCCGTCGGAGCCATACTCCTTGAGGAATTCCATCGGCGTGATGACGTTCCCCTTGGATTTCGACATCTTCTTGCGATCGGGATCCGTGACGAATCCAGAGATCGCGGTGTGGCTCCACGGCAGCGTGCCGTGCTCGAGCTGCGATCGAAGCACGGTCGTGAACAGCCACGTGCGAATGATGTCGTGCGCCTGCGGGCGCAGGTCCATCGGGAACACGCGCGCGAAGAGATCCGGATCGCCTAGCCAGTCCGCCGCAATCTGGGGTGTCAGCGACGATGTCGCCCAGGTGTCCATGACGTCGGGATCGCCGGCAAAGCCGTTGGGCTGATTGCGCTGAGCGGCGGAGTACCCCGCAGGCGTATCGCTCGAGGGATCCATCGGCAACTGCGATTCATCGGGGACGATCGGACGTGAGTAATCGATCTGCCCGTCCCCGTCGATCGGGTACCACACCGGGAACGGGACACCGAAGAAGCGCTGCCGGCTGATGCACCAATCGCCGGACAGTCCGTTGACCCAGTTGTCGTAGCGATGACGCATGAACTCGGGATGCCACTGCAGCTCGGACCCGCGCGCCAGCAGCTCCTCACGGAACTCCATCGTCTTGATGAACCACTGCCGGCTCGTCACGATCTCGAGGGGGCGGTCGCCCTTCTCGTAGAACTTGACCGGATGCGTAATCGGACGCGGCTCGCCAATGAGATCGCCCGAGTCTTTGAGGAGTTCGACAATGCGGGCACGCGCCTTCGACGCTGACAGATTCGCCAACTGATCGTAGGCAGCCTGAGCCCCGGCGGCATCACGCGATTCCCAGCCGGCAGCTCCCCACGTCACCGGGCGGAACGCACCATTTGGCTGAATGATCGCTCGCACCGGCAGCCTGAGCTCGCGCCACCACGTGACGTCTGTGATGTCGCCGAACGTGCAGATCATCGCGATGCCGCTGCCCTTCTCGGGATCGGCAAGCGCATGCGCTCTGACTGGAACCGGCACCTTGAACAAGGGCGTCACGACTTCGGTGCCAAACAACGGCTGATACCTGGGATCGTCGGGATGAGCCACGAGCGCGACACACGCAGGAATCAACTCGGGTCGCGTCGTGTCGATCTCGACGAAGCTCCCTGAGTCGGGACGCGCGAAGCGGATGCGATGATAGGCTCCCGGTTGTTCGCGATCCTCCAGCTCGGCCTGCGCGACGGCTGTACGGAAATCGATGTCCCAGAGCGTCGGCGCCTCGAGCTGGTAGGCGATCCCGCGTTTCAGGAGGCGAAGAAACGCTGCTTGCGACGTCTTCTGCGCCCGCCGGTCGATCGTGGCGTAGGTACGCGACCAATCGACCGAGAGTCCCAGGTAACGCCACAGGTCCTCAAATGCCTTTTCATCTTCCGCGGTGAGCCGGTTGCACAGCTCGATGAAATTGGGACGTGAGACCGAGATCGGCTGCTTGGGCAGTTTCTCAGGCGGCTGGAAGCTCGCCTCGTACGGCAAGGAAGGATCGCACCTCACGCCGTAATAGTTCTGCACCCGCCGTTCCGTCGGGAGGCCGTTGTCGTCCCAGCCCATCGGGTAGAAGACGATCTTTCCGCGCATCCGCTGAAAGCGCGCAATGACGTCGGTGTGCGTGTAGGAAAACACATGACCGACGTGCAGCGACCCGCTGACCGTGGGAGGCGGCGTGTCGATCGAATAGATCTCCTCTCGGGTGTGATGACGATCGAAGCGGTACGTGCCGTCGGCTTCCCAGCGCGCGGCCCACTTGGCTTCGAGGCCCTCTAATGCAGGTTTCTCTGGAAGAGTAATCGGGTGCTGATCCATTGGTGATTATTGATTTCTCCAATCCCTAATCATCAACGAATCATCAATCACGAATCAAAATCCCTAAATGCGGGGCGACGGCCTGGCGGCGGCCGCCGCCTTGATTCGTGTGATTTCCTCGCGAATCAATCGTTCCGCGACTTCGGACACGATCTGCGCGACGAGCTCGTTGGCCGTCTCGGGGGCGAGGCGCTCGACGACGCGGCGGGTGACTGCATCGACCAGGCCCTCGCTGATCGCGACGGGGGCCGCCGCGACCTGGACCGGCAACGGCACCGCCGGTGCCACTGATTCGCCCTGCTCCACCGCAAACAGCGCCGCGAACATGTCGGCCACGAGATTTCGACCGTCGACTGGTTCCGCCGCCTCTCTGGGTGCGGTTGCCGCACGAGGAGCCGGTGCCCGCGACAGCATCGCGTTGTACTGGCTCACTTCAACGGGCATCACGGGATCGATGGCTGGTGCATCGTCCAAAGCACCCGCGGAAACGGCAAGCAGGCTTTCGAGCGTCGGCACGGCGCGGCCGTCGAACTCATCGTCGCCCTCTGATTGAGGCGTCGTTCCATGGTGCCCCTCGGTCCCAAGCCCGGCGAACGCCGCATCGAGCCGGTCGAAGTAATCGTCCAGCTTGGGCTCGGCCTTTCGCTGCACTGATTCAGCGACGCTCGCCTTCGCTTCCGGTACTGTCACCGCCGACTGCGTGTGCGCGACCGTCTCGCCGTTCCGGGCACGATGTTCCACGACGGCGACATCGGGGAGCGCAGCCGGCTTTCGGCGCGATATCGTCCGCGAGCTCTCGATGAGATCGCGAACCCGCGCAATCACCTGCTGCGGTTCGAACGGCTTCACCAGGACACCGTCGCTATGCACCTGCTGAGCGCGGTTCTCGTCCACCGGCTCGAAGGCACCCGCAAGCAGCAGCACTGGGATGTGAGACAGATCCGATCGTCCTTTGACGAAGGCGGCGACGTCGTAGCCGCTCCGTTTCGGCATCCCGATATCGGCAAGGACGATGTCCGGCAGCTCGATTGGAATGCGCGCGATGGCCTGCTCGCCGTCCCCGACGGATACGACCTGCACGTCCTCGCCCGAGAACGTGAGCTCGACGACGCGTTGAATGGTCACGCTGTCATCGGCGAGCAGGAGCTTATGCGTCACGAGAGCCTCTCAAGTGGGACACGGACCTGGCGTTCTGTGCGATGAAGTCTACGATCTCCTGCATCGGCGTGCCCGGCTGAAAGATGCCCTGAATCCCGATTTCGTTCAGCTTTGGCACGTCGGCGTCGGGAATGATGCCTCCGACGACAACGAGGACGTCGTCCATCCGCTTTTCGCGCAGTAATTCGACGACCCTCGGGCAGATGTGCATATGGGCGCCCGACAGAATGGACAGCCCGATCACAGAGGCATCCTCCTGCAAAGCGGCGGAGACAATCTGCTCGGGCGTCTGGCGAAGACCTGTGTAGATCACTTCCATCCCGGCATCGCGAAGCGCCCGGGCAATCACCTTGGCGCCGCGATCATGCCCATCAAGGCCCGGCTTGGCAATGACCACACGGATTTTCTGACTCATATTCAGACCGCGCGGGCTGAAGCCCGCGCTCTACGACCTCGTCCACGGGACGTAGGGCGGGTCTTGCTTTCTAGACCCGCCAAGCGCGCCGGGTCCATAGAACAGGACCCGGCCTACCAGCGATCCAACATCAGATTATCGGATCCTCGACGTACTCGCCCCAGACCTCGCGCAGTCCATCGCACATCTCCCCGACTGTCGCGTGCGCCCGAACGGCCTCGATCAGCAGCGGCATGAGATTGGTCTCCTCCTCTTTCGCGCCGATCTGGAGGCGTTCGATCGCCACGTCGACTCGCACGCGATCGCGCCGGCGGCGGGTCTCGGCCAGACGCGCCAACTGCCGTTCGCCAGCGATCTCGTCGATGTAGAGCGTTCCGATCTCCTCGCGCTGCGCGCTGACGAATTCATTGACGCCGACGATCACCTGCTCCTTTGACTCGACTGCCCGCTGCGACTGATAGGCGCTCTCGGCGATTTCTTTCTGCGGATATCCGCGCTCGATCGCGGGGATCATCCCACCCATCCGGTCGATCGTGTCGATATACGCCATGGCTTCGTCTTCGATGCCGCTCGTGAGTTTCTCGAGGAAGTACGAGCCGCCCAGCGGGTCGACGACGTCGACGACGCCGGTCTCGTGCGCGATGATCTGCTGCGTGCGGAGCGCGAGCGTGGCGGCCGCCTCTGTCGGCAACGCGAGCGCCTCGTCGAGCGCGTTGGTGTGTAGCGACTGAGTGCCACCCAATACCGCCGCCAGCGCCTGCAGGGCGGTGCGCACGACGTTGTTGTACGGCTGTTGCGCCGTCAACGACACTCCGGCGGTCTGCGCATGAAAGCGCAGTTGCCACGAGCGGGGACTCTTCGCCTTGAACCGTTCGCGCATCACGCGCGCCCAGATGCGCCGCGCCGCGCGGAACTTGGCAATCTCCTCGAAGAAATCGCTGTGAGAGTTGAAGAAGAAGGAGATGCGCGGCGCAAAGATATCAACGTCGAGGCCCGCATCGATCGCGTGTTCGACGTACTCAATGCCGTTGCGCAAGGTGAACGCGAGCTCCTGCGCCGCCGTCGCGCCGGCTTCGCGGATGTGATAGCCGCTGACGGAGATGGTATTCCAGCGCGGCACATGCGCCGCGCAGAACGCAAAGACATCCGTCACGAGACGCATCGACGGGCGCGGCGGATAGATGAACTCCTTCTGAGCGATGAACTCCTTGAGGATGTCGTTCTGAATCGTGCCCGAGAGCTTGCCCCAATCCGTACCACGTTGCTCCGCCACGACGAGGTACATCGCCAGCAGCATCGGCGCCGGGGAGTTGATGGTCATCGATGTCGTCACGGCACCGAGGTCGATGCCGTCGAACAACGCCTCCATGTCGGCAAGCGACGTGACGTTGACGCCGCACTTCCCAACCTCGCCGCGTGACAGCTCGTGATCCGGATCCCGTCCCATCAGCGTCGGAAGATCGAACGCGACGCTCAGCCCGGTACCGCCCGCGGCGAGCAGGCGCCGATAACGCTGATTGGTCTCTTCCGGCGTCCCGAAGCCGGCAAACTGACGCATCGTCCAGAGCTTGCCGCGATAGCCGGTCGCGTGAATGCCACGGGTATACGGAAATTCTCCGGGGTCGCCGAGGTCCCGCGCGTAATCGAGCGAGGCAATGCTTTCGGGCGTGTAGAGAACGTCGCGCTCCACGGACTGATTATATCGTTCGGGTTTTCGCGGCCCTCGGCTCAATCGTAGGCTGCGTCCTGCCCTTTGGACCCGGCGCTGAAGGCGGGTCTTCAAAGCAAGACCCGCCCTACGCCGCACAGGGACTAGAATCCACCCATGAACGAGACCGGCCCCATTTTCGGCGCGATGCTGAGGGAATTCGACCGCGCGGCCCGCATCCTGAAGCTCGACCCCGGAATCTGGCGCATCCTGACCTATCCCAAGCGGCAGATCGTCGTCTCGTGCCCGGTGCTGATGGACAACGGCGAGATCGAGGTCTTCAGAGGCTACCGCGTCCAATACAACATCACGCTCGGGCCTGCGAAAGGCGGGATCCGCTATCACCCCGACGTCTCGCTCGATGAGGTGACGGCGCTGGCGGCGTGGATGACGTGGAAGTGCGCGGTCGCGCACGTACCCTTTGGCGGTGGCAAGGGCGGCATCGTCTGTGATCCCACCCGCATGTCGGCACGTGAGCTCGAGGCCCTTACTCGTCGCTACGTTGCCGAGATCGTCGACGCGATCGGTCCGGAGAAGGATGTTCCGGCGCCCGACGTCAACACCAACGATCAAGTGATGCCCTGGG
>Ga0207697_10000538_pt1 | contig 21490 bp, 16 predicted proteins | sample KBSSwiS5withPhiX_FD_184293 | JGI IMG/M metagenome (GOLD analysis project Ga0207697, IMG submission 184293) | Switchgrass rhizosphere microbial communities from Kellogg Biological Station, Michigan, USA, with PhiX - S5 (SPAdes) (version 2) | ecosystem: Host-associated > Plants > Roots >... | reverse complement strand
CAGGCGGCTGGGGTGGGGCAGGCGCGATGAGCGACTGGCGTGCCGACGGCTGGCTGCCGATTTCGGCGGTCGGCGCGGCCGGCGTGACGATCGTCGATGCGGCCTTGATCGAGCGCCGCTTCGGGCTGTTTCGCGGCGGGTTCCTGGCGCCGGATCACCTGGAGACCGCCGGGCAGCGGGTAACGTTCCTGCTCCTCTCCGGCCTCGCCGATCTCGTGGTCGTGGGCCTGCTGGCTGGCATCACGTTGTGGCTCGCCAACCGATGGGGCCTGTCCGCAGTGCCGCGGCGGGTGCTCGCGCTGGCGATGGGCGTCGCGCCCCTGGCGCTCGCCGACTTGTTCTCCTACGAGCTGCTCTCGTACGTCGGCGACGCCTTCGATCTCTCCCTGATGTGGGATCTCGTGGGGCGCCAGCCGCGTGAGTTCCTCGCGGTGGGCGCCGCGCACCTCGCCGAGCCCCTGTGGCTGATTGCGGTCGCGTCGGCGCTCCTCGCGGTGGTGGTCTGGCTGCTGCAGCGCCGCTTTCCTGGGGGCCCTGCCGCGCTCACGCGGCGCGGCCCGACGGTGACGACACTGGTCTTGCTGGTGCTGGTGGGCACCGTCGGTGTGACCGCCGGGTCGACGCTGAGCGAGCCGGTCGAAGCGGGGCTCCGGCGCAAGCCCAGTGCCCGCGCGATGGCGATCGTCGTCAATCGCGTGAGCGACGTCGATCACGATGGCTATGGAGTGGGGGCGCGGCCCGCCGACTCGAACCCGTTCGACGCCAGCATCCATCCGTACGCGGTGGATCTCCCGGGCAACGGCATCGACGAGGACGGCGTCGGCGGCGATCTGCCGGTGGCGGCGTCCGCGTACAGCGAAGGCCCGGCGACCCCGCCGGCGTGGGCGTGGAAGCCGGATGTCGTGCTCGTGCTCCTCGAGAGCGTGCGGGCGGACGTGCTGGACGCGGTAATCGACGGCCACCCGGCCACACCGACGCTGCGCGGCATGGCCCAGGCCGGCGGATCGGCGCCCCTGGCCTTTTCGCACAACGGGTTCACCTACCAGTCGCGCTTTCATCTGTTCAGCGGCAGTCTGGTTGGTGTGCGCGGCGGCCGGACGCTGATCGACGACTTCAAGGGCAACGGCTACCGGGTCGGATATTTCTCGGGGCAGGACGATTCGTTCGGCGGCCCGGAGCTGGCGGTCGGGTTCGATCGCGCGGACGCATTCTTCGACGCGCGCAGCGCGCCCGACCGGCGCTATACCCAGTTCAGCACACCGGGTAGCCTGGCGGTACCGGCGTCCGTGGTGGTGGAGAAGGCGACGGCGTTCGTGGCGGGCGTGGAGCGCGCCGTGCCGATGTTCCTGTATGTGAACTTCCACGACACGCATTACCCGTATCACTACCGTGCGATTGAGCCGCTGATTTCACGCACGGTGCTCGAGCCCGGGGAGATTGGTCCGGCGCGCGGCGTCGAACTCCGCGACATGTACATGAACACTGTCGCCAACGTGGACCAGGCGATCGCCAGGTTGATCACCGAGGTGACCCGCGTGCGCGGCCATGCGCCCTCCGTGATCGTGACCAGCGATCACGGCGAGAGCTTGTTCGACGAAGGGTTCCTCGGTCACGGCTACGCGCTGAACGACGCGCAGACCCGCGTGCCATTCGTGGCGCAGGGTCTTCCCCTGGTGCTGGCCCAACCGTTCGGGCAGGTGGAAGTCCGGCAGGCGATCTGGAACGCGCTCTCGGCGCCGTCGAGCCAGCAGTCCCGTCCTGACTTCAGCCGGCATGCGACCGGCGCGGTGTTCCAGTATCTGGGCTCGGTCGACCGGCCGCGCGAGATTGGCCGGTTGGAACCGGACGGGCGGCGAACGCTGTACGACTTCCGCGACGATCGCGTCCAGCCCGCGGGCGAGCACGCCTGGATCAGGCCCGATCGCCTGACGGAGCCGGCCTCCGGGGCGTTTGTCGCGCTGGTCCGCAACTGGGAGGCAATGATGCTGGCCCGATCGCGGACGCCGCCGGCATCCGAGTGACGGCCGCTGGCCGTTGGGAGCGGCGCCGTTGGCGCTGGCGGCACTGGATCGGCGTGTTGCTGGTCGCCGCGGTTGCGTCCATCTGGCCGTTGCGGCATGCCGGCACCGCGCTGGTCGTGACGCGTGAGATCGACCAGCCGGATGCTATCGTGTCGCTCGCCAGCCATGAGTGGGAGCGGCTGCCGGACGCGGCGGCGCTGGGGCGGCGGGCGCCGCACGCGAAGGTCGTGCTGTCGCAGCCGATCAGTCTGAACCCGTACAACTGCCACGATTGCGGGCACCGGGTGGAGCGCTTGGTGGCGGCCGGGATCGACGCGAGGCGCATCGAGCTGATGGACCGGAAGGTCTACCGCACCCTGGACGAGGCCGAAGCGTTCAAGGAATGGGCCGCGCCGCGCGGCGTTCGATCGGTCGTGGTGGTGACGTCGCCGTACCACACCGCGAGGGCATTGGCGTCGTTTGAACACGTCTTGAAGGGGACAGGGATCGTCGTCGGGGTCCATCCGGCGTCCGCGTCCCCAGCCGAGCCGGCGGCGTGGTGGCGGCACCCCTACGACCGTTGGTATGTGACGTACGAATGGCGGGCGCGGCTCTTTTATCTGGTGCGATTCGGGGTGCGCTAACCGCTGCCAGAATAACGGATCGGCTCGGGGAGCACGAAACAACGCCAGCCGCGGCGGCTGCGGGGGCAGGCGAGATCACGGGTTCAGGGAACGAGCGCAGTCGAGGCTACGGAAGGGACTGGACGGGCACATGTTCAATCGATTGACGGACGACGCGAAAGAGATGATTCACGAACAGGTCGCGTTCCGCGAACTGCTGATGCAGATGACGCGACGCGACCTGATGCTGCGATACAAACAGACGGTCATGGGATTTGGCTGGGCCGTGTTCATGCCGCTCCTGAACACGCTGATCTTTTCGGTGATGTTCACCCGGGTCGCGAAGCTCGACGTCGGCATGCCCTACCCGTTGTTCGCCTACTGTGGCCTGCTCACGTGGAACCTCTTCGCCTCGTCGCTCCGCTTCGCGCTGACCTCGTTGACCGCCAACACCAGCCTGGTGACGAAGGTGTATTTCCCCCGGGAAATCTTTCCGTTCTCGGCGGTGTTCGTCTCGGTGGTCGATTTGGCGGTCGGAGCGACGCTGCTGGTCGGCATGATGGCGTACTACCGCGTGGGGGTCACATCAGCGCTGTGGTTCCTGCCGATCGTGCTGGTGGTGCACATCGCGTTTACCGCGGGAATGGCGTTGCTGCTGGCGATGTGGAATTTGTTCTACCGCGACGTCAAGTATCTGTTCGAGGTCGTGTTGATGCTGTGGATGTTCGCCTCACCGGTCGTGTATCCGGTGCACATGGTCGACGGGACGCTGGGCATTCTCCTCCAGTTGAATCCCATGACGCCGATCATTGATGCGTATCGGGCGGTGCTGCTGCAAGGGCGATTGCCGGAGCCCGGGCCCTTCGTGGCTGCCGCAGCGTTGTCGCTGCTCACCCTGGGCTACGGCTGGATGTCGTTTCACCGCGCCGAGTTCGAGTTTGCGGAGAACGTGTAAATGAGTGCACCACCTGCGATCGCGTTCGATCACATCTGGAAGAAGTTCCGGCGCGGCGAAGGCTTCAGCAGCATCCGGGACATGGTGCCCGGGATGGTGAAGCGGGCCCTGTCACGACGTCCGGCCAGCGAGTTGTCCGGACAGGAGTTCTGGGCGCTGCAGGACGTGAGCTTCGAGGTGCGGAAGGGACAGGCCCTCGGCATCATCGGTCCGAATGGCGCGGGAAAATCGACCACGCTCAAGCTCCTGACCAGGATCCTGAAGCCCACTCGCGGCAGCTATCACGTGCACGGCCGGGTCGGCGCGCTGATCGAGATTGCCGCCGGGTTCCACGGCGACCTGACCGGCCGGGAAAACATCTATCTGCAGGGCGCGATCATGGGGATGAAGCGCGCCGAGATCGCCCGGAACATGGAGGCGATCATCGAGTTCGCCAACGTCCGGCCGTTCATCGACACCCAGGTCAAGCGCTACTCCTCAGGTATGAATGCCCGGCTGGGGTTTGCGATCGCCGCACACCTGGATCCAGATGTGCTGATCATCGATGAAGTGTTGAGCGTCGGAGACATGGCCTTCCAGCGCAAGTGCATCGAGCGCATGGAACAGTTCAAGCGGGAGGGCGTCGCGATTGTGTTCGTCTCGCACAACCTGCAGGCGGTGTCGAGCTTGTGTGATCGCGCCCTTTACCTGCACGGCCGGATGGTCGCCGAGGGCCCGACCGATCAGGTCATCGGACGGTACATCGAGGAAGCCGGCAGCGTCCAGGACGCCGCGCAACCGTCCACGGTGTCGATCACCGCGCGGCTGCTCACCGACGGCCCGGCGTCTGTGTCGGTGGCCCCGGGAACGGAGCTGGTGCTCAGCGTGACCTACGCGAGCACGATCGACGTGTCCGACTACTCGCTCGGCTTCATCGTCCGTCGGTCGGCCGATCAGCTGGTCGTGTATGACGGCAACTTCGGCGGGGATGAGCTCGAGCAGCGGACGATCCGCGCTGGTGAGCCGTTCACCGTGCGGTTCAGGTTTCGGACGCATCTCACGCGCGGACACTATCACCTCGAGTGTCATGTCCAGCACACACCGACGCAGGATTTCCTGGGACGGCTGAGGCCGGCGGCCAACTTTGCCATCCACGAGGACCGGACCTGGGCGGGCATTGCCGACCTCGCGGTTGAAGCATCGGCTGTGACGACACGGGTTCTTCCGCAACCGGTGCGCGGATGACAGCGGCGCTGACAACATCCCACGGCGGTCCGTCGCCCCTGTGCGCCTGGCGCGGCGTAGCGTCGTGGTTCGTTGACGCTGAAGACGAGCAGCTCTGAGATAGTCCGATGAAACAGACAGTGTTCATGGTCGCGCTGACCGTGATCGGCGCCTGCGGATCGTTCTTCGACCCGTTCGTGGGCCTCGTCGTCTACTACTTCTTCGCGGCGTTGAGACCGAACGCGATCTGGGCGTGGGCGCTTCCGCAGCTGGGCTGGTCCGAGTACGTGGCCATTCCAGCTCTGATCGCGACCCTCGTTCACGCGATGTCCACCACTGATGGACCACGGAGTTTCCGCCTTCCGCACCTCGCCGCTGCGTGCTTCGCGGCGTGGCTGGGGATCACGTACCTGACCGCGCAGAACCAGGATGTGGCCTGGATAGGCCTGGTCGAATACTTCAAGATTTTCACCATGCTGTTCGCCGCCTGCCTGGTGATCCGGCATGTGGCGCAGCTCAGGCTGCTGCTGCTGGTGGTCACGGGGGCTGTCGCGTACATCGCCTATGAAATAAATATCTTCTATTTCACGGTCGGCAGGATTTCTATTGCCACCGACGGGTTTGGCGGGCTGGACAACAACGGTGCGGCGTTGATGCTCGCGATGGCGGTGCCGGCATGCCTGTTCATCGCCATAGAAACGACCAAGGTGTGGCGCTATTTCTACGCGGCACTCATTCCGATCGTGCTTCATGCGGTGCTGATGACGTTCTCGCGAGGGTCGATGGTCGCGCTGTTGTTGACGGCGCCGATCGTGCTGATGCGGGGGCGTCGTCGCGGCCAGCTGGCACTCGCCGCCGCCGTGATCGCGGTGTTGATCCCGATTTTGGCTGGCACCGAAATTCGCTCACGATTCTTTTCGGCCGGCGATTATCAAACTGACGGCAGCGCACAGGCTCGTTTCCAGAGCTGGCAGGCCGCCTACCGGATGTCCCTGGACTACCCGGTGTTTGGCGTTGGGATCAGGAATTCGCCGCTCTTCTCACATCTGTACGGCGCCGACATGGAAGGGCGCGTCATCCACAACCAATACCTGCAGGTGTTGTGCGACGGCGGCTTCCCGTCGCTGTTCTTCTACCTGCTCATGATCTGGCTGACGTGGAGGTCGCTGCGGCGGGTGCAACGAGCGACGCGCGGCCGGTCTGATGAGGTCGCCAAAACGGCCTACATGGTCGCGGTCGCAACCGAGTGTTCGTTGATGGTGTTCCTGGTCGGTAGCCTGTTTCTATCGCTCGAGTTCTTTGAATTGCCTTACATCCTGATTTTGATCGGCATCCAGCTGCCGACGGCCCTGACTGTGGACGATGCGCTTCAGGAGCTGCCGGCGCCGCGACCAGTAGACTGGCCGCCGCCGCACGTCTTCCAACCCGGCCATGTCAGCGGGCAACCGACAGGCGCGAGATCGTGAACGCGACCACTGAGTTGGCGCGGCCTGCCTCTCCGGCAAGTGTCAGCGCGAGGCGGCGGCCGATCCGGGTAGCCTTCGTCCTGCACGAGATGCAAGTCGCCGGCGCGGAAATGCTTGTGAAGGAGACGGTCGAGCGTCTAAACGAAGCGATCGAGCCGACGATCGTGTGCCTGGACCGGCTCGGACAACTCGGTCGTGAGATGGCGGGCCACGGCACGACAGTCATCGAGATGCAGCGTCGTCCGGGGCGCGACTGGCGGCTCATTGGCCGCATGGCGCGTGCATTCGAGGCACGCCGCATCGAGGTGATCCACGCGCATCAGTACACGCCATTCTTCTACGCCGCGCTGGCCAAGCTTCTGACCCGGCCGCGGCCGCGCCTGATTTTCACCGAACACGGCCGGCACTATCCGGACATCGTCGGGCGCACGCGCCGCCTCGGGAACCGTTTGCTGCTCGCTCGCGTGGCCGACGACGTGAACGCGGTGTGCCAGTTCAGTGCGGAGGCCTTGAGTCGTGCCGATGGATTCAGCGCCCGGCCGGTCTCGGTGATCGAGAACGGGATCGAGTTGCAGCGCTATGGGGGCCAGCGCGATCGCGCGGCGGCCCGAAAGAATGTCGGACTCGCGCCGGACCGGCGCTACATCGTCAACGTCGCCCGATTCCATCCAGTGAAGGACCAGCGCACGCTCGTCGCCGCCTTTGCCCTGGTTGCGGCGACTCATCCCGACCTCGATCTGCTACTCGTCGGGGACGGTCCCGAGCGGAGCGCGATCGAGGCGCAGGTGGCGTCGTTGGGGGTGAGCAATCGGGTGATCTTCACCGGTATTCGCAGCGATGTCCCGGCCATGCTGGCCGCCGCAGACGTGTTCTGTCTGTCGTCGGTCAGTGAGGCGGCATCGCTCACGCTCCTGGAGGCGATGGCGAGCCGGCTGCCGGTGGTGGTGTCGAACGTCGGCGGCAACCCTGAAATCGTCCGTGATGGCGTCGACGGGATCCTCGCACCTCGGGGGGACGCGCAAGCCTTCGCAGCCGCTTTCACCCGGCTGCTCGACGACGATGTACTCGGCCCGCGGATGGGGGCGGCCGGTGCCGAGCGCGTACGCGAGCACTACCAGTTGGACCGCACTATTGCGCGGTATGGGGAGCTGTATCAGCGGCTCGCGGGTGCTGCGTGACCGTTCCGAGACGCTTCTGGAAGCGCGCCCTCCTCGAGTACCTGGAGTACGACTCGAGCGTCGCCCGCTGGCTCATCGCTGTCGGCGGAGCCTTGGTCGCCATCTTCTGGGGACTGGCCGGCCAGCGTGATCGCAAATTTCGGCTGATGTGCCGGCTCCATCGCAACGGCGGGTCAGTTGCCGTGACGCGATGGGTCGAGCGAACCATCGGCAAATTGACCCGGCTGGAGCGGCAAGGCCACTCGACAGGGCTGTTCGACTTCTACGACCGGCACGTCGCCACCGCGGCTCACGAGGCGAGGCCTGACCTCGTCCGCGATCCGACGCGGATGCTCGGGCATCGTGTGCTGGTGGTCAAGAGTCCACAGGGGCGCGAAAGAGGCGTCATCGTGGTGGACTATTCCTACGTCTTCCCACTCTTCGATGCGTTTTTTGACCTGGCAGCGATCGCGGAACGCTATGCGATCGTCCTCGAGCCGAGCTGGCGGGGTTTGTGCTCGGAGGACCTGCTCGCGTTTTCACGTCACCCCTATCCCGTGTTCGTGGAGACCATCGAGCCGCGAGACGTCGCCTTCCTCGAAGCCATCGGCGCGAATTTCGTGGTCGTGCCGACGGCGGCCAATTGGTGGGTGGATTTCCGCAAGATGGCGAGTCAGGAAGGCGCGACGAGAGACATCGACGTGATCATGATCGCCGGCTGGTACGAGTTGAAGCGTCACTGGCGCTTCTTCAAGGTCCTCGCCGATCTCAAACGACGCGGACATGTGCTGAAGGTCGTGCTCGTCGGCTATCCGCAAGGGATGACGCTGGCGGATATCGAAGAAGACGCGCGCGCCCTGGGAGTGCACGATATCGTGAGCTTCTTCCAGTCGGTGAACGGCGACGAGGTCGGCCGATTGTTGCAGCGCTCCAAGGTCAGCGTGCTGTGGTCCAGGAAAGAAGGCGCCAATCGATCGATCGTCGAGTCGCTCTTCGCGGACGTGCCGATCATCGTTCGCGACGGGCTGAGTTACGGGTATCGTTATCCGTACATCAACGATATGACCGGCCGATTCGCTTCGGAGCACAACCTCGGCGACGTCATTCTCCAGACGCTCGCCGAACGCGACCGCTTCCGGCCCCGCGAGTGGGCGCTGGCCAACATGACGTGTCAGCGAGCGGCGTCCCTCGTGTCGGAAGCCGTTCGCACCGTGGCCGTCAGCCAAGGCGAGCCATGGACGACGGGCATCGTCACCAAGGTCGTCATGCTCGATGCGCAGGCGTATTGGGATCCCGCCGATCGCGTCAGGTTTGCCGCCGATTATGATTTCCTGCGCTCATGTCTGAGACCATCGCCTCATGCGACCGCCCGGCCGGCGGATCCCGTCCTTCAGCTCCAGCCCACGGATTGAAGCCCCTCCTGGTCTGCCCGACGGCACGTGAGACCGCGGCGGGTGCCGTTGTTGCACGCTGGCATCCAGCGCCGCAGGCGTGAGCACGTAGTCGCATGCGAGTCTCAGGGGTGCCCACCGTCAGCGTCGTCGTGCCGACCTTCAACCGCGCCCGGCTGCTCGCCGAGACACTGACCGCCATCACGACACAGTCCGTCCCGCCTCATGAAGTGATCGTCGTTGACGACGGCTCGACTGACGACACGAGCGATGTGGTGAGTCGATTTGGCGCCGTGTGCCGTTACGTGCGCATCACCAACTCCGGTGATCTGGTGGCGAGGAATGTCGGCGTGCGCAGCGCGACAGGAGACCTGGTCGCGTTCTGCGACAGCGATGATCTCTGGAGGCCCAACTTTCTCGAGGCGATGATTCGGCTGTGGGAGCTCAGGCCGGAGGCCAAGGTTGCGTACTGCGATTTCAGCACTGTTAGAGATAGCGTCTGGTCGACGGTGACCAAATTCGAGACGGCGCCGGCGGGGTTCTGGGACGGCCTGATTCCGCTGTCGGAGGGGTATGGGGTGTTCGAACATCCCATCGTGGAACGGGTCATCCACTTCCAGCCGTTCTTCGCCTCCTGCATCGTCGTGCAACGGGAGTTCTTCACGGCCGCTGGTGGCTGGGACGAGGGCGTCGGGCGGACGCTCGGCTCTGACTTCGCCACGGTCCTACGGCTGGCGGAACACACGCCCTTCGGCGTCGTGTCGCGGCCGCTGGCGGGCATCCGCAAGCACGCCGGCAATTTCTCGGCTGACGTGGTCAAGATGCAACTTGGCGACAGCCGCGTACTCGAATACGCCCTTGCGACCCGGGCGTGGCCGGACGCGGTGCGCCGGGCTGCTCACGCGAGCGTACGCGCGCGACGCAAGAACGCCCTCGACCTGTCCTTCGATCGTCGGGAGTTCGCTGAAGTGCAGCGCGTCTTCGAGTTGCTGCGGGCGGGCCCTCCTCAGGAGTGGCGCGTCCGTCTGAAGGCCCGGATCGCAGGTCTTCCCCGGCCGCTTGCGAGTGCCGTCGCGACGCCGCTGATCGTGCTGCGATCGATCTGGCAATCGATGCGCAGCCCGAGCCCGGACGACTCGGCGGCGGAGCGGGCGCGCGATCTGAGCTCGCCGGCCCGTGGTGAGAGGCGGGTCTGAGATGGCGCAGTCCGTGACTCCCAAGTGCGTTTTGCTCTCAGACATGTTTCCGCCGGCGCTGGGTGGATCGGCAGTCCTGTTCGCGAACCTGTACAGCAGGATCGGGCTGCCGGTCACGGTGCTGACCAACTCGCGGCCGGAGATGCCCGCCGGATTCTCGTATATTCCCGGTGTCGCGATCGACCCGCGCCACCGGGGCATCGTTGACCGCGCCGCGATGCGTCAGCACTGGAACCTGACCCGGGTGGTTCGCGCGCTCGCCCCGGCCGTCGTGCACTGCGGCCGGATGTTGCCCGAGGGCATTCCCGCGACACTCGCGACGCTCACTGCCCGTGGCTTGCCGTTCGCCGCCTGGACCCACGGTGAGGAGATCAACTCCGCTCTCCAGTCGCGCGAGCACACGTGGTTGATGCGGCGGGTTCATCGCCATGCCAGTCTGTTGCTGGCGAACTCCAGGAACACGCGCGCAGTCCTCGAAAGCGTGGGCGCGGCGGGTTCGAAGATTCGCGTCATCTACCCCGGAGTGGACGCGGAGCGGTTCGAGGTGAGGGCGCAACCCAGGACCGATCAGGGCAAAGTCTTGTTATCGGTTGGACGCCTGCAGCGGCGCAAGGGGCATGATCTCGTGCTGCGCGCCCTGCCCGCTTTGCTGAAGCGGCACTCCACTCTGCGCTATGTCATCGTTGGTGACGGGGAAGAGCGGCCGCGGCTCGAATCGATGGCTCGCGAGCTCGCGGTCACGGCGCGGGTGACCTTCGTCGGCGAGGTCCCGGACGACCTGCTGCCCGGCTACTTCGCAGCGGCTGACATCTTCGTCCTCCCGAATCGTGTAGAGAAGGGGGACTTCGAGGGGTTCGGCATCGTGTTCCTCGAGGCTGCCGCGGCCGGGTTGCCGACAGTCGGCGGCCGGTCCGGCGGCGTACCGGAGGCGGTTCTGGAGGACGAAACCGGGCTGCTGGTCGATGGCATGGACCCCGCGGAGCTGGAGGGCGCCCTCCATCGTCTGCTCGTCGATCGAGTGCTGGCGCGCTCGCTCGGAGAGGCCGGGCGGCGGCGGGTCCGTAACGAATTTACATGGGCTGCGTCCGCTGCCCGCTTGCTCGAGGCACATCTCGAGCTGGCCGCACGACTGTGAGTGATACGATTCGCGTGTTTCGGTTGCCCGGACGCTCTGCGACGGACCTCGGATTCATCGCGTCGAGCGATTCTCTGGCCAGCCGATTACAAAACCGTCACTAGTCCACAGTTTTGGCGAGCGCCGGGGCCTCGCGTTGCGCCATGCATGCCTGGAAACCGCATTCTCCTCAGGTGGTTCGGTCTTTGCCTGAGGTGCAACGTACAGCGAATTCCGTGTTTGGCCGGTGCGGCGTCAAAGGTGAGGATCAATGAGCTTTCACGACGGGAAGGAAATGTCACGGCGCGACCTGCTGGCCGCCATGGCTCGAATGGGAGCGGCGGCGCCGCTCGCGCTGTCGACGGCAGCGGCAGCCGCGCAGTCGCCGCGGCCACCGGCGAACGTGCGAGTCCTGGCGGGGGACAGCCCGATTGGGACGAAGGCCGTCTTGACGCAGAACGACATTTCGTTTCAGGGCTACATCCGATTCTCCGCCGAACAAGACCTGTGGTACTCGTACGGTCAGCTCGCATTGCGGCGCGTCGGCAACGAGTTGCGTGCGTTCACGGCCGGCAATGTTCCCGACAACTATCCGCTGTTGGAGTACGCGCTCCCGGACTCGCCCGGCGCCGCGGTAGCGACCGCGCCACAAGCAAAGCTGGTGCGCTCGTGGGGGGCACTGGGGCCTGACAAGCTGCTGACCGGCGGGTCCATGGGCGCTCAGGTGGGTGGACTGTTTTGGGATCAGTCCAGGAACGCGCTGTGGTGGTCGTACGGCGACATTTACGTGCCCGTCCAGAAGCATCCGACGCTCGGGTGTGCCATTCTCAACGACTCGAGCGGCACGGCTGGTTTCTATGGCCCGTGGCGGACCGAGTGGTCGAGCCAGCGTACGCGCGGGGCGTTCTGCGCGATCCCTGACAGCTTCGCGGCCTCCTACACCGGGAACAGGAACACGGCCATCATGTCCGGGATTGCGTCAGGCAGCGCTGACTCGCCGTGGGGCGCGAACCTGTCGGCGATGGCCCTGCCGAATCCGGCGACGACACCGGCCGACGTCATCACGACCGACACGCACTGGACCGTCGCCAACACCGGGCTGATTTTTCACGATCTCGACCACCGTCAGAGTCGGGACACGCGATACAAGGCGTGCGGCTGGACCACGCCGTACGATTGCCGCGGCGGCGGCACTCTCGAGCGTGGCATCCCGCTCTTCGGAGGGCCGCGGCCCGCGTCGAACTCGGACGACACGATGTCCAGCGTCGTCTGGATCGATCTGCCGGACAAGCACGGTCTCTTGTACTTCGGGCAGCTGGTCGGCACGCCCGAGGGTTACACCGCGCCTGGTGACCCCGATGGCCTCACGCACCAGTGGTATGGCGCGGCCTATCACAACACGAGCTCGTCGGGCGCGATTCAGGCGTGCTGCCACAACCAGGATGACCCGTATTGGAACGCCACGGGACCCGGCACACATTACCGCGTGGCGAAAGGGTGGATCTATAACCCCGCTCACCTGATCGACACCGCGCGCGGCAGCGCCTCGCTGTGGTCCCGCGTGGCGACGAGCGAGTTCGAATGGGGGCCGAAACTGCCGCCGGCGAACACCCGCATCATGCCGGGGTTCTTTGGGGGCTCCGCGTTCGATCCGGTCACCCGTCGGATCTACGTGGTGCTTCGCGAGGTTGATGCGGTCACGGCGCCACCCAAGAAACGCGCGGCGATCGGCGTCTTTTCGGTCAGATAAGTTGCTCCTCAGATCCTGATCTCTGACCCCCGCCCTGTCTCTGCGGCTCCGGACCTCGCGGACGAAGCGAGGGTTCGGAGCCGGGCGCCTCTCGATAGACGACCCGGTCGTGAGGCATCACCCGCTATCGCAGGACAGCGCTGACCTCAGCCTTCTGCCGACCGCTCTTCACGGATCGCGTGTTCGGGCGTCAGATTCCTGGTGAAGTCGACCGCGTAGAGGCGAACCGGTCCCTCAGCTCCATGCCCGGCCGCTCGACCATCCTGAAGAGCACTTCGGCTACGGCGATGCTCCCGATCCACACCAGTCCGAGTGTCACGACGAACGGCATCGGCGGCAGATGTCGGATCGCTGTGATCACCTCCAGGTGGAGCAGGTAGATCGCGTAGGAGCGTTCAGCGAGATACCGGACTCCGGGAATCCGGCCGGCGATCCAATTCGGATGCACCGCCGCGAACCATACCCACACTGCGAAAACTAGCGCGTAGACGAGGATGCCCGGATCCGGGGCGAGTGGGCCGCCTGCCGGGCGCCACTCGGGTCTCCAGGCGAATGCCACGTCGCGCACGACAATGAGGATCGTCGCGGCAGCGACCCACGCGGCGAGCGGCCGCAACCGGTCCCACTGCTTGCGATACTTCACCGAAGCGGCAGCCAGCAGGACACCCGTGGCGCACGCGTCGTACCAGACGTGCGTCTGATACTCCGCGCCGTACCACCCGTAGACGCGACAGACCGTCGGCACGATCATGAGCAGCGGAATCAGCCAGCGCAGGCCGGGCCGCCGCCAGAAGAGCAGAATGGTCGGGGCCACGAGCAAGTAGAAATGCTCCTCGACGCACAGCGACCAGCTGATGCCGAAGTACGGCATGCCGGCCAGATACGTCTGGCCGAAGACCAGATACTCCGGCCTGAGTGGTTGACCGTTGCGGGCCAGGATGTACACCGAGATGATCACGAGCACGCCGTAATACGCCGGCAGCGTACGCATCCATCGCCGGGCCCAGAAGCGCAGCAGTTCGATTTTGCCGGTTCGTTCCAGTTCCAGCACCAGCTGACGGCCGAGTAGCCAGCCACTCAAGACGAAGAACAGCTCGACACCCTTGCCACCGAGCTTGAGCACCGTGGAGAGTGGTGGTTCTGCGAACCCGCTCGCCGAGTGGCAGTGCACGACCAGGACGATGGCCAGGGCGCGCAGCAGGTCCAGACTGGCATATCGCCGGTGCTTGACCGCAGACGGCAGGTCGCGGGACGGGGTGGGGAGGACAGCCGCTGTGGCAACGGCCGTGTTGCTGGTTCGCATGTCAGGCTTGGTCGCGACGCGCGCGGACTGTTCGGCAGTTCCGCGCCTGGTCGCGCACACAGGGTTGTATCGACCGGGCGGTCCGGTCGCCGGCCCTCGCGTCACGTGAGCGACCCGCCGCAAAGGCCGGAGTCCAGCCTGAGGAGAATGTTAATCCGCCCGCACCGGCCAGCGGGCCGCGCGTGCTCGTTCTCGCGCCGTCCGTCGCCCGCCGGGCTTGACCCATCGATCCCGGAGGGAGCCGAGCCAGCCTTGGAACAGTTCGGCCGACGGCTTGGCAAAGGCGGTTGACTGGAGGAAGAGGCGAGGATGCACCAGATCGAGGGGCTCGGCAGGCAGGTGCCGGGCGGCTTCGGCGAGAGCCGGCCATCGGGTGAGTTCGCTGGTCCTGACCAGAAAATAGCTGTTTTGAGAGTAGCAAAACTCGAGTGCCGTGTTCCGCCACAGCCGCGACCTGAGGCAGTCGACCGCGCGAAAACCGCGGGCCGCAAACATCGGGAACCAATAACTGGGCCAACGTTCGTTCAGGTGGCGTGTGCCGCCCTGATACGGAATCGCCGCCGAGAACAGCACGACCGATCCCAGCGACGTGAGGGTCTCGACAAACGTGTCCGCCGCGGAGGGGGGCAGGTGTTCCGCTACTTCGAGCGAGACGACCAGATCGAACTGACGATCGAGCGACACGGGTTGTGTCAGATCCGTGATCCGGAACGACTCCCGCGGGATCTCCAGCAGGTCCAGGTCGACCCACGGCCCGTCCAGCCCGAGTAACGTTTCCGTACCTGTGGCGCCGAAGGACGCCAGCCACGCCCCTGTTCCGCAGCCGACGTCGACGACGGACCGCGGCTGGATGTACTCGAGCACGACGCCGAGCATCTCGCCTGCGGACCGCCTCGCTCCCTCACCGATCGCCTGATAGAATTGGCGCTCGTACGCCTTCGGCATGGCGCAGTATACAACGCGCCACCACGGACCCGCGGGGGCTGCGCCGCAGAGACCGGCGCACCGCCAAGGCTTCGCATGCTCGATCGGCCTTCGCGGGTGGGAATCAGATGCGCGCCGCTTTGGAACGACTGGATCGTACGCACACGAGCCTGAACGATCCGTACTACCTGGTGTACCGGTCACTGTTCGCCGATCTCAGATGGGCGGCCGACACTTACGCCTCCGGCAAACTGCTCGACATCGGCTGCGGCAACAAGCCGTACGTCGAGTTCTTCCAGGCCCGTGTTTCCCATTACCTCGGCTGCGACATTGCGCAGTCCGACCGCCGGGCCGTCGATCTGATCTGCGCCGCGACGCACATCCCGCTGCGTGATCAAAGCCACGACACCGTCTTCAGCACCCAGGTGATCGAGCACGTCAGCGATCATCGCCGTCTGCTGGCCGAGGCGCATCGGGTATTGAAGCCAGGCGGTTACCTGATCCTGTCCGCGCCGATGTGCTGGGAGCACCACGAGGAGCCGTACGATTTTTTCCGATTCACGAAGTTCGGTCTCCAGTACTTGCTCGACGAGGCCGGATTCGAGGTGGTGGCGATGCGGGCCAACGGCGGGAAGTGGGCGCTGGTTGGCCAGATGCTGCTCAACAGCTGGCGCTCGTCGTTCGAGATGCGCGGGCGACGGCGACGCCTGTTGGTCGGCGGCGCCTACTCGCTGCTCCGGGCGAAATGGCTGGTCAACCTGCTGTTCGGAGCGTTGGACCGGCTGGACGCCGATCCTGTCGCGACGCTGAACTTCGTGGTGGTTGCCCGCCGCTGAGCGACCGCTTGCACGCGCCGCACTACGGTGACGCTCGGCGCAGCCGATCGACCCTCCACTTCACCATCCGCTTGAGCCTGGTGACCCGCTGGCTCAAGGTCGGCGACACTCGCGGATCCAGCTCCGGCCTGGAAGCAACTACGGCGAAGTATCGCCGCTGGAGCGGATGCCAGGATTCGGGAAGCCACGGCCGGTTGTAGTTGTTGAAGTGCACAACCGACGTGGAGGCGATCTCGACCGCCCGGGCCAGACCCGACTCGCTGGCGTCCTGCACCATCGCGGCGTGCTGGTAGTTCCACCGCTTGTCGAGCGGCGACCAGCGTTTGGTGAAGACCTTGTTGAGCGCGCACTGGTCCGACCAGGTCAGCGCCTCCGGATGCTCTTGCGAAAAACGCAAGGCCGCCTCGAACAATCGTTCCCGCCGAATCGACGCCAGGTCGAGCAACAGGACGCCGGCGTTGAAATAGCCGTCGGACGGGTCGATACCAAGACGCGTCCATTCCTGGAACTTCGGATCGGGAACACCGGCGAGGGATCGATCCCCGAGTTCATGCGCCCATAGCTCTCCAAGATCGGTGTTCACGAGGACGTCGCAGTCGAGATAGATGACCCGTTCGTCACGTTCCGGCAGCAGACGCGGAAGGAGAAGTCGATAGTAGGTTACCGGCGTGAGATGCGCGGCCAGTTGCAATTCGGGGAGAGCGATCTGTACCGGCCTGACCTCGCACTCGGTGCGCTCGGCTGCCAGTGCTCTCGTCACCGTGTCCCAGAGTCCGGAACTCGCGTCCTGCGCCGGGGTCAGAAACGTCACCCTGAGCGGCGCGGCAGTCTGCCGCCGGGCGCTCAAGGCGGCAATGCCCGCCTGACGCACCAGATTGCGGTCGCTCGCGAGCACCACGTGAATCACGCTGATCTCCTGTCCGCGAGCTCACCGCGCCGCATGACGAAGCACCCGACGGACGAACGCCACCACGGCCAGCGGTCGCAGCCGCAACGCCTTCAGGGCGACCGCAGCGGCGGTTGTCAGCCCGCCACGGCGGGCGGCCAGGGCCGACACCATCCACAGCCGGACCGCGGCATCGTTATCGATACTGCGAGTGTCGATCTCCCGGGCCTGGCGAAGGCGCTCGACGTAGACCTGCCGCACCTCGAGGACTGTCGCGGCCAGCTGCGCGAGCTGTTCGGGATCATCCAGATACCGATCGACTGACAGGCCGCGCAGTGCGGACACATAGCTGTCCGGAACCGACAGCCCGAGCGCCGTCAACGCCGACTGCAGCACACGATCGGCTTCCGCATCCTTACCCGGCTGATGCGTGGTGTTGCCGCGCCACACTCGGTAGAGCAGCAGGACCTCCGGAAGATTCCTGATGCGGTGCGCGATAGTCAGCGGAATCAGCAGGGCGTAGTCTTCGATCACCCGCGACGCGTAGGGCTCGGGTTGCGGCAATGCGTCCCGCCTGATCAACAGCGTCGGATGCGCGATGCTGTTGAAGAACACCATCGACCACGCGACCAGATCAGGCTCCTCAGGATACGTATGTGTGGCGCCCATCGTCCCCGCCTCGTCAACCTGCCGGACCCAGCTGCCGACCCCGGCCAGTGACGGGTCCGCGTCGAGGGCGGCGACTTGCCGTGCCAGGCGAACCGGCAGGCTCACATCGTCCGCGTCCATCACGGCGATATACCGGCCCCGGGCCATTCGGCAGCCGTGATTGCGGGCAGCCGCCGCGCCCTGATTGGACGCGTGCTGCGCGACGACGACACGGGGATCGCGCGCGGCGTAGGACTGCAGAATCTCGAGCGAACGATCGGCGGAACCGTCGTCAACGGCGATCAATTCGAAGTCGGTGAATGTCTGCGCCAGGATGCTGTCAACTGCGGCAGCGAGAAACCGTTCCGCGTTGTGGACCGGCATCACCACGCTGACCACCGGGCTGATCGGTGGCAGGCTCACGGACGGTTCTCGAGTGTCGCGAGCAAACACGGCCGCCACTTCGCGAGCCGGCGGGTCGAGACGGCGCGAAGCACCAGCAGCTCTGGCACCAGTAAGGGCGGAAGGTTGAGGAGCTGAGGGGATGACAGCACGCAGGCGAGGTCCGTGACCTTGAATCCCGTCAGCGTGGCGAGCGCACGGACAGTGTCGACGGCGTTCGCCCGATAGTGCGTCGGATAGACGTCCTCGACGGCCCGGCCCTGCAGCTTCGAGGCGACGCGGGCCCGCAAGCCGGCGGGGATGAGGCGCGTGAGGACCGTCGTGTACCCGTGCACATTCGGCGTGTGCACGACGAACCGGCCGCCGGGTCGGAGAACGCGGCTCACTTCGCGGAACAACGACTCGGGCGTCAGGACGTGTTCGACGACCATGTTGGCCGTCACCAGATCGAAGCTTCCAGCTCGGAAGGGCAGCGCCTCGCCGGACGCGCTGACGCGCCACCTCACCTGCGTGTTGCGTTGCAGCGCCTCGAAATCCAGATCGATGCCGGCCAGCGGCCGCAGATGCTTCGCCGGATGGTCAACCCAGGCCGGCACGACGTCGTGGCCGCATCCGATGTCGAGCCACGCGTGAGCCGATGCAGACTCACGGAGCAGCACGTCCGCGTAGTCGTACTGGGAGTTGCGGAGACCCGGGACGAGGAACGGTCTCAGCGCGTAATAGAAGCGTTCTGACCACGGAATGGAGTCGGGCATGGTAGCCGTCACAGCATGCTTCTCACGAACAGCGCCACGAGCAGAAGAAACAGCACCACACCGGCCAAGGCGATCCGCTTGGCCCGCCGCATCGCGCGGGGCTTTTGCGGTTCGAAATGGGCCATCGGCGGGAAGGACTGGGTCGTCAGGCCCTGAGGTCTGCGCGCGTCCGGGTGACCTTCGATCCACGATCGGAGCCAGCCGTTCGAGAGCAGCAGGATGACCGGCCTGGCCAGCGTTTTCGTCGGCATGCCCGCGAGGGTCGTCGTCGCGTACTCGAAGAAGAACTGGGCCCTCTCGAGAAACCGCGCGCGTTCGCCCCCCTCGGCGTGCTGCATTGCCCACACGAAGATGTCGCTCTTGCGGATATCCTGCGCGGCCCACGTTTCGGTGGGGAACACCAGCTTCTCCGGATGTTCGAGGAACGGCCGTTCGTGCGTGGCCATCCATCGCGCGTAGTGCAGCAGCGTCGCGCGCCCGTAGGCGTACATCCCGTCGAGCTGATCTCGTTCCGCCTTCTCGTCCAGATACTTGCCCAACGACTGGAGGAACATCAGGTAGAACCATTTGTTCTCCGCGTCGAGGAGGTCGAGCCGATCGATGTCCTGCGCCGGATGCACACAGCGCAGGATGATCGCTTCCGCCTTGTCGATGAACCGTCGCCGGCCGGTCAGCCGATACCCGTCCAGCAGCGCGTTGACCGAGTTGGCCGGGCTGCGCCCCGGCCCGTGGTAGCTGTACGACCCGGACGCCGTCGCAAACCCGGTGTAGCCTCGATCCAGCCACCGGAACACCGTCTGGGACCCGTCGTCGACATCGATGACGTACTGCGCGGAATCGATCACCGTCTCCCGGGACGCCGTTTCGCCGGTGAGGAAGTAGTGCAGCATCAGCCCGGAGGTGTAATTCTGATCGGCGGACGGACCGCCGCCGTTGATCTCCCTGGCTCCGGCTCGCGGATATGAACGGTGGGTCGCCGTGTCGGCGTCGCCGTAGTGATACGTGTGCCAGAACAGGCCGTGGTTGTAGGCCGACTTGTCCTGCTGCGTGTGGTAGATGTCGATGTCGATGACGTGGGCGGCGAGCTCCTCCATCATCGTCCACCAGCGCAGGTCGGCGCTGCGGAGGAACTGGCCGCCCAAGCCGCCGACTACGTCGTACTGATTGTTGTAGTGCGAGACGAGGGGCGTCGGGCCCGGATGGCGCACGCCTTCGTGATCTCCGTACACGTCGCCGAAGTGACGCCAGCCGTACTCGTCGACGACCTCGCGCTTGTGCTCGAACGTGTCGGCGCCCGCGATGGCCGCATCCACGAGCCGGCGGTGATCGGCGCTGATCGGGAGGGTCGGGGGCGTCAGGTAGGCGACCGCTCCGGATGCCGCGTACCACTCGGGGGTGGCGTGCGGCAGCAGCCGCTGGCGGCACCACGCGAGCGGTTCGTCAGTGACCCGATCGGGACCGAACGCGACGAAGAACTCATGCGTCTTCTGCTCGCCCCCCTGGATCTCGTGAACATCGGCGTACTGTTGCGGGAAAAGGCGCAGCGTCAGCGTGTCGCCCGCCGCTTCCATCGCCTTCGGGAAGTTCTGCCAAAAGGCCGGCATGCACGCGACGAGCTGCGCGTTCTCGCGCGTCAGCGCGACAACCGGCGTGGCCCGAAGGCCCTCCCGGTCGCCGGCGCTGCCGGTCATCCGATAGCCGCGGAACGTGTTCGGAACCACGTGCTCGCGGTTGACGTGATTGCGGCTCTTCCAGTTCTCGCCGCCGCTCGAGTCCTGATAAAGGCTGAACGCGGAGCTGACGGGCTCGAAGGGCGCGCCGATCTCGGCGGAGCAGATCGTGGTGACGCCGCCGGCCCCGGCCATCGCCAGCTGCAGCGAGCAATCCTCGAGCAGCACCGACCCCGCACTCCCCAGGTCCCAGTAGCCGTCCGGATGCTCCGCCTTCCGCGGATTGCGGAGGCGCAGGAGCCAGCGAGCCGTCGGCGATCCCGCGAAGAAGTGAATGCGAAGCAGGACCTCCAGCGCGAGGGCGCCGGCCGGGTTCTTGATCTGACCTTCGACCGCGACGACCGTACGCAGTGTGCCGGTGTGTTCGATGGTCATCCGTTCGAACAAGACGGGGCAGGCCCGACGCTTGTCGTCGAGCACCGACACGCGTGACCGGCTGACGTCCACCGCCTGCTCACCGTCGACGACGATCTCGGTGAACGGGAAGGCGGACCCGGGCGCCACGACGGCCCGCAGCCGTCCGGTGTCGACATGGACAGCGGCACCATCCTGACGGACTTGCAGTCCTTGCACCGTCGCACCAGGTTTGTGCCGGAGGCAGTGCGGCCCCGCGTTGGTGGCCGGGTCGTCGGACAACTGCGCGTCGACCAATAGCCAGCGGATCGACTCGTCGGACCAGCGATCGAGCACGTGGGCCTCGGTGGGTACCTGGTGACCGACCGCATCCCACAGCGTGAAGTCGTCGGAGTCCATGGCAGCGCCGCGCGGCAGCGGGATCCCGAACGTCACCGGCTCCAGCCGCCTGACCAGCGGCGGTCCGGGCCGGCGCGCCAGCCGGATGTCGATGCCCTCTCTCAGCACGTCGTGCCAACTCCTCGCGTCCGTCTCCGGGTCCAGCACCAGACCAGTCACTTCCTTGATCTCCCAGCTATCAGCTTTCAGCTCTCAGCTTTACAATCCGCGCGCCGGCTTCGCAGGTCCGCCGACCTTTCCGCCTCGTCTTCTGCCGACCGCCGACCGCCGACCGCTGGCCTCGGACCGCCGACCGTCGTGTCCTACGGTATCGACCTGATGATGTGCGGCCCGAGCAGGGTCGTCACGGGAACCGGCAGCCGTTTCCAGATCTCGATCGCCGCCTGGAACTTCGGGTT
>Ga0207697_10000536_pt1 | contig 21500 bp, 9 predicted proteins | sample KBSSwiS5withPhiX_FD_184293 | JGI IMG/M metagenome (GOLD analysis project Ga0207697, IMG submission 184293) | Switchgrass rhizosphere microbial communities from Kellogg Biological Station, Michigan, USA, with PhiX - S5 (SPAdes) (version 2) | ecosystem: Host-associated > Plants > Roots >... | reverse complement strand
CCTTCTGAAGAAGCGTGAGGATGGCCATCACGGTCCAAGTCTTGCCGGTGCCCGGACCGCCAGTGATTACGGTAAAGTTGTTCGCGACAGCTCGAGCGGCGGCGAGCTTTTGCAAATCGGTCTCGTTGCTTGCGCCTGTCGAGTGATCGCCAGCGGCCCGGCGCAGAATCGCCTGCGCGAGTTGTTGCTCGTATTCAAAGTAGCGACGCAGATAGAGCCGATTCTTTTTGTCGAGGACGAGCGGCGTGAAATCTTCGGGCGCTCCGACAACTCCGCTGGCGCGCAAGGTTTTCTTAAGCTTTGTGGGAGTTAACGCTTTCTCCAGTTTGACGATCTCCTCCAGGGGCACGCAGATATGACCTTCCGCCCTTCCTCGGCTGGCGCACATTCCGGCGAGTCGCGCTTCGTCGGCGCCGGCGCGGGCCAGTCGTTGCAGAAAAACGCCGAATTGTCGATCGAGCGCGCTGAAATCGGTTTCGTCGTTCATGAATCGAAAATCGCGCTGAGTTTCTCGACAAAGTCGCGGCTCAACCGCTCGAAGTGGACGCCGTTCTCCGGGTGTTCCGGATCGATGCCGCGCAGGAAAATGTAGAACGCCCCGCCAAAATGCCGGTCGAAATCGTAGTCCGTTTTGCGTAGGCGCAGATAGCGATGCAGAGCCACGCTGTAGAGGCAAAGTTGAAGCGTATAGAAATTGCCCTGCATCTCGGCCGCGAGCGTGGCGGGTAGATACGCAGCGGTCGTCGATCCCAGCCAATTGGATTTCCAATCGATGAAATAAAACCGGCCGTTCTCTTCAAAAATCAGGTCGATGAAACCGTTCATGAATCCATTGATCGGCTGGAATTGGAGCCGCCCGATTTGCAGCGGGATCTGCTCGAGGGCGAAAGCGGCCGCCAGCTTCGTGGTAGTCAGGGAATGGATGGGAAATGAAAACTCGAGTTCAGCTTTGCGAGAATCGTTAGGCACATCGCGCAGGCTGAAACGATCTTTTCCATTGGAAAGCGGTAGCGTTGCCAGCTGGTTGACGCTGCCCGTCACGATATCATCGAACCCTTCGATGCCGTACGCCCGGAGATGCTGCGCTGTAATTTCAGGCGCACTCGTCAGGTGCGCGAAATCCACCTCCTCGAGAATTTCGTGCAGACAGGTGCCGGCGCGCACGCCTCTCGGGAAGGCGTGAATGCCGGTTGTATCCGGCGGCTCTTCCTCGACCCCCCCCTCTACCAGTAGATCTTCGTCGAGCAGATCCGTTTCGCGTCCGCTGACCAGGCGAGTGAAGCTTGCCGTCCCCCAGCTCCGATCAATGTCCCCCGCGAACGCACGCGGTTGCAGAGTTGCCTTGATTTCGCCATTCGGCGGCGTCCAGACCGTTGACGTCGCTTCCGGTAATGCCGCTACTGTGATGTTATCATTGGAAAGAATGTCGGGTGGCAATGCCGTACTGCTTCGGAGCAGGTAAGCGGGACCAGACTTGTCTTCCTTCCTGGCCGCTTGCCAGATCATGGCGCAGCGATGCTTCGCCCGAGTGACCGCGACATAGAACTGTCGCAACAATTCCGCGAGCGATTCTTCTTCCCGGCGCTTCAGGTGCGCCTTGCTATCCGACAAATCAAGGGTGAGCCGATCCTCCGCCTTCGGATCGTGAAAAGCCGGCCGCGGTCCGCGCGAAGAGTACCACCAGACATACGGGCAAAACACCACATCAAACTCGAGTCCCTTGCTCTTATGGACAGTGATGATCCGAACCGCCTGCTCATCACTCTCAAGCCTCAGCTCGTATTCTTCGCGTTCGATGAATTTGATTCCCTCCATCTCCTGCCCGAGCCATTTCAAAACGCCATTCATGCCCAGCCGATGCTCGGTGCAGGCGGTGTGCAGAAGTTCGGCGAGATGCAGGAAATTCGTTAGGCGCCGCTCGCCATCGGGATAACTAAGGAGGCGTCGTCGCACGCCATGTTCGGCCGAGAGTTGCCGCAGCATTTGGATAAAGCCGCGCTCCCGCCAGGTTTGATGGTGCTTCTGGAACCGGAGCACCTCGATCTCCCAGGCGCGATCATCGCGAGTGAAGGCGTCGAGATCATTCCCGGTACGACCAAGCGCGTCCGTGCAAAGTGCCGCACGAACAAATTTCTCGTAACTTGGTTGCGCGACCGCAGCGAGGACATCGCGTAGCTCACGCGCTTCGTGCGAGCCGAAGATATTCGCGCTGCTGTAGAGCACGCTTGGGACACGGCGAGCGCGCAACGCATCTTGCACATTTGCGGCCTGACCGTTCGTGCTCGTGAGGATCGCAATGTGTCGCGGTTCGAGCGGGTCGCCTCCGATGCAGGTGTTGCTTGTCAGTAACTGCACCACCTGTGATGCCACCGTTTGCGCCAAGTTGGCTTCTCGATCCGCGATCCAGAGTTGAAACGGCGGCTCTTGCTTTCCACCGATCAAGAGCGGCTTTTCATCCGCTTTCGGTCCCGGCGAGACACGATCGAATTTGATCTCGTCGAGCAGGAAGGGTTTTTCGCGATCGAAGATTGTATTGACCGCATCGATGAGCCGGGTTTCCGAGCGCCAGTTTGTCGTGAGGGTGAATTGTTCCGTCGCGGCCGACGCCGCTTTCATGTAAGTGAAAACATCGGCGCCGCGGAAAGCGTAGATCGCCTGCTTCGGGTCGCCGATAAATGCCACCGGCGCGCTGCTGCCGTCGTAGATGCGAGAGAAGATCGAATATTGCACCGGATCCGTGTCCTGGAATTCGTCGATCAACGCGGCGTGATAATTTTCTCGAATGGATTTCGCCAGCTCCGGTCCATCGGCGGAGGCGAGCGCTTCATCGAGCCGGGTGAGCAGATCGTCGAAAAACAGAACGTTGCGGAGGAGTTTTCGTTCGTGGAGTTGGGCGCGTGTCCACGCGAAAAATTCCACCAGCAACGCGACGCTGAGTTCCTCTTCCAGCTGAAGCAGGCGTTCGCAGTGATCGAAGACTTTTGAAAGCGGTTCAGGGCATCCCGCCCGAACCCGTTTCGTGATCGTGCTTCTCGCAAAGGACTCCAGACAATCCAGCTGTTCGACCGTTCCCCCCTCGTCGCACAGACAACGCGCCAGATCGTCAAGCAAAGGCAACATCTTTGCTGGCTTAGCGTGATTATGAAGTGCCCACGATCCGTCGGAGAAAAGGTCGCGCAGGTTTTTCTCATCCTGCGCCCAACTTCGTCGCAGTTCTGCCAACGTACGACTTATGTCCCGAGCTATTTCGCCTAACGAGCGCGATTCTTCGGGCAGAATACAGAGAGTCGGGTTGCGCGTCAGCTCCCTCAAGTGATCGGAAAGTTTGTCGGGCGTGATCTTTTTCCGAAGGGCAAGCAGGGTCACGAAACGCTCGCCTTCGTAAAAATGGATGCGCCAGAAATCGTGCGCGATTTCGCGGAGCAGATCCGATTGGTTCGTGACCAGCTCCGCGTCGAAAAGGGTGCCGCTCTCGAAGGCACGATCGGCCAGAACCCGCTGACAAAAACCGTGGATGGTGTAGATCGGCGCCTGATCGAAGTTCACCAGCGCGGCTTCAAGTCGTGTGGCAGCAGCGTAACGGTGCGGGTGTGTTTGCAGCAAACTGGAGAGGAATTCGTTGTCCGCCCTGCCGGACCGAAAGGCTGCGATCGCGTCTCGCAGTCGGGCGCGAATCCGTTCGCGCAGCTCGGCCGTCGCCAGTTCGGTGAAAGTCGTGACCAGGATGCGGTCAATCGTCAGCTCTGGTCGTTCGAGCAAAAGGCGCAGAACCAAACCGGAAATCGTGAACGTTTTCCCGGTCCCGGCGCTCGCTTCGATTAGCATTGTGCCCGAAGCGATATCGGTTCGCAGCAGGTCGAATGGTTTACGATTTTTCATTGCGCATCGCTTTGATCGCGGGGGCAAAAACCTCGAGAGCTAATCGTTCGAATTCTTCGTCGAGCGGATCGGCCACATTGCGAAAAACGAAGCGAAAAAATCGATCGTCCGCTTCTGGCTTCTCGCCTTGGTCGGGCTCCCATTGTTCCGGAGAACGGCGCCATTTTTTCTGGGCCAGCTCGAGCGCTGACAAATTCCCTTTCGGCTTCAATGTTCGCTCGGCAAAGACGAGCGAGCTTCGTGGGAAGAATCGCAACGGGTCGCGCAAGCCACGCCAGAAAAGCTGGAGCAACCGACCGAGATGCTCTCGCGCGTCTTCGGGCGCGATGGTTAGGAACGATGCAAGGTCTGGGCGATTGTCCTTATCCGCTGTGATGAGCACCGATTCCGTCGCGCAGTCGATATTGGCGATCAGGTGAGTGATCCAGGTGGTAAGCAGATCCCTGGGTTTGCGTGTCGTTAGGCGACGATGCACCAGACGTCCGTCGTGAAGGTTTTCGAGCCGCGCGCTTACCGAAAAATCATTAATCGTGAGCTGCAGCGCCCGAGTCTCATCCGGACCTTCGCCGAGATGTTGCCTAACGAGTTCGGCGAATTCCTGTGCGGCGTCGGCCATCTCGCGGAGGCGAGCGTCACCGGCGTGTCCCGGCGGCAGTTCACCGGTTGCCCGGAGCATAGGAAGCGAAGCAGCGAGTGAGTCGCCGCGCAGTGCGCGCGTGAGCAGGTCTTGCTGGAGGTGGTATTTGGCAAGGGAATCGATTTCGAGCGGCTCCGATTCTTCCAGCATTCCATCCATTCGCGGTAGGCGGAGCTCGAGCCGCTGTTCGATGAAGAATTTCGCTGGATGCCCGAAGAAGCGGATCAACTGCGTGGCGTCGAGCTGGCGCCACTCCGCTTCCGGCTCGCTGATTGATATGGCAGTAAAGGGCGGTGGCTCATGGCGTTCAGCATTTGCGATCTCGCTTGCCGCACAATTTTCCGTCGAATAGCTGAAGAGTTCGTCGCCGCCCTGGAAATAATCCGGACTGAACGGTTGCAGCCGGTGTTTCCTGACCATCGGCATCGAATCAGGGATCGCGAAATTGCTTTCTGCGTAATCGAGCAACTCGCTCACGAGCACGCTCGGCGGAATGGCGCTGTTATCGCGGCTCGATTGTCCGACATAACTGACATAGAAAACGTCGCGCGCGGAAAGGAGCGCCTCCAAAAACAAGTAGCGATCGTCATCGCGCGTTGTGCGATCGCCGGGACGCGGGTCTTGCGCGATTAAATCGAACCCTGGCGGCCGATAATGGCGCGGGTAATCGGTGTCATTCATTCCCACCAGACAGACGACACGAAACGGCACCGTCCGCATCGGTTTCAGCGCGCAAAACGTGACGCGACCGACGAGAAAGCCGGATCCGCTCCCACTCTCCGAGAGCGCATTTTCGAGATGCTCGAGCAACACATCAAGTGGCACGGCTTCGTCGAAGCCGGAGAGCACGGCGGTTTCGCTGAGCGACTCGATGACCCGCCGGAGGTGGCGCAGTTCAGGTTCGCGTTCATCGTCCGGCGGGAAAAAACGAAACGTGATTTCCCGCAACGTTTCCTGCCAGGCAAGCAGCGGTCGCGGTTGTTGCAAATCAGCGGCCGTGCTGAAAAGCGCTTCCGCGAATTCAACAAATTGCCCAAGGGTTTCGGCGCTACTGCCTTCGATCTCATCGAATGCCAGGATGCCCTCGAACAAGTTTTCGCCACGCGCCCGCGCCGCGTAGCCGAGGAGCAATCGATCGAGACCTGCGCGCCAACTATTCTGGGCGAAGGCCGGAAGTCCCAGGTCCTTCCGCTGCGCGGCATCGATGCCCCAGCGAATGCCGGCTTTGTCGATCCAGGTGCGAATGATCTCGAGGTCGGAATCAACCAGATCGAAGCGGCGCAACAACGTGCCCGACTCCAGAATGCTCATCACGCCGCTGGCGGTGAAACGGCTCCCGGCCGTTTCCAGAATGCGCATGAATGTGTCGACGACATCGTTCTCCGCCCGCGTCCCCCGATCCGAAATGCCAAACGGAATGCGGAGCGCCTCGGGCGCGGTGTCGAAGACCGCCTCGATGAACGGAGCGTACTGTCCGATCTCGGGCGCCATCACGACGATGTCGTGAGGTTTCAAATCGGGCTGCGCTTCCAGAATGGCGAGCAATTGATCGTGCAACACCTCCATCTCGCGCATGGGGCTGTGGCAGGAATGGAATTGGAGGGAACGATCCTTGTCGGCGATCGGCCGACGTGCATGACCCGTCGGATCGTGCACTTGAAAAATATCATGCTGAATCTGCGCGAGGATGGTGTCGTTAGGCGGCGCTTCAAACCGGTCGTGTTCCTCGACCGCATCCAACTCCGTCACGCTCTCAAGAAATTCGCGACCGATTTTTCCAAAGGAAGCGAGGAGTGGATTTCCCCGCGCAAATTGCAGATCGAGCTGCAAAGTCTCGGGCGCCTTACGGCGAGCACGGAGTTCCTCGCGTTCAGAGCGGATATCGCTCCACCATTCCGGAGTCGGGCGCATCATGAAGAGGTGCACTTCAGTGGCCTCCGCCAGTTCCTGGAGAAAGTGGGTGTAGAACGGCGGTAACATCGAGATTCCAAAAAATGAAACGCGCTCGGGCAGCGGCGCGGTAGCCTTCTCCAAGGCATGCGTGAATTCCTCCGCCAGAGCCGGCGGGTGTAATCCGGGCGCGGTGCGGCTCATTTCCCGCCAAAGAATCGCCTGCCAATCTTTTCCCGAGCCGCGTTCCCAATCGAGAATCATCCCCGGTCGAAAAGCGAGATACTGATCGAAAGAGCTGGCAATCTTGCCCGCGAGCTGGAAGCGTCGCAGCTCTGGGCGGGGTTGTTCAAGGTAGCGTTGCAGCTCAGCAAACTCGGGCCGGCCCGCGAACGTCGGAAGCAATTTCATGATGCGCCAAGTGAGATTTTCGCGTGAGTAAAAGCGAGCGGCGGCTCGGCCGGGCAACGCTTTGTCCATTAGTCCGGCAACGAATACTTGCGGAAAAAGGAAGGAAACGTTGGCGCAGATCTTTTGCCGGACCGCGAGCTGTTGGGTCAACCAACGTTCCAGACCGAGAGTCGGGATAACGATCGCCTCAGCGGCAAACGGATCGCGCAGCGGAGATCGCACCATTTGTGCGAGCGCGTCGGCGAGAAGCTCAAGACGATTGCTGGTGTAGAGGTGGAGGCCGGCTTTTCGATGCACGTTTTCGCCACCATATCACATCGCGTAGGACAAAAGTTGTCCGACTAAATTGGTTTTTTCTCGCCCCAGGATCAAATCTACTTGCACTCCTCGGGTTAGCTCCGCTACAGGTAGGACATGGTACGTCCGATAGCCCTGACTCCATCAGCAGACCGCACTCGCAAGATTAAACCGGCAGTCGCCGAACAATTCTCGCGCCCGCCTCTCGCGCGTATGATGCAGCTGCACGCTCAGCTCCAGGCGAGAAAATTCCCGAACTGCCGCAAGCTTGCGGACGAGCTGGAGGTCTCCTCCAAGACGATCCAGCGTGACATCGAGTTCATGCGCTACTCGCTTGGATTACCGATCGAGTATGACCAACTGCATTTCGGTTTCGTTTACACGGAACCGGTCACCAATTTCCCCAATATCCAGGTGACCGAAGGAGAAATCGTCGCGCTTTTTGTCGCACAAAAGGCGCTCGAGCAATATCGCGGGACGCCCTTCGAGGCGCCGCTAAGGGCGGCCTTCCACAAGATAGGTCACGGTCTGAAGGACAAGATCACTTTTAGCTGGAGCGATCTCGATGCGGCCATCTCATTTCGCAGTGCCGGACAGAGCAAGGCGGACTTGGAGGTATTCGAACTTCTTAGTCACGCGGTGCTGAACTCGGCTGAGATTGAGTTTGGTTATCGAAAATTGCGCAGCGCCTCAGCCGAAACCCGTCGCGTTAGGCCTTATCATCTCGGTTGTGTCGATAACCAGTGGTATCTTTTCGGGTTCGATCTCGATCGCCAGCAGCTCCGGACGTTCGCGCTCCCGCGCATCTCTGAGCCACGGCGGACGGGGGCCCGCTTCAAGCGGCCATCGAATTTCTCGATCGGAAAATTTCTCGACTCCAGTTTCGGTGTTTTCCAAGGCAACGGCCGTATCGCTGTCCGCATTGTCTTTCAGCCCTTTGCCGCGCAGCTCGTGCGCGAGCGGATGTGGCATCATTCACAACGGATAAAAGAACTGCGCGACGGCAGGATGGAATTGCAATTGCAACTCGGCAGCCTGGAGGAAATCGAACGCTGGATCCTGAGTTGGGGTGACCAGGCGGAAGTGCTAGAACCCGTGAAACTGAGAGAACGCCTCGCCGAAATCGGGCGTAAGTTTGTCGCCGTCTACGACAATAAATAACTAGCGACAAGCGTTCCTTGCCGGATTGAAGAGTGGAGATCGATTCGATCTCCGGGGAAAAAGGATAGTAGTTGCTTCCTAATGTACGGTAAGCGTAGCATCCTCACTCGTGATGCTGCCGAGTTTGTTAGTGACGACAACTGAATAAAGACTGCCATTGTCGGCTATAGTGGTCGGCGGCGTAGTATAGAAGGCCCTTGTCGCTCCTGTGATGTTTTGGCCGTTCTTGCGCCATTGGTAACTCAATGGGGCTGCGCCAGTGGCAGTGACAGTAAACCTTGCCGTTCTGCCTGCGGTAACTGTTGTATCAGCCGGCTGAGTTGTAATGGAGGGCGGCAGCTTGACCGTCAAAGTGGCGTTATTGCTCGTCACACTACCTCCGCCATTGCTAACCATTACCGAAAAGAGTGCACCGTTATCGGCAGCCGTCGTTGCCGGGGTGGTATAGGACGCGCCGGTCGCCCCAAAGATGTCTTCGCCGTTCTTGCGCCACTGGTAGCTTAGCGGAGCACCGCCCGTCGCTGAGACGCTAAATTTAGCCGTCTGGCCGAGCTTGACCGTCCTATTGGCCGGCTGGTTTGTAATCGAGGGTGGCACTGGTGTCGGAGTAGGCGTCGCGGTTGGAGTAGGCGTTGGGGTCGGGGTCGAAGTGGGGGTCGGCGTTGGAGTAGGTGTTTCGGTCGGACTAGGTGTCGGGGTTGGGGTATCGGTCGGGGTAGGTGTCGGTGTGGGAGTGTCGGTTGGAGTTGGCGTGGGTGTATCGGTCGGACTTGGGGTTGGAGTTGGCGTGGGCGTATCAGTCGGACTTGGAGTCGGCGTTGGAGTTGGGGTAGCTTCTACGACTGTGATCTCCTGATCCACAGGGACATTGGTTAACGTCTGACTAACGCCACTCGGCCAATGCAAGGTCACCTGATCCACCACTAGCGCTTGGTCCAACCCGAAATGAATCGGAGCGGCACCTTGAGATAGGAAATGTCCGGTGGCCCCATTCTGTTCCCGATATTGCACCGTAGAACCGACCTGAATGGTAACTTTGACCCCTAATCCCTGCCGGTTACTGATCGTCCCAACGGGTTCAATTTCCAGCCAGGTGTTACCATTGCCGCCGTTGTGGAAAAGGAACTGCGGTCCCTCATTAAAGTCAGTGTTATCCTCGCCATTGGTAATGAAGAGATCAAGAAACCCATCCTTATCAAAATCTCCCCAGGCCGCGCCTCGTCCGCGGCTTATCACGGCGTCCGCCACGCCTGTGCTACTCGCTACATCGGTAAATGTCCCATCTTGATTATTCCGGAAAAGGTAGTTCGGACCTTTGCCGACGGGGTCGCTCCCTGAGTTGACCACATAAAGGTCCAGGTAACCGTCGTTATCAAAATCTCCCCATGCTGCCGCGCGATTGTTTACGACCAGACCCAGACCAGCCGCGTCGGTTACGTCCGTAAATGTGCCGTCGCCGTTATTCCGATAAAAGGTCTGCTTGAGGTTGCCGTTGTCGGTTCCCCGGGAAATAAAGAGATCGAGGTCCCCGTCATTGTCATAGTCGCCCCAAGCCAGGGAACGGCCGTTTACCAAAGGCTGAATTCCGGCCTGGGCGGATACGTTAGCAAATGTTCCATCTCCGTTATTTCGGAGCAGGATATCCGGCGGAGGATTATGTGCCTGGGAATCGGTGCAAAAAATGTCCGGAAATCCATCGTTGTCATAATCCACAAACACGCATTCGATGTACTGCAGGCCAGTCAGGCCTGCTTGGGCGGTGGCGTCGGTGAAGGTTCCATCTCCATTATTTCGATAAAGAACCAAATCGGTTTCAAGGTTGCCGAGCAAGAGGTCAATATATCCGTCATCGTCATAATCGCCCCAAGCCACGCTTCGTCCGCGGCCCCACGTATTGATAACCCCGGCTGCCGGAGCAACATTAGTGAACTGCGCCCCTCCCAGATTTTCTGCCAGCTCGTCCTCTTTCGTGCCTAAGTTATGCCCAGCTCCAGCTCCGTAAGTAATAAACAGATCCAAATCGCCGTCATTATCAAAGTCAGCCCAAGCGGAGCCATGACGGTCGCCTCCTTTACCAATTCCGGAAGTCCGGAGAACATCCGTAAAGGTTCCATTGCCATTACTCCGATAAAGACAGGAGGGCCCGTAGAGATGATTCTCCACAAAAAGGTCGAGATCCCCGTCGTTATCGAAATCCCCCCAGATTGGATCTCCAAAAGTATAACCGCTCGTCTTTAGTCCTGCGGCAGTCGTAACATCTGTGAAAGTTAATTCATTCTCTCTCGCATTGCGCCCGGTCGTGCGGCCTGCAAATACCCAGGAACGTGCGGCCAGAATCAACAACATCAGTCCAGCGGTGCAGACAATTGTCTTCGACATACTATAGCCGCCCCTTAGAACATCGGGCCATCCTGGCGCGGCATTCATTTGATGCTTGTTATTATTCATTTTCAGCCGCATGAACGTCAATGCACCGGTGGCTGAACCAGTTGCGACTTTTTTGTTCTGGGCAGGGTAAGCCGCGGCTATCTCAGCGCACTAGATTGATGTAATCGAAAATCAGCTGGTAACTGTTGCTATTCCCATTTTTCCCTGTAACCGAAAATTGGAACTGGCTGTTACCCGGTTCTGAGAACGTTACCCTGCCAAGGTCTAAAACCGTATAATCAGCTCCGGCGGAATAGGTATCTTGAGGCGATCCCTGATTCGTCCCGTCGATCGCAAGCTGGAAAATCCCGCTCCTACTGCTCTTCCTTACCCCAACTTTAATATCGTATGTCCCCGCGACCGGGACTGGTACACGATAGGTGGCGAGGTCGCCCACATTTGTAGCGTTGAGAATAATGCCAGATTGCCCACTCATATTTGCATCAGTGATACGGCGGAGCGGCGCTGTCGCCGTCACATGCACCTTCTCCGCTTCAAAGTGAGTAGCCAAAGTCAGCTCGATGTAATCAAATGCGAGCTTATAGTTACCGCTCTGCGGATCACGTCCTGCGACCGTAAACTGGAATGACTGCGGTCCTGCGCTTAACGTAACTGTTCCCAGGTCGCGAGCGCCATACCTAAGAGTCGGTGTGAACTCATTCTGTGGGTAGCCTTGAGGAGTGCCGTTAATTGCAAGCTGAAACACCCCTTCGTTGAAGTTCGTCTCGGTTCCAACACTCACATCATAAATTCCCGCCACCGCGACGGGCACAGTAAAGTTGATGGATTCGCCCTGACTAGTCGCTTGGAGAAGTATTCCCTTGCCGCCACTCAGATTCGGATCGGTGACGACGGTGTAGGGAGAGTTCGTCTGGATCGGCAGCGACTCGACTTCGGGATGAGGGTCTAAATCGATGTAATCGAAAATCAGCTGGTAGCCGCTGCTATTTGCATCGCGTCCGGAAACTTGGAACTGAAAAGTATGGTTCCCGGTTTCGGCAAATGTCACAGGGCCAAGATCCAGAAGGTTGTAACCAGGTACGGGCGAGTACTCATTTTGAGGCAGTCCCTGATTGGAACCATCGATCGCAAGCTGAAACATGCCTTGGTTGCTATCCGTCTTGATCCCAATCTTCACATCATAGGTTCCGGCCGCATTGACCGGGACGGTATAGGTCACAAAGTCGAACACCTTTGCGGCCTCGAGTAGTCCGGCCGAGCCGTTGCTCGTGAGCGGATCGTTGCTGAAGACCACATAGGGTGTTTCAGGCGATGTCTCGTCTGCTAATGATTCCGCCTCAAAGTCGTGCAGGCTGATGACAAAGTTGAGGGGCGCGGTGCCGGTTCCGTTGATGGGGTCAGTCGCAAAAAGTTGAATATGCGGTGGCGGTTCTTTCTTGATCGTGTCGATCTTATCCAACCACGGACGGAATGAATGACCGGCGGCAGGCGGACGAGCCGATATGTCTTCTTCTGAATGCGTGTGCCGACCAAGCAGCCTTCCGGTGGATACGCCCGAGATTGTCGCCTTTTGCCGATCGAAAACCAAACCGCCTGGCAGGTCTTGATTCAAAAGCCCCTTCAAGCCGAGAAAATCAAAGGAGTCAGCATGCGCGTCGGCAGTTATCTGGTAAAAGAAGAATTGATTTAGAATCAGAGGTACAGTCGACGGGCTATCAATGACGGGCAATGGGGAGGTCACAAACGTAAATTCCAGATAGGACTGTGCGGTTGACGTTCCGTCGGTTAAGGCAACTTGAACGCCGAAGTTCTGGACCCCGCCGTCCTCCGCGGGAGTTACGATCCCGGAGATAAGACCTGTCCCTGGGTCTATGCTTAGTTGCTGATAAGGCAGCCCGGTAGCGCTGAATACAGCATTTGGGCTGGCATTGGTGGCCAGCACTTGATAGGTAAAGGGCTGGCCGGCTGCTCCCGTGACTCGCCCTGTTACACAACTGCTGCTGATGATATTGGGAGCTACGAGTGTGGAAGGATGTGGGGCGAAATAGAAACTGACATTTTGTGGGGGCCCTGTGCCTTTGTCGTTCGACGCCGTAAATGTCACCAGAAACCCTTCTTCGGGGCTTGTCGGCACACCCGAGATGATACCTCGGATGTTATCAAGCGTAAGGCCGGGGGGCAAAGCTGTGCTGGTAAATTCCGTTGGACTGTTTGTGGCCGTGATTTGGTAAGTAAACTGTTCACCTACCCTGCCTGCTGGTGCTCCGCCGCCTATCGCGTAGATGGTATTGTTTATTCCAGCCGCGCCAAGGTCACGGCGGGCCGTGGGCATCGAAGTGCCCACCGCCCACGTATCGGTCGCTGGATCATAAACGTTAGTCGTCGCGAGCGGCCGGCCATTTGTCCCGACCTCCGTGCCTCCTAAGACATAGACCTTACCATTTAGAACTACAGTGCCTGCTTCCGTCCGATCCGGAGAAGGTTCGGATGAGGGCAGAGTGGTCCACGCGTTACTAATTGGGTCGTATTGCTCGACCGACGTCACAGCCTCGTCATGATTTGTTTGTCCGCCGACAGCATAGACTTTGCCCGCGAACACGATAACCGCAGGAAGTCCCCGGGCGGTGTTGAGAGGTGCCAGGGTGGTCCACAACCCCATGCCATTATTGGCGGCCGGATCAAACACTTCGACGTGATTTTGAGGCGTGAAAAGAGGGCCGGAATCAATTCCCCCGACGGCATAGAGAAGATGATTCACTGTATCGACACCCACTCCTACCTGCAAGCGCGGGAAAGACATGGATGGCAGGTTAGTTATCCATGTATTGGTGGCCGGGTCGTACGCCTGAACAGTGGCAAGGGCATCCCCTCCGCAGCCCTGGTCGGTCGCTCCTCCGCCCACTATGTAGATAACGTTGTCGAGGGTAGCAGCGGTTGGGCGCCATCGAAGCGGAGGTGGGATAGGTTGCAAGTCGCCATTGTTGCTGCTGATCCATGTATCACTCGCCGGATCGTAGGCCTCAACGATGTCAACTGTCGTACAGTCCTTTAGGACGGCTCCGCCCATAACATAGACTCTAGTAATTGGGTTGAGGCTGGAATCGGTTCCTGAAGCAGTTGCGAAACCAGCGCGAGCGGTCGGCATGGGTGCCTGCACTGTCCATGCAGAATGTGTCGTCGTATCAAAGCCTGTGTTTACGTCCAGGAAATGCAGGTCGGCCGGAGTAGTGATAACGGGGACACCCGTTTGTGCCAAACCAGTCGTGACCTGGGCGAGAAAGCAGCTCGCTACCACCAGTTCGAACATAAGCCGAACCGCAGTCCAGCCGCGATCGATTGGCGGATTCATGGGTATCTTTCTGGCTTTGTGTAATGAATCCGTTGCCCTGCCGTCAAGAATATTCGGTCGACCCGAGGTGGTTATCATTACTGCCCTTTCAGAGTTCGCAATAACCCGGCGTATTTCTGCGTCAGTGAATGGTCCGGGCCTAAGTTCTTGCGAGCGCGCTCCTCGGCTCGCTCGCCGATGTCGATGGCCTGCTGCTTTTTGTTCTGATGGGCCAGAGCGGTCGCGAATCTGACCGTGAAATTTACGGTGTCGGGATAGTCCCACCCAAGCCTTTCTTCCATCAACTTCAAGACCTCCTCGACCCGAGTCTCCGCTTCTTCGGTTTTGCCCTGCCCAATCACCGCTACGGCCAGGTTGCCGCGACTATTCAGGGTTAAACGGTGTTCCGGCCCGACCACTTTCTTTTCGATCTCAATGATGTGACGGCACTCTTTTTCCGCCTCCGAATACTTGCCTTCGTCATCGAGCATCTCGGCAAGGTTATTGCGCGTATTCAGCGTATGCGCGTGTTCCGGGCCGAGTACCTTTTCCTGAAGCTTGATCACGGCGCGGTATTCGGTTTCTGCCAGTGGGTATTTGCCATCAGCTTGCAACGCCGTGGCCAAATCCATCCGATCATTCAGCGTGACGGGATGCTCTGGGCCATACACTTTATCGTCGAGTTTGATGATATCGCGATACGCTGCTATTGCCTCGGCATACTTACCCTGATCGTTAAGTGAATTAGCCAGACCGATGCGAGCGGCTAATGTCCGAGGGTGTTCGGCGCCGATAACCCGTTCATCCAACTTAAGCACTACGCGGTACATTCGCTCAGCCTCGGCATACTTGCCTTCATGGTAGAGCGCGTTAGCGAGGTTATAACGGCTGAGAAGAGTATCCGGGTGTTCCAAACCAAGAATCTTTTCCCTCAGTTTGACGACCTGGCGGGCCTCCGCTTCAGCCTCTACGTGCTTCTCTTCTTCGTTCAGCGCATAGATGAGTCTATGGCGACTGGCCAGAGTGTCGGGATGTTCGGGGCCGAGAACACGAGAACGAATCTCGATAACGCCACGAAATAGTTTCTCCGCGACAACGTAATTCCCCTGCGCGAATAAAAGATCGGCAATCTCATCCTGCAACTTTGCCCACTCTTCGGAATTGCGTTTGACGTCGGTAAGCGGTTCCGCCTCGCGAAAATATCCCATCGCCCGCGAATATTGGATCTGGGCCTGCGCTGACAAACCTGCTAATTCCAGCGCCTGAATTACGGCCTTCGGATTGGCTGGCTTGGCTTTCCTGGCTTCGCCCGCGGCTTGGACGGCTAAACGTTCCGCTTCGGCGTAGTCCTTCGCCACATAGGCGGCATTCGCTCGCTCGTAAGAAGACGCGTTGGGGGATCGCCTGAGATAGGCCGCGAAGGGCGGCAGCCTTTCGCGTAATTGTTTTACGTCGATCCCGAGTTGGTTCGCCAGCTCGGCGTAAACGTCGTCCTGTACTTTCTTCTCACCGGGTTGGCATATTTGCGCCTCGGTCTGAGCGAACTCCATCACACCTTTTCGAAGCTTTTCGATCTCCGCCTTCATCCGCGCTCGGCCGCGTAGCTGCGCTGTAAGCAAAACGCCGCTGAGCAGGAGCAGCGCGAGCACCGCTGCCATAGCCCCCGCAAATACCGGATTGCGGTGCGACCAACGCCATAATTGCACCGGCGGCAGGACCGGGCGGGCCACAATTGGTCGGTGTTCCAGCCAGCGCTCCAAGTCTTCAGCGAGATTGGCGGCGGATTGATAGCGGGCAGCGGGATTGCGCTCGAGGCACCGCGCACAGATCGTTTCCAAGTCCGCGTCAGCCCTTTTGACTAACGAACGTAGCTTCGGTGCGGGTTTATCCGCGGCCTGGCGGATAACTGCAAGCGCATGCTCCCCCAGAAATGGCGGCCGACCTGCCAGAACATCGAACAGAATCGCGCCGAGACTATAAACGTCCGCCGAGGCTGTTAGATTCGCCGCCGGACCTTCCGCCTGCTCGGGTGCGATGTAACCAGGCGTGCCGAAAATCGTGAGTGTCCTCGTCAGGTCGCTCGATGCATCGAGCCATTTGGCGAGCCCAAAGTCGCTCACAAGCGGTTCGCCACGGCTGTCGAGCAGGATATTTCCCGGCTTCAAGTCACGATGGAGAATGCCTTGCTCGTGTGCGTACTGCACGCCGCGCGCGACCTTTGCGATCAAGCGCACCACTTCCCGCGGGTTGTCACGCAAAGCTGGGGCAGCGTGCTGCAAGCTGCCGCCCGAAGCGTACTTCATGCTAAAGTAGGGCACGGCGTCTTTGCTTTCGCCTACTTCGTAGATCGGCAGGATGTTAGGATGATCAAGGCTGGCGGCCGCCTCGGCCTCCCGGCGAAAACGCGCCAGCGTATCGCGTGAGTCGGCGTGATAACTAAGGACCCGCTTCAATGCCACGACTCGGCGTGAGTGCCGTTGTCGCGCGCGATAGATGACACCCATTCCCCCGCGCCCAATTTCTTCCAGGATTTCGTAGTTACCGAGCTGCCATTGCGTGTCTGGAACTTCTATCGCCTCGAGCGTCTGAGCGAAACTCGTCGCATCACAATTTACCTCGATCATACCACTCTCTAGCAGGCAGCCGAGGCAAAGGCCGCGAGAGATATGAGGCAGACTATGACAGACAGGGCATTCCTTGGCCTGGGAAGCGATGTCCGCGAGCGAGTCCGTTAGGCCGCAGGTGTTCATCGGGGGAAGGTAAGAGTTAGGGGTTGTTGGCTTGGCATGAGCAAAAGAACGTCAAATAAGAGTTAACTTTGCCTCCCGGCAGCGAGGGCGGAACAGAGATAACGTAGCTCGTCATCGATGTCTGTTGGGTTCTCGATCGTTTCAGCCACCTCCTCGCGTAGCAGCTGGCGGTAACGCAGGCGCATTTGATGCAGCAGTCGCTTGATCGCGGCCGTCCCGACTCCGAGTCCTTGCGCGAGCGCCTCGTAGGATATGTCTTCCCTGTCGGCCGCAAGCGAACCGCTCAGCGCATCGAAGACGCGGCGGCGTCCATGGCTTTCACATTCTTCGCCCAAGCGCCGCAACGCGCGCTCTGCAACAGTGGCGGCCCAGCGCACATCGAAAATCTTTTCCGCCGGCCATTTTTCGATCACTGCCGCCGGGATCGAAAGACGCGAGGGCGCCTCCGCCATCCAGTCATCCCATGAAACGAATTGCATTTCGCCGCCGCGCTTTTGCGCGGATTGCTTTGCGAACGCATCGATCAAAAAATTCTGCAGCGCGGTGAGGAGCAGCGAACGAAAGCGCCCGCGGCTTCGATCCGCCTGTCGGAGTAGATCACCCTTGAGCACCATCAAAAAAAAGTCCTGGGTCAGATCCTGCGCGTCGGGGATCGAATGCCCTTTTCGGCAAACGAAGGCAAAAATTGGGCGCCAATAAATTCGGCAAAGTTGGGCAAGCGCCTCGCCTGCCTTGTCTTTGTCTGAATCCCCCTTGAGAGAAGAGAGAATCAGGCTCCAGCGCGTCGTTGTGAAATGACGACCGGCGCCATCTGCCTCCGCCGAGGCGTGGGATGTCATGCTCTGATATCCTGTAAAGCTCCGCAAAATTACGCAAGTTCAAAATTTAGTTTAGACGTTAGGCAAAATGTTCGCGCCTGGGGAGCCACGCGGGCTGCGTCAGCGGGAAATTCCACTCTCGGCTGCCGAACGGTTGTCTTCATCGGCCAATATTCCTGCCAGATCTGGCGAAAGGGAAATTCGCGACGCGCGACCGAACATTTCCGCCAGCGCTCGTTCTTCACCCAAACTCGTTCCGATTTCGGTGTAGGGATTGTTCCTGAGAGCCGAAACCGCAGACCCGGGCGGGCCTGCGGCACGGCATGTCCAGGGGTTGCTCTGGGTGGACAATCCGGGGGGAACAACCGCCTTCAACCTGACCGATTTTCATCTTCATAACTGTTTACGGATTCTGAACCCCGAAGTTTCAAAAAAATTTGAAGATTTCTGGTTTTAGCCGGGCGAAGGGATGCGGCGATGTCCCCAAGGGGCCCGCGACGTCTGGAAACAGTGGCGTTTCCTCTTTCGAGGGCAGTCGACGTCGGGAGAGCCTGCGCGCCGCGCAAGAAGCGCTACCGAAGCAAGGCGGACCGATCGAACGGTCGGACCGAACGCGCCTGCTATTTCGGGAAATCGATTGCCGGGGCCGGACGGGCTGCTTGTGCTCCGAGTTTGACCATGACGATTAGAGCCTGCGGAGAGTAATATACGTGATTCACGTATATCATCCTCACGGACGGAACCTATCTATCTTCGGGCTGCAGCCACGCCGACCGCCTGACCCGGGGTGGGCATCACCAGAAATCGGAATCCTTCTTCTATTGCACCGTAAGCGTCGCACTGGTGCTCGTGACGCTGCCGACGTTATTAGTAACGACTACTGAATACCGGGAGCCGTTGTCAGCTATGGTAGTCGTTGGCGTTGTGTATGAGGCTCTGTTCGCTCCGAAGATGTTTTGGCCGTTCTTGCGCCATTGATACTGCAATGGGGCAGCCCCTGTGGCGGTGACGGTGAACTTCGCCTTCTTGCCGCGTCTAACGGTGGTATCGGCAGGTTGAGTAATTATCGAGGGAGGTAGCCTTACGGTGAGAGTCGCGTTATTGCTCGTCACACTGCCGCCGCCGTTGGTCACCACGACTGAAAAAAGCGCACCGTTATCATCGGCGGTGGTCGGCGGTGTCGTATAGGATGCCTGGGTGGCTCCGCTAATGTCGCTGCCGTTCTTGCGCCACTGGTAGGACAAAGGAGCGCCTCCAGTTGCGGTAACGCTAAACTGGGCGGTCTGGCCAAGGTTAACGGTCCTGTTGGCCGGCTGAGTCCTGATGGAGGGTGGGACAGGAGTCGGCGTGGGTGTCGCCGTCGGAGTAGGTGTCTCCGTAGGCGTAGGCGTCGGGGTATCGGTGGGCGTAGGTGTTGGTGTCGGGGTGTCGGTTGGCGTGGGAGTCGGTGTCGGAGTGTCCGTGGGGGTCGGAGTCGCTGTAGGTGTGGGAGTGTCGGTTGGGGTGGGAGTCGGCGTCGGAGTATCCGTCGGCGTTGGTGTGGGTGTTTCAGTCGGGGTGGGAGTAGGAGTTGAGGTAGGAGTAGGTGTAGGTGTAGGCGTTGGCGTCGGTTGAGTGGAAATCACCTGGTAAGACAGGTGTACCGTCCCGAACTCATCCGCAGTCTGCAGCGTCAATCGATCTGGATTTTGCGAAATACTGACCAAGCCGAACCCGGCGCAGTCATCGTCGTAATATCCTTCGCTCCAGTTTCCCTTGGTGCCAGTTGCGCAGTCACCGCTGCGCACCTTGTTCGCGGTGGGCGCGCACATTTCCGGGAAGCCAGCCTCGCTGCCATTGTCGATGGAAGCCTGATGCAGGTCGCCCGAAATGAAGACGATGTTGTGAATGTTATTCGAGTTGATGAAGTCCTTCAGCGCCTGCCATTCCGTTTGATAGCCAGCCCAGGCGTCGGGGAACTTGGTCGTGGTGTTTGTGACCACCGAGGTAAAAATGATTTTCCAGACCGCGGTGGAGGCGAGCAGGCCATCCTTTAACCATTGCAGTTGCCCGTTGGCACCCAACGTATTGCCGTCGAGCATACTTTTGTTAGCATTATCCGTATCATTCTCCGAATCTCTCTGACTGCGGCAATCGAGCACGAATAAGTCAGCCTGGGCATAACTGAATTTTTGCCAGATACCGGGACTGACCGAGGGCAAGGGATAAGCCGGCATGTTTTCCTGATACGCTTGCTGCGCCAGGCCCCAAAAAGAATAGGTTTTGTCCAGATTGTTTTTGCCAGAGTCATGATCATCCCATTGATGAACGATCGGGAACTTGCGCAGAATGAAGGGAACAAAATTCGACATGAAAGGCGTGTTAGGATCATAAAGATCATGAAACATGGTTCGTCTGTCGGCGAGGGTCGCGGGGTTTCTATGATCAAAGTCGCCACCGATGAAGACAAAGGCCGGGACGAGTGCGGAGGCGCTGGCGAATGTTTGCACGGACGCCGTGAGACTGGTAGTCGTGCTAAAATCGGAGAGCACGACGAACTTGAAGTCTCTGGCCGATCCCGGTGGGGGAAAAGCAGTGAAAGTAGGATAAGGCGGGCCGGCTAACTGCGGACGACTGTTGACCAGAACGTTGAGGTAATACGTTGTTTCAGGTGTCAGGTTGGCTAGCGGGATAATAGCGGTGAAGTCGCTTCCTCCGCTCGTCGCGACTGCGTCGGAAACCTGATAGGTGGCGAGGTTTGGATCAGTGCCAAACTGAAGCGCAACGCTCGCTGACTGATTGGTTCGAACAAAAACCTTCGCTTCCGAGGAAGTCACTCCTCCCACGACAGGTCCGTGCGTCAGGACCTGAGCCGAGGCGAACCCAAACGCCAGGCCCTGGCTTACGATGGCAATAATGTGCTGAGCAAATCGATTGCGCATCTTGGGAGTTTTGTGAAGATTAACCGCGCCCTGCTGCGCCTCGCCGCCCTCGCGGTTCGATCGGCGTTTGTGCCTGTCGCCGTGTCATAAGAAGACGCGGCACAGGGGGCGATATGTATTTCGCCTGATCGCAGAGTCGGGGCACAAAATTCATTTTCCGGCGGATTTTATCGAAACCGCGGACGGTTGTCTCCACGTAACATCATTAAGTTTCAGAAATGTTTCCCCGTCGGACAGCTAATGTCCCACCCAATACGTTACTCTTTGACTATGAATAACAACCATACTGAGATTGTCTTCGTCCTTGATCGCTCCGGTTCAATGCAAAGTTGTCAGGAGGCGGCGATCGCAGGTTTTAACCGCTTTCTCGTCGAGCAACAGCAGCTCGAAGGGCTGGTCAAATTGACCCTGGTTCTGTTCGACGACGAGTATCTGGTGCCGATCAATGCTTTACCGGCGGCGGAAGTTTTGCCGTTGGACGATGAAACCTATGTCCCCCGCGGCAGCACGGCGCTCCTCGACGCTATCGGCCGGGCGGTCGATGACTTGGGCGCGCGCCTCGCCTGTTCGCCGGAGTCAGATCGCCCAGGCCAGGTAATTGTGGCCATCCTGACCGACGGTCTCGAGAATTCTTCGCAAAGGTACACTTGGCGACAAATTGCCGCGCTCATCAAGCACCAGAGTGAGAAGTATCGATGGACGTTCCTATTTCTGGGCGCGAATCAGGACGCGATCGCGACCGCGGCGCAAATGAATATCGAGGCATCGAACGCGGCCACCTATATGGCCGACGAGGCGGGCGTACGCGCCGGCAGCATGATGCCCACCCAATGAGATACCGAGTAGCCCGCCATGCCCGGCGTCTCGGCAACGGCAGGCACATCCTTCGCCCAGGTGACGCGCTCCGGCGACATCACGGCGACGGCCGCACCAACGCGCACGCGGGCTACGGGCTGTTCTACGAGAACATGCGGACGCTGCAGAACTTCGGCGAGCTCACCTGGCCGCAGGCGAAGCCGA
>Ga0207697_10000535_pt1 | contig 21504 bp, 22 predicted proteins | sample KBSSwiS5withPhiX_FD_184293 | JGI IMG/M metagenome (GOLD analysis project Ga0207697, IMG submission 184293) | Switchgrass rhizosphere microbial communities from Kellogg Biological Station, Michigan, USA, with PhiX - S5 (SPAdes) (version 2) | ecosystem: Host-associated > Plants > Roots >... | reverse complement strand
CGGGACGGAGGGCGGTCAAGGCGAGCTGGGATCCGCCAATCTGATATGGCGACAGCACGCGGTCCGCTCCGGCCCGCAGCAGCTTCGCCTTCGCATCGTCCGTCTCGGCCCGGCCGATGATGAAGAGCCCCGGCTGCAGGAGGCGAGCGGTCAGTACCGCGTAGACATTTTCGGCATCGGTCGAGACCGCAGCGATCAGGCCGCGGGCGCGGTCGAGGCGGACGCGCTGCAGGACCTGTTCGTTACTGGCGTCGGCCTCCACCGCGAGATAGCCCAGGTCGATCGCCTGCTGCATCCGCTCGCCGTCACGCTCGATCACCACGAACGGCACGGATTGACGCGCGAATTCGCGCGCGATGATGTGGCCCATGCGGCCGAAGCCGCAAATGATGAAGTGCTTGTCGAGCTCGTCGAGCATGCGTTCACGCCGTCGGACAGTCCAGCGCGCCTGGAGGTTGCCTTCGACCAGGCGAGCCATGAAGAAGGAGAAGGTGTAGAGGACGGTTGCCACGCCGACCGTCAACACGATCATCGTGAAGAGCTCGCCGCCGCGACCCATCGGGTGGACTTCCTTGTAGCCGGCGGTCGTCACGGAGATGACCGTCATGTACAACGAGTCCCACAGGTCCCACCCCTCGATGACGGAATAGCCGAGGGTCCCGCCGGCGACCACCCCCAACAGCAGGATCACCGACAATCGCCAGCCCGCCCACCATGGGGAGGGATGGACGACGGCTGCCCGATCCGACCGCGCCGAGCCTCGCATCGCTCGACCTCGGGCGCGCTACTTCTTGCCGCGTCCGAGCACGAGCCCGGCGACGGTCACAATCGCACCCAGCGCCAGGATCTTCAGGCCGAACGCGTCGGCGATCTCGGGGTTGATATGGGTGCCGACGTAGTTCAGGACGACGTCGAGCTCCGCCCACTTGGCCTGCGCCTCGGTCGTCACGCCCCAGATGGTCAGGAACGCCAGCAGCGTGATCGCAAAGCCGTTGAAGAGAATCAGGTAGCCGGCCACCTTGAGCAGGTTGGCCAGGTTCTCGACGGCGCTGCGGCGGGCCTGCTCCGCCTTGTCGGCCAGCGGGCTGTGCGTGCGGCCGTAAAACCAGTAGATCACCATGCCGATGTCGAGCCAGCCGAGGAAGCGGACCCAGGTCATGACCGACAGGCTGACCATCAGGTACAGGCACGACACGACGCCCAGCACCGGAATGACGAAGCCGAACGGCACCCGGAAGGGCCGGACCGCTTCGGGCCGCTTGATCCGCAGGATGATGACCGCGAGCGACACCACGACGAACGCGAACAGCGTCCCGATGCTGGTCATCTCGCCGAGAATCTGAATCGGCACGAACGCCGCGACGATCGAGACGATGACGCAGGTGATGATGGTGGTGATATAGGGCGTGCGGAACTTCGGGTGGACCTTGCTCACGCCGGCCGGCAGCAGCTGGTCCCGGCTCATCGCGAAGAAGATGCGCGGCTGGCTCATGAGCATCACGAGCAGCACGCTGGTGATGCCGGCGACCGCACCGGCCGACACGATGCCCGCCGCCCAGTCCTTGTCGATCACCGACAGCGCATAGCCGACCGGCGCGTTGAGGAACTGCGCGTCGTTCTTGAACTGCACGACCGGAACGATGCCGCTCAGGATGGCCGCGACGATCAGATAGAGCAGCGTGCAGATGATCAGCGAGGCGATGATCCCGATCGGCAGGTCACGCTTCGGATTCTTGGCTTCTTCCGCCGTGGTCGACACCGCGTCGAAGCCGATGTAGGCGAAGAAGACGACGGCCGCGCCGGTCATCACCCCGGGGAAGCCGTAAGGCATGAAGGGGGACCAGTTCGCCGGCTTGACGTAGGTTGCGCCGACCGCGATGAAGAACAGCACGGCGGCCAGCTTGACCGCGACCATGGCGGCATTGAACCGGGCGCTCTCGCGAACGCCGACGACCAGCAGCACCATGATCGCCAGCGTGATGAGCACCGCCGGCAGGTTGATCAACGCTCCAGGCGCCACGCCCGGCGCTGCGGCCATCCACGCCGGGAGCGCGATGCCAAACCCGGCCAGAATCCGCTGGAAGTACCCACTCCATCCGACCGCGACGGTCATCGAGCCGACGGCGTATTCCAGAATCAGGTCCCACCCGATCATCCACGCGAAGATCTCGCCGAGCGTCGCGTACGCGTAGGTGTAGGCGCTGCCGGAGATCGGAATCATCGCCGCGAACTCGGCGTAGCACAGCGCGGCGAAGCCGCACGCCAGACCTGCGATGACGTAGGAGAGAACGATGGCCGGACCGGCCTGGTTGGCTGCCGCAGTTCCCGTGAGGACGAAGATGCCCGTCCCGATGATCGCCCCGATGCCGAGCAGCGTCAGGTCCATCGCCGTGAGCGTGCGCTTCAGCGCCTTCGTACCGTGCTCGGCGTCCCCGACCAGCTGCTCGATCGATTTGGTCTTCAGGATATTCGAATCCATTCACCCTCCGGGAAACAGACCGGCAAAAACGGGCCGATTATACCTTGAACGGACGAGGCGGCAGGGCGCGTCCGAAGGCGCGAACACGCGCTTCGACGTCCTCGTCAACGAGAAGATCGGTGATCACCGCGACCGCGTGGGCCCCCGCCGCAATCACGTCCGGCGCGCGCTGCAGCGTGATGCCGCCGATCGCGACGACCGGCTTGCCGCGGCCCGCGGCGTAGCGCACGAGAGCCAGCCCGCGCGCGCCGTAGCCGGTGGCCTTGGTGCTGGTGGCGAAGATCGGGCCGACCGCGACGTAACTGGCGGAACTCTCGAGCGCGCGATCGATCTGCTCGCGGGTATGCGTCGACACGCCGACGATCGCCGAGTCCCCCACGATCGCCCGCGCCTCCGCGACGCTGAGATCATCCTGCCCGACGTGGACGCCGTGCGCACCCGCAGCACGGGCGATATCCGCGCGATCGTTGACGATCACCTGCGTCGGCGTGCCTGCGGCTCGCCGCATGATCTCCTGCGCGAGCGCGAAGAGCCCACCGGACGAGCCCGATTTCTGACGCAGCTGCAGGAGTGGCGCGCCGCCGGCGATGCACGCGGACGCTACCGCTGCGGCATCGCGCTGTCGCGCGGCGCACACGTCCGTATCGATGATCGCGTAAAGGATGGGAGCCTCGAGCGTGCCGGCGGTCAGACCGCCTCGGCGAGGCGACTCGGTTTCTTCTCGACGATGTAGCGTTCCATGAAGGCCGTGCTCAGCCGGCCGGCGACGAAGTCCGGCTCCGCGAGGATCTTCAGGTGGAGCGGGATCGACGTCTTGATGCCCTCGATCACCGTCATCTCCAGCGTGCGCCGCATCCGGGCGATCGCTTCCTGCCGGTCGCGCCCGTGCACGATGATCTTGGCGATCAGTGAATCGTAATAGGGCGGGATGGTGCACTCGGAGTGCGCGAAGGTGTCGATCCGCACGCCGGGACCGCCCGGCACGCTGAAGGCCCGGATCACCCCTGGCGACGGGGCGAACGTTTCCGGATCTTCGGCGTTGATCCGGCACTCGATCGAGTGGCCGGTAAAGGTGACGTCTCCCTGCTTGAACGAGAGCCGCTCGCCAGCCGCGATCCGGATCTGCTCCTTGACGATGTCCACCCCGGTCAGGAACTCGGTGACCGGATGCTCGACCTGGAGGCGGGTGTTGACCTCGAGGAAATAGAAGTTGCCCTTGTCATCGAGCAGGAACTCGAACGTGCCGGCGTTGGTGTACTGCACCGCGCGGGCGGCATCGACGACCGTGCTGCCCAACTTGCGGCGCATGCGATCCGTGAGCGCGACGGATGGCGCTTCCTCGATCAGCTTCTGATGGCGGCGCTGAATCGAGCACTCCCGCTCGCCGAGGTGGACCACGGCGCCGTGATGATCGCCGAGCACCTGCACCTCGATGTGGCGCGGGTTCTCGACGTACTTCTCGACGTAGACATCCCCGAGGCCGAACGCCGCCTCCGCCTCGCGCTGCGCGGTCTTGAGCGCCTTGCCCATCTCGCCGGCGTTGCGAATGACCCGCATGCCGCGGCCGCCGCCGCCGGCGACCGCCTTGATGATCACCGGGAAGCCCAGCTCGCGCGCGATCTTGAGCGCCTTCTCCTCGCCGTCGACGGGGCCGTCGCTGCCGGGCAGGATCGGCACGCCGGCCTTCCTCATCGCGCGCCGGGCCCGGGCCTTGTCGCCGAGCAGCCGGATGATGTTCGGCGCCGGTCCGATGAACTTGATGTGGCAGGCCTCGCACACTTCCGCGAGGTAGGCGCTCTCCGAGAGAAAGCCGTAGCCGGGATGGATCGCGTCGGCGCCGGTGATCTCGGCCGCGCTCAGCACGGCCGGCACGCTCAGATAGCTGTCCGCGCTCCGGGCCGGGCCGATGCACACGTCCTCATCGGCGAACCGCACGTGCAGCGAGTTCTCGTCGGCCTCGGAGTAGACGGCGACGGTGCGGATCCCCAGCTCCCGGCAGGCGCAGATGATGCGAAGGGCGATTTCGCCGCGGTTGGCGATCAGGATTTTCTTGAACATGGTGGCTGCAGCACTCGGGGCCGGCGCGCTCAGGTGGTCCTGATCGCGAACAGCCGCTCTCCGTACTGGACCGGCTTACCGTTCTCGACGTAGGCGCTCACGAGCTCACCGTCGTACTCCGACGTGATCTCGTTCATCAGCTTCATCGCTTCGATGATGCAGATGACCTGATCCTTCTTCACCCGCTCACCGATCTCGACGAACGACGCCGCGCCGGGCTCCGGCGAGCGGTAGAACGTCCCGACGATCGGCGACTTGACGACTGCGAGTTCGAGCTCGGCTTCGACCTCCGCCGCCTGCGGCAGCGGGCCGGGCGCAGCGGACGGCCCGGGTAGTGGGGCGTGGTGGCTCGGCGCGGCCGGTGGCGCCGGCAGGATGTCGGCCGTTCCCGGCACAGGACCGGATTTGCGGATGCGGAGCTTCAGCCCGTCCCGCTCGAGCTCGAACTCCGCGAGATCGTGCTGTTTCACCAGCGCCAAAATCCGTTCGATGTCGTCGAATTCCAATCAGCCTCCGAATGCCCGCCTGCCCCGTCTCACCCGCGCGTGAGCACGTCCGCCCCGGACGCGGTCACCAGCACGTCGTCTTCCAGCCGGGCGCCGCCGAGTCCCTCGACATACGCGCCCGGTTCGATCGTGAACACCATCCCGGGCTCCAGCAGGATCTCGGCCTGGCCCCGTACCGGCCGGCCGATCCGCGGTTCCTCGTGAACCTCCAGCCCGAGGCCGTGCCCGGTGGCGTGGCCAAACGCCTCGCCCAGCCCGTGCCGGACCAGCACGTCACGTGCCGCGGCATCGACCGCGCTGGGCAGGATTCCCGGACGGACTGTCTCGATCGCGGCCCGGTGCGCCTCGGCGACAGCGCTGGCCAGCCGGCGCCATGCAGGTGCCGCAGTCCCCACCTCGACCGTCCGCGTCAAATCCACGCAGTATCCGTCGTAGACACCTCCGAAGTCCAGCACCACCCCATCCTGCGGGGCCAGGCGGCGCGAGCCGGGCCGGGCGTGCGGAAGGGCGCCATTGGGCCCGGCGGCCACGATCGTATCGAACGCCGGACGCTCGAACCCCGCCTCACGGAGCAGGCGGTCGATGTCGGCGCTCACCTCGATTTCGGTGCGGCCTTCCCGCACCAGAGGCGGGACCCGTGCCGCCACTCCGGCCAGCCGCCGCCCGGCCTCGCGGAGCGTCGCGATCTCGCTCGCGTCCTTCACCGCGCGGGCCCGCTCGATCAGCCGTTCGGTGCTGACCAGCACCGGGCACACCTCCCCGCCGTCCACGTCCACCGGGCTGGCGGTCGAGAGCTCGACCGAAAGGCGATTGAACCGGGCCACCGACAGCCATTGCCCCTCGACGCCAATCCGCTTCGCCCCGCTCGTCTGGAGCGCGGCGACAATCGTCTCGTCCAGGCTGACCGGGGCAATCACCGTCTCGCAGCCGGATATCCGGCCGGCCGCGCGGGCCACGACCCCGTATCGGAAGTCCACGACGAGCAGGGTCCGCGCCGGCAGGAGCAGCAGCGCGCCGGCCGAGCCGTGGAACGAGGTGAGGTAGCGCAGGTTTGGAGGGTGACTCACGATGAGCGCGTCCATGCGGGCGCGCTCGAGCTCGGCCCGGAGTCGGGCGAGCCGGTCCGCCCACGGGGCGGACGTCTCGACTGGCATGACGTAGCCTACGTCAGCTGGCGGCGGGCGTGTGCGGATTTCGCAAGGTTGCGCGGGTTTTGCGGATCGCGCCGAGGAACGACTCGAGCGCCGACAGGGTCGCCGGCGTCGCGTCGCCGGACGTGGCCGCTGCCAGGGGTTGCACCGTCAGCGGGGCGGTGTCCCGTTCGTGGAGGAGGGCCAGGGCACGAATCGCCGCGAGGTTCTCCGGTGCCGCCTTGACCACCATCTCGAACTGCGCGCGCGCCTCGGCGGCCTTACCCGCCTCCATCAGCGCGCGTCCGAGCGTGACCCGGGCCGACACGTACTCCGGCCGGTGCGCGAGACCCGCCCGGCACGTCGTGATCGCCGCCTCCGGCTGTCCGGCACGACGATACTCCTCGGCCAGCGCGGCGAAGGCGACCGACGCCGGATCGCTCGCGATCCGGCGTTTCAGCGCGTCGATGCGCTCGGTCTCCATGGCTGCCTACTTCACGCTCACGGTAGACGACGTCGTGCCCTTCTTGCCCGAGTCGTCGGTGACCGTCAGGGTGACGACGTAAGACCGCGCCAGGGAGTAGGCGTGCGAGGTGGTGAGGCCGCTGCCGAACGTGCCGTCGCCGAAGTCCCACCCGTAGCTCTTGATCGTGCGGCCGGGGGCCGGCTTCGACGCGGCCGCGTTGAAGTTCACTGGCTGGTTGATGAGCGCGTCGGCCGGAGAGGAGGCGAAGGCGGCCGTCGGATCAAGGCCGGCGGACACCGTGATCGACTGTGACGTCGACGCGCTGCGGCCGTAGCCGTCGGAAATGGTCAGGCTGACGACGTAGGTGCCGGCAGTCGAATACGCGTGGCTGGCCGACTGACCGGATCCCGTCCGGCCGTCGCCGAAGTTCCAGGCATAGCCGACAATCGGGTTATTGGCAAGCCCGCAGGGCTTGTTCGGGTCATTGCAGGCGACGAACAGCACAGTCTGCCCTTCGGCCGGCGATGGCGGCAATGAGAAGCTCGGCCTCAGCCCGTCCGGCGGCACGACGATGCCCGGCGGAACGAGGCGGATCGCCGCGGTGCGCGGCGTGCTGTTGTTGAAGTCGGATCCGACCGGGGTGATGACGATGTCGACCAGGGTGCCGTTGTCGACCGCCACCGCCGGCGCCGCCGGCGCGGTGTAGACGACCGTCGCCCGCCCGTCGTTGCCGGTCACCAGGTTGCGCGCCGACAGCGTGCCGAAGTCGGCACGGATGCCGCCGATCTGGACCTCGGCGCGGAGCGACAGGTTGCGCAGCGGCTGCCCGTTCGCGTCCCGCGCGGTGACCGTGATCAGGCTCTGCGAGGCGCCGTCCTGAGTCAGGACGTCGGGCGTGACCGTCAACGCGATCGACGTGGCGTACTCGGACGGCCCGGACAACGGCGGCGCCTCCTGATCGTGCATCGTGCAGCCGGCGAGCGTCAGGAGGACGGCCGCCGAAGCGGCCACGGTGGAAGCGAAACGTAGATGTCTCATTGATCCATCACCGAGGATGCACGCGGCCCGGCAGGGCGCGGACCACTAGCTGGTCTTGTCTCCGAAGTTGCCAAAGTCCACCGAGATGGTTGCCACCGCGCTGAGCTCGCGGCCGGTCTGATCGTGGCCGTAGAACGTGACCTCGGCGATGGTCGAGATGATCACGCCGTTGACCGTCAGCGCCTTCAGCGGCGCTTCGTCCTTGGCGATGTTGCGGACAATCGTGAACACGCCCGAGACCTCGCTGGTCCCGACCGTCAGCGTCATGCCGCCGTCGAACGCGTACGGCACGTCGACGCCCTGGACGTTGCGGCCGTCGGCGCGGATGTAGCGGACGTGATAGCGGTCGAGGGTGATGTAGTTCGCGGTGGTCGGCTTGGTCGGCGAGTCGACCCCGCCGGGATCCTTCATCGCCAGCATCAAGCGCACCCGCCCGAGGTCGTTGAACGTCGTCGGCACGTCGTTGACGATCGTGACGACATCCGAAGGCAGGTTGCCGGCGAAGCTCGAGGGCTCCGAGCCGCGCGCCGCTTCGAGCGCGTTGACGATCAGGTACGACGAGCCCTCGCCCTGGCGCTGCAGCTCGCCGCAGGACGTGACGGCGGCCGCCAGCACGATTGCCGCCGCGGCCCGCGCCGTGCCCGCCCGGAAGGATCGCTTGAATGCTGCACGCATGTCTGTTCCCGTTCTCATGACCTAACCCTTCAGAATTCGCGGCGTAATGAAGATCAGGAGCTCGCGGCTGGAATCCTCGACGCGATCCCGCTTGAACAGCCAGCCGAGGAGCGGCATCCGATAGAGCACCGGCGTCCTGTCGTTCGACGACTGCTCCTGGCTGACGAAGATGCCGCCGATGACCGTGGTCGCGCCGTCGTTGATCTGGACCTGCGTGTTGGCGCGCTGCGTGTCGATCGGGGGAATGCCGTTGACCTGCCGGCTGAAGTCCGGGGTGGCGTTCTCGATGGTGATCTTCATGATCACCGTGTTGGCGGCGGTGATCTGCGGGGTCACCTTGAGTACCAGCACGGCGTCCTTGAAGGTCACGGTGACGGTGTTGTTGGCCACCGTCTGAATCGGAATCTGGATACCCTGCGCGACCTCGGCCTCGATGTTGTTCTGCGTCGTCAGCCGCGGCGTGGAGAGGACGCGCCCCTTGCCGCTGCGCTCGAGCGCGGTGAGCGCGATGTCGAGGTTGAACGCGCCGTTGACGGCGCCGAGCGCGAGGCCGAGCGCGGTGTTGGCGCCGGGAACGCCGAGCCCGACGACGGTGCTGGTCTTCTCGTTCGCCCCGGCGCGGACGTCTTCCGAGCCCTGCTGCCCGAGACGGCCGCCGACCGTGCCCTGGTTCGGGAACGCCAGTGGCGTGGTGTTGCCGATGTCCGGCATCGCGCGGCCATTGAGGCCCCACTGGATACCGACCGCACGGGCGAAGTCGCGGCTGGTCTGGACGATCCGCGCCTCGACTTCGACCTGGGGCTCGGCCCGGTCGATGGTCGCGAGCAGGGCGTTGACCGCATCCAGCTTGGCCGGCAGGTCGGTGATGATCAGCGTGTTGGTGCGGTCGTCGACCTGCACGTCGCCGCGCGCCGACAACACCGCGCGCTTGACCAGCGGCGCCGCGCCGGAGGCCCGGGCGTAACTGAGGGAGAAGGTGCGGACCGCGAGCGTCCCGGCGTCAGCCGCGGACTTGGCCAGGGCCTGTCGCGAGTCCTGCTCCTTGCGCAGCGTATCGACGCGCGCGATGCGGACGATGGTGCCATCGACGGTGTAATCGAGCTGGTTGCCGCGCAGGATGACGTCGAGCGCCTGGTCCCACGGCACCTCGTTCAGGATGATGTCGACGGTGCCCTGCACGTCCGGATCGATGACCATGTTGAGGCCGCTGATCTCGGAGAAGCCGCGCAGCACCGCGCGCAGGTCGGCGCCCTGGAAATCGAGGCTGACGGGGTGGCCCGTGAAGCGCTTCTGATCGCCGCCGGCAGCCTGCTGCAGCGGGGTGGCGGTCACCTTCGGGGCGGCCGGCACTGGCACACTCCCGGACGCCGCCTTTGCCGCGGGCACGGACGCGCTCGCGGGCGCCGGCTTTGCGGCCGGCGCGACCTTCAGCGCGCTCATCGGCTCGGGCGGCGCGGTATCGGCCGGCGTGATGGTCGCGACGTTGCGCATCGCCTCAGCCATCGTGATCGGCGCCTCGGGAGGCGCCGGCTGGCCATCCGCGGGCGCGAGCAGGACCCGGTCGCCGGCGGCCGCACCGCCTTCGAACACGACGTCGAGATCGCGACCCGCCGGGCCGCTGCGCTCGACGTGGTAGACCGTCGCGTCGCCGAGCTCCAGCACCGCGCGGGTCACGAGCGGATCCTTGCTGGCGACGCTGATGTGCAGCTTGCGGACGAGCGTGCCGTCGACACTGACCCGGCTGTCGGCCTTGGACGAGACGTTCGGAAAATCGAGGGTCAGACGGCGAGGCGCGTCGCTCGATTCCTGGACGCTGGACGGGACGAGCTGCCCGTTGCCGCTGAACGTGACGGTCGCCGATCCCGGCGCACGCCGGGCGCGGACGCGCTCGAGCAACGTCGCGGGGCCGGGATCCGCCAGCGGGCTGCTCAGCACGGTCTGCGCGGCCGGCGCCGAGGTCGCCGCGGCGGTGGCCTTCCCCGCCGCCGGGGTCAGCTCGACGCGGATGGTATTGCGCGCGCTGCGGACCTGGTACTCCGACGGCCCGGTCAGCGACATGCGGACCCGCGCCAGCGACGCGCCGTCCACCGCGACCGCCTGTTCGAGCTTGATCTCCGCGACGGAGCCGTCAGGCACGACGCTGGCGCGGGCATCGGCGACGCTGACGTTGCGGAGATCGACCAACAGCGTGAGCGGGTCGGGCCGGCTCACCGCGTAGGCGACCGGCTCGGTCGACTCGATGAGGACGGCGTTGTCGTGCGACGACACGCCGACCAGCTTCACGGGGGCCGACGCGGCCGACACCATCATGCTGGCAGCCAGCGCCATCGCCGCCGCCGCGGCGACGCGGCGGGACGGAACGAGGATCCTGTGCGCGATCATCACTTCGGCTCTTTCGGTTGGTCGTGTGTGGTTATCCGCGGCCGTCGGTGGCGCGGACGCGTTTGGGAACTTCACGTTGCTTGACGAGCGACAGCGGGTCGTGCACGTCCTGCGAGAACACCACGCCGTCCTGGGTGATGGTCTTGACCGATCCGTCGGCGAGGCGATCGCCGCTGCGGATGATGTAGGTCTTGTGGTCCGGCGACTGGATCATCGCCAGGTAGCCGGAGGTGCCGCGGATGACGCCCTTCACGGTGATCTCGTTCACCAGCAGTCCGGGCACGCCGCCGACGCCCTTGACGTCCTTCGGATCCGCGCCGCGCCCGACCAGGCTGACGAACGGATCACGCCGGCCCTCGGGATTGTAGGTGTAGCCGGCCGGAGGCGGCGCCTGTTCGGCGGCCGCGGCCGGCTTGGCGGCGGCCGGCGCGGACGCCGGGGTCTGGGCAGCGGAGATGCCCGAAGCCGCGAAGACGATGAGCGTGGCGAGCAGCATCTTGAACATGACGGCCTCGTTCTCCTACTTGCCCAGGGACGGCTGCTTGGGCACCGTCGACGGCTTCTTGCCGGCCAGGCGCGGGTCCTGCAGCACGAAGGTGGTGGCGATGCACTCGGCGACGATCGTCGCGTCCGGCTGCGGCTGCGGCTTCGCCTTGATCGAGATGTGGCTGATGTTGATGATTCGCGGGAACTTGCTGATCCGCTCGAAGAACGCCCCCAGGCTGTGATACGTGCCTTCCGCCTGCAGCTTGAACGGCACCTCGACGTACATCGTCTGTTGGACCGAGGGCTGCGGGGTGAAGCGCTGGATGGAGAGGTTCGACTGCGTCGCGAGGGCCTGCAGCCGGCGCAGGATGTCGGCGACATCCTTTTCTTCCGGCAGAACCGCCTGGAGGCTCTCGAGCCGGCCTTCCAGCTCCGCGACCTGCCCTTCGAACTCGGGCAGACGCCGCACGGTAGCCATGCCGCGGGCCGCATCGGTGCGCAAGGAGGTCAGGCGCGTGCGCCGCACCGCGAGCTCGGCCTGCGCGTCGAGCACGAAGAAGTACCAGAAGCCGGCCGTGGCGCAGAGGCACACGGCGACGACCGCGCCGATCTGCGCCTGCCACGACAGTTTGCTGAGCGAGAGCTGCATGTGCGTCCTGCCCGTTCCGTTACTTCGCCGCGCGCGGCTTGACCGGCGCTGCCGGCACCGGCATGTCCGGATCCACGTAGTTGGCCTTCACCACGAACTTGACGACGTCGCCGGTCTTGGCGTCGGTGGTCAGCTGGCTGTCGATGATCTCGACCGGCTTGCGGAACCACTTCGTGTCCTCGATGCTGGCGACGAAGTCCGACAGCGCGGTCATCGTGGTGGCGTAGCCGTCAAGGGTGAACTCGGTGTCCGCCTGCTTCATGTTGGCCAGCCACAGGCGATCAGGCACGCTGCGGCTGATCTGATCGAGGACGCGCACCGGCGCGGTCTGCCCCTTGCGGAGCTGCTCGATCAGCGTGACGCGCTGCTGGAGTTGCGCCTTGCGGGCCTCGAACTTCTGGACCTTGGAGAGCACCGCGCGGAGCTGCCGGGTATCGAGCTCGGCGCTGGCGATGTCGATGTCGAGCAGCTGCGACTGCTGGTGCAGCGACCAGAACCACCAGCCGAGCCCGAGGACGGTGACGAGGAGTACCGCCGACGCGCCGAGCGTGACGCGGCGGGCCTCCGTCATGAGCCCCGGCGCCTTCGCGACCTTGCGCTCGGTGGTGAGAAGATTGATGCGAATCATCGGTCACCTGCCCGGCGCAGCGCGAGACCGACCGCGACCGCCGCGGTCGGCGCCACGTCCGCGGCGTTCACCTGGAACTTCGCCGCGTCGAATGCAATCGTCTTGAACGGATCGAACGCGTCGACCGGCGCCTCGAAGCGCTCGGCCAGCATCTCGGCAAAGCCCTCGGACCGCGACGCCCCGCCGCTGATCACGATCCGATCGATCCGGTCGGACGCCGCCGTCGCCTTGAAGAAGTCGAAGGTCTTCTGAATCTCGAGTATCACGTGCTCGGTCACCGCGCGGAGCACCGGACGGGCGTCCTCGTAGGTCGCTTCCGGCAGGTCGTGGCCGCGCTTCAATTGATCCGCCTGCTCGACGGTCAGGTTCAGCTCGCGCTGGAGCGCTTCGGTGTAGGCGTTGCCGCCAATCGAGATGTCCCGGGTGAAGACCGACTGCTCGCCGCTGAGGATGTTGATGTTGGTCGCGCTGGCCCCGGCGTTGAGCAGCACCACGACGGCCGAGGGGTCGGCGCCGTAGTTGGCCTCGTAGGCGTTCTGGAGCGCGAAGGCGTCGACGTCGACGACCACCGCTGTCCGCCCGGCCTGCGCGATGACGCCCGTGTAGTCGGCGATCTTCTCGTTCTTGGCCGCCACGAGCAGGACGTCCATGATCGTCTTGCCGGCGCTCTCGGGCGTATCGAGGATTTGATAGTCCAGGTTGACGTCCTGAATATCGAACGGCACGTACTGCTCGGCTTCCCAGTGGATCGACTCGGCCAGCTCGGCCTCGGTCATGACCGGCAGCGAGATCTTCTTGACGATCACGGCGTTCCCGGAGAGGGACGCGGCGACCTCCTTGGTCTTGATCTGGCGCCCCTCGAACAGCCGCCGGACGGCGGCCGCGACGGCGGCGCTGTCGACGATGGTGCCGTCGACGATGCAGTCGGGCGGAATGGGCTCGGCGCCGTAGGCCACGACCTTGTAGCCCTTGCCGGCCGGCTTCAGCTCGATGGCCTTGACGGCGCTCGATCCCAGATCGAGCCCCACGAGCGACTTGGCTCTTCGTCGAAACACCACGGTGTCCTGTCTGGAAAGAGGTTCGCGGAAGTCAGCTATCAGCGCCGGTTTGCGCAAGGGGGGTGCCAGCCCGGCTGCGACACCCAAAACCGCCAGAATGGGCCGAAACCGGCATCCCCGGAGCCGGCCGGGGCGCCCGGCCGTCGACGAAACTGATCGGAACTGACGCATCTGTAAGTCGCAGGGGCTGCGTACGGCGACGGTCTGACGGCGACCCGGCGCGCGCCCGGAAACCCTGTGGAAGCTTGACAATGCGCGGAATGACACGTATCCTCTTGGTTTGCCGTCCTTTGAAAGAGGCTAGCTGCCTGTGCTCGACTCCGGCACAGGGGCCGGAGCGCAGCGGAGGTTGAAAGGGTTCTTCTGATGGGTTCGTTTGTCCCCACTGCCGGGACTGTGGAGCGGCAGTGGCACGTGATTGACGCCGAGGGCCAGGTGCTCGGCCGGATAGCGACCGAAGCGGCGCGCCTGCTCCAGGGCAAGCACAAGCCGGTCTACACCCCCCACATCGACACCGGCGACCACGTCGTCATCGTCAATGCCGCGAAAGTCAAGCTGACTGGCCGCAAGGACGAGCAGAAGGTCTACCGGTATCACAGCGGCTACGAGGGCGGGTTGCGCCAGGAACGCGCCAAGGACGTCCGGCAGAAGAACCCCGCGCGGATCGTCGAAGAGGCCGTCCGCGGGATGCTGCCGAAGACCAAGATGGGCGACGCGATGTGGCGCAAGCTGAAGGTGTACGTCGACGCCACGCATCCGCACCAGGCCCAGAAGCCGGCGCAGATCGCCACTCTCACCAAGAACAAGAGCAAGCGCGAGGTCGCATAACGTGGCAGCAGGCATCGAGTACTACGGCACCGGACGCCGAAAGACATCCACCGCTCGCGTGTTCCTTCGCCCCGGCACGGGCGGCATCGTCGTGAACCGCAAGCCGATCGAGCAGGCCTTCCCCACCGAAGCGCTCCGCACCGTCATCAAGCAGCCGCTGGCCGTCACCGAGACCGGCGACAAGTTCGACGTGCTCGCGACCATCGCCGGCGGCGGCATCGCCGGCCAGGCGGGGGCGCTGCGCCTCGGGATCGCCCGGGCGCTGGTCGAGTACAACGTGGAGCTGCGGCAGCGATTGAAGAAGGCGGGCTTCCTGACGCGCGACGCGCGTATCAAGGAGCGCAAGAAGTACGGGCAGAAGGGGGCGCGCAAACGCTTCCAGTTCAGTAAACGGTAAGGGCGGACAGTTTTATGGAGGCAGCTTGGCCGGCATCGCGTTAAAGGATCTCCTCGAAGCGGGCGTCCACTTCGGGCACCAGACGAAGCGCTGGAACCCGAAGATGAAGGCCTACATCTTCGGCGAGCGGAACGGGATCTACATCATCGACCTCTCGAAGACCGCGAAGCTGTTCCGCGACGCGGAGCAGTTCACGACCAATCTCGCGGCGGACGGGCGGACGGTCCTGTTCGTGGGCACGAAGCGGCAGGCGCAGGACGCGGTCGCCGAAGAGGCGCAGCGCTGCGGCATGTTCTTCGTCAACCAGCGCTGGCTCGGCGGCCTGCTGACCAACTTCGCGACGATCCAGCGCAGCCTCGGCCGGCTGCGCGACCTCGAAGCGATGGAGACCGACGGCCGTTACGAGACGCTCTCGAAGAAGGAGATCTCGCAGCTCGAGAAGGAGAAGCGCAAGCTTCAGAAGAACCTCGAGGGCATCCGCAACATGTCGCGGCTGCCGGACGCGCTGTTCGTGGTCGATACCCGCAAGGAGAAGATCGCGGTCGACGAAGCCCGCAAGCTGAAGATCCCGGTCATCGGCGTGGTCGACACCAACTGCGATCCCGACGAAGTCGACTACGTGATCCCCGGCAACGACGACGCGCTGCGCTCGATCCGGCTGTTCGCCTCGAAGGTGGCCGACGCGGTCCTCTCGGGCCGCGGCATCCGTGAGTCCTCGCAGGCCGACGACGGCGAGGGTGACGGCGAAGGCAGCACCCGCCGCGCCCGTCTGGCCCGGCAGGCCCGTCCCGAGCAGGCGACATCTCCCGCCTCCGTCTAACGACGGACGGCAGTTGCGACCGCGCCGGCCGGAATACTGGCCGGCGGTTTTTTTGTACGGCGCCGCGACGCTCCGCGTTCGCGCCGCGCCCGGCCCCACTCGAGTGAACGGCGGATTGACGACAGTTCGAGGAGTAGACATGGAGATCACGGCGGCGATGGTGAAGAAGCTCCGCGACGCGACCGGCGTCGGGATGATGGAATGCAAAGCGGCTCTGGCCGAGGCCGGCGGCAGCATCGACGAGGCCACCACCATCCTGCGCAAGCGCGGGCTGGCGTCGGCAACGAAGAAGGCCGGACGCTCGACCAACGAAGGGATGATCGGCCACTACATCCACATGGGCGGCAAGATCGGCGTCCTCGTGGAGGTGAACTGCGAGTCCGACTTCGTCGCGCGGACCGAGGACTTCCAGGCCATGGCGCGCGAGATCGCGATGCACATCGCCGCCGCCAACCCGCAGTACGTGAAGCGCGAGGACGTCCCTGCCGAGATCATCGAGCGCGAGCGCGCGATCTACCGCTCGCAGATGGAAGGCCAGAACAAGCCGGCGGCGGTGATCGACAAGATCATCGAGGGCAAGCTCGGTGGCTTCTACGAGCAGGTGTGCCTGTTCGATCAGCCCTCGGTGCGCGACCCGAAGCTGACCATCGGTCAGCTCGTGCAGCAGGCCATCGCCAAGATGGGCGAGAACATTGCCGTCGCACGCTTCGCCCGCTTCAAGCTGGGCGAGAGCGCGTAGCACCGGCGCCTCTTCAATCTCAGGGCAGACGGCCGGCGCCGTCTGCCCTTTTTTTATGTCGCTGTGCCGTGTCGCGCATTCGCCAGCGCGCAGACCCACACTGGGGGGACGGGTACACGCGCTGAACGACTGCGCCGCGCACGTTGGCGCGCTGCACGTCTCCGATATAATCAGCCGGATATGTCCGAGCCCGCGTTCCGTCGCATTCTGCTCAAACTCTCGGGTGAGGCCCTGATGGGCGAACAGCCGTTCGGGATCGACCCGGCGGTCGCCACGCAGATTGCGAAAGAGATCCGCGAGATCCAGGAGCTCGGGGTCCAGACCGCCGTCGTCATCGGCGGCGGCAACCTCTTTCGCGGGCTGGCGGCCAGCGCCAAAGGCATGGACCGCGCGACCGCGGACTACATGGGGATGCTGGCCACGGTGATCAACGCGCTCGCGCTGCAGGATGCGCTCGAGCACGTCGGCGTCGTCACCCGCGTCGCGACGGCGATCGAGATGCGCGCGGTCGCCGAGCCGTTCATCCGCCGCCGTGCGGTGCGGCATCTCGAGAAGGGCCGGGTCGTGGTCTTCGCCGCGGGCACCGGCAACCCGTACTTCACCACCGATACCGCGGCGGCCCTGCGGGCGATGGAGATGAAGGCGGACGTGATCCTCAAGGGCACCAAGGTCGACGGCATCTACACCGCCGACCCGATGCTCGACCCCGAGGCTACGAAGTTCCAGGAGATTTCCTACCTGCAGGTCCTGGGCGAGCGGCTGAAGGTGATGGACGCGACCGCGATTTCCCTCTGCATGGACAACAAGCTGCCGATCGTCGTGTTCAACCTGCGCACGGCGGGCAACCTGCGCCGGGTCATCATGGGAGACCCGGTCGGCACAACCGTCAGAGCCTGATCCGCCGTGCTGCGGCGGCAGCACGGGTTCCCACACATCGCTGGAGCAGAGACATGGACGTTTCCGACATCAAGAGCCTGTTCGCGGAAGTCAAGAAGCGCATGGACGCGCAGCTGGATCACGTCCGGCGCGAGCTGGCCGGCGTCCGGACCGGGCGGGCGTCGGTCGCGATCCTCGACGCGGTGCACGTCGAGGCCTACGGCTCGCACATGCCTCTCAACCAGGTCGCGTCGCTGTCGATCCCGGAGCCGACGCTGATCGTCGCGCAGCCGTTCGATCCCTCGCTGATGGGGGCGATCGAGAAGGCCATCCGCACCTCCAACCTCGGGCTGAACCCGACCAATGACGGCAAGGTGGTGCGCATTCCGGTCCCGGCGCTGACGGAGGAACGGCGCAAGGAACTGTCGAAGATCGTCCACAAGTATGCCGAGGAAGGGCGCAACGGCGTCCGTCAGGTCCGGCGCGACGCCAACGACCGGCTGAAGAAGCTGCTCAAGGACCACCTCATCTCAGAAGACGATGAGCGGCGCAGCCTGGACGACGTGCAGAAGATCACCGACCAGCAGATCGGCCTGATCGACGAGATGCAGAAGAAGAAAGACGGCGAGCTGCTCAATAAGTAACGAGCAGCTTCCGGCTTCCAGCTTCCGGCTTCCAGCGGTTTTGGTCGCCGTTGATGGCTGACTTGAGAAGCCCGCACGACGTTCGAACCCTATTTTGTGTTCTGGCTGGCAGCCGGCAGCTGGTGGCTGGAAGCCATACCTGAATGTCCTATTTCACGCATCTCGAATGCTCCGTACCGTGCGGTGCGGAGCCGTACGATCCGCACCTGCCGCAACATCTCTGCACCTGCGGCGCTCCCCTGCTCGCCCGCTACGATCTCGACGCGGCGCGCGCCTGGCGCCCGGACTCGCTGGCCGGCCGCGAGCCGAACATGTGGCGCTACCGCGAGCTGATGCCGCTGTTCGATGGTGAGCAGCCACTGACCCTCGGCGAAGGGTGGACGCCACTGGTGCATGCGCAGCGCCTCGGCGCCTCACTCGGGCTCGAGCGGTTGTACGTCAAGGACGAATCGCTCAATCCGACCAACTCCTTCAAGGCTCGCGGACTCTCCGCCGCCGTGACCCGCGCCGCGCATCTCAAGGCTACGACGCTGTCGGTCCCCTCCGCGGGGAATGCCGCCAACGCGATGGCTGCTTACGCTGCCGCCGCGGGGATCCCGGCGCAGGTCTTCATGCCGAAGGACGTCAAGGTGCCGTTCATTCGCGAATGCGAGTTGTATGGCGCAACCGTGAACCTCGTCGACGGCCTGATCACCGATGCCGGGCGCATTGCCGGCGAGAAGGGCAAGGCGCTCGGGTGGTACGACGTCTCGACCCTGAAGGAGCCGTACCGCATCGAGGGCAAGAAGACGATGGCCTACGAGCTGGGTGAGCAGCTCGGGTGGGAGTTCCCGGACTGGATCGTCTACCCGACCGGCGGCGGCACCGGCATGGTCGGCATGTGGAAGGCGTTCGAGGAGCTCGAGCGCATCGGCTGGAAACGCTCCACCGCGCGCCCGCGGATGGTCTCGGTGCAGGCCGAGCACTGTGCGCCCATCGTGAAAGCGTTTGAGGAGGGCAAGGAGCGGTCGGAGCTCTTCCCCAACGCGCGTACCGTGGCCGACGGCCTGCGCGTGCCGAAGGCGATCGGTGACTTCCTCGTGCTGCGGGCGGTCCGTGAGAGCGGCGGCACGGCGCTGTCCGTCACGGACGCCGCCATGATCGCCGGCATGCGTCAGATCGGCTCGCTGGAGGGGATCAGCGCGGCGCCGGAGGGAGGCGCGGCGCTCCAGGCCATCAAGATGCTGGTCCGGGACGGCCTGATCAAGCCGACCGAGTCGGTGGTCCTCTTCAACACGGGCGGCGCGTTGAAGTATCTCGACGTGCTGTCGTAGGCGCCCGGGGCAATTCCCCATAGGCCCGACCTTCAGGTCGGGCGCAACCTGTCAGTCCCCGAGCGAAATGCCGATTGCCCGGGCGGTCCGCACGACGTCGAAATCGGGCGGGACGTTGCGGATGCGGCCGACGACCTTGTCGAGCGGGACCGCGACGATGTCCGGCGGATGGAACGCCACCATATGCCCGAAGGTGCCGGCCAGGACGAGCTCCACGGCCCGCGCGCCGAAGCGGGTGGCGAGGATCCGATCGAAGCTGGTGGGCGCGCCGCCGCGCTGAAGATGCCCGAGGACGACGTGGCGCGTCTCCTTGCCGGTGAGCGGCTCGAGGGCGCCGGCGAGGCGCGCCGCCACACCGCCGAGACGTTCGACGAACACTCCTGAGCCTTCCTTGATCACCGACACCTGCCCGCCGACAGGCTTTGCGCCTTCGGCGACGACGACGATGCTGAAGCGCGCGCCGTGGCTCTCGCGCTCTCGGATGCGCTCGGCCACCTTGTCGATGTCGAACGGGATCTCAGGGATGAGGATGACGTCCGCCCCGCCGGCGAGCCCGGCATAGAGAGCGATCCACCCGGCATAGCGCCCCATCACCTCGACCACCATCACACGGTGATGCGACTCGGCCGTGGTGTGCAGGCGATCGATCGCGTCGGTGGCGAAGCTGACGGCGGTGTCGAAGCCGAAGGTGTTGGTGGTTTCGACGATGTCGTTGTCGATGGTCTTGGGGACGCCGACGATCGGCAGCCCCTGCTTGTGGAAGTCGTTGGCGATTGCCAGCGTGCCGTCGCCGCCGATCACGATCAGCGCGTCGAGGGTGAGATGGTGGTACATCTCGACGCAGCGGGCGGCGTAGTCGCGCATCCCGGCGGTGGTCTGGATCTGCGCGGCGAACGGATTGCCGCGATTAGCGGTACCGAGAATGGTGCCGCCGATGCGCAGGATGCCGGTGACGTCACGCGGCGTCAGGCGGCGCCATCGATCCGCCTCGATCAGCCCGTCGAAGCTGTCTTCGAGGCCGATCACGTCGCAGTGCTGGTTCGCCGCGGACTTGACCGCGGCGCGGATGACCGCGTTCAGTCCGGGCGCATCGCCGCCGCCGGTCAGGATCCCAATGCGCTTGCGCGGCGCACCGGGCGCCTGGCTGGCTGACATCACGCGAGTATAACAGGCGCACACTGAGGCACTTGCCCGAGGCGCACAGGGTTGACTACACTCGCGGCGCACGTTTGGGGTGTCCGGCGATGCCGGGCGGCCCTCCAAGGAGAGTGAATGGCGACGCTCGATCTGTGGTCGATGGCTTTCGTGTTCCTGCTGGCGACCTTCGTCGGTTTCCAGGTCATTCAGAACGTCTCGCGGCTGCTGCACACGCCGCTGATGTCGCTGACCAACGCGATCTCGGCCATCGCCGTCGTCGGCTCGCTGATCATCGCCGGTGAGGAGAAGACCGTGCTGAGCACGGTGCTCGGTACCGTCGCCGTCGCCGCTTCCGTCACGAACATCGTCAGCGGTTTCCTGATCACCGATCGGATGCTGAAGATGTTCCGGGAGCGGGGGCCACGGTCGTGAGCATCGCCGAGCACCTGACCCAGGCCAGTTACCTCGCCGCGGCCGCCCTGTTCATCCTGTCGCTGCGCTGGCTGAGCGCACCCAGGACGGCGCGGCGCGGCGTCGCCGCGGGCGTGGGCGGGATGGCGCTGGCGATCGCCGGCACCCTCATTCACCCCGGCATCGTCAACTACACCTGGATCATCGCCGCCGCCGTCATCGGCACCGCGATCGGCATCCCGCTGTCCCGCGTGCCGCTGACGGCCGTCCCGCAGCGGACCGCGCTCTCGCACGCATTCGGCGGCCTCGCCGCCGGCCTGGTCGGCACGGCCGAGTACCTGATCGGACAGGGCGACGGCTCACTGACGGCGTTCCGCACCAGCGCGCTCGTCGTCGAGGTCATCCTCGGCTATCTGACGTTCACCGGCAGCCTGATGGCCGCCGGCAAGCTGCAGGAGGTGATCCCAACCCGGCCGATTACCTATCGCGGGCAGAACCTCGTGAACTTCGTGCTGCTCGGGATCGCGATCGTCGCGGGCGTGCTGGTCATCCTCTCGCCCGATCGCTGGCAGCTGTTCCCGGTCATCGTCGGGCTGTCGCTCGTCTTCGGCGTGCTGCTGATCCTCCCGATCGGGGGGGCCGACATGCCGACGGTCATCTCGCTGCTCAACTCGTATGCCGGCCTGTCCGCGGTGGCGATGGGCTTCGTGCTCGACAACAAGCTGCTGATTACCGCCGGCGCGCTCGACGGCTCGTCGGGCCTGATCCTCTCCATCATCATGTG
>Ga0207697_10000532_pt1 | contig 21534 bp, 16 predicted proteins | sample KBSSwiS5withPhiX_FD_184293 | JGI IMG/M metagenome (GOLD analysis project Ga0207697, IMG submission 184293) | Switchgrass rhizosphere microbial communities from Kellogg Biological Station, Michigan, USA, with PhiX - S5 (SPAdes) (version 2) | ecosystem: Host-associated > Plants > Roots >... | reverse complement strand
GCAGCATCTCCCGTTGCGTGTTGGGGTCGACACGATCGCTCTCCGGCCCGGCCGGGCGAATGACGACGTGTTCGAAGCTTTCGACCTTCTGTGGCGCGCCGTCTTCGCTGATCTCGAAATCGGCGGCGGCCAGGTCGGTGACCGGCTGCCCGTCGCGCGTCGGGTAGACGTCGACGCGGACCAGGTTCGACCCTGACCTGAACGTCGGCGGCTGGGGCGGCGGTTGCTGCGACGGTGACTGCGCGGCCAACAGGGTTGCGGTCAGCAGTGCGGCGGTCAGAGTGCTGCTGTAGATTCTCAGGGTTCGCATGGTTCGAACGTTCGTATGGCTCGGAGGTGCGGGTTCCACGGTTCCACCCGTTCGAGGGTTGCGTTGCCGATGCGGCGGTTCGAGAGTTCCATGGCGGAACCCTCGAACGCTGCAACAGGACGTTATCGGACGACCCTTAGGGCGGTGATGACGCCGGTTTCCCCCGAAGCGCCGACCGTCCGGACTTCGACCGCGTAATCGCCCGGGGCGAGGGGCGCCAGGGCCAGGTCGGCGGTGATCCAGCGCTGCTGACCGTCGACGCGCTCCCCAAGGGTGACGGGGACCGCCATCGGTTGGCCGTTGCGATCGAGCATCCGGCCGGTGCCAGGCTTCGCGTCCGGGCCAGCGGGGAGCTCCAGGTGAACACGATCGGCACGCGTGAAGCGCACGTCGGCGGTCGGCACCTGCCGGTTGGCGGTCGCCGGCCCGCGCCGGTAGAACAGCGGTTGCGGCGTCTGCTGAATCCGGATGGTGTCGGTGGCGGCGGGACCGCCCCCTGCGGGCGTGATGCGCGCCTGCACGTCAATCGCCGCGCCGGCTGCCGCTCCCAACGGAACGGACGTCACGAACGTCCGATCGCCGGGCTTCAGCGTGACCCGCGAGCCCGCGGTCGAGCCCCCGGCGGTGATCTGCAGGTCCGCGCTCGCCCCTTGATTCCACTCGTCTGCCCGGCCCGCGTCCGGTGACACTTCGCCGGTGACCCACAGCAGGTTCGTCCCGGGCGCGGTGGTCGCGCGCAGGCGAATGCGCGACTCCGGCCGGATGCTCCCGAGCATCCCGAGCGCCGCCTGCACGGGCGTGCCGACATCCACGGCAGGCGCCGCGGCGCCGGCCCGGGCCTTGGCAACTTCCTCCGCGCTCGCCGCGCGATAGCCCCGCCGCGCGCGGACGTTCACCCCTGGGCGGGTTACCTTGACCTTCAGCGCGCGGTAGCCGCCATCCAGCTTCGGATTCGACGAGTAGTAGCCAAGAAGATAGTAGGAAGTGAGGTCGTCCGAGATCTTGCGCAACCCCTTGTCGAGATCGTTAGTGTCGACCACCGCGATGCCATCGGTGCCGTCGGCGAGCGTGCGGATCGACTCGACATGTGTGCGGCGCAGCTTCTGATCCGCATCCAGGGAGATAGCGGAGGCGCCGCCGGTTTCGAGCGCCACGAGCCCGCGTGGATCGATCGGATAGAACGTCGCGTTGGTCCGATTCGCGTCGTTGATGATGTCGCGCAGAAACCGCTCGTCGTCGATGGACGCAAGGCGCATGCGGTCCGCGTCGCACTGCATCTGGCTCGCGGGGATGTTGCTGTCGCGGTTGCGGTTGCGCGGATCCTTGGTGGTCAGCGTGCCGTCGGGACCGACGCCTACCGGGTCGACCTTGGGGACGTCGCCATGCATACCGGTGCGGTTCTCGATTTCCCGGTTCTCGGTGAAGAGGTCCCAGCCGTGCGTCACGGTGAGGACGGCCTTGCGCTCCTCCCGTACCGCACCGAGGTAGCGCACGACGTCCTGCAGGGCTTCCAGCACCTCGCGCTCCCGCTTGCGGGCGATCATCTGCGCGGCCAGGTCGCCATAGGCGATCGCGGGGTAGCACATTTCATACGCGTCTTCGCGCTCGTCGTTCATGTGCTCGAAGCGATCGCCCCAGTGCCAATGCGTGCGCAGGCGCTCTTCGGTGACCTCGGTGCGCCGCGCCAGCACGATTTCCTTCGCGCTCATGTCGGGCGTCATGATCCCGACCAGATCGTCAGGACTCAGGATGCGATTGATCAGGCGGATCAGCGGCTCGGTGATCGCGTGCGACGCCTCGAACGGCACGTGGGTCTGATCCAGGAATATTATGAACACGCGGTTGCGCGGGTTCTCGGCGGCCTGGAGCATCTCGCGCTGCGACGAGGGCTCCACCCGCTCGCTTTGCGGTCCTCCCGCGGCCCTCACCACGACGTGCTCGAAGGTGTCCACTTTCTGCCGGACGCCGTCTTCCTCGATAGCGAAGTCCCCGGCCTGCAGATCCAGCACCGGCTGGCCGTCGTGGGTCGGATAGACGTCCACTCGAACGAAGTTCGATTCGCTTCGGAAGGTCGGCGGACGCTGCTCACCCGCGGGGCGCGGCGGCGGTGGCGGCGCGGGTGTCGCGGCGGGCGGCTGCTGACCGGTCTGCGGCGGGGCGGACTGCGCTCCGGCCCAGATGGTCAGGCTCACAAGGATGACGACGACGGCGGCAGCGAGTCGAGCAGATCGGCGCACGTGACGTCCTGACTGGCGAGGCGGTGGCGATCAGAGTCTATGACGAAACGGTTTGCCGCGGGGAAGGGTTCTGAGCTGGCGCTGGTCAGGGCGATGCCAAGCGGGAAGCGGGCAGCTGACCGCTGATCGCTCTACGAAGTATCAGCATTCCGCGCACACGGCGCGGGCGGCGCGTTCAACTGGCGCGAGAGGCGGGACTGTCCACCCATCCCTTGTCGCGGAGCCGCCGTTCGTAGCTGCGCGCCCAGCCGAGGGCGAACTGCTCCTCCGGGAACAGCTCCGTCAGCACCAGGTCCGAATCCTGGAACACCTGGACTTCGATCGGCATCGAGCCGACGTGAAGGACGCACGACACGTCGCTTCGGCGGCGGCGCAGACACCACAGCACACGCCCGTTGGGCGGCAGGTTGGTTGCGATCACGGCTGGCGTCCCCCTCGCCAACGGAATTGTCTTGGAGTGCCCAGAGCTTACGCGCGGAAGCTCGTCCGGTCAAGCGCCGTCACAAGAGCAGCGCCGTCACAAAAGCGCCGGGGGTCCGCTATGATGACCGCTCAAACCGGTGATGGACTCGTGTCGGACGGAGGCAGGTGAGCGCGCATGACCGGAGCACAACGGTTGGTGTTCGTCGGGACCGATGGCGGGGCGACGACGTCCAAGACGGGCGCGGTGTGGGCCGATGGCACGACGGTCTCGACGCGGCTGTTGCAGCGGCCGACCGGATCGGCCGACGGTCCTCAGGCCGTCGTCAACAACTGGGTCAGCGCGATCGGCGAGTACCTCGCAGAAAACGGGCTCGACTGGGAACAGGTCGGCGGCGTAGGACTGGCAATCCCGGGTCCGTATCAGCGCTACGGTGTGTTCGACAAGTCGCCGAACCTGCCGGAGAGCTTCGCGGGGTTCGACGTGCACACCGCCTACGCGGGGGCCCTCGCCGAGCGCGCCGGCCGTGCCGTTCCGCTCATCGTCGGCAACGACGGGAACATGGGAGGCGTCGCCGAGGCTCAGCGCGTGCGCGGCCACTCGAGCGCGACGGTCCTGATGCTCGCACCCGGCTCCGGCCTGGGCTGTGCTTTCGTCGACGGCAAGGGGCTGCCGCTCGACGGCGACACCCTTGCGGGGATGGAGGCGGCGCACATGCCGGCGCCGCTGCACCTCCTCGATGCCAAGCCGTACCCATGCGGCTGCGGCCGGACGTGGGGCTGCGTCGAGGTCTACACGACGCTGTCCGGACTGCCCCACCTCATTGCGGAGCGCACCGGCTCGAAGGAGCCGCTCGCTGATTTGAAGCAACGCGGCTTTGCCCTGCGCGGCCTGGCCCAGAAGGGCGACTCGCTGGCCTGCGAGATCTTCGATTTCCAGGCCCGCGCGCTCGGCCTGCATGTCGCCAGCCTGGCCATGGCCTTGGATCCAGCGTTCGTTGTCATCGGCGGCGGTCTGATGGATCCCGAAGCGACGACCGAGCCATTCAGGGACCGCTATCTGCGCATCGTCCGTGAGTCCGCACTGCCCTATCTCTGGCCAGCGCAGCGCGAGCGTCTCAGCGTGGTGCCGGCGGCGCTGGGCGACCTCTCGCAATCCATCGGCGCGGCGCTCGTCGCGCTCTATCAGAGCCGCTCGTAGGCGCCGTCAGGCGGCACGCCTCCGTCCTGACGCAAGGCGACGGAACGACGCGTCTGCTCCAAACCTGCGACCGGTTTGCCGCGTCGCGGGAATTTTCCGCCCTCCGCCGGGTTCCTCGAGTGCGGGATAATGACCGGAAGACTCGCAGGAGGCAGCATGGAACGGCGTGAATTCCTGGCAGCAGCGGCCGCCGGCTTCGGCGCAGCTCTCAGCGGCTGCGCCGCCAGCGCGGATCAGTCACCGGTCGAGACGTTCGAGGTGACCAAGACCGACGCCGAGTGGCGCAAGCAGCTGAACGGCGATCAGTATCAGATTCTGCGCAAGCACTGGACCGAGCCGCCCGGCACGAGCCCGCTCAACAACGAGCATCGTCGAGGAACGTTCTTCTGTGCCGGCTGCGATCAGCCGCTCTTCTCGTCCGATACCAAGTTCGACAGCGGCACCGGCTGGCCCAGCTTCTACCGGCCGCTGCCGGACGCCATCGGGACCACCTCCGACCGTACCCTCGGTATGATCCGCACGGAGGTGCACTGCCATCGCTGCGGCGGGCATCTCGGTCACGTGTTCGATGATGGGCCGCCGCCCACCGGATTGCGCTACTGCATGAACGGCGGGGCCATGGTGTTCCGGCCGGGTGCCAAGGCGTCGGCTCCTCAGGATTCGGAGCTCGAGAGATGAACGCTGGGTGCGCCCGACTGTCTCGACGCTGACGCCGTTCGGCCGCCGCCGATAGCCGAGTCAGTGGTGTCGAATGGCGGCGATCGGGTACGCTGGCGCCGAAACGACATCATGAGACTCCCCCTCCGGCTCACGCTTTCTCTGTGGCTCGGTTTCGCCGCCCCCTTCATCGTCCACGCCTGGCAGCCTTCGGCCGTCCAGGTCGGCTGGTGTACACCCCTCAAAACCCTCGAGGCCGCCAAGAACGCGGGCTTCGACTACGCCGAGCTCGGCACGACCGAGCTGGCGACGATGTCCGACGCGGACTTCGACCAGGCCGCCCAGCTGATTCAGCGGATCGGTCTGCCGGTGCCGGTCACGAATCTGTTCCTGCCTGGCACGCTGAAGGTCACCGGGCCGCAGATCGATGAGGCGGCGCAACTCGCCTACGTGCGCACGGCGTTCACCCGCCTCCAGAAAATCGGTACGACGATTGTCGTGTTCGGTAGCGGCGGCTCGCGCCGCGTGCCCGAGGGATTCGACAAGGGCGAAGCGTTCAAGCAACTGGTGGACTTCGGGAAGCGGATCGCGCCGGAGGCGCAAACGCACGGCATCACGCTGGCGATCGAGCCACTGCGGCGGCAGGAGTCGAACATCATCAATTCCGCCGGCGAGGGACTGGAGCTGGTCAACGCGATCAACCACCCGAACTTCCAGCTGATGATCGATTTCTATCATCTGGCGAGCGAGAAGGAGGATCCCGAGATCGTGATCCGGGCCGCCTCGCATATCCGTCACCTGCATACGGCCAACCCGACGGGGCGGGTGTTCCCGCTCGAGTGGACCGAGTTCGATTACGCGCCGTTCTTCGCCAACCTTCGCAAGATCGGCTACGACAAACGGATCAGCGTCGAAGCCTCGACGACCGATTTCGCGGGCCAGGCGCCGCGCAGCATCGCACTGCTGCGACGGGCGTTCCGCGACTGACGCGCGAGTGCCGGACTCCGACTCACATGTCACTACAGCCTTTCCTCGCGTTCGTGTTCGTCTGTCTGCTGGTCTCGCCGGCCTTTGCTCAGGGTCGGGCCGGTCAGCCTGCCCCGCCGGTCGGTCCGCGTCCCTTCGTCGGGCCGCCGGACCGTCCGCCAGTGGATCCTGCCGCGGCCGATCGCGGCCGCACGCTTTACGCCGCCGAGTGCGTGACGTGCCACGGCCCGAGCGCGCGCGGCACCGACAACGCCCCCAGCCTGATCCGCTCGATCACGGTCCTCAACGATCGCTATGGCTCGCTGCTCGGACCCTTCCTCAAGAAGGGGCATCCGGTGCAGAGCGGCAAGCCGAGCGCGGATCTGACCGAGCCCCAGGTCATCGACCTGATGCACTTCCTGCGGCAGCGGATCAATGACACGCTGCGCGGCTCTGACGTGTTCGACGTCAGGGACATCGTCACCGGCGACCCCAAGGCGGGCGAGGCGTACTTCAACGGCGAGGGGAAGTGCACGACCTGCCACTCGGCGACCGGCGACATGGCCGGCATTGCCACCCGTGTCCCCGCTCCGGTCGACGTGCAGCAGCGGATGCTCTTCCCCACTGGCCGCGGCGGCCGCGGCCGCGGCGCGGCGGCGAGTGCGCGGACGGCGGTCACCGTCACGGTCACGCCCGCATCCGGGCCGGCGCTCTCGGGCACGCTGCTCGAGGAGGACGACTTCCACGTTGCGCTGCGTGACGCCGGCGGCGCGGTGCGGGTCGTGCGCAAGGCCCCTGGGACCAAGGTCGAGACCGTCGATCCGCTGCGCGCCCACCGCGAGCTGCTCGACCGCATCACCGACAAGAACATTCACGACCTCGTCGCCTACCTGGAGACCCTGAAATGAGACGCGCCGCTGCCTGCCTCGCCTTGACCGCCGCCACGATGGTGGCGCTCGGAGCGCAGGAAGGGTTGAGTCCCGCCAAGATCCTGAACCCCGGCACCGACTCGTGGCCGACTTACAACGGCGACTACTCAGGGCGCCGGTTCAGCACGCTGAAGACCGTCACGGACGCGAATGTCAAGGCGCTGAGCCTCGGCTGGCTGTACACCATCACCGCTGGCGGGCCGATCAAGGCGACGCCGCTGATGATTGACGGCGTGCTCTACTTCTCGACACCGGATCACGCCTACGCCATCTCGGCCCGCACGGGACGCGAGATCTGGCATTACGTCTGGCCGTCGAAAGGGGGGAACCATCTCGGCAACCGCGGCATGGCGGGGCTCGGCGAAACGCTTTACTTCGAGACCCCGGACTGCCATCTCGTCGCGCTCGAGATGAAGACCGGCGAGAAGAAGTGGGACAAGGAAATCTGCGACATGAACCGGTTCTACTACGCCTCGACGGCGCCGGTCGTGGTCAAGAATCAGCTCATCGTCGGGGTCAGCGGCGACGACATGGACAACCCCGGGTACGTGCAGGCCAACGACCCGGTGAGCGGTGAGATGAAGTGGCGCTTCTACACCGTCCCGCAGAAGAAGGGCGACCCAGGATCAGAGACCTGGCCGAACGAAGAGACGATGAAGCACGGCGGCGGCATGACGTGGATGCCGGTGACCTACGATCCCGCGTTGAACCTCATTTACGTGACGACCGGCAACCCGCAGCCGGTCATCGCCCACAAGAACCGCCCCGGCGACAACCTGTTCACGGGCTCGATCCTCGCGCTCAACCCCGACACCGGCGCGATGGTGTGGTATTTCCAGGCGTCTCCGCACGACACGCACGACTGGGACGCCGCGCAGGCCCCGGTGCTGATCGACGGCACCATCGGCGGGCAGCCGCGCAAGCTGCTGGCGCAGGCCGCCCGAAACGGCCATTACTTCCTGCTGGACCGTGCCACCGGCAAGTCGATTGTCTCGACCGAGTACGTGAAGACGAACTGGTCGCTCGGTTACGACGAGCGCGGCCAGCCGATCCCGAACCCGGCCAAGATGCCGCAGATCGACGGCGCGCTGGTGTCCCCGAATCAGGGCGGCGCGGCGAATTGGCAGCCCCCGAGCTTCAGCCCGGCGACCGGCCTCTTCTACGTCAACGCGAACCGCGCCTTCAGCGTGTATTACATCTACGACCCGAGCGATAACCCGGCAGGCTGGGGCGGCAACGATCGCGGCGGCTACTCGGAATCGATGCTCCAGGCGATCGAGTACGCCACCGGCAAGATCCGCTGGAGCCATCCGTGGAAGAGCGGCGGATCCACCGGCGTCCTGAGCACCGCGGGTAACCTGGTATTCACCGGCGGGTCCGGCGGGCTCGAAGCGCTCAACGCGACGACCGGCGCGCCACTCTGGCACTCGCGCATCGGCACGATCACCAACGGGCCAATCACCTACGAGCTCGACGGCGAGCAGCACGTGGTAGCGGCGTCAGGCAACAATGTCTTCGACTTCGTCCTGAACAAGTAGGCTTCAGGCTTTGGACTTTAGGCCTTGTCACGAAACACGAGTCCAGAGGCCCGACGTGCCCAAGGCCGAACACCTGGAAATGAAAAGGGCCCAAGTTTTCTTGGGCCCTTTTCATTTCAGTGCTCCGAACGCTGCGGTTCGAGCCGCTGCGGTTCGAGCCGGGTAGAGACCGGCTCGGTAACCTTCTTCTTGCGGGCGAAGCGTTCCTGCAGCCGCTCCATGTAGATGTAGAACACCGGGGTAACGTAGAGCGTCAAGGTCTGCGACACCAGCAAGCCGCCGACGACGGCGAGGCCGAGCGGCCGCCGCGCTTCGGCGCCGGCGCCCCAGCCCAGGGCGATCGGGAGCGTGCCCATCAAGGCCGCCATCGTCGTCATCATGATCGGACGGAAGCGAACGAGACAGGCTTCGTAGATCGCGTCGGATGCGCTGATGGCGCGCTCACGGCGCGCTTCGATCGCGAAGTCGATCATCATGATGCCGTTCTTCTTGACCAGGCCCACCAGCATGATGACGCCGACGAAGGCGTAGATGTTGAGGTCCTGCTTGAAGATCAGCAGCGTGAGCAGCGCGCCGAAGCCGGCAGAGGGCAAGCCCGAGAGGATCGTCAGCGGGTGGATGAAGCTCTCGTAGAGAATCCCCAGCACGACGTAGATGACGAAGATGGCCAGGGCGAGGACCCAGCCAAGGCCGCGCAACGAATCCTGGAACGCCTGCGCGGTGCCCTGGAAGCTGCCGGACACCGTGCCGGGCAGCGTTTCGAGCGCCAACTGCTGAACGCGGGCCACGGCATCACCCAGGGCCACGCCCGGAGCGATGTTGAACGAGACCGTCACGGACGGCAGCTGACCGATGTGGTTGATTGACTGCGGCCCGACGCTCTGCCGCGTTCTGACGACCGCGGAGAGCGGCACCAGCTTGCCGCCCGGCGCCTGGACGTAGAGCATCGACAACGCGGCGGGATCCTGCTGGTACTCCGGCGCCACCTGCATGATCACCTGGTACTCGTCGTTCGGCGCGAAGATCTGCGAGATCTGGCGTGAGCTGTAGGCGGACGACAGCGCCGATTCGACCTGATCGACCGTGAGGCCGAGCGCGGCAATCTGTTCGCGATCAAGGTCGACCGCGAGCTCCGGGTTGCGGATCTGAAGGTCCGACGTGACGTCGAGGAGTCCTGGCACGTTGCGGAGGGCCGCCTCGAAACCGGGCGCGACCCGATAGAGCTCCTCGGTGTCGGGATCCTGCAGCGAGAACTGATACTGCGCCCGCGACTGCATGCCGCCGATGCGGATGGCTGGCGGGTTCGAGAGGACGACGCGGACGCCGGGGATGCGGGCCAGCTTGGGCCGCAGCTCCTCGATGATCTCGTCAGCCGTCTTCGTGCGCTGATCGCGCGGCTTGAGATCGACGTTCAGCCGGCCGCCACCCTGGCCGCCGACGTTCGACGTGAACGCCGCGACGTTGGGGTCCTTCTCCAGGACCTCCATCACTTCCTTCTGATGGGCGACCATGGCATCGAAGCCGATTCCCTGGATCGCTTCGATCTGGCCGTTCAACTGCCCGGTGTCGACGCTGGGGATGAAGCCGGTCGGAACGATCCTGAACAGGTACACCGTGCCGGCGAGGAGCAGCGCGGAGACCATCATCGTGGTTCCCTTGAACCGAATCGTCTGGCGCAGCGACCACGCGTAGCTGTTCAACCAGGCATCGAACATGCGTTCGACCCAGTTGTAGAGCCGCCCATGCTTTATGTCGTGCGGCGCCTTGAGAAAGCGGCTGCACAGCATCGGCGTGAGCGTCAGTGAGACCAGGCCGGACACGAGGATCGCCGCGGCGATGGTCACCGCGAACTCGTGCATCAGGCGGCCGACGATGCCGCCCATGAAGAGGATCGGGATGAAAACGGCGGCCAGCGACAGCGTCATCGAGACGATGGTGAAGGCGATTTCCGCCGACCCGTCGAACGCCGCCTGCATCCGCGGCTTCCCCATCTCCATGTGCCGGACGATGTTCTCCAGCATGACGATCGCATCGTCGACGACGAAGCCGACCGAGAGCGTGAGGGCCATCAGCGACAGGTTGTCCAGGCTGTAGTCGAGCACGTACATCACGGCGAACGTGCCGACGATGGAGAACGGCAGCGCGAGACTGGGGATGACCGTCGCGGAGAGATTGCGAAGGAACAGGAAGATCACCAGGACGACCAGGACCACGGTCAGGACCAGGGTGAACTTGACGTCCTCGACCGACTCACGGATCGATACCGAGCGATCGCTGCGGACCTGGAGATCGAGCGACGCCGGCAGCTGCGCCTGGAGCTGCGGCAGCAGCTCCTTGATCGCGTCGACGACCTGGACGGTGTTGGTGCCCGGCTGACGGGCGATGGCGAGATAAATGGCCGGCGTCCCGTTGTACCAGCTGCCGTTGCGCGGGTTCTCGACGCCATCGTAGACGTTGGCGACCTCGCTCAGCCGGACCGGGCTGCCGTTACGGTAAGCCACGGGGATGGGCCGGTAGTCTTCGGCGCTCATCAACTGCCCGCTGGTCTGTACGACGAAGTTGCGCTGCGGACCGAAGAGCGTGCCGGTCGGACGGTTGACGTTCGCGTTGGCGATCGCCGCGGCAACCTGGTCGATGCCGACCTGGCGGGCCGCCAGCTGGGTCGGGTCGACGTCGATGCGCACCGCGAATTTCTGCGACCCGAAGACGTTCACGCCGGCGACACCGCTGACCATCGACAGGCGCTGGGCGAGCACGGTTTCCGCGTACTCGTCGACCTTCGACAGGGGCATCGTCTTGGAGCTGAGGGTCAGGAAGAGCACCGGCTGGTCGGCCGGGTTGACCTTCTGGTACGACGGCGGCGACGGCATGCCCGGCGGCAGCGAGCGCGCGCTGCGGGCAATCATCGACTGGACGTCCTGCGCCGCCGAATCGATGTCGCGGCTCAAGTCGAACTGCAGGGTGATGTTGGTGCTGCCCTGGCTGTTGGTCGAGCTGATCGAGGTCACGCCGGCGATGGTCGAGAACTGCTTCTCGAGCGGCGTCGCCACCGAGTTGGCCATCGTGTCCGGGCTGGCGCCCGGCAGGCCGGCCATGACCTGAATGGTCGGGTAATCGATCGTCGGCAGGTCGCTGACCGGCAGCAGCCGGTAGCCCATCATCCCGAAGATCAGGATGGTCGTGACGAGCAGTGTGGTCGCGACGGGCCGCTTGATGAATGGTTCAGCGACGTTCATGACTGATTTCCTCCGCTGCCGCGACGTCCACCATTGCCTCTCCCAGGCTCGCCATTCCCGCCGCTGTCGCCGCGTTCGCCGGCGCCGCGCTCACCGCCACCCTCGCCCGCCCGCCCGGCGCCCTGACCGCGGGTGCCCGTCGTGACACGGGACCCGGGGGTCAAACGCAGGTGACCGTCCGTGACCACCTCTTCGCCCCCCTTCAGGCCCTGGGCGATGACCATCTCCTCGCCCTGCTGGCGAGCGATCTTGACGGTCCGCATCTCCACCGTCCGGTCGGGTTTGACGACGAAGACGTACTGGCCCGCCTGCGAGGCTTGTACCGCGGCGGCGGGGACGACAACCGCGTTCGGATCGGTGCCCAGCACCAACGTCACCTGGACGAACAACCCGGGCCACAGCGCGTGATCCGTGTTCGGGAACGTGCCCTTCAGCTTGATGGTTCCAGTCGACGAGTCCACGGAGTTGTCGATGAAGCTGACGACGCCTCCCTCACTGACCAAGGACGCCCGTCCCCGGGATGAAGGTGCCGCGGGGCCGCCAGCCGGCGGCGGATCGGAGCCCGGCGCTGGCGGCGCCGTCTGCGGCGTCCCAGGAGCATCGCCCTGACTGTCCCGGACCTGGATCTGCAGCGGCCGCTTCGCCTGCCCTTGCCGGATCTCCGGAAGAAACCGACCAGGCACCGAGAAGGATACGTAAATAGGCGCGACCTGATTGATGATCACGAGCGGGGCCGTATCGTTGGCCCGCACGAGATCCCCGGCATGCACGGCAAGCGCGCCCGTGCGGCCGGAGATCGGCGCCTTGATGGTCGTGTATTGCAGGTTGAGCCTCGCGTTCTCGACCTGCGACTGATCCGCCGCCAGGGTCGCTTCGAGCGCCGCGGCCGTCGCATCCTGCGTCTCGTACTGATCGCGCGGAATCAGTCCTTTGTCAAACAATTCCTTGTAGCGGGCCTGCTGCGACTTGGCGTTCTTCGACTGCGCCGTGTCACGGGCCAGCACCGCCTCCGCCTGCCGTAGCGCGGCTTCGAACGGGCGGGCGTCGAGCGTGAAGAGCGTATCGCCCTTGCGAACCTCCTGCCCTTCGGCGAAGTGCACCTGGCCCAGTTGTCCGGTGACCTGCGATCGGACCTGGACGGTGACCAGAGGCTCCGCCGTGCCGACGGCCGGAATCGTCACCGGCATGGCCTTGACCTCGCTATGCGCGGTGACGACGGGGACCGGTCCCCCGCCACCGCGGCCACCCCGTCCACCACCACCACGTCCGCCGGCCTCCGCTCCCCCGGCCGGCTGGTCAGCCGCGCCCTTCGAACAGGATGCCGCCAGCAAACTGGCGAGCACGACGGGGATGAGGAGAAAGCGGCCGAACGGGGCCGACGCGAGCACGTTTCGGGCAGTCATTCGCATGGACGGGGATACATAACGGTACTTCAACGGTTAACGACACGGCGACGGATTTCGTTTACCCATGCGGACATGCGCCGGGAACTCCGGTCCGCCGGAGTCTGCCCTCCCGGCCTACCCGACGGGCTCCAGACGGGGGTTGGGACGGAAGCTGCGGCCGCGCTTCGCGGACGGCCGTCCGTCCACCATGACGATGTCGGCGGTGAAATCGAAGCGGCCGGCGAAGAGCGAGGAACCGACTCCGTACGAGTTGACCGGCACGCCAGCCGCCTCGAAACGGCGGATCTTCTCGGGATCGAAGCCGCCGGACACGGTGATCTCGACGTGTGAAAACCCTTCGGCGTCGAGCCCGCTTCGGACGGCGCGGACCAGGTGCGGATTGACCCCTCGGGGATCGAACCCTCCCATCAGCGGGACGACCGAGCGGTCGACCATCGTCTCGGACGTGTCGAGGCGGACGCCGGCGAGCCGCGGCCCGAGCGCACGGGCGACGGCCAGCGACGTCCCAACACAGTCATTGTCGAAGTCCACCAGGGAGATGACTTTTACGTCCGCGGGCATGTGCTCCGCGAACGCCATCGTCGCCGCCACCGTATCGCCGCCAAACGCCGCGATCAGCGCGTGCGGAACGGTGCCGATGCCCCGGGACCCCCACCAGGACGCCTGCGCGTCGGTGGAGACGCCGATCGCGCCGGCGATGTGGGCCGCGTAGCCGTCGCCGGTCTGCACCAGCCAGTGATCGAAACGCGCGGGAAAGAACAGGACCGGCTTGGGCCAGGCCGCCTCGACGACCCGCCTGGTGTTGGTGGCGACGCGGGTGCGGCGCGCCAGGACCCCGAGGTAAACCGTTTCGAGATGGGCGAACGCGCGGTACGGTCCGCGGATGAACATCACGCTCTCGTGCGGCTCGACCCGATCGCCGTCACGCAGGGCCGTGACCTCGAGATCGTTCCAGCCGTAGCCGTCGGTCAGGCAGGTTTTCAGCACGGCGATCGCCTCATCCACGCCGCCAAGCCACGCCGCCTGCTTCTGAAACACCTGCATCGTCACCCGAGGGTTCTGGCCGGATTTCTCGAGCACCTCACGGGTCCGGACGAAATACTTGTCGGCGTAGTAGCCGGCGCGCATCCGTTCCACCGGCAGCTGGAACCGCTCGGGCGGAACCCGGCACTCCGGCCGGAGAGGCGGCGGGACAGTGGATCGGCTCACTCTTCGGTCTTCCAATGGATGCGCTCGAACGGAACGCGGACGTGAGAGCCGTGGGCGATGTGACGGGCAATCTGCTGGGCGTGGAAGCGGCCGTTCTCGATAAACCAGCGGCCCGTCGCGTAGCCACCGCACACCGTGCCCGCGAGGTAGACACCGGGCCGGCTGGTCTCGAAGGTGGCAGGGTCGAAGATGGGGGTCCGCGCCGGATCGTCGTCGATCGCAATCCCGAGCACCGATTCGAGGAAGGTGTAATCCGGGTGATAGCCCGTCATCGCCAGCACCCACTGATTGGGCACGCGCACGTCACCTTCCGTTGTGCTCAGCGTGATCGAGTCCGGCTCGATCGAGCTCACTGAGGTATTGAAGTAGGCCTTGATGCTGCCTTCCTTGATCCGGTTCTCGAGGTCCGGCTTGATCCAGTACTTGATCTTGTCGGACAGCACCGGCCCACGCACCACGAGGGTCACCTCCGATCCGTGCCGGTAGCAATCGAGCGCCGCCTTGGCGGCCGAGTTGCGCGCGCCGATGACCGCGACCTGCTGGCGGACGTAGGCATACGGCTCGCGATAGTAGTGCGTCACCTTCGGGAGATCCGCGCCCGGGACGTCGAGCAGGTTGGGCTGATCGAAGAAGCCGATGGAGGCGACGACGTGACGCGCCCGGTGCTCGCTGCGGTCCGTCGTCAGCGTGAAGTCGTCGAGTACCCCGCCCACGCCGAGGACGCGCTCGTAGAGCCGGACGTCCAGCTTTTCCTGCGCCGCCACGCCGCGGTAGTACTCGATCGCATCCTCGCGGCTCGGTTTGTAGCCCTGCACGGGAAAGGGATAGCCGCCAATCTCGATCAGCTCGGGAGTCGAGAAGAACTCCATCCGCGCCGGATAGCCGACCAGCGAGTTGACCAGCGCGCCCTTGTCGATCACCAGCGCCGTCAACCCCTCTCTCTTTGCTTCGATGGCGCACGCCAATCCCACCGGCCCCGCCCCCACGATCACGACGTCGTACATTTGGATTAACGGTAGCACGGGGGCACGGAACAGGGACCGGGGGCTGGGGACTCGGGACTGGGGAGGTTCAACGTTCACCGTGCGCCTGATCCTAGTCCCCGGTCCCTAGTCCCTGGCCCCCGGTCCCGGATCCCGGATCCCTGATCCCGGGATGGTCTACCGTATCCGCATGGTGATCTTCGATTGGCATGCGCTGTGGACCAACCTGCTGGAGTTTGGCACCTTCGATCACGTCACGATCTCGCTGGTCGAGAAGATCGTCCGGCCGATCGTGGTCTACGTCGTGCTGATCGTGGCACTGCGGACGGTCGGGCGGCGCGTTCTGGCGCAGCTGAACCCGTTCGATTTGGTCGTCCTGTTGATGCTGTCGAATACCGTGCAGAACGCCGTCATCGGCAACGATTCGTCGCTGCTCGGCGGGATCATCGGGGCGGCGGCGCTGCTCGGTGCGAATGCGGTCGCGGTGCGCGCGTTCTATCGCGGCTCCAACCTCGAGCATCGGCTCCGCGAAGAAGATGACACTTACTTGATCCGGCACTACGAGCCGGAGCATCGGGCCTTGCAGCGGCTGCACATCAACATGGGCGAGCTCACCGCGCGGGCCCACGAGCGCGGCTTCGACGATCTCGCCGAGGTCGAGACCGCGGTGCTCTATCCGAACGGCACGATTTACATGAAAGGCGGGGGCCCGGGCGATGCCGCGCAGTTGGCCGCGATCCGCCGTGAGCTGGTGGCGCTGCGGGAAGACGTCGCGACCCTGCGACGTTAAGGCGCGACGGCAACGTGGACTCCTGCGTGGCAGGCCGCGGGGTCGTCACCACGTGAGCGTAACGAGCGCCACACCCTGACGCGGCAGCGTGACGGTTCGCGTCCACGTGCCCGAGGTGACGGCGACGCGCTGCGCCGGGGCGGATGGCGCAAATCGGGCGGCGTCTTTCAACGCGCGGATCTGCGGCGCCGAAGGGGGCTGCGGCTCCCCCATCCGCTTCCACGCTTCGTACGCGTTGCCGTGATCGGCGTCGACCCGGTACTCGGTGACGGTGACGTGCCCGGCGGGCAGCGCCGCGACGGTCACATCGATGGTCGCGGCCGTCGCGGGCAGATCGTCGTCGTGATAGTTCCACAGCAGCACCGCCACCGACCGCCCATTGCGGCTGGCGATCGCGTTGACGTCCGGGCCTGCGCGCACGCCGTCGGTCTGGATCGCATCGAGCGGTAACGCGCCACTGCTGTCCACCGTCAGCCGGTCGCCGCCCATCCGCCCGAACATCCGGAAGACGTTCAGCACCGGCTTGTCGACGCCGTTGGTGGCGAGGTCGCGGAAGCCGGCGAAATACGGCTGGTCCTCGAACTCGAAGGCCCACGTCACCGAGCCGCGCAGGTTGACGCCGTACTTGTCGACCAGCTCGTAGGTGCGGGCGAGCTGCTCGGCGGTGTAGCTCGAATACATGGTGCCGTTGCGGTAGGCGTTTTCCGGGCTGGTCCGCACCGAGCACGCGGCGCACCCTTCCGGGTCGGATTCGCCGATGATGATCGGCGTCTGCCGGTACTCGGGGAAGGAGGCGACGGTCTCGAAGCCGGCGGCGATGGCGCGCAACTGGTTGCTGACGCCCATTCGCACGTGTCTCTCGACGACCCGCGGCGCGCCCTTGGCGTGGAATCCGATGTAGTCGACCGGCGATCCGATGCGGCCGGTCGCGAAGTTGGTGCCCCGCAAGGAATGCTCAAGGAACTCGCGCAGCATCCGCTGCGGTCGGGCCCCGCTCGGCGACGTGACGTGCGGGCCACCAATCCTGGCGGTCGGCAACGCCCGTTTCAGCCCGTCGGCGGCGAAGTCGTACAGCTTCTGATACTCCTCCGACGTGCCGTGCCAGTATCCGATGTCCGGCTCGTTCCAGACCTCGAAGTACCAGCTCTCGACCTCCGCCTGGCCGTACTTCGCCACCACGTGTCGGGTGAGCTGGTGCACGAGCTCGCCCCACTTGGCGTAGTCGTTCGGCGGATACGACCAGCCGGTGTAGATGTCGTTGTAGTTGTCGCCCGGCTTCCAGAAATGGCGATACGGGGATGGATGGCTCGAGAGCGCCTCCGGCATGAAGCCGATCTCGAGCAGCGGTTTCATCTTGCGCTGGACGTAGGCGTCCAGGATGCGATCGACGATCGTCCAGTCGTAGCGCGGAGTCCCCGCCGCGGCCTCGGTGTACGCGTTGGTCGAGCCCCATTTCAGTGCCGGGGTGCCGTCGCCGGTGGTCAGCAGGTTGTGCGTGCGCACGAACACCGGCACCGGGCTGAGCTCCGCCAGCTCGGTTAGCAGCGCGGCGCCGTCCCGCATATAGGTGTAGTTCGGCTCGTCGTAGCCGAAGAACGCCCAGAAGGGGACCATCGGGCCGCGGTTCGAGGCGGCGTCCACGCGGACAGTCACCCGGTCCCCCTGCCGCACGGCTCCCGCATTGAACGCCGCCGACATGACCACGAGCAGAACGATCAGACCGCGGCGCGTCATTGCGGTGGCTCAGGCGCCTGGTCCCACCATTTCGAGAGACTCGCGGTCGGCACGCGCGACCTCGTGGCGTAATGGGACACGTCGTTGAACAACATCAGGCGGGCCCGGACGGGATCCTTGAAGTCGAGGACGTTGAGGCACGCCGGCGCCTGATCCAGCCGATCGCGATACCCGCGCGCGTCGATGCCGAGGAGGCTGCTCAGGAGCAGCCGGATGGTCGCCTTGTGGGACACGACGAGCACGCGCTCCCCGACGTGTGACGTGACGATCTCCCGAAGCACTGGCAGGGACCGGGCCAGCACCGCGACACCCGACTCCCCTCGCTCGGGCGCGAAGGTGAACGGATCCGCTTCCCACGACGCGTACTCGCCGCCGAACTTCGCCTCGACCTCGCCGCGGGTGAGCCCTTCCCAATGTCCATGCGAGATCTCGCGCAGCCCGTCACGCATCTCGAGCGACAGCCCACACCGGTCCGCGATAATGCGCGCGGTAACCGCGCTGCGCGACAGCGGACTGCAATACGCGCAGGTGAGCCCTTCCTCCCGCAGCCGCTCCCCGAGCTGCGCCGCCTGCCAGCGGCCCTCTTCCGAGAGATCCGCGCCTTCCGCGCCAGAGAACCGCGCTTCAGCCGTCAATTGCGTCGCGCCGTGGCGGACAAGGTAAATGCGGGTGGCGGATGGGGACATAAGGTTCTACAGGGTGCTCAAGGTTCTACAGGGTGCTCAAGGTTCTGCTGGTGCTCAAGGTGCTCGTTCTACGGTTCTCAAGGTTCTGAAGGTCCGGATACGGCTTGAACTGGCTCAGACGAGGAGCGAGAACCGCGTGCGCGCGAAGCGCCGCACGCGGAACCCCTGGAACCCGTAGAACCCAGTAGAACGCGCACCCTTGAGCACCCCAGAACCATGAGCACCAGTAGAACCCTTACTTACCCGCGTACTTCTTCCACATCCCGGGCTCCGCCAGCATCTTGATGAAAACGCCGCCGACCACCGAGCGGGCCTGAAACCCGCGCTGCTTGCCGTCGTGGGTCCAGTACCAGTCCGTCATCGGGACGCGGCTTGGCGACTCGTTGAGGAAGTTGTAGACCGGATCGATGAACGCGGCGAAATCGGCCGGCGAGTCGGCGAGCGTTGCGGTCCAGACGATCCAATCGAGCTTAGTGTAGCGCTCGCGGTTGTCGAGCGGCAGGCCGTACGGGCCCTGCACGGTCTTGTAGTACGCGATCTCGGTGCGTGCGACGGACGGTGGAAACAGACCGAGGCCGAGCAGCTTGTCCCAGACCAGGTTGTACTTCTGGCTCCACGTGCCGGGCTTGTCGAACGCCAGCCGGTAGTGCCCGCCATCGTCGGCCAGCGCGGTCCATTTGGTGACGAAGCCGCGCACCAGCGTTCGGTAGGCCGTCGCGTCCGCGGCGTGGCCGGTCATGTCGGCCAGCTTGGCGTACGCGCCCAGCGCCAGGATCGCCTTGATCGACAGGTTCGCGTTGTGCGCGAGGTGGCCGGCGAAGTCGTCGGTCGAGAGCTGATTCTCCGGGTCGAAGCCTTTGTCCTTCAGATAGGCCGCCCACTTCGTCAGCAGCGGCCAGTACTTCTGCGCGTAAGCGGCGTTTCCCTCGACCTGTGCCAGGGCCGCCACCATCAGCAGCATGTTGCCGCTCTCTTCGACCGGCATCTGGTTCTCTTCCGTGAGCTCGCCGCCACCGTAGACCTGCCCGTTGGCGAGGGGATACGTGCCGAGGTCGTGCGGCGCGAAGGGAAAACGCCACCGCGGCAGGCTGGCGTAGTCCAGGATCGGCGTCAGCATGCCTTTCAGCAGCGTCGGGCTGAACAGCAGGAAGAACGGGCTGCTCGGATAGGTGACGTCGACGGTCGCGATGCAGCCGTTGCTGAAGTTCTCCTTCGAGAAGAGGAGCGGCGTGCCGTCGAGATCGGCCACCAGCTTGTGCGCCGCGAGCGCCTGTCGATACGCCAGTGCCGCGATCTGGGCGTAGTGCTCGCCACCGGCTTTCTTGAGATCGGCCATCAACCCATCGTCGAAGGCCTGGGCTTTCGCGCTCAGACGGTCGTAGTCACCGAGTGCGTCACGGAGCAGATCGTTGGCCTCCGCGCCGTTGCGGCGCCACCACGGGCGCAGCTTGCGGTTGAAATACTCGATCGAGTAGCGGTCATCGTACGCCAGCACCAGGCGACGGGACACCGGCTGGCTCGAGACGCCCTTGACGTCCCAGGCAAAGGCGAGCACCGCACCGCGGCGCCCGGCGGCCCGAGGCGCGCTGAAGTCGTCGCTGTCCGGCAGTGTGCCCTTCTCGACGAAGCTCGCCCGGGCGGCGTCACGATCCCCGGCGAAGGTCGACGCGTCCGGCTGCGGCGAAACGGCATAGAGATACCCCCAGTCGATCCGCAGGTTGTCGCCGAACTTCTCCAGCACCGGCTGCGCGGTCGATCCCAAGCGCAGGGCGGTGGCGTCGCCAAGCCGGAAACGTCCCCACGTGACCGGCTGATCCGCGGTGTTGACGACGAGCTCGGAGGAGGCGTCGAAGTAGAGCGACACGTCGTGGCCGGACCCGTCGGCGGAGGTGAGGTCCCACGTCAGGTAGGTCGCGGGCCGGGACAGCACGTCGAGGTCGTCAGGGAACGACGGCGTGAGGAACGTCAGCGTGAGCGAGATGCCGGCGCCGGAGAAGGTATAGATCGTTCGCGTCGGCAGAACCTTGAGGCTCTGCTGCTCGAGCGCCGGAGTCTGCGGACCGCGGACTTCGCGGCCCATGATTCGGTACACCTTCCCATCGACGCGCACGGCCGAGTACAGACTTTGTGTGGTGCCGGTCCAATGCCGCGTCTGCTCGTCGGTCAGCGAATCGGACACCGACCACACGCTGAAATACGGGTCGTGCGCGACGAGCGGCACCGCCGGCGGACGCAGCCCCTGCGCCTCGAGGCGCGAGGGCAGCGTCAACGCGGTCACCAGCAGCAGGACGATTCGCTTCACCACCCACCTCCCGATTCGGCCCGCAACCGGCGAGCGACGCGCAGTGTACGTCAGCTGCCGCGCCGCCGCAGCGGGCGCGTCGCCAAAACACGATATCGTGTGACGCGGCGGGGCCACCGTGCATCTGCGGCTGGCCGCAAGCCCACGGCTCAAGGCTGAGGGCCAGCGCCGGGGCTCATTGGGAGGGACGATGCCGAAATCACCAACTGTGTTCCTTGGCGAGATGACCAACCCCGAGCTCGAGGCGTATCTCACGAGCGGCTCGACGGTGATCATCCCGACCGGGGCGACGGAGCAGCATGGGCCGCACGGGCCGCTGGCCACCGACGTCCTGATCCCGACCGAGGTCGCGCGCCGCGTCGCGCCGCAGATCCACGCCCTCGTTGCCCCGCCAATCAGTTACGCGCTCTCGTATCCGCATGTGGGGTTCACCGGCCTGGTGCACATCCGGATTCACACGTTCATGGCACTGGTCGAAGACCTGTGCGCGTCATTCGCGGCGATCGGCTTCAAGCGGATCATTTTTCTGAACGGTCACTACGACAACACCTACGCCATCGCCTACGCGTGCGCCGCCGCCGCGGAGCGGATGCCGAGGGACGTCCAGGCGTTCCCCGTGAACTATTGGGACGCGTTGACCGAGGTCGAAATCGCCGAGTTCTCCGGCCTGAAGAACGGCCTCCACGCCAACCTCGCCGAGACTTCCGCGGTGATGGCGATCAACCCCGACCTGGTCGACCTCGACAAGGCCAACGCGGAGTTCCCCCCATTTCCCGACTTCACGGTGCCGACCGGCCCGGTCCACACCGCTTTTTTCTTCACCAACCCCGGCTCCGTCCACGCCGCCACCAGGAGCGGCACGTGGGGCGACGCCCGCGGCTCGAACGCCGCCGCCGGCGAGCGTTATCTGGAGGCCGGCGTCCGCTCGAC
>Ga0207697_10000528_pt1 | contig 21563 bp, 21 predicted proteins | sample KBSSwiS5withPhiX_FD_184293 | JGI IMG/M metagenome (GOLD analysis project Ga0207697, IMG submission 184293) | Switchgrass rhizosphere microbial communities from Kellogg Biological Station, Michigan, USA, with PhiX - S5 (SPAdes) (version 2) | ecosystem: Host-associated > Plants > Roots >... | reverse complement strand
ATATTTCGAGTTGGACGCCCAGCCGCCGATGACGATTCCGTAAACGCCTAACGATGAGATCGCGAATACAAAGAAAATTCCGACGTTCACGTCGGCAATCACCATCGGCACACCGAAGAGCGTGCTGCCGAATGGCACCACCGCGAAGGTAATGATCGCCGGCATGACCGCGAGGCATGGCGCCAGCCAATAGTAAAACGTATTCGTAGCGCGCGGCGTGAAATCTTCTTTCAGCAGCAGCTTGAACATGTCGGCGATGGGCTGGAAGAGACCGGCGGGCCCGACGCGATTCGGCCCGACGCGGTCCTGAATAAACGCGCTGACCCGGCGCTCTGCATACACTGCGTAAGACACCATGAACAAGATCACGCCCAGCAGAATCGCGATCTTCAGCAGCGAGGTGATGATGAAAAAGGAGTCCATCGTCGTCGTCAGCTCTACTGCCGAGGCGCCACGTGTGGTTCGGTTTGCCGACTCATCGACGAACCTGGATGCGCTTGTGCTTGATCCAACTGTGAGCGAACACTGCGACGCGCAGCCTGAATTTCGATCGCTTGTTCGATTGCTTCTTCGTCGCTGGGATGCGTCTCGGGCAGTTCTTCCATTTTCAGAATCTGCACGCCGAGATCGCCAATTTTGCTCAGACTCAACCCGGCGAATCGCGGGACTGTTTCGCTGATTCGTCGAAAAACATCTTCAATCGAATGCAGCGAGTCACCGCCACCGATTGCCTGAAGGAGGTCGCGTAAAATCTCCCAATCATCGCGAGCATTGCCAGGCGGGCGAATGGCGCGATTGAGCCGTTGCAATCGGCCCTTGCCGTTGACCATTGAGCCACGCTTTTCGGCAAAACCGCATGCGGGGAGGACAACGGTTGCGTTTTTTGTCGCTTCGTTAGTTAAAGCATTCATCACGATCAAGGCTGGAATTTGCGCGAGTTCTTTCACGGACAGGCCCAGGTGCATCGCGTTCTCTTTCAAAATCACCAACGCTTTAATTCCTCCTGATCTCACGGCGCTGGCAATGTTCACCAGTCTTGCGCCTGGCGCAGAGCTCGAACCTAGAATCAACCGTGCGCCGTTCGTGTTTGGATTGCGATCTTTGCTCAGTAAAATGTGGTCTGCTTTTCCACGCCTCGGAACGATATCGATCCGTTTCACGCCTAACGAGTTAGCCAATTGTGCCGTTAACCAAAGCTCTTCGTTAGTCATGCGGCCGGACGCGACGATTGCAATCTCGGACCCTGAAAATTGCTTTAGCTGGAGCGCTGCCTGCCCAATTGCCGTTGGCCAATCGGCGGGGACCAGTCTTCCACCGGAACGAATCTGCGGCTCCAGCAAGCGATCCCCCGCTTCGAGATATTTGTAATTGAGCCGACCATAATCGCACATCCAACAGGAGTTAACTTGATTGTTCTCGCGCGGCGTTTGGCGATAGATCACATCCTCGCGAGTGCCGATGACGGTATTGCATCCAGTCGCGCAGCTTGTGCAGATGCTCTTCGTTTCTTTGAGGAACCAGACCCGCATTTTGAAGCGGAAATCGGTGGATGTCAGCGCGCCCACCGGGCAAATGTCGACGGTGTTCAGCGAATAATTGTTATCCAAAGATCTGCCAGGATGCGCTGTTAACACTGTGTGACTACCGCGTTCGACGAACCCGAGCACGTCGTCGTGCGCAATTTCCTGGCAGAAACGGATGCAGCGCGAGCAGAGAATACAGCGCTCGTCATCGAGCGTTACCCGCGGGCCGAGCTGCACCGCTTTCGGCTTTTTGACTTTGTTCTCCAGGAAACGCGATTGTGAACTGCCATAGTCGACACTGAACTCCTGTAAACGACATTCGCCGGCCTGATCGCAGATCGGACAATCAAGCGGATGATTGATCAGCAGAAATTCCATGACGCCGTGCCGGCATTCCTTCACCAGCGGTGAGTCCGTGCGAACGGCCATGCCTTCAGCTACATCCTGTGCGCAGCAAATCTGAGGGCGCGGCATCCAGTTGATGATCGGATTGCCATCGGCGCCTAGCTCCGGCTTCCGGTCGGGCCCGAGCCTCGGGAATCCCATTTCGATGAGACACATCCGGCAATTACCAGGCGAGCTGAGCTTCTTGTGATAGCAATACCGCGGGACAAAGACCCCAACCTGCTCGCAAGCTTCAATCACTCGCGTGCCCTTCGGAAACTGATGCCAGATCCCATCGATCTGGACGTTGAACATCGGAGGCGATGGAGATGGATTGTCCATTTATCTTGTCCTAATCGCGCTCGTGCTTGTGCCGATAATCGAAAAATTCCGATTACGATTACGAGCATAAGTCTTCACTAGATAGTTCCTTTCGCGCCGGCTTTTTCCCAGCCGGGGTCGTGGGCCATGGGGACGGTGGGAATCGATTCTTCTTCGATTAATTCCTCGGATGTGTACTCAGGCGGGAGGGGCGGGGGAATAGGTTTCCGGGCGCGTGCCGCAAATTCTTCCGGGAATTTTTCGACAAAACTTTGCGTTGGCCACGCGCAGGCTTCGCCAAATGCGCAGATGGTGCGCCCCGCGATGTTATCGCCAATCGTTTTTAGTGTCTTCGGATCTTCCACCACACCGCCGCCGCGAAGCATGCGGTCGGTGATTTTTTGCATCCAAAGCGAGCCTTCCCGGCAGGGTGTGCACTGGCCGCAGCTCTCGTGTGCGTAGAACTTGTTGAGATTGTTCAGCGCCCAAACCATGTCGCGCGAATCGTCCAGCACGATCACACCGCCGGAACCAGCCATGGAACCTGCGGCTGCCAGGGAATCGAAATCCATTGCGATATCGTCGATAGCGATTTCGCGTTCACTCGTCGAGCCGTCGGTCTGTCTTTCTTTTATCTTGAAGCGCTCATCGGCGCGCAAGACTTTCGCGGAGCTGCCACCTGGAATGACGGCTTTTAGTTTCCGACCCGGTCGCAAGCCGCCGGCCATCTCGTAAATCAGCTGGCCCATCGTCACGGCGCCGACTTCGACTTCGAAGTACCCTGGTCGCTGCACGTCGCCGCTGACGCAGAGAACTCGCGTGCCAGTGTTGTTAGGCCGGCCGAGGCGCGCATACTCCGCGCCGCCCATTGCTATGATATGTTTAATGTTACATAACGTCTCCACGTTGTTCACGATGGTCGGACACATATAGAGACCCAGCACCGCGGGGAAGTAAGGCGGCTTGATTCGCGGATAACCGCGTTTCCCCTCGAGCGATTCGATGAGACCTGTTTCCTCGCCGCAAATGTAGGCGCCCGCGCCGCGGTGAATGTAGAATTCAACGTCGAATCCAGATCCGAGGATATCTTTGCCAAGGAAATTGTGTTGTCGCGCTTCCTCGATGGCGCGCTCGAGGATGTTAGCGCCTTCCGGGAATTCTCCGCGGATGTAGATGTACGCGGTGTGCGCGCCAAGCGCATAACACGAGATCAACATTCCTTCGAGCAACTGGTGCGGATCTTCGTGGATGATGTAGCGGTCTTTGAATGTGCCCGGTTCGGATTCGTCGGCGTTGCAGATCAAATAGACCGGTCGCTTTTCGTCCGGCTTGATAAAGCTCCATTTCAAACCGCAGGAGAACCCCGCCCCGCCACGGCCGCGGAGTCCCGAGTTTTTAACTTTGTTAACTATGTCATCCCGCGACAGGGTCAACGCTTGCTTTAATTGTTCGTAACCCCCGTCGCGCAAGTAACAATCGATGTCAGTAGTCCAACCGGGGCGCCCGATATTCTTATAGACCAGACGGTGTTCCAAAGGATGCGGCGGCCATGGCAATTTCGGATTGCCGATTGCGGATTGCGGATTGCGAAGGAGATCCGCAGCAGAATTCGGATTGACACGCTCATGCAACTGATCGCCAGTCATGCAGACTGGCGCTGTGTGGCAACTGGCCAGACACTCAACAAATTCGACGCTGCAAGTGCCGTCCGCGCTGACCGCGATCGAACTATGCGGTTCTTCACCATCAGTCGAGCGCTGTATTCCCAGACTCGCACACAAATTGTCCATCAGTTCCAATCCACCGGCCAACGCGCAACTGAGCGTACGGCAGATCCGGATATGGATTTTCCCGGCCGGATGCTGGCGGAACATTGGATAAAACGTGACCACCTCAAGAATGTTGATCGGTTGGAGACCGAGTTTTTCCGCGATCCAGAAGATGGCTTCATCGCCGATGAACCCAAAGTGTTCCTGCCACAAATGCAACAGCGGCATCGTCGCACTACGACGGTGCTCGCTCGGATAACGCGCAATCGCCGCGTTCATTTTCTGCTCTAGCTCGGCTGGAATTTGGATGCGCGTCGCGTCCGCCATCGGTGAAGCTAACCCAGCGCACTGATACGCGGCAAATCGCCTTTGCTATAGAGTCCGCCTTTGTCCGCCGGAGCCTTGGCCAAGGAGGATGTCCTCACGCGAATCAAACGTGACGCAGGCAATCCTGCCTGCGAGTCTAGGGGCAGACAGGATTGTCTGCCTCACAGCGGATCAATCGGAAAGTGTACTGTCCTTCTTCTGTACTTTGTCGTCCCTGAAGACGATCGTGACCGTGTCTTTGCCTTGACGATAAACGTACGTCGTTTGCCTTATTATCGCTGGGCCTTCAGTTGTGGACGAAGTAGGCTGACCCAAGATCGATTCTACCTGCTTCTTCGACATGCCTTCCGTAACCTTATCCACGTTCGCCTTGGTGATTCGCTTGCCGATGCAACTGTCGAGCATGAGCACGAGCATGAGCACGATAATGAGTCGCGACGCAGTTCGGAACATCGTGATCATCGGTCTCATTCGGGTCATCTATCGCATTCGCCCATCACGAAGTCCAGACTGCCGAGCACGGCGGGCACATCGCTAATCAGGCAACCGGGCAAAAGCTCCGGCAGGATACTGAGATTCACGAAGGATGGGGCGCGAATTTTCAACCGATACGGAACGCCGCCGCCTCTGCTGTTAATGTAAAAGCCAAGTTCACCCTTGGGATTTTCGGCTCCGAAATAGACTTCACCCGGCGGCGCATCGAGCCCTTCGGTCACCACAATGAAATGATGAATCAATTCTTCCATCTTCGTCATCACTCGCGATTTCGGTGGATTGACGTTTTTCCAATCCGCAACGTTGATGGGGCCAATGGGCAGTTTATCGATGACCTGCCGCAAAATTCGCGCGCTCTGGCGCATCTCCTCGAGTCGCACCAGATAACGATCGTAACAATCACCTGCGCTGCCGATGACCACGTCAAAATCGTACTGGTCGTAATCGAGATACGGATGTTTGCGGCGCAAATCGTGTTCGATTCCACTTCCCCGCAGATTTGGCCCTGAAATCGCATATGCGATCGCACGCTCCTTAGTGATAACGCCGATATCTTTTGTGCGATCGACAAAGATCTTATTCCGGGTCAGTAACCTGTCGCATTCGTTGAGACTCGGACCAAAGTCGTCCAGGAATTTCTTTAGTTGGGGGATAAAGCTTTCCGGAAGATCGCGGATTTGTCCGCCCACGCGGGTGTAGGATGTGGTGAACCGGGCGCCAGTTAGGAGTTCGAACAGGTTATAAAGTTTTTCCCGCTCAGTGAACGTATAAAGAAAAACCGACATCGCGCCTAGATCGAGAGCCATCGCGCCAAGCCCAAGAAGATGCGACGAAATGCGCGATGTCTCGCAGCAAATGGTGCGAATCGCTTTTCCGCGCGGCGGAATCTCCCAGCCCATCAGTTTTTCAACCGCGAGCGCGTAGGCCACATTGTTCGAGAGCGGCGCGAGATAATCGAGCCGATCGGTATACGGCACGAATTGGTTGTATTGCATGTTCTCGGCGATCTTTTCGTCGCCGCGATGGAGAAAACCGATATCCGGCGTGGCTTTGGTGATAATCTCGCCATCCAACTCCAGCACGAGCCGCAAAACCCCGTGCGTGGCTGGATGCGACGGACCCATGTTGAGTACCATCTTCTCGCCGATATCGTCCTGCCCCGGCTCGCGCAGTGCCGCGTCGGCTGCCGCCACCCGCGTAACCGGGTCCGGTGATTCAATCTCGCGCGTCGTAAACGGCATAAGCTTGATAGGTGATTTACGCTGGCGACTCGGAATATTTGCGCAAGCAATTTCTGGGGAGCGCACGCTTGCAGCGTGCTGGCGATGGCATTCTGCCATCGCGAACTTTAGACTCTTGCCTCGAACTAAATTCACCTGTCAGCAATGGGAAGTTCGTTGCGGCAGAATGCCGCAACCAGCACGCTGCAAGCGTGCGCTCCCCAGAAGTTCCGGCTCGCGCTCAAGCGGAACACGATTAAGTAAATGCGATGCCAAAAAAAATCGCACTACTTTTCGCCGGTCAGGGCGCGCAATGCGTCGGAATGGGATACGACCTCGCCGAGCGATATCGTGTCGCAGCGGATGTGTTTCGTCAGGCCGATGAAATTCTGGGTCGAAATTTGAAGGATATCGCGTGGAACGGACCGATGGAGGAATTGACGAAGACTTCAAATTGTCAGCCGGCGCTTTATGTTCATGCGCTCGCGGCAATGGCGGCGTTGCGCGAGGTCTTCGGCGAGTTTGAGGTCGGCGGGGCGGCTGGCCTGTCGTTAGGGGAAATTACCGCGCACGCAGCGGCTGGCACGTTCGATTTTGCGAGTGGTTTAAAGCTCGTGCAAAAGCGCGGCGAATTTATGGATGAAGCGTGCGCAACAACACAAGGCGGGATGGCGGCCATGATTGGCGGCTTGGAAAACGATGTGCGCCGGCTCGCCGCGGATGAAGATGTCGATATAGCCAACATCAATGCGCCTAATCAGATTGTCATTTCCGGCGAGTTGGCGAACGTCGAAACCGCTGTCGGTGTTGCGAAGGAATACGGCATTGGCCGCGCGACAATGCTCAATGTTGCGGGCGCATATCATTCGCGGCTCATGGAAAGTGCCTATCTGAAATTGGAGAAAGTGCTTGCCGATGTGCCGATGCAATCGCCGCGTTTCCCTGTGATCAGCAACGTGACCGGCGAAGAAGTGGAAACTCCCGAGGAAATTCGGGAGGCTCTTCGCGATCAAGTTACCGGAACCGTGCGGTGGACAGATTGTATGCAGCGTCTTATCCACCTTGGCTGCGATCTTTTCCTTGAACTCGGCCCGGGCACCGTGCTCGCAGGTTTAATGAAACGCACGAATCGCAACATCGCTGTCATCTCCATTGGCGACGCCGAGTCGGTTGGCAAGTGTGCCCAGGCCTTGTAACCGCTTCGCTGTGCGAAGCGGTAATTCAGCGTACCCGGAATCGTCGCCACAGTGCGACGGCTATAGCATCGACAATTGCAATGTGGCGTCGTAATTGTTCGCTTATGACACTGCAACAGCGTGTGGACTCGGATCTGAAGGAGGCGATGCGGGCCAAAGACGCGACCAAACTGGGCGTGCTGCGCATGCTGAAGTCGGCGTTGAAATACGCCGCTATCGCAAAATCCGGCGCGGAGGCCGAACTCAGTGACGCTGAAGCCGTCCAGGTCATTCGCAAACAAGCGAAGCAACGCCAGGATTCGATCGAAAGTTTTGAAAAAGGCGGCCGCGCTGAATTGGCTGACAAAGAAAAAGAAGAGCTGGCGGTTTTGAACACTTATGTGCCACAAGGAATCAGCCCGGACGAACTGGCGAAAATCGTGCGCGAAACCATTGCCGAACTCGGCGCCACATCCAAGGCGCAAATGGGCGCAGTGATGAAGGCGTTGCAGGCAAAGACAGGCGGTCGCGCCGATGGCAAAACGCTTAGCGCGGAAGTGCAAAAGCAGCTTTCGTGATTGCGTGAAGGGTTCCAGACAGACGTCATTCCGACCGAAGTCGAGGAATCCCGTGGCGTTACCGGAGCATTACATCGCGGGATCCTTCGACTCCGCTACGCTCCACTCAGGATGACGGCGCTGCCTTCAACGCTTTGACCTTATGCTCTCAGCCATCATCGTAGCCGGCGGCAGCAGCCAACGCATGGGGTTCGATAAATTATTTGCCATAATCGCAGGCGAACCGGTGATCGCTCATACAATTCGCGCGTTCGAGCATGCAACGTCGATAAGCGAGATCGTGGTCGTGGCGCGTGAAGAACGACATGATGAAATTCGAAAAATCAGTCGCGACACCGGCTTTCAAAAAATCCGGTCGATCGTCCCCGGCGGCGAACGCCGGCAGGATTCCGTTCGTGCCGGTCTGGATCAAATTGATCGCGAAGCGAAATATGTCGCCGTGCACGATGCGGCGCGCCCGTTGATTACTGCGGAACAAATCGAGCGCGCGTTCGATCAATGTCGCGTCCATGGCTCAGCCGCTTTGGCGCAACCAGTCAACGACACATTAAAACGCGCGGATGCCGATCTTTTGGTTGTCGGTTTGGTCGACCGGCATCGGCTGTACGCAATGCAAACACCACAGATTTTCGAGCGGAAATTAATTGAGGACGCCTACCGCGGTGTTTATGCGGAAAATGCTTCCGTAACCGACGAAGTCTCAGCAGTCGAGCGGCTCGGCCACAAAATCGCTCTCGTCCTCAACGACGACTTTAATTTCAAAATCACTTACCCGCGTGATTTGCCAGTCGCAGACTTTATTCTCCGAGAGCGAGCGAACGATCATTAGGTAGGGCGCGTCACTCCGCGCGCGCCGTCGGGGAATGCCGCATCAAAGCGGCGGGCAGAGGACCGCCCGCCTACCGGTCGGTTGTTTGTCGTCAGCGTCCCATTGCAAGCCTCTCTGCGAGCAACCGTGGCAGACCAGCTTTCGTTATTTTCTTCTGCGCGGCGGCGAGATCGTATTTTACTCGCAACAGTTCGACGAGGTTGTTGTCGACGTCGTAAATGCAATATCCCGCGCGCCAGTTTCCGTCACGAGGTTGGCCCACGCTGCCTGCGTTAATGAAATATTTTTTGCCAGCTTCAATACGAATGTGATCGGAGGTCTCACGACTGACGCCGTCTTCGCGCACAAATACCATCGGCACATGCGTGTGGCCGAAAAAACAGACAGTTGTCCGCTGATACGTAAAGCTCGCAGCGGCGTCGAGATTATTGAATACGTAGCCCCATTGCCCGGGGGTATCGAGCGTGGCGTGCACGATGGTAAAATCGTGTACCCGTCGCTGCAACGGCAGGCTGCGCAGCCATTCTCTGTCCTGCTCAGTCAAACGTTCGCGCGTCCACTCGATCGCGCGTTCTGCGAGCTCGTTGAAACGTTCCGATGACTCGGTGAACGTTGCTTGCTCGTCGTGGTTGCCTTTCACCACCGGGCAATCGAGTTCGCGTACAAGCTGGATGCATTCACCTGGATTTGCGTTGTAACCGACGACGTCGCCCAGACAGACGAAGGCTGCGCATCTGCGTTTACGCGCATCCGCCATCACGGCTTCAAGCGCTTCGAGATTGGAATGAATGTCACTGAAGATTGCAAACCGCATTGCGACGCCTGTTAAACCACTGAAAAGTCAGAACGTTACAACGGAAGCACGCGGACGCACCAACGTTTTGGTGCGTGAAATGATTTTGTAGCCGCTACTGACCTAAGGAATTGCTCGAATCAGTTAACGTTTCATCAGTTTATCAGGAATTCGTTGCTCCTGCGGAATCGCGAGTTTGTCTTCAAGGACCTGCAGCCGCTTGATTAACGTCGGCAGCCGTTCCTTCTCGCCCTCATCGTATAGGCTGTGAAGGCGCTCGTATGCCTCGCGCTCCCGCCCCTCGCAATAAGAAAGCTCATACGCCGAGAAACGCCGGTCCCACGGCGCTGCTTCCGGTAATTTTGCAGCCTTGTCATAATATTCGGCGGCGCGTTCGTGGTCTTTGTATTTTTCCTTGTACAATCTTGCCAGGGCTTCATAGAGCTCGGGGCGATCGGGATTATTTTTTATTCCGCGCTCGAGCAACTCTTTTCCGATCGCGAAATATTCGCGCTGTGCTTTGACTCGCAGCGACTGGCGCGGCTGGTTGGTGTCGTTCATTGCCGCGACGCTTGCGTTCCACGCCATATGCCACGCGGCTGTGTCCCAAAACATGAGTACCCGTGGTTGGAGCGTCGTGACTTGTCGGAACAACCACAGCATCCGGCCCCATTGAGTGTTTTCCCAGGCCGCGTGCGCCTGGATGAACAGAGCATCGGCGACAATGCCTCGAAACCCGCTCAGGGCAGCAACGAATCCGAGTTGCCCAAGTTTCTCGCGAAGATCGAGATTGAATTCGACGCCGCGGAAATGTTCCTCGCGGTGAAGACGCGCAAGATCGCGTTCGACTGGCAACTTGAGCAGGCCCACCACAATTAATACCGCCAGCGCGATCAGGCCTCGCGTCATAACTCTTTTCCGTAAAACACAAAGACCGCCAGCAACGTATAGATCACGGTGTAGAAAATGCCGAGCAGCGCAGTCTTGGCGAAAACTGCCACCGAAATGGCGGTGCCAGCGATGATGTCATCCACGAGATTGAAAGCCTGCAGATCGGGAAAGAGCAGCGCCACAATCGCAAGAAACACGCGTGTGACCAAACCACCGCCGTGTGCAGTGAGCCAATACTCGCGGGCAGTGGCTTCCAAGTGCCCGATGAAATAAATAAAAACCATCACCACGATGGTGAAAATCGTTGACGTGGCGAATGTAGAGACAAAGAGCGTTAGAGCTGTGAGCAGGCACGCTTTGAGGAAGATGATAATGATTCCGGGGACAAGATCGACGTTGAACGCGGACGCGCGGACCGCGCGCAGAGCATCGGCGAGCTGGTCCGGTGGAGCGCTGGCCATTTGTTTTGCGATGACCTCCAGCGCTGCCTGCTCGCGCATGTACAGCACAGCCAGGAACGCCGCGACCATTACCAAAGTGCTGATCGCCAGCAACAGGAGAACTCCGGCAATTCTACCCACAATGTATTCGAAACGCGGCACCGGCTTGGCGAGAATGGTATAAACCGTGCGGTCTTCGATGTCCCGCGGCACCATTCGCGCCGTGGCGACGATCGCCAATAACGAAGTGAACATTGAGATCGCGCCTAACGAGATGTCCTTCAGGATTTGGAATTCCTGCTGGAACGAGAATTGCGCCATGAAAATCGAGCTGCCAATCAACAGCAGCCCGAACACCAGCAGCACATAGAAGACTTTCAGGCGCGTCAGCTCAGTTAGGGTGTTGTCGGTGATGGCTAAAATGCGCGACAGAGAGAACGGCCGGTGGCGCTGCGGAATCGTTGAAGCGTTGAATGGTTGAAGCGTTGGAGTGGTTTCGCCGTCCGTCATTTGTGTTTTGTTAGTTCGTCACTCGCGAGTTGAGCTTTTGTCATTCCCTCCGGTCGATTCCAGGAACAATCTTTCCAGTGTGGTGGTCGATTTTCGCCGCTCAAGCAATTTCGCGTTTGACCGGCCGATGCACGATTCAATCTCGTGCACGAGTTCATCGGAAGCATCGGCGATCACAAGCTCGGTTTGATTTTCGATTGCAATCAATTCCTGCAAGGGCCCTTCACGAACCAGCACTCCATCGGCGAGAATCCCGATGCGGTCGCAAATTTCCTGCGCTTGCGCCAGCAAATGCGACGAAAGCAAGACCGTGATTCCGCGGCGCTTCAGGTCCATGATCAAATCGCGAATTTCGCGCGAGCCCGCCGGATCAACGCCGGCCGTCGGTTCATCCAGGACAACCAGCCGCGGATCATGAATCAATGCTTGCGCCAGGCCGATGCGTTGCAGCATTCCCTTGGAATAGGTGCCCAAGCGGCGATCGCGCGCCTTATTTAGCCCAACAAGATCGAGCAGTTCGTTTATGCGTCTCTTCAATGTTGCACCTGTCATTCCGCAAAGGCGCCCAAAAAAACGCAGCGTTTCTGCGCCGCTGAGATATTTGTAGAAATATGGGTTTTCGGGGAGAAAACCAACTGCTTCACGGCTTTCGACCAGACGACTGTCTCGTCCAAAAATTTCGGTGCGGCCGCGTGTCGGCGACACTAGGCCGAGAATAATCTTCAGTGTGGTGCTCTTGCCGGAGCCGTTCGGTCCGAGCAATCCATACACTTCGCCCGGTTCGATGCGGAGGGTGAGGTCTTTTACCGCGACAACCCTCCGGCTGGGATGGAAGTGAACGGGAAAAACTTTGGTCAGTCCGTGAACAGCAACGGCCGAATCCGCCTCCGCGCTGTTACGGCGTGACGAGCTAGTCATGGCGAATCTCAAAGCCCCGGGCAGCGATTGGTTCGTTCAATTTGTTCTCGGTTTGTTGGCGAATGAGCGAGTGAAGTTCGCCGTGAGCGACCTGATCGAGAAACGCGCGTATTTCGTTCTCATCACCCGTAACCTGAAGTTCTACCCGGCCGTCTGGCAGGTTGCGCACCCAACCGGTCACATCAAAGCCTTTGGCGATGTGGCGCACAGTGAAACGGAATCCGACGCCTTGGACGTGACCTTCATAAAACACCTGAAGCGAGATCATCACCTGCTCCAAGAAAGATCCCGGGCATCGTCTATTTATACGAATAGACGAGACAAAAACTGCCTTGCTGATCCTCGACGGAATCGACCGAAACAAAGTACTGGCCGCTGTTTTCGGGCGCGAAGCCGGCCGCTGCTTTGCCGCCTTGGTCTAAATTCTCCGTGTTCATTTGTTTTCCCGTTTCGTCATAAACGCTGACAGCCACTTTTTTTATCGGTTCCGCCGTGCCCACAGAAAACCAATACTGATTTCCTGCATAAAGGTTCACCGCGATCAGGGCATGATCGTGTGGCTTAAGCACGCCGCAGGAATGTCCGTCTCGAATCTTGAACCCATCATTTCCAAATGCTCCCGCAATCTCGAGTGCGTCTTTGCGAGCGCTCACTTCAGCATCTGTGTCCGCGCGGAGAACAACGCTCGCGCTCAGCGCAAAAATTAAGAAAAACCACAGGCAACGTTTCATTTGGGCGAATCCTTGCTCTCTATTTTTGTCATCAGCTTGCCGACCGCCTCATTGAGTTTTTTCACGTCTTCTGCGGTCGGCTCTTTGCCCTCTGGAAACGAAACGAGCTTCTCAATTCCGGTGAGTTGTTCGCTTACATCTTTGACCAGCGGTTCCTGACGTAACTCAGGCGAAATAGCATTCAGCTTTGACTGTATGAAGTGAACCAGGGCCGGTTCGCGCAGAACTTTCGCGGCGGCCTCGTTGTAATTCTTCATAATCGCGCCGGTGACCACCTGCGTTCCGCGGACCCATCCGCCAAGAGTGACGAGGATAACCAGGTCCTGGTCGGCGTGCGATTGCATTGAGGATTTCACCTCGTTTTGCGTCGCTTCCAATTCCTCCTGGAGCGTGTCCCATTGGTTGGTCTCGGCAAATTCATTGATGCTGTTGCCGCGGCTGAGTAATTGCTCGCTTACTCCGAGCGCCTTGCCGAGCTTCATGATGTCCGAGCCGATATTCTTGACCTGTTGACCGTCCTTGGCTTCCACAGCAATGAACCCATCGGCTATCAAGCCGCCCAAATTGAGAGCGATCTGCGCGCGATTGGCGTACGTCACAGGAATTGGGGCGCGGTATTGAGCTGACCAGTTTATTTTTCCAGCTTTGCTAAGCGCGGCAAACAGTTCGCCCGGCGTCGGGACGGTGATGGAATCGCTTTTGACAGCTTTTGCCATTTGATCCGACGACAGACGTTGCCCTTCCGCGGCCGCCGCTATGGAAATAGAAGCGGCCAAAGCAAGCATGGAGAGTGCAACCAAACGAATCATCGCGAAGATTATGCGCGCCTTAACGAAATTGCCAATCGGAATCTCTCACGTCGTGAAGCCCTCAATTGCGTCACCCCTCGCGAAGGTTTAGCTCCGTTTTGCCGAAAACCGCAGCTTGATGATGGTGATGGAGTTTGCCTCGCGAACGCAAAGCTGTTCTAGTCCGCGGAGAACGTATGGCGAGGACTAGCATTACTCACATTCACGCGCGCGAAATTTTGGATTCACGCGGCAATCCGACCATCGAAGCAGATGTCCGGGTTGAAAGCGGCGCGCTTGGACGGGCGGCCGTCCCGAGCGGGGCGAGCAGAGGCGAACACGAAGCATTGGAATTGCGCGACGGCGACCAAAGCCGGTTCGGCGGCAAAAGCGTGAGGAAAGCGGTTGTCAATGTGAACCAGAAGATTGCGCCGATTCTCAAGGGACTGGATGCGCGGGACCAGGCGAACATCGATAAGAAACTAATCGAACTTGATGGTACACCGACCAAGAAAAATCTCGGCGCCAACGCTACACTGGCCGTTTCACTTGCAGTCGCCCGTGCGGCCGCAGCCGCTGAAAACTTGCCGCTGTTCCGATATCTCGGCGGACCTGAAGCGCGGGTGCTTCCGGTGCCAATGATGAACATCCTAAACGGTGGCGCGCACTCGGATGCGCCGATCGATTTTCAGGAATTTATGGTCGTGCCCCGCGGCGCGCCGAGTTACTCGGAAGCGTTGCGTTACGGCACGGAAGTGTATCACGCGCTTAAATCTGTTTTGAAAGCTCGCGGTCTTTCCACGGCCATCGGCGACGAAGGCGGGTTTGCGCCGCAGCTCGATTCCGCTGAAGACGCTTTGGAATCGATTGCCGCGGCCGTTGGCAAGACCGGTTACAAGCTTGGCGAACAGATCTTCATCGCGCTCGATCCCGCTGCGTCGGAGTTTTATGACTCCGACCAGAAGCTTTATGTTTTCAAGAAATCAGGGGGCGCAAAAAAGACCGCTGAAGAATTGGTTGATTATTACGGCGAGCTATGCGCGCGGTTCCCGATCATCTCCATCGAAGACGGTTGCGCGGAGAACGATTGGGACGGCTGGAAGAAACTGACAAGAAAACTCGGGTCCAGGATCCAATTGGTCGGCGACGATCTTTTCGTCACGAACGCGAAATTTCTCGAAAAAGGAATTGCCGAGCACGTAGCGAATTCAATCCTCATTAAGGTAAATCAGATTGGCACGCTGACGGAAACGCTGGCAACTATCGACGTGGCAAAGAAAAATAATTACACCAACGTGATCAGTCATCGCTCGGGCGAAACCGAGGACACGACCATTGCCGATATCGCGGTAGGGACAAACGCCGGGCAGATTAAGACGGGTGCGCCATGCCGGAGCGACCGCGTGGCCAAGTACAACCAGTTGTTGCGGATCGAAGAAGAACTTGGTGACAAAGCCGTGTTCGGCGCTACACTCCGCTGAAGTGGAGCACGGTTACGCTGATTTCCGCGCGCGTCGCGAAGCCACAGTCTGGCAGCGACTTAACCGGATTCTCCTCGTCCTGCTAATCATCGCCATCTGGCTTGTCATCGTGAGCCTGTTCGTGCCGCCGTATAAGAAATTGATGCAGAGCCGCACTGAGATAGACAATCTTCAGCAACAAGTCACGGAGCAACAAACTCTGCTGGCAAAGCAAACGCGCGAGGTCAATTTGCTTAAGACAGATGTGAGCTACCTCGAAACGATCGCGCGCGACCGCCTTGATTTGATGAAGGAAGGCGAAACAATTTTCCGGCTGGAAGCTGCGCGCGGGAAACCAAAGCCAGTCGCTCCCGCGCGCAAGTAGGGCATCGCTCTGGGGAGCACAGGCTTCCAGCCTGTTGTCCTCGGCAGCTTGCCGAGGAAGCACAAAGCATCGCAAGAATCACCGTAACAACGAACGTTCGAAGAGCGTTTCGGCAGGCTGCCGAAAAGTACAGGCTGAGAGCCTGTGCTCCCCAGAACCAAAACGGGCTCGCGCGGACCTTTGCGATTCGAGGTGAGTTGAATTATTTTCTTCCATGCCAACGGAAATCTCCATTCCAGATGCTGAGGATCTGAAGTCGCGCGTGCGCGAGCTGCGGAGGTTTCTTTGACGTCGAACAGCTTCAAAAAAATCTAGCTGTAATTGAAGCGCGAATGGCTGCGCCCGATTTCTGGTCGAATCGGGAGCGTGCCCAGGCTGATGTCGAGGAAGTTTCGCGATTGCGTTCGTTGATCAATCCGTTCCAGCAATTGGAACGCGAGATCGAAGATTTCAGTGCGCTGCAAGAACTCGCCGCGGAAGAAAGCGATCCGGCGCATCGCGCGCAGGCGGAGAAGGAAGTAGCGACCGAACACGACCGTCTGGCGCACAAGCTGGATGAGTTCGAGCTCCGCCAGTTTTTCTCGGGTGAAAACGATCGCGCCAACGCGTTTGTGACGATTCATTCGGGCGCCGGCGGGACCGAATCGTGCGATTGGGCCGACATGTTGCTTCGGATGTACCAGCGCTGGATCGAGCGCAGCGGTTTCAAATCGCAAACAGTGGATATTCAGCAGGGCGAAGAAGTCGGAATCAAATCGGTGACTTTGCTGGTCACAGGTGAGTACGGCTACGGACATCTCCAAACCGAGCGCGGGGTGCACAGGCTTGTGCGCATCTCGCCGTTTGACGCGAATAAGCGGCGGCACACGTCATTCGCGAGTGTCGACGTTGTGCCCGAGATCGCAGACACTGCGCCGATTGAAGTTAATCCGGCCGATCTCGAGATCGGGACGTTTCGCAGCGGCGGCAAAGGCGGACAAAACGTGAACAAGGTCGAAACTGCGGTGCGGATTTTGCACAAACCGAGTGGGATCGTTGTGGCGTGTCAGGCCGAGCGCAGCCAGGGACGCAATCGCGAGCTGGCGATGAAAATGTTGAAAGCAAAGCTTTATCAACTCGAAGAAGATAAGAAACGCGCCGAGATAGAGCGACAATACGGTGAGAAAGGCGAGATCGCGTGGGGAAATCAAATTCGTTCGTATGTGTTTCAGCCATATCAAATGGTGAAAGACCACCGCACCGGCGCCGAGACCAGCAATGTGCAGGCCGTGATGGATGGCGACATCGACATGTTTATCCAGGCGAAATTGCGCGGTCAGAAAAACACAAAGGGCGAAGACAAAGAATTGTAGAGGCGCTCGTCGCGACGAGCGCCCGGCGTTTGACACAAACGCCGCTACACGGTGAGCAGCTTCAACCGAAAACGAACATCGAACTCGCCGCGGTTGTGTGCGCGACAACAGGCCAGACAGGCGACTGTGCGTTTGAGCTTGCGTGCGCGAGGGAAATCGCGCCGGCAATTCGGGCAACGGTAAATGAAACGCGGCGTGTGGCGCTTCGCAGGAAATGGCAACGTATGGCAGCGCTTCTCGCCTGCGATTCCCAAATCGCGACAAGCCTGCTGCCACTCGGGTCCGTGCGGTGAAATCCGCCGCCTACCTGATCGAAATTGCGCGAGGAAATGAGCGAGTTCGTGTCGCAGGGTGCGGTCGATCTCCTCGGGATGCTCAACCAGCCGCGGGTTTAGCGAAATGAATTTCTGGCGATAATCAGCGCGGCCTGCGGCGGTCTGGAGACGGGAATTCCATTCGACGCGAAGTTCTGGTGCGATTCGTTTCGCGCCTAACGAATGCAAAAGCTCGCGCGCTTTTGTTTCAAGAGCGGCATCGCGTCCACGCAACTGTAGGGCAACCGCTTCGGTTGCCACCTCGCGAGCTGGCAGGCGAAGCGCCTGCCCTACAACAGCATCGTGCCTCTCGACGACACGTATTGCGATTTGCTCGAAAGCGAACTCGAGCTGCCTAAGCGAGGGCATATTCGCGGGCGTCTTTGGTTCGCTTCGCGATTTGCTCGAGTGCATCGGCTGCGTCGGCGACTTCTTCCGCGGTAGTCCGTCTGCCAAGCGAAAAACGAATGGCCGATCTGGCGCTTTCCATTGGTAATCCCATGGCGAGCAAAACATGCGACGCCCTCACCGAACCAACCATGCAAGCCGAGCCGCTCGACGCGCAAACGCCTTCCAAATCCAGCGCCATCAGCATCGTTTCCGAATCAACGCCGATGAAACTTGTGTTGAGCGTGTTGGCGAGCCGGTGAGCTGAATCGCCGTTTTGCTGCGCGTCCGGGAAAATCTTGGCGATGCGTGTCCAGAAATCATCACGCAATTGCGCTTGCCGTTGCCTCTCCTTATCGGCGTCGCGTAACACCCATTCGGCCGCCGCACCCATTCCCGCGACGCCCGCGACGTTTTCTGTTCCCGGTCTCCGCTGATTTTCGTGCGCGCCGCCGAACATGAGTGGCTCAATCGACAAACCGCTCTTCAAGAACAAAAATCCCGTTCCCTTCGGACCGTAAAATTTATGCGCGGCAAAGCTACCGGCATCAACTAACGAGACGTCGATGTCCAGTTTACCGAACGCCTGAACGATGTCGCTGTGAAGCAAAACGCCGCGTTCGCGGCATATGCGTGAAATTTCGTGCATCGGCTGAATGACGCCCGTTTCGTTATTCGCAGTCATGATCGAAACGAGTTTGGTGTCAGGCCGAATAGAATCGGCGAGCTGATCGAGATCGACCATTCCGCTTTTGGAAACATTGAGCCACGTGACTTCAAAACCTTCGCGATCTTCAAGGTGTTCGACTGCGTGCAGCACTGCGTGATGTTCGGCCTTGTTCGAGATGATGTGCCCGCCGCGTGAAGATCCAGACCGCGCCAGACCGAGCAGACCCAGATTGCATGACTCGGTTGCGCCGCTCGTAAAAATGATTTCGCCGGGTTTCGCGCGCAGGAATGAGGCGATCTTGTCGCGAGCATTGTCAATGGCGGCGCGCGTTTCGCGGCCGGCAGCGTGGACACTGGATGGATTGCCGAATTTTTCGTTGAGATACGGCAGCATCGCCTCGCGCGCTGCCTCGCATAGCGGGGTAGTGGCGTTGTAATCGAGATAGATCATCAATAGTTCCTCTTAATCTGACTCTTTCTCTTAATCTTGCTCATGCTCATGCTCGTAATCGGAAAAAGTTCGCGATGGCAGAATGCCATCGCCAGCACGCTACAAGCGTGCGCTCCCCAAATGCTCATTTCTGAAATTCATTGCCTCCGGTTTCGGGCTCGTGTTTTCGTTTCGGGACGACACGAACTTCTTTTTCTTCGTAGTAGACGAGTGAATGTGGTGGAACACTTTTCGTCAGGAAAACGTTGGCGCCGATCGTCGAATTCGCGCCAATCACAGTGTCGCCGCCCATGATCGTGGTTCCGGCGTAAATGCAGACACCGTCTTCGATCGTGGGGTGGCGTTTTTTCCCACGCAACGCCTGTCCGGCCCCAAGCGAGCGCGCGATGAACGATACGCCCTGGTAAAGTTTCACGTGCGACCCGATTTGCGTCGTCTCGCCAACGACCACTCCAGTGCCATGATCGATGAAGAAATGCGAGCCGATCTTCGCACCTGGATGAATATCGATTCCGGTGCGGCTGTGTGCCCACTCTGTCATGATGCGGGGAATCAGCGGAACCTTTCCGTAGAGCAGGTGCGCCATTCGATAAATGGCGATCGCCTCCAGCGCCGGATAAGCGAGGATGATTTCCTCGTAAGTCGTAGCAGCCGGGTCCCCTTCGTAAGCGGCGTCGATATCCGTCCAAAGCGTGCGGCGTACCGATGGCAACTGCCTGAAAAATTCCGTCAATACTTCTTCGGCTTTTGCTTCTGTTGCTTCATCAGGGGGAATTTTGCCGAGGCTTCTGCAAATTTCAGTTTTGAGTCGCGCGTGTAAATGTCTGACGCGAATGCGCGTGGTGTCAGCGAGATCTTCGGAGCTCACGAGCGCTTCGCTGCGAAAACCGGGAAACATCAGGCTCATTAGCTCGGTGCACGCCGCTTCGATGGACAGCCGCGAGGGCAGGGAAGCAGCGGCGGCGAGATAATTTATTCCGCCGGTCTCGCCGTAGGTGTGAAGCAATTCCTCAATTGCGTCCCGCATCGTCGTGGCCATCAAACGAAATATGCGCCCGCTGAGCGTGAAAAAAAGTGAAAGTATGAGAGGTGCGGGAAGTTCGGAGTTCCGCCTTCAGGCGGCGCCGCGCTACGCTGAGATTATGTCAGCGAGGGGATATCTACGCGCGCGATGCGTTCGGATCGACATTACTGGGCGACGTTGAATTACGTTCATCATAATCCCGTGCGACACGGATACGTGGAGCGCGGGACCGATTGGCCATGGAGTAGCGCGGCGGAATACCTGGCCCAGACAGGTGCGAGCGAGGCGAAGCGAACCTGGCGGAAGTACCCGCTCCACGAATACGGCAAGAATTGGGATGATCCTGAAATGTAGTGAAGTTCCGCCTTTATGCGGCTGGCTGGTAATCTTTGAACGTCAGGCCGCCTAAAGGCGGGACTTCGAACATCCGCCTGAAGGCGGGACTCCAAACCACATACGCTGCACGCAACCTCACGCGCCGCGGGCTTGGAGCCATTGCAGGGCGAAGCGGGCGACCTCGCGCGAGTTTTTCAGATCGAGCTTGTCTTTGATGTGTGCGCGGTGGGTCTCCACGGTCTTCGGGCTGAGATTCAATAGCTTGGCGATCTGACGGACTTCGTTGCCTTTGCCAATCAGCTCGAGGATTTCGAGTTCGCGATCGCTCAGTCTCTCCACGGCATCCACTTCGCCTTCGGCCTGGCGATGGGCGAATTTCGTGATGACCTGGGCGGCCATAGCGGGGCTGAGATAGGGCCGTCCGTTGAACACTTCGTGGACTGCCTGCACCACGTTTGCCATCGCTTCGTGCTTCATCACGTAGCCGTCGGCTCCGGCCCGCATTGCGCGTAAGGCATAGAGCGATTCATCATGCATCGAGAGCACCAGAACCGGCAGCTTCGGATACTCCGCGCGAATATTCTTGATCAGCTCGATGCCATTGGCGCCGGGCAAACTAAGATCCACAATTACCAGATCCGGATGCAGCTTGCGGATCACCTCCATCGCTTCCGAAGCGCTGCCGGCTTCTCCGCAAACGGCGAACGAGCCATCGGAATGAATTAGTTCCTGCAGTCCCTTCCGAAACAGCGGGTGATCATCCACGATCACGATCCGTTTCGCTTCTGGCGCATCGCATTTCGGATTTTTATTTGTGGACCGCACGACGCTCATCGGTTTCGGGGGCTGGGTTTGTTGCAACATAGTCGAGGACAGGGATCAAGACTCTTCATCCTCTTTTACGCATTCGCCGCTCGTTGCCTCGCCAGATGTCACAAAGTTCGTTCGCCAGCGACTGCCACTCTCGAAAGTCTTGGCACGGCTCCGATCGGCTTATCGCCATTTGGCGCTTTCTTCGGCCGCGGCGCGTGAACCGGCAAATAGCAGGAAACACGGGTGCCGCCGGTTTGCGGAGACTCAATTTCCAAGCGGCCGCCGACTAACTGGGCCCGGTAATTCATGATGTGCAAACCGAGGCCTTTCTTCAATTTTCGTTCGTCGGATAGGCCGACCCCATTATCGATCACGTGCAGAACCATTTCTCGCCGCGATCTCTGCAGCTTAAGTATGATTTCCCGGGCTTGCGCGTGTTTGTTGGCGTTAATGACAGCTTCCCGAGCGATGCGGTAGAGGTGGGCGGCAGCGGCATCGTCCTCGATGCGAAATGATGGTTTGACTTCCAACCGGCAAGGAGTTCTCCAAATTTCCCGGTCAACCAAATCTTGCAATGCATCGACGAGTCCTGCCGCGTCCACATCAAGCCGATGCAAGGCGCGGGAAAGATTTCGCGTATCGGTCGCGGCATCGTTCACCAGTTGAGCGATTTTTTCGAT
>Ga0207697_10000526_pt1 | contig 21613 bp, 17 predicted proteins | sample KBSSwiS5withPhiX_FD_184293 | JGI IMG/M metagenome (GOLD analysis project Ga0207697, IMG submission 184293) | Switchgrass rhizosphere microbial communities from Kellogg Biological Station, Michigan, USA, with PhiX - S5 (SPAdes) (version 2) | ecosystem: Host-associated > Plants > Roots >... | reverse complement strand
ATTACAGCAACTGATAAGGATCGACGTCGACGGTCACGGTGACGTCTTCGGGAAATGGCAATTTGTCGATGGTCTCACGCACAAGGCGGCTGAGGCGCATGATGGCTTCGCCGCGGATCAAAATGTGGAAACGGAATTGGCCTTGTAATTTTTCCAGCGGTGCGGGCGTTGCATCGCCCAAAATGAATTCTTCGGGCAACGCTTCGTTTAAGCGACGCTTCAAGGTTTCGGCCGAAAGCTTCGCGCGGCCTTCGTGAGCGGAACGCACGGTGATCAGGATCGCGTGTTTGAATGGCGGGAAATCGCATCGTTCGCGGAACTCGAGCTCCTGCTGGAAATAGCCGGCGAAATCATGGTGGCGCGCGAACTGAATTGAGGGGCTGAAGGGCGTGTACGTTTGCACGAAAACTTCGCCGGCTGTTTCACCGCGTCCGGCGCGTCCGGCCACCTGTGTGAGAAGTTGGAAAGTGCGTTCGCCGGCGCGGAAATCGGGCAGATGCAGGGCGAGATCGGCGTTAATGATGCCGACGAGCGTCACGTTTGGAAAATGCAGGCCTTTCGCGATCATTTGCGTGCCGACCAGAATATCGATCTTGCCGGTGCGAAAGCTTCGTAGCGTTTCGCGATACGCTTCCTTGCGCGTCATCGAATCGGCGTCCATGCGGCGGACCACTGCTTTCGGAAAGATTTGTGACACCGTTGATTCCACCTTCTCCGTTCCGAACCCGTAATAGATCAGGGCGTCTTGCCCGCAGGCGGGACACTTCTTTGGAACAGCGGCGGTGTGCCCGCACAAATGACAGCTCAATCGTCCGGCGACCGACGGCTGCCGATGAAACGTGAGCGCGACACTGCAATTCGGGCAGTTGCGTGCCTCACCGCAATTGCTGCACAACAGCGACGTGGAAAACCCACGCCGATTCAAAAACAAAATCGTTTGCTCTCGTTTCTCGAGACGGTCGGCAATCGCTTGCGACAATCTCTCGGACAGAATGGCGGTTTTCTTTTCCTTCCGTCGTTCCTGGCGCAGATCGACAATACGCATGAGCGGCATTTGCTTTTGATCGACGCGCTGCGTGAGCGTAAGGAGCCGGTACTTTCCAATCGTTGCGTTGTGATAACTTTCGAGAGATGGCGTGGCGCTGCCCAAAACGACGACGCATTTTTCGACCTTCGCGCGGACGACTGCGACGTCGCGGGCGTGATATCGCGGCGCTTCCTCCTGTTTGTAGGTTGTTTCGTGTTCTTCATCGACAACGATGAGTCCGAGGTTCTTCAGCGGGGCGAACACAGCGCTGCGCGCGCCGATCACGATGCGCACGCGACCGGAACGAATTTTGTGCCATTCATCGTGGCGTTCGCCTTCGGACAAATGACTGTGCAGAACCGCGACGGCATCCTGCTCCTCGGCGAACCGGCCTTTGAAGCGTTCCACCGTTTGCGGCGTAAGGGAAATTTCGGGTACGAGAACAATGGCCGTGCGTCCGCGGTCGAGCGCAGCGCGGATGGCCTGCAGATAAATTTCCGTTTTGCCGGAACCTGTTACACCGTGGAGCAAAATCGGGCGCGCGTTCTCCGGTAAGTCGAGTGCTTGCGCAACTTCCCTTAATGCGTGCGTTTGCTCCTCGTTCAGCACGAGATTCGAGGTTGCGATGAACTGTTCGTCGCCATGCGGATCGCGCACCACAGTTTCCTCGCGCAACTCGGCAAGGCCACGCTTTACCAGAGCGCGCAACGTCTGGTTATCGAGCGAATTTTGTCGCAGGAGCTCCGCTGCGCGTATCGGTTTCTCCAGCTTCGAAATTGCTTCCAAAAGTTCGGCCTGCCGTGGCGCGCGTCTTCGCAGTTTTTCGATCTCGCCTTGATCGATGTTGCGCCCAGGTTGCACGAACAACTGTTTTTTCCAGCCGACTTCAGCGCGGCGGATCACTTGCGGAAGCACACTGCGCATCACGGTTTCGATCGGGCAGCAATAGTACGTGCCGATCCACCGCGCCAGTTCGAGCAACTGCTCGCTCAAGACCGGCGCATCTCCGACGATCGCTTCGATGGGCCGGATGCCTTTGGCTTCGCTTTGCTTAGGCATCGCAACGACTGTTGCCAGCGCCGATTTGTCTCGGAACGGCACCCGCACGCGCGAGCCGACTCCGATGCGCGCGGCTAAATTTTCCGGCAGCGAATAATCGAGCTCGCGATGAATTGCCCGATCAACGATGACGCGAACGTAGCGCGTCCCATGCTCATGGTTCATGCTCGTGCTCGTGATTGTGATTGGCTATTGTAGCACGAGTTTGTCGCGCGTTAGATCGGCGGTCGCAGACCGCCGCTACAGTAAATGATACAATTCCTTTTCAAATCGATTCTCTGCGTATTACTGGCAATCGCTGCGGCCTTTGCCTATGTCGCAGTGAAATCGGGGGATCCGCTATACGCGTTTTACGAATGGATGAGCCCAGCCCGGTTTCATCAGTATGACCGACTTATCCGGAGCGTCGCGTTAGAACATCATCTTGACCCGATGCTGGTGAAAGCCGTCGTCTGGCGTGAGAGCCGGTTCGATCCAAAAAAGCGTGGCAGCCATGGAGAGCGCGGCCTGATGCAGGTGAGCGAAGTAGCGGCCAATGAGTGGGCGCGCGAAAACAAGGTCGCCGGTTTCAATCCGGATCAGCTTTTCGAACCAAAGACAAATCTGGAGGCAGGCACCTGGTATCTGCATCGCGCTATGGAACACTGGAACCATCAGTCCGATCCAAGTGCTTTTGCTTTGGCGGAGTACAACGCCGGCGCCAGCCGCGCCCAGCGTTGGAGCGGCGGAAAAGGGCTTACCGAGATACCGGAACGCCAGTTTCTTCAAAAGATCGATTTCCCCGCAACGCGTAGATACGTCGAGTCGATTATCGACCGCTACAAGTTCTATCAGCGCCGCGGGCGGATGTGACGAAGCAAACGCGCGCCCGGCAGCTGCAACGATAATGTCGCGAACGCGAGTCTGCTATCGGACTTGATGATTGTTGACGCCGCCGCTGGTCCCATCTGGCTGGGAACTGGTAGCGACTGCATGTGAGCTTGCACAAAAAGGAGAGCCGTAACAGCGTCGTCGACGGCGGCGTAAATCAGGTTAACCGTCTTGGTGATGACCAAGGAGGAAATCGCCGGCGTTCTGGAGCAAATCGCAACGCTCCTGGAGTTGAAGGCCGAAAATCCGTTCAAGATCCGGGCTTATACGAATGCAGCGCGTGCGATCGAAACATTCGGCGCGAATGTATCGAATTTTCAGGACGAAGAAGCTGTCGCGAAAATTCCTGGAATTGGAAAAAGCATCGCGCTCAAAATCAAGGAGCTGGCCGAAACCGGGTCGCTTAATTATTTCCGGGAATTGAGCGCAGAATTTCCGCCTGGAATTCTGAAATTGTTTACGCTGCCCGGGCTCGGTGCGAAAAAGATCAAGGCACTCCACGACAGGCTTGGAATCAGCTCTATCGCGCAATTGCAAAAGGCATGTGAGGAGGGGCGGGTCGCGGAGTTGGCGGGCTTTGGCGAAACAACCCAGCAAAAGATTTGTGACGCCATCGCCAGACTCGCATCGCACGTAGGTTCCTTTCAATTCGGCCTCGTGGCAGGTGAGGCTGAAGCGCTGCGATCAGATCTCGCTGCCCACGAAGCAGCTTTACAAGTTGAGATTGCCGGGAGTTATCGACGGCGAAAAGAAATCGTCCACGATCTCGATTTGCTGGTGGCAACAAAGGAACCAGAAGCCGTCACGAAATATTTCGTCTCCCATCCGCTGGTGGAATCCGTGATCGCCCAAGGCCCGACAAAATCGAGCGTGCGGTTGCGTTCGGGGGTGCAGTGCGATCTGCGAGTGGTCACGACGGCGGAATACCCATTCGCGCTAGCTTATTTCACCGGGAACAAGGAGCACAACATCGAGATGCGCAGTCGGGCATTGCAGCGGGGCTGGACGCTCAATGAATACCGGCTCGCTCCGCTTCCCATCGATCCGAAGGCGAAGAAGAAAAAATCACCAAGCAAAATCCCGAGCGTGCGAGACGAAGCCGACCTGTATCGCGCGGTCGATCTCGATTTCATTCCGCCGGAGCTACGGGAAAACTGCGGCGAGTTCGAAGCGGCTGAACAGCAGTCTCTGCCAAAACTCATCGAGAAGGAAAATCTGCGCGGCACGTTTCATTGCCATACGGTGGCGAGCGATGGGCACAACACACTCGAAGAAATGGCCGAAGCCGCCCGCGAACTAGGGCTGGAATATCTAGGCATCGCCGATCACAGCCGCAGTTCCGTTCAAGGCCACGGAATCGCCGAGGAAAAGTTGCTCGCGCAGGTCGCTGCGATTCGGAAACTGAATAAGACCTTCGACGGATTTCGTTTATTTGCCGGCGTCGAATGCGACATTCTGCGCGACGGCTCGCTGGATTTTCCCGATGAAGTCCTTTCGCAACTCGACTATGTCGTCGTGTCAGTCCACTCCGCGTTCAATCTGACCGAATCGGAGATGACCCAGCGGGTGATCCGCGCCTTAGAAAATCCATTCGTTACAATGCTGGCACATCCGACCGGTCGATTGCTTCTGAAACGCGATCCGTACCAAATTGATATTCCGGCTGTGCTCGACGCTGCCGCGCGCACCGGCACATGGATCGAAATCAACGCGGCACCCAAGCGGCTCGATCTCGACTGGCGGTGGTGGCCATTAGCCAAACAAAAAGGCGTTAAATGCGTGATCAATCCGGACGCTCACCGCACAGCGCGGCTGCAAGATTTGTGGTTCGGAATCGGCATCGCCCGCAAAGGCTGGCTCACCAAGGAGGATGTGGCGAATTGTCTACCGCTCGCAAAGATCGAAGTGGCATTGCGAGCGAAGCGCAAAGCGCTTGGAGTAATGGAGTAGTGGAGTCTTGGAGTTCTGGAGAATCATTACTCCATCCCTCCAGCGCCCCATCACTCCACTGCTTGCCTTTGCGGCATAAACATTGTCAGGCATTTGCAGGCGCCGCCGGCTTTAATGAATTCGCTCATCGGCAATTCGTGGCAGCGGTAGCCGCGCCCTTGCAATTTGGTCACGAGGTTGGGTGCGCCTTCGGGCAAAACGATGTCGCGGTCGATCACCACGGCGTTACAGGAAAAGTGCATTGCTTCTTCCGGTGCGACATCGATCAAATCAGTCATGTGTTCGCGGATTGCGCGCTGCCCGTACTCATCGAACGCATCTGGAAACCAAAACCCGCCGCCGTCCGGTAACGGGCAAAAGCAGGTATCAAGGTGATAAAAGCGCGGATCAACCAGCTCGACCGAAATCGCAAGGCAACCCAGCATTTCTGCTATGGCGCGGTGCGATTGAATATCGGAACGAAATTTGTAGCCGCAAAAAAGCACATCGCCCCCGAACAGCGCGTCGCCTTCGCCTTCAAAGTAAAGTTTCTCCGGTAGCCACTCCACTTCGTAGCCGTGTTGCTCCATCCATTTGGCGAAAAACGGTTGTTCTCCAGCGCGCTCTTTGTGGCGGAAATTGCTGGGGATGAATTTTCGGCCAACCGTCAGCCCTGCGTTGGCGGTAAAGACCATGTCGGGCAGGCGCGGCTGTGGCGTAATCAGATGAACCTTGCAAAGTTTGGAAAGCGTCGCGTGAAGTTGTTTCCATTGCTCTTGCACGATCGCTGTTTCGGCGCCGCGGGCGAGGCTCATCCAGGGATTGATCTCGTACTCAATGCCGTAGTAATCCGGCGGACAAAGAAGCAGCTCGCGCATACGAAGGAGTTGATAGTTCGCAGTTGATAGTTGATCGACAAAAGCCACACGGCGGACTGCTATCAACTATCAACCATCAACTAGCAACTTCATGACGCGAGGCAATCGGCGAGTTCGCGCAGAAACGGTTCGATATCCGTGACGAGGCCGATGGATTGTAATGGCTGACGTTCGACCGCTCGTTCTACTGCGGATGGATCGATATCGACACAGACCGTTTTCACATTGTTCGCGAGGAAGGCCCCTATCGCGAGCGAGTAACGGAGCGTGGCTAACAGGATCACATGAGTCACATCCCTCAGCTTGTCTCTCAGGATTTTCTCACATTCGATTACGTCAGTCGTTACGCCAGGGAGTGGTCCCTCGTCACCAATGGCCCCGATCAACACGATGTCGACGTCGTGTCGCACACTGGCGTGCATGACCCCGCTGGTGAGAACCTTCTCGCGAACAGCAGTAGCTATTCCGCCGCCTCCCCGAATTGCATTTATGGCGCGGAGTTGATTTTCGTGTCCGCCGCGCGCGATCGCGACATCGGGATTTAATCCCAACGAAGTTCCAAACAATGCGCGCTCAACATCGTAAGCAGCAAATGCGTTTCCGGCGAAAAGCCGATCGATGTAACCTCCTTCAATCAATCGAACCAAATGCCCGCCTGCGCCGGTGCGCACGATCGCCGGCCCGGCGACAAGCGCGATTCTACCACCAGCGCCACGCGCGCGTCGCAACTCCTCGGCGATCTCACGAATGATGGCAGATTTGGGTTCCTCGGCGTCAACAATGTTGTTAATGAACTGAAACGGATCCGTGTGTGTTGTGGCGCGCTGCACCGGGACAACCCGGATTCCCTGGTGTCCGACAACAATCTCGTCGCCCTTTTTTACATCGAAAAACTTTACGGCGCGCGCACTGCCTTTCCTCCGGTCAACCGCGATTGCGCTGTTGATGATCCCGGGCGTCACTTCGATCTCCTTACCATCGAAGCGAACAAAAGTTTGCTGGTTGGTCGTGACGTAGAATTCGGGCGGGAAAACACCGTCGGCTGGCGCCGGGGCAACTTGAGCGTTCGCTCGCTCCATTACTTCGGCGCCCTGCTGGCGAAGTCGCAGGATCAGCTCGTCCAACGCTTCGCCTGTTTCGGTGGATACTTCGATTCGGGCAAAGCTTTGATCCGCTCGTTTCCGGCCGATTTGGACTTCAGTAATCTTGAAGTTCCCGCCATGCGTCAGAATCTGATCCAGCACCTTCGGCAAGATGAGCGAATCAATGATGTGACCGCGTAACTCGATCGTTTCCGAAAACATCGACAAAGTTTAGCCAAGGAAAAGCACCGCGCCAGTAGGGCCGGTGTAGTGGCGCTTGTGCCAAGCGCCGAATTTGATACCTATGCGTTGGCACGAATGCCCCGACAACAAGCAAGATCAATATGGAGAAACCAACCGTGCGTGGCCCCTCGCCTGGCCGCAAAGCTGTTCATGCGCTCGGGGCAAAACTGAACCGCAAACCCAAACGGCCGCCACCGCTGCCATCGAAGAAAAATGTCTCCAACGCCGTTCGCTTGGTTAACCGCTAAACAGGAACAGATGCACAACGATTTGCCAGCTCTCGCCGCCAAGATCGGGGAAAGTCTTTCAATAAGCTCCGAGTATGTCGTCACCCAGCCTGCGGAGTTGCGGGTTCTCCGGGAGATGGCGGACGATGAACTCCGTGAGTTCGCAAGGAGCCATGGCTGGCGCATTATACGCCGTCTCGGCGGGCGACAGATCGAATTCTACAATGATGCGAGCGCTCGCGCAGTGTAGCCGGGATCGCTGATTCCGGCGGTACATTGCGGGGATCGCGCAGGGATCAGCGATCCCGGCTACAGCAATGCTGGACAGTGGCGTCCAGTTGGCTTACCAAGTGGCGCGTTCCAAATGGAAGCGGCAAAGATTTATTTCATTATTTTTGGTCTCCTCACGATCGCCGGCGGAATCGTAGGCTACTTCAAAGCTGGCAGCGTGGCGTCGATCATTGCGGGGGCGATCACAGGGGTTTTGCTGCTCGTAGCGGCATTTCTTTTGCCTGAACATCGCGTCGCCGGGTTGGCGACTGCGCTTATCATCTCGGTTTTGCTGGCTGGCCAGTTCGTGCCCAAATTCTTTCGCACGGGCAGAGTCATGCCTGCTGGCATGATGTCGGTGCTGAGCGTGATTGGGATTATTGCAGCGATCGTCGCCTGGGTCAGAAAGTAATCACGTGGCAAAAATTCGCCTTCGTACGTGGCGGCGGCTGGTTCTGGTTTTATTCGCCGCAATTTTCACTGCGATTGTTTATCGCTGGATATCCCTTGAGCGACTGCAACGGTCTGTGCCCACTGAGATATCGGAGACGCCGACCCCGGCACCCACAGCTACCCGGCCGCCTACGATTACGGGAAAGTTGGATACTGCAAAACTATTCAACGGCATCACGCTTCATTCCACGGTTGAGACGACTCCCGGCGCCGATGCTGCGACCGAACGCACCCAACCAGAGAGTTACGTGCTGGACCTCAAGCTGCTGGCGCGCGTCCCTTCACCGAACAAGACCATCGAGGACCTGGCGAAGGTCAGTCCACAACTGCCAACGCTTCTGCCCGGTTTGACCTCGATGCTCTCAGAGAATCCGGTTTCACCGCTTTTCACGCAGCTTTACGACATAAAAGTGAGAATGCTGCGCGAGAACCTCGGCCGCCTCGATCTGCTCTTGTCGCGACATAACTATTTCGATTGCCAGACGGTTTTACAGCTTCAGCATCCTGAAACTCATCGAAAAGCGCTTCTCCTCCAGGCGGAGATGGATGTAGACGCCGACGGCTCCGATTCCGATCGGCTGCCTGCCGGAACCGGAGCACCGACGAATTTCAAGCCAGCCACCAGTTATCGCTGGGAAAAGAAGACGGACACGCCCAACCCGTATCTCCCGGCGACTGAACAGCGATTGAAACGCGCAGAAGAAGAGTACGCGCTGGCAAGTACTGGGCCTGCGCGCAAACGCGACCTTCGCAATGCAATCGCGGAATTACGGGCGGAGATCGGCACGCTGAAAAAGTTCAGTTTCCTGATCGGCACGACCGATCCATTCATCGTGGTGCCGGGCACGTTCACCCGTGGGCCCGATCCAGTTAAAGTGGGCGATTACGCGCTTGTGGTTTTCGGCGATGCGATTTATCCGGTCATGGTCGGAGACGTTGGTCCCAATGACAAAGTTGGCGAGGCTTCGCTGCGTATCGCAAAGGAACTCAACGCGCTTTCAACGGCGTACAACCGTCCGGTGAGCGATTTGAAGGTGAGTTACATTATTTTCCCCGGAACGGCTGAGAAGCCATTTGGTCCTCCTGACTTGGACAAAATCCACGCGCGCTGCGAGACGCTGGTAAAAGAAATCGGAGGCGCAAGCGTCCCGTTGCATCGTTGGGAAAACATTATCCCTTCCCCCACTCCCAGTCCGACCCCGAGCCCTTCTCCGTCTCCTTCGCCAACTGCGTCGGGAACGCCGCATCCGTCACCGGCTCCAACGTTCGCATTTCCGGTTTCAACCTCCACTGAGACGGCGTCGCCTGGCACTACAGTGCTCCCAAAGCATTCGCCTGCGGCCTCTCGAAGTCCTCACAGCAAACGGAAGCCGTGAATCCAGAAAAGCCGTTCGCGAAGCCCGCCAGTTGCGACGAATGCCTCGATCTTATGCACAGGGTGATGGCGTACCGTCACGAGCCAATTCATTCGGAGCTAATGAAGATCCGCGACAGATATTCCATGCTCCACGTGGACGTGTTAATTTTGGCGTATCACTTTGCGAAAGTTTGCTCCGGCGCGATTCTCGAGATCGGCGCATTTGTTGGAGGAGCAACAATTGCCGCAGCGTCAGGCGTCCGTGATTCAGGTCAGGAGAAGAAACTGATCGCGGTCGAACCCGGCGGCAGCGTGAAACACAAACGGCTCGGCACTCGCAATATCCTGCGCGACTTGGAACGCAATCTCGCCAGGGAGCGTGTGGCGAACATGGTCACGTTGGTTAAGGGACAGTCGTTCAAGCCGGAAACAATGTCGGCTGTCCGTCAAGCCCTCGGTTCGGATCAAGTGGGGCTGCTAATCCTTGATGCCGATGCTGCCAAACGCAGAGACGTCGACTGTTACCGCGACAAATTTGCCGAGGGAAGTTGGATGGTGATCGACGACATCTACGGCACTGATGCGAACGAAAAGATCACGCCAAGCCGCGCGGATGTGGATGCCTTAGTAGCGGAAGGTTTGTTGGATCCGCTGGGATTCTACGGCTGGAGCACATGGGTCGGACGCTGGCGGGGCGGTGAAACGACCTGAACATCGCCCACTTTGTCATGTGAGCGGAGCGAAACATCTCTGGTTTTCTTCGGGTCGGGAAGTGGCCTGTACGAAAAAATCCGAGATTCTTCGCTTCGCTCAGAATGACAAGCGCTACGCTAGACTTCTTCCGGTCCGACGACCAGATGGATCACACCATTCGGCGCGGAGATGAAGAAGCCGTTGAAATCGTCCCGCAACTGCTCGACTTCGTCGCGGCGCGAGATGCCGTGAACTTTTAGAAATGACGCAGCCGCTTCGGTGTCGTTCGTCTCCAATTCCAGCCAGACATCGGGATGACTGAGGTTCGGTACGCTATCAATCCAAAGTCGGTTCGGGCCGAATTGAAAAATGCAGCCGTCTTTTTCCTCCTCGATCAAGGGCAGACCCAGGGTGTCGCGATAAAAGGCAACGGTCTGCTCGTACGTGTGGCTCGGGCACTTGATCGCAATGTTCGCGCCGCCGGAAAATTGCGGCCCTTCGAGTTTGGCAACCATGGCTTCGCCGGCGTTAAACAGTTAAAGCGTTGAAGCGTTAAATCGTGTCAGAGCGGCCGGACTGCGCTCTTGAAATGCAACACTCCGCTACTCCGACACTCCATTAATCTGTGCCGGTTCCTCCCGGCTCGGTCATTTTGATCGGATCCAGTGCGCGCTCAAGTTCGTCTTCAGGCAAGATCTTTTTCTCTCGCGCAATCTCGCGAACCGTTCGTCCGCTCTTGGCACTCTCCTTGGCGATTTCCGCCGCGCGATCGTAACCGATTTTTGGTGAGAGGCTGGTTACCATGGCCATTGAAAGCTCCACCAGTTCGCGGCAACGCTCTTCGTTTGCCGCGATACCGCGTACGCATTTCTCGGTGAAGATATCCACCACGTTCGCCAGCAAGCGGATGGATTCCAGGATGTCGTGCGCCATTACGGGCATCATCACGTTGAGCTCGAAATTTCCGTTCGCGCCTGCCCAGGTAATCGTCACGTCATTGCCGATCACTTGTGCACACACCATCATGAGCGATTCGGCCATGACCGGGTTTACTTTGCCCGGCATAATCGAGCTGCCCGGTTGTGTGGCAGGCAGTTGAATTTCGCCGATCCCGCACCGCGGCCCGCTGCTGAGCCAGCGAATGTCGTTCGCAATTTTGAAGAGAGTTACGGCGATAGTTTTTAGGTGGCCGCTCGCCTCTACGACTGCGTCCTTGCCGCCCTGCGCTTCGAAGTGATTTTTCGCTTCGTAGAATGCTATACCGGTGCGCTGCTTGATGTGATCCAGCACTTTCTTGGGAAAATCGATATGGCGATTCAAACCGGTGCCGACTGCGGTGCCGCCGAGCGCAACCTCACGCAAAGCTTCGATCGCTTTCTCCGCGCGCGCCTTCGCATACGCGATCTGTTGCGCATAGCCGGAGAATTCCTGGCCGAGTCGCACCGGCGTCGCGTCCATCAAGTGCGTGCGCCCAATCTTCATGACGTCCCAGAATTCCTTCGCCTTTGCTTCGAGCGCCCCGTGCAATTTGTCCAGGGCAGGCACCAACTCGTTCTTCAATTGTTCAGCGGCGCTGATGTGAATCGCGGAGGGAATCACGTCATTGCTCGATTGCCCCATATTGACGTGATCGTTGGGATGAACAGGGTCGTGCGATCCGATCGACTTCCCGGACAGTTGCGCCGAACGGTTCGCGATCACTTCGTTCGCGTTGGTGTTGGTGCTCGTGCCTGAGCCGGTCTGAAAAATGTCGAGCGGAAAATGTTCGTCGAGTTTTCCTTCGGCGACTTCTTCGGCCGCCTGTACGATCGCCGCTGCCCGGTTGGCGTCGAGCAAACCTAGGTCCTGGTTTGCCTTCGCCGCCGCCCACTTGATTAGACCCAACGCGCGAATGAATGGCCGCGGAAATCGGTAACCGCTTACGGGAAAATTCAGGACTGCGCGATGCGTGGACGCGCCGTGGAGAGCCTCCGCGGGCACGGTCATCTCGCCCATCGAATCTTTTTCGATTCGCGTCGGTTTTTCCGTCATGCCGAACGCTCTGCGCCGACGCCGGCGAGGCGCGAACGGCTCTTCGTAGAGGTGCGTCCAGCGCGCTGTGCCGACGGTATTTTGTGAAATACCGTGATAAACATTGGCGGGATATTTTGCAGAAAATATTCCGATTCGTCGCGCTGGAAAACGGTGGCGTGCTGCCTCAACTCATTGGTAACCTGGTAAATGATAAACTTGCCGTCCGGCTTAAGCGCATCGTATGTCTTCCGCAACAGTGCGCGCTTCTTCTCGATCTTGAGGATGCTGAACGGAATGCCTGAGAGAATGTAATCGCACGAAGCGAATCCGCGGCGTTTCAACTCGTACGGCAACGAAGCCGCATCGCCATGAATCACGTGCACGCGCCCATCCCCTGCAAATTGCCGTTCCAGTGCTCGTGCCAGCGCCACGTCGAGTTCAAACAGGAGCAAATGCGAATCCGGTGTCATCCGTCGCGCGATCTCCCGCGAGTGCACACCTTCGCCAGGACCGTACTCGGCGATTACGCGCGGCTGGGTGAAATCCATCTTGCTGGCCACACGCTCCACCATCGCTTGAGAGCTGGGTACAATCGATGCGATCTGGAACGGGCGCTTCAGGAAACGCTTGAAAAAAAGTTTGCTCACGGGGAGTGAAACGTTCGTCTGAGGTGTTCTGGTTGTCCAGTATCGATCCGATTTGTTACCGGTTCCTCTGATTAGCCTCGTTGGCCTTGACTGATTACCGATCACCGATCACTTATCACTTCTGACTTCCATGCGCGGTTAGCTCAGTTGGTAGAGCACTACCTCGACACGGTAGGGGTCAGAGGTTCAAACCCTCTACCGCGCACCATCTTTACGCGTGAATCCAGAACGCGCTGTCGGCAAACTGACCACCTGTCCACCATTGGGCGGGGGCCGCGCGATAACGAAAGTTCTTTACACCGGCCTGACTTTGCAGTGGGCTCGTCACTGATCCGCTGCTGTCTCGTTTGGCTTTCTGATCGTTCGTCTCGGGAACTACGGCCACGATGTGCCCGGATTTTCCGTCGATCTGTCGTCGCGCAACAATGATTCCTACGCCGCCGAGATTAGCTGCCTCTTGCAATTTGGTTGGCGTCCCGGTTTGTCGCCAGCCAAAACGCGGGCCAAAATCGCGCAGCCAGCGAAACAGATCATTGGCGCGTTGCTCATCGATGGTTTTTTCGTAGAGCAGCTCGACCTTTGCGCCTTTGGCCAGTTGTTCAATCGCAGCCGGCGTCCACCAAACTCGTGGCAGATACACATTGGCCAGGAAACAGTAGTCGTGCGCGTAGATGTTACAGAAAGTCGTGCCGCCACCCGTCGGCTGGTAACGCTTGTTTGCAGGTTTGTCGACGGCCAGCCAGTTGATGATTGCTCCTAATTGAGCGCATCGCTCTGCTGCCGTTTCGGCGTTGCGCTGCGGCTGGTCAGGCTCGTTCAACGAATGTGGCCCTGCGGGATCAACGCGGCGCGTGATTATTCCAGGCTTCCGTGGCATATCCACCGCCACGATGCCTGTTGTAGGAGGCGCCGCTTTCGGTGCAACCACAGGAATTGCTTTTGGCACTTTGACCGGACGCAGGTATTGACTCGCGGCGAACCCGCGAAGATGCGCGCCATTGAGGCTGGTTTGAACTTCAAAAAATTTGTCACCCTGTTTCCCGGACATACGAACGACCATTTGCCCGGCCGGCAGTTGACCAATGACATTGGCGCGCGGGTTACGCGGATCGATTCGCGGTTCGCTCCGCAACGACAGTGAGCTACGGACGTCGACTTCATAAACATCGTCGGTCACGTCAACCGGAGTAGGCGGCGGAAGCGGAGCGGCTGTCTCGCTCGGTCGTTCTACAAGCTTTCCTCGCGGCCGGCGGACGCTGATGCTCTGTGCGATGCGCAGAAATTCAAAAACGTTCTCGCCGTAAAACCTGCCGTCGTCCGATTGGTGGCCTTGTTTAAACCCGAGCGCCGGATTAGCGCGGCCCCGGTTGTACGCAATCGCAACGTAAACCTTTTCAGTGTCTGTTAGTGTCGTCTTGTTCGCGCAACCCTGACGCTGCATCGCCTGGCGCAGCTCGACGATGACTTTTCCGATGCAAGCGGCGATGTCGCACCATTTCTTCTGCAGGAAAAACTCGGGGTCAGTCTTAAAGAACTGCAGATCGTACTGAAAGATGCCGTAACCGTGACAAAACTTGTCGGGATTACGAACGACTTTTTGATAGCCCGGAGTGTACTGCGCCATGTCGACCAAGGCCTGGCGCGCGATGCGAAACATTTCCTGACCGCGTGGCGCGGCGATCAATTCCGCTTTGTTTCTGGGAAATGCAGCTCGGTCAAGGGTGTCACCGACGCAGAGCTCGAGGATTTTTTGCAAACTCAATTGTTTGTCTACGAGCGCTGACCAGATGTAACCGGTCTCCTGATATGCGATGGCCGTCACCATGTCCACGCTGAACGGTGTGCCCGCGACGGCCTTTCCCAGCTTCGGGCCGAAATTCTTTTTGAACCATGCGATAGCGTCCGGGATTTTCATAAGGCATTGCCAATCTTAGCTAGGCGAGGGAGGAGACGCCGGCGATGCTGGCAATGCCGGTGCGCTTGTCGGCCGTTTTTCAACAAGATTCGCCACCGCCGGGCGAAGGCTCATGAGGTTCTTGAGCAGGTTAAACCAAAACGGCGCGCCGAGTGTCAGGAGTCCTGCGCTCAGTGCCAGACCAAACAAGTGGTTGAACCACCAGAATTTTTCGGCCGGCCAGCGAGCGAACCAACCACTGGGCAACAGCTCAAATCCGGTGCTGTCGATTCTCGCCTTTAAGTCGACGAATGCTTTCTCCCGCGCGTCGGCATCGGCCGGACCCTGCTGCACAGCGGCGCCTTGCTCAAGCGTGCCGGGCGCTGCTTTCACCAGCGCTTCTACGAGTTTTGGTTCCTGGCGTAGTTTGTCGTAAATCTCGACCGTATCGAGCTGGAGGAAGATGCTGACCAAAACCGCCGCGACAATGGTAACCATGCGCACGTGAATTTGAAACCACTGTTCTGCCCGGTCCTGCGCGCTGCCGAACCAGCGCTGAAACCGGTCATAAGCCTGCGTCGTGGCGCGCTCTACCGTCGCGCCAAAGTTTCCGAGCGTCTCCACAACGGCCTTCTGCTGTTCAGGAGCGAACATGTTTGCGACTGCTGCGATGTCCTTCAGTTTAACGCGCGATTCGAGCGCCGGCAGGTCCAACCGGTGCAGAGCTGCGACCAATCCCCGCGCCTTTTCAGTCAGCTCCTTGGGAATATTGAGCAACTGCGCCTCTTCCGGACTCATTTCTCTCAGCTCCTGAAGAACGCGATAAATTTCGCCCGGCCGGATCGCGGTAGCGATCTCCATTGAGCCGCCCCATGGCACCGTCCAAAATCCCCATGGTTTTTCTCGATTGGGAGCCACGTCCGGAATTGTGACTGCCGCTTTCGTGGTGTTCACTTCGGAAGTCGCCCTGCTGATGGCCTCGGCGCGGTTCGGATCGTCCGGTCTGCGCAATCTGGCATCACGAAGCTTTCTCTGAGCTGCAATGAACTTCTGTGCGTTCTCGTCGAGACTTGGCCGCGTTTTGTTCTGCCAAAGTGAATCGCTGAAAATCGGATCGCGTAAGATTTGAGCGGCGAGGGAGTGCGCATACTTGCCGATACTGGGATCGATGGTTTGAAACGTAAGCGCCAGCGCATTTGCCAGGTTCTTGCCGCGCAAGGAGAGGGTCGCCGAGACCATCTGCACAACAAGTGTGATAAGCAGGCTGAGAACCGTCATGATCACCGCGAAGGCGACCACGGTATCGAGCGTGTTTAGCATAAAAGCGGTGCAGCTTTCGCCGGCACGAAAGTCCGATCACTTAGCGCGAGTTTGTTCACGTGGGGCGCGTGTTACCGCTATCTTTATTGATTTGAGAAATGTTAGACAAGATAAAAGGCCAGTCGGAGCGCCTCGTTTGCAAAGCCGCGCATTGATTTTGCTTCGAGCACCGAAAAGCTGTATCAACAGGAGTCGCTTCAAGATCAAGTCTGCGGCCAATGTCTGAACTCCCTCAATTACGCGATGCGATTGAAGCGGCAACGCAGACCCTTCGCGCACTTTCCAGCCTCGAACCACAAATGGCACAAGCTGCCGATGTGATCGATCAATGTTTGCGCGCGGGAAAGAAACTGCTTGTTTGCGGCAACGGCGGCAGCGCGGCAGATGCTTCGCATTTTGCGACGGAACTTGTGGTGCATTTTGCCAAAGATCGCCGCGCGCTTCCGGCGATTTGTCTCACAAGCGATAGTGGAATTCTGACCGCCGCTGGGAACGACTATGGTTTCGATGAGATTTTCGCCCGTCAGGTGGCGGCGTTCGGTGTACCTGACGATGTGCTCATCTGCCTGACCACTTCCGGTAAATCCAGAAATCTGATTCGCGCGTTGGAAGAAGCAAAAACGCGCAAACTCAGAACCATCGCGTTCCTTGGGCGCGATGGTGGCTCGAGCGCTGGCATTGCTGATATCGATCTTTTGGTCAGAAGCAATTCCACGGCGCGAGTTCAAGAAGCCCACCAGCTTCTGCTTCACGTGCTATGTGAAACTATCGAAGCCCGGCTCGAGAAACCGTAGCCGCTTTGCTGCCTGCTACGCCGAAGTCCCACGGAGCGGGTGCGAACCGCGAACCGTCTCGAGATATGCGCTTGGTAGCGTCGCCCACCCGCCTAGCCTTCAGCGCAAGCAGGGCGACGGCTACAAATTACTCCGAATTTTTTAGCAACCGTTCGCGCTCGCGATCCAACTGCCGCCGCTCGCTCGCGGTAAGGCTTCCAATTCCAAATTTGGAAATCTTGTCGAGGATCGGATCAATCGATGTGTAAACGTCTTCCGATTCTAACCGGCTGCCGCCGGTGCGTGCTCGTGGTTTCGGAAGGACGTGAAACTTAGGCCTTGGAGCGAACCGCTCTTTCACCGCGTTCCACCAGACAAGCTCCGGCCCGGCACCATTCATTTCGACAAAAAGAAATGCGACGCCAATGCTGGCCCAGACAACAAGCAGGTCGCTCCAGGCGTGATAGGCAAGTAGTTGGAAAGTATAGATGGCAGCGAGAATCAGCGCGATCCATTTGGCCATGATCCGTAGCAACAGTTCGACGCGCGGATAAATCGTGGCGAACGCAATAAAAATTCCAAAATGTATTGCAATCGAACCAGACAGACCGGAGTGCTGCCAAAGACCCCAGATCAAGAGCAGTGCCGGAGGCGTGAGTAGCAAAATCACATAAAGAGCGATGTAAGCACGCCGTCCGACGAAGCGTTCCACTTCGCGGCCAAAAACGAACAGCATGTACATCTCGACTGCAAACCAGAGCAGCGTTGAGGGACCATGGACGAACGCGTACGTAAAAATCCGCCAAACCTGCGCCCCCGACCAAATCAGAGCACTGTCAAAGACCAGATAATTCACGAGCCCGCTTTGGCCGGCCGCAAACGCAAGCGAGGTCAGAATTGCACAGACGACGTGGACCCCGACGAGCATCGTGGTTACATCGACAGGATAGCGACCCATCCACGCAACCGGCCGATAATCATCGGACGTGGTGACCCCGAACATATTTTGAATTAATGCCGCTCACAGTTCTTGCGCAAGTGAAACGAGAGATGGTGTGATCTCACATTTTGTGATTCGTATTTCCTTCGGTGTTCGTCGGTGTGCACCGTGGCGCTGTAGCCTCGACGAAGGAAGATTCATGGTTAAAATGGGCAGTTTCGTTCGATGAAGAATCCCGCGCCCGCCATATTCCCACCGAAGGAGATCGGTAATGTAAAACCTTCGAATAAGACTGTGCTCGATTGGGTGCATGAGATCGCAACGCTGACACAACCCGAGAATATTTTCTGGTGCGACGGGTCCGAGCGCGAGAACGAGTTTCTGATCGCTGAGTCGCTCAAGCAAAAGGTCCTGTTCGAGCTGAACGAGAAGAAAGTTCCCCGGTCGTATTTGCATCGGTCGAATCCGAACGACGTCGCGCGTGTCGAGCAGTTCACGTTTGTCTGCACGCCAACAAAAGAGGAAGCCGGGCCGACAAACAATTGGGCTGAGCCGGGAGAAACCTACGGGAAACTTCGGGAGCTTCTCAGGGGCGCGATGCGCGGGCGCACAATGTTCGTCATTCCCTACATGATGGGCCCGGCGGATTCGCCGCTAACAAAGATCGGTTTCGAGATCACCGATTCTAAATATGTCGTGCTCAGCTTGAAGACCATGACGCGCATGGGCGAGATCGCCCTCAAACGGCTCGGCGACGATCCGGGCGCGGAATGGAACCGTGGCGTGCACTCACTGCTGGATGTAAATCCTGAGCGGCGGTTCATTTGCCATTTTCCGCAGGACAATACGATCATCTCAGTCGGCTCAGGTTATGGCGGCAACGTTTTGTTGAGCAAAAAGTGCCTGGCCTTGCGTATCGGTTCGTATCTGGCGCGCAAACAGAATTGGATGGCGGAGCACATGCTGATCCTCGGCGTGGAATCGCCCGAAGGACGCAAACATTACGTCGCCGCTGCATTCCCCAGCGCATGCGGCAAGACGAATTTCGCGATGCTCATTCCGCCCGCGCATTTCAAAGGCTGGAAGGTGACAACGATTGGTGACGACATCGGCTGGATGCGAATTCGCGATGGCCGTCTTTACGCGGTCAATCCAGAGAACGGCTACTTCGGCGTCGTGCCCGGGACTAGCAATAAATCGAATCCGAACGCGATGCGGTCGATCGCGCACGACACAATTTATACCAACGTGGCTCTCACTGACGGCGGCGACGTATGGTGGGAGGGCAAAGATGGCGAACCGCCCGTACATGCGATTGACTGGCGCGGAAACGACTGGACACCGCAATCAACTGAGAAAGCCGCGCATCCAAATAGCCGGTTCACGACGCCGATGCGCAACAATCCGGCGCTGGACCCCGACGTCGAGAATGGTGAAGGCGTGCCGATCAGCGCGATCATTTTCGGCGGTCGCCGCAGCAATACCGTGCCTTTGGTTTATCAAGCCTTCGATTGGGACCACGGCGTATATCTAGGTGCCACGATGGCTTCGGAAACCACCGCAGCCGCTACCGGTGCCGTAGGGCGAATACGCCGGGACCCAATGGCGATGTTGCCCTTCTGCGGCTACAACATCGGCGATTATTTTCAGCACTGGCTTGATATTGGAAAGCAACTCACCAATCCGCCGCTCATCTTTAACGTAAATTGGTTTCGCAAAGGCGCAGACGGAAAATTCCTCTGGCCCGGTTTCGGTGAAAACATGCGCGTGCTCAAATGGATCATCGAGCGGTGTGAGGGAAGCGGTGGGGCACTTAAGTCGCCGATTGGCTGGCTGCCCAGCCCGCACGATCTCGACCTGGCCGAGCTCGACATCGATCACAACGCCGTTGACGAACTCCTTTGCCTCGATCACGAGGAATGGCAAAAAGAGATCGCTGCGCACAAAGAGTTTTTCGATTCGTTAGGTGGCGTGGTGCCGCAAGAATTGCAAAAACAGCGCGAGCAACTAGCCGCGGGGTTTGATCTGTAGAGGTGGCTGCAAGCCTCTGGGGAGCGCACGCATTCTGCGTGCTGGTGAAGGCATTCCGCCTTCACGAACTTTTCCAGGAGCCATCGACGTCAGACGATGCACGCGAACGCCACAGCATTTCAATCGAAGCTCGTCGCCGCAGAATGCGGCGACCAGCACGCTGCGAGCGTGCGCTCCTCGAAAATTTGCGAACTGCTTGACTGGCAGCGAAAATCTCCGGTGGGTTCGAAGATCGGGAGCAAAGAGCGGGTGATTACTCCGACGCAGAATGATTGCATTGAGATTCGCGGTGCACGCCAGAATAATCTCAAAGGGATAGACGTTGATCTTCCGCTGGGAAAATTGACCGTCGTCACCGGCCCAAGCGGCAGCGGCAAATCAAGTCTGGCATTCCAAACGATTTACGCTGAGGGCCAGCGACGTTACGTCGAAACCTTTAGTCCATACATGCGGCAGTTCCTCGATCGAATGGACAAGCCGCGCGTTGACGATATCCGCGGCATCCCGCCCGCGATCGCCATTGAGCAGTCGAACCCCGTCAAGACTTCACGTTCGACGGTCGGGACAATGACGGAAATCAACGATTACTTGAAACTCCTCTGGCCGCGCATTGCGCACGCGTTCTGTCCGAATTGTCGTCGTGAGATTCGACCGGAAACAGCGCAATCGATTGCGGCGGAGGTTCTGCGTGACTGTGTCGGCAAAAATATTCTTATCACCTTCTGGGTCGCAGTGCCCGCGAAAACGGAGCCGCGGAAGTTTTTCGATTTCCTCCAGCAGCAGGGCTACCTGCGCGTTTGGTTGGACAAAAAAGTTGTGCGCGTGGACGACCCTAATCCAAAAACTAAACGACTCGGAGCGCGTGTGCAGGTCATTCAGGATCGCATTACGATCACTGGGGAAAATCGGGCCAGATTGGTCGAAGCAATCGAGACCGCGCTGCGCTTTGGCAAAGGACAGGTGAATGTGATTCCTGTGGAGGCAGGCGTAGCGCCTGCGACTTCAAAGAGCGCGGCCGGCACGGCCGCCACTACAGTTCTCCCCTTCTCGACCGGCTGGCACTGTGCCTGGTGCGATTTGGACATTCGCCCGCCCACGGTAGGCCTTTTCAGTTTTAATAATCCGCTGGGTGCATGTCCGGATTGCCGCGGTTTCGGCCGAACGATCGCAATTGATCTGAACAAAGCGATTCCCGATCGCAGCCTCAGCATTAAGCAAGGCGTCGTCCGCGTTTTTCGCGGCGCCGAGTTTGGTGAATCACAGAAGGATTTGCTCCGCGCGTGCGCCCGCGAAGACATCGACATTAACGTGCCGTTCGAGGAATTACCCAAGGCCGATCAGGATTTCGTAATCGAAGGAGAGAGGCGATCGGGCGAATACACCGACGAAGACTATGAGCACCATCGCTGGTATGGAGTGCGCGGCTTCTTTCGCTGGCTGGAAAGCAAGACATACAAAATGCATGTGCGCGTGTTGCTCAGCCGCTACCGCGCCTACGTCACCTGTCCTAAATGCAGTGGCGGACGCTATCAGCCTGACGCGTTGAATTATAAAATTGTAGCGGCGGTCCACCCGTCGCGCCGTAGCATTGCGGAGGCGGATGGCCGCCGAGACGGCGCTCACAGAGGGTCGCTACAGTTAACCCTTCCCGATTTCCAGGCGCTCTCAATTTCCGGCGCTCGTGATCTTCTGCGCACGATCAAAGGTTCGCCTAACGACAAAACAGCTCGGATGCTACGCGACGAAATTTGTACGCGCCTCAACTATCTCTGTGAGGTCGGCGTCGGTTATCTCACGCTCGACCGGTCCACCCGTACGCTGAGTGGTGGTGAAGTGCAGCGGGTAAATCTCACCACGTGCCTCGGCGCTTCGCTGGCAAACACGCTTTTTGTGATGGACGAACCGAG
>Ga0207697_10000525_pt1 | contig 21622 bp, 16 predicted proteins | sample KBSSwiS5withPhiX_FD_184293 | JGI IMG/M metagenome (GOLD analysis project Ga0207697, IMG submission 184293) | Switchgrass rhizosphere microbial communities from Kellogg Biological Station, Michigan, USA, with PhiX - S5 (SPAdes) (version 2) | ecosystem: Host-associated > Plants > Roots >... | reverse complement strand
TATCAGCTCACGCGACGGTGCGTGACATCCTGCGAGCAGAAGGCCTGGAGGAGCGCGTCGGCTATTTCGGCCGCAGAATCACGGTGGCCGATGCCATTGACGAATTCCAAGGCCATACGGCGTCAGCGGCCTAACCAAACCCAGGAAAGTCGATCCCGAAAATTAACGAGATACTATACTCCCCGTTCAATCCACCCCCGGGATCCGCTTCGAGTCCGTCACGGTTCGCACACGGAATATCCCCGGCAGATCAATCCGGCGCGTCGAACCGATGGACCGAAGCAGCGCCAAGGGACAACAGGAGTTTGTTCATAGGCAGCGGCACCTAGTGTACCCCTCATCATTCAGGGCAGACGGTGCATACAAAAGAAGGGGTGCCGTCCACACTTAACCAAGGTCTAGTAGCAGTACTTTGCGGGTCTGACTAGGCTCCATTGTGGTGCCGCTTGTCATCAAAGTAATTGCGATCCTCGACGACGAGCCAACGATGAGAAGGGCCCTCCGCAGATTGCTCACGAACCATGGCTTCCGTATCGAAGAGTACGAGCGCGGAGAGGAACTGATCGCGGCCTTGGAATCCAATTCGTTGGATTGCCTGTTATTGGATTTGCACATGCCGGGGCTCAATGGCTTCGATGTGCTGGAGAGTTGGCGCTCGCGCCGGAGCGCCGTGCCGGTAATCGTCATTACCGCTCACGATGAACCCGGAATGGCTGAGCGGGTGCTGGCGCTCGGAGCATCTGCCTACCTGAAGAAGCCGGTGGAAAAGCAGGCTTTACTAGCCGCTATCGAAGCAGCCAACGGAGGAACAAGGGATGTTAAAACCTAAGACAACGATGTTTCGCGGCATGTCACGGATTGACGCGCGCACGAACTGCGAAGCCGTCAAAGTCTATCCGAAGAACAAGACCGTTGACCTGTGTGGTGGAAAGACCCGCGAGAAATCTGAACAACCAAAAATACTCATTCACCTCATCGCGACCTTAACCTGTCTCGCTGCCTTTGCGGGATGCGCGACTACACCGCGAACCGCAGAACGTCTTCAATACGCACCTGCTGCGAGCATTCTGCGCCCACACAGAGTGGCCGCGACGTTTATAACCCATTCAAAGTCGCGTCTGCATATCGAAGGTGACACTGGGATAACTGCCTAGGGCCTTGAGGGGGATTAGGTTGGCCACGTCATGAAGGTCGCGATCGCGGTTTTCGCTTTTCTAATACTTGCCGGTACAGACCGCAGTAACGCGGGAACAGCCAACCTAATTGCGGAATCATCGGGCGCCATCACGCGCACGCTGTTCATTGATCCCAGCTCCGCCTCCGTTGCCTTGGGAAAGGCTAATCTCACAGTCAGCTCGCTTAGGCATCAGAGCGGAAATTATGTGGGCGAGTACCAACTCAGGGTAAGGCCGTATTTTTTTAAAAGTGAGAGCGGCAGTTTGCTGCTTGCCGCGTCCGACGATTCGGTTCGGAAACTCCAGGCTGGTACGGCGATCGCCTTTACGGGTAAGGCGGTCACATTCAAAGATGGCAAGATTCATACTGTGATTGGAAAGGCAACGCCATCAGCCGGTGACCATGGAAACGTTCGGTTTTCAATCATAACGGCCAATGGAACGATGGTCTTCAACACTTCCTATCACTTCGGGAGCTGATGCAAGCTACCCGCTCAGTTTGCCGCAAAGACAGATCAGGCGAGGAGCCAAACGCGGATTACGCTTTTAATTAAACTCGCCTTCCGAAAGTTCGCGGATCGGTAGCCTGTTCGGTAGCAAACGGGAAATCTACTGGGCAGTCACGGCGTTACAAATCAGCTGCTCTACCACTGAGCTATGCCGGCATTCGCGACGGGGAAATTAGCCCATTCATTTCCCTTTGCACGCTCGTTTTTACCCAAAAAAATGTGGGAAATCTTCGATCACCGGCGGCGGGACGGCGCGGTTCTTTTGAACTCAAGAAATCTGCTTGCTCGCTTTTTCATTTTTTCCTAAAACACCGAATATCACCAACATAATTCGCGCACGCGTATGAAAAAAGGCCTCTCCCTGCACCTCGGTCTGAATTTCGTTGATCCGGATCATTACGACGGCTGGAACGGCGAACTGTTCGCCTGTGAAGCCGACGCCAATGATATGACGGCTCTGGCTAAGTCTCGGGGGTTCAAGACCCAGACTCTCCTCCGAGAAAAGGTCACCGCCAAAGCGGTCAAGGACGCCATCCTTAACGCAGCGAAAAAATTGCGAAGCGGCGATATCTTTTTCCTCACGTATTCCGGCCACGGCGGCCAGGTGCCCGATACCAATGGCGACGAAGGCCGCTTCGGCGATGCGAATGATCAGAAAGACGAAACCTGGTGCTTGTTTGATCGCGAGTTTATTGATGATGAACTGGCCGCCCTTTACGCGCGATTCAAGGCGGGAGTGCGCATCCTGGTTTTGTCGGATAGCTGTCACAGCGGTTCGGTGACCCGGGAGGCAATTCCGGGAGGGCCAAAAGCCCGGGTCCGCCTGCTGCCACCTCAAATGGCGGCCCGGGTTTACGAGAAGAACAAGGCGATCTACGACGCCATTCAGCGTGGCGTGACTGGTAGTGAGCAACTGTCAATCAAGGCCACCGTGCTCCTCATCTCCGGGTGCCAGGACCGCCAACTTTCCAACGACGGCGATTCCAATGGCCTTTTCACTGGGACAATGAAACAGGTCTGGGCGGACGGCTCTTTCCTGGGTGGATACAAAAACTTTCGGGACCAGATCGTAGCGAGAATGCCGCGGAACCAAACGCCAAATTACTTCGTCATCGGCGCGCAGAACAAAGCGTTCGAAGACGAGCAACCTTTTACCATTGATGCCAAAGCGAAAAAGCCTGCGGCCGCAAAAAAGGCGAGCTCGAGCAGTGCCGGTCGCCGGGAAACGCCCGTGGACGCCGTGCTGCGAGAACTTGACGAGATGGGCCTGACCCAACCTAAGCCGGCCACCAACATTAAGAAATTTTTCGCGGACTGTGAGAAAGCCGATCGCGCTCTCGGGCTCGACTTCACCCGCACAGATGTTTTCCGCGAGCGGTTGTTGAAGGCGTTCCCTGGCATGACGCTTCGAAAAAGCGACCTGCTCAAGGGACGCTACACCACCCCCCAGGAAATCGCCGCGCTCGCCCCCTAATCCCTCATCGGGAGAACGACTCCCGCAAAGATTTCAAACGTCCCTGCCAGGCCCCACCAGGAGTTGAGTCGAGAAAGATAACCGTTCTTCCGCGCACAGAAGGTCAGCGTTTTACTAAATCATCCGTTCAAACAACAACCAAAGGACTAATCCAATGTCTAGAGAACTACCTATCTCCCTGAGCAACGCTCGCAAAGCCGCTAACTGGCTCATGACTAACTTTGGCGGGAGTATTCGCACCGTTTCTGACGGCACACCATTCGATCCCGCGCTCATTTGCAGTATCGCCTGCCAGGAAACTGCCTACTTTTGGTTTCCGCTCATTAACAAAGCCGCACCGGATGAATTGATCGCGCGCTGCGTGCTCGACGCGTCAGGCGACTTCCCCGGCACAAGCCGTAGCGCCTTCCCGCGCAACACAGCCGCCTTTTACGCCAAGTATGATCGCGCTTTTGGCGACATGCTCGTGAGCGAAGCGAACGCGACGCGAGCTATCCGCGGCATGGGCCCCAAAGAGTGGATTTATAAAGGCTACGGCATCTTCCAATACGACCTGCAATTTGTAGAGAACGACGAAGGTTACTTCCGCTTTCGGCAGTGGTACGATTTCGAGGTTTGCACGCGGCGGGTCATGAAAGAGCTGACAAGCATTTACAAAAGGAATGGCGGCGACCTCTGGGAAGCGGTGCGCGCATACAACGGCGGTGGCCAGGCGGCCCGGGATTATCGAGACAACGTCAAAGATTTCTACGCGGTAGTGCGGGAGGAGATCGACGCGATGAGCGCGCCCGCGACTCGAAGCCGGGCGCTCGCCCGGACAATGCCGCGGCGCCGGGGCAAGAAAAAAGGGCGAGCTGTCTCCGCCAAGCGCAAGGCTCGACGCCCCAGTGGGCCAAATGAAGTCCTGCTCGTCACTCGATTTGCCCGCAAGGTCCGGCCGCGCACGCGTGGCGGAGAAAAGCCTGCTTCCAGACCGCAAATGAGCCGAGAGGATCTGGAGGCAAAGCTGGCGCCTTTTGCGATCGACCGGGCGAAATACCCGCTTATCGTAGTGGGCATCCGCGGGTACTATCGCGACACCATGGGAGCGCCGGGTGTAAACGACCGCGGGATTTATGACGACGCCATCTTTATCGATTCGGCGGACAGCTTCGCCAGTTTCAACGGCAACACGGATCCGTCAGCCTATCGGCCCGGCGAAGGATTTTCCGAAGCGACCAAAGGCATCGCCTCGCTCAATCCGGGCGCCTGGTATGTCCATCGCTTTGACATGCATAAGGGCGAATATCTCGCTCTCTGCCAGCGCGCGGGTAGCGTGACCGTGACTCGCGATGGTAAGAAGGAAAATTACAGCGACACCGGCGAGTTCGGCATAAACATTCATCGCGGTAGTTACCACGGCACCTCAAGCCTCGGATGCCAAACCTTGCACCCGGACCAATGGGAAAGCTTTATCTCGCTCGCGACCGATCTCGCGCGGCGCTACCACGCCGACCGCTGGAACAAGGTCGTGATCCCATACGTGCTCCTGAAGAACGCCTGACTCTATGAACGAACGCGAATTCATCGCCCGGGTCGAAGCGGCGAATACCCAGGAACTCATCCAAATCCTCAGCCGACCCAGTTTGGAAGAAGATCGCGTGCTGCGCCTGCACCTGGGCACAGAACGCTACGAGCGATTGCGGCAACTCGCACTGCAAACCGGGGGAAAACGCGGAGTAAAGAAGGGCAACGTGGTCGTCCTGCACGGGATCATGGGCGGGGAGCTTACGGTTTATAACAACAAAACCGAACAGCGCATCTGGCTTCATTTCCCGCGCCTGATCATTGGTGGCGCCGGCTGGCTGCGGATGCGCGACGGCGGCGTCTCGATCTATGACGTGCGCGCCACCGGCATCTTAAAGAAGTGGTATTCGGAACTTCTCCTCGGGCTTGCGCAGGACTGGAATGTGCAAGCCTTTTGGTTTGACTGGCGGCGCGATCTGGCTGATGCCGCTGATGCGCTTAACGACAAAATAAGCGAATGGTTTGGCCAGGACACGCCGGTTCATCTGGTCGGCCATTCGATGGGAGGTCTGGTGGCGCGCACTTTCATCCTGCGGCAGGCGGAACGTTGGAAACGCGCGTGGGACGAGAACGGCAAAGGCCTGAAAGGTGGACGACTCGTTATGCTCGGGACGCCGAATCACGGTTCCTTTGCGATTCCGCAAATCTGCACTGGAGTCGAAGGATCGGTGCGCAAGCTGGTCATCGCCGATCTCAAGCACAACGCGAGCGAACTGGTCAGCATCGTGAATAGCTTCCCAGGTTCCTACCAAATGCTGCCCTCGAACCTTGTCATGAAGACCATGGAACCGCTTTATGACGCGAAAACCTACGGCAGTTTCAACGTTCCCCAGGTCTTGCTCGACCGCGCCCGTCGTCATCACGAGGCGCTGCAACCGATCGTCGATCGCGACCGCATGAGTTACATCGCTGGGTTCAATCGTCACACCTACGATGACATCCACGACATGGGCGGCCTCGATTCGATCGACGCCTACAGCGCTTCAATGAATGGCGATGGCACGGTGCCTCATCGCCTCGGTTTTCTGGAGCAAGATGGAAAGCGTATCCCCACTTTTTTTGCCGATGCCGAGCATGGAAGTTTGCCTAACGACCAAAGCGTGATTGAAGCTACTCTCCAACTCCTCGAAACCGGCCAATGCTCCCGGCTGCCAGCATCCATTCCGGCGCGGGCGCGCGGTCCTGCCGCGGTCGCCGGAGCCGAAGCGAACGTACAATTCCGGGAGCAAACTGAGGAGTTGCGACTTAAGGAAATCACCGAAAAGACCCGTTTGCGCACCCGCGGTCCTACGACCGAAGAAACTCCGGTGACTGCGGACGAGAAAGAGGCCGAGCGACTGATCCTGCGCAGCTTCCTGGGCGACCCGAGAGATTCGGCGTCCTCCGGGGCAGGCGCAGGAACAGGGAAGGCGACGCGAGAAAGAAAGGAGCCGTCTAAGGGAGAAGGTATGCCTAACGAACAAAGCATTGCGACAATCGAACTAGGTTTGGTCAAAGGCGGGATTGAGAGCGTCACCGCCAAATCTTCCGCGGGCGAGCCCGTGGATGCGATCGCGGTCGGTCATTATCTTGGAGTAAAACCTCAGGCCGCGGAGCAAAAGCTCGATCAGGCGATCACTCAAAGCCTGGCCGAAGCGGAAGCCGCCGAGCGTCGCCGGACCGGAAAAAAGGAGACCACATCCAACCCGGAGCAAATTCTCACGCTCTTCACCGAGCGCGGTCTGATCCGGGGAGACCTCGGGCAGCCGTTCATTGTGCCGGATCCGCGTGATCCGACACGGGTCATTGTCCTCGCCGGTATGGGGATTCCCGGACACTTTGGCGTTCCCGAGATGACCGTGCTCGCGCAAGAGCTTTGCTGGTCCCTCGGCCGTTTGCAAAAACGCCATCTCGCGACAGTGCTTATCGGTGCCGGCAACGGTAATCTCCCGATCGACGACGCTCTCGGCGGGTGGCTACGGGGCATTCGCCGCGCGCTCACGACTTCAAAGGAAGACGAGGGTCGCCGCTTGCGACGAATTACGTTCGTGGAATACGACGCGCGCGCCTTTCTCCTGATTGATCTCGCGCTACGCGCTGCCAAAGCCAAGCCCGATCCTGCGCTGGTGATCGATTATCGCGGCCCCACCGACGCCACTCTCAAACAGGCGCGCAAAGAAGCTCGCGCGAATGCAATCGAGAAGGCGCAAGCGGAGTTCGACCAGGGCAGTTCCAAGCGCGAGAGCGACGAGACTGTGCCGGTCCGCATAACTGTAGGCCTCGAACGCAAGACTTACCAATTTGCCGCCATCACCCAATCGGCCGCGGTGCCGCAACGGGATATTCCGCTCGATCCGCGCCTCGTGAATGAAGCTAACGATGAATTGGCGGCCGCCGAGTCGGATGAGCAGGCGCAGTCAGGGCGTTTTCTCGAGCGTCTTCTCATCCCCGAGGACATCCGCGGAACTATCTATACACCTGCCCCTATCGTCCTGATCCTGGATTCGACGACCGCCCGCGTGCATTGGGAAATGGTCGCCCGCTCCGATTCCGGCGCGCCGGGCCGGACCAAACCGGCCAACGCTCCGTTTGATCCCGACGATTTCCTTGGGACGAGCTACGGTCTGACGCGCCAGCTCCGAACCAATTTTGCGCCGACGCCGGACCCGCCGCCGCCGCCGAAGCGGACGCTTAGGGTGCTGATTGTGGCCGACCCGGCGGAAGACGCGCCGTTGCCGGGCGCGCAGGCCGAGGCTGAAGAGGTCGCGGCGACCTTTGAACGCTTCAACGAGCATTACAGCGAGTTGACCGGACAAAACATCGTCGTTGAGCGCCTTTTCGGTCCCGCTGATGCCAGAAGAACCGCCGTGCTAAAAAAGCTGATGCTGGAAAATTACGACGTGATGCACTTTGCGGGTCACTGCGTCTACGATAAAGACGAACCATCTAACTCCGGCTGGCTGTTCTCGCTGAAGGATGACGAGCGTCTGACCGCGAACGAACTCAAACGGATTGATCGTGTGCCGAAGTTCATTTTTTCAAATGCCTGCGAATCGGGGATTACGCCGGATCGCTCCGAACTGCGAAGCGCGGAACTCGCCCCGAGCTTTGCCGAGGCTTTCTTCGCCCGCGGAGTGGGAAATTTCGTCTGCACGGCCTGGCCGGTCGACGACGAAGCCGCCCGAACTTTCGCGCGCCGTCTTTATAGCGAGCTGCTCGGCCTGGATTCGGACAAAGACTTTGCCCGCAAAAATTTTTCCTGCATGCATCAGGCAATGCGCGAGGCGCGTAGGGCCATCGCCCCCGACTTTGCCGGTTCCCGCACTTGGGGTGCTTACCAGCATTACGGGAATCCGTACTTCCGCTTCTTCGGGAATACGACGAGCGCCGACGTTCCGCGTGCCGCGACCCCGAAGAAAAAGCCGCGGCCTGTTGCCAGGGCTCGCAAAGGAAAGCCCAGCGCAGCGAGCAGGCGTCGCTCAAAAGCCAAGAAACACTGACCGGTGCCAGATCCCCCGATCATCGCTCATCTCGAAGAAGTCACCGAGAGCGTGCGGGCAGGAGAATGCATTCTCTTCCTAGGTGCCGGCGTCCATCGACCGCCGTCTGACGGTTCGCCCTACGTTTATCCCGAGGCCGGTCAACCGCCGCTGGGCAACGCCCTTTCCCTGCACCTCGCGGAACGTTGCGGGCTGGTCGCGACCTATCCGAAGGAAGCCGATAAACTCAGCAATCTCGCGCGCGTCTCACAGTTCTACGAAATCCTCCGCTCACGCCGCCAGCTCGTGGAAGAGGTTTGGAAAAAGGTGGCCGACAAGACTGCCCCGTCGCCTGTCGTTCGCGCGCTGGCGCAACTCGATTTCCCGCTCATCATCACGACCAACTACGATCCGCTCTTTGAAAAAGCTCTTCGCCTGGCCGGCAAAGAACCGGAGATCGAAGTTTACGATCCTACCGGTAACCGGGAATCGACCATGGATTCCAAGGACTTTTCCGTGCAACGGCCATTTCTTTTCAAGATGCACGGTGACATTTCGCACGAGGACTCAATTGTCATTACGGACGAGGATTACATTCAGTTTGTGCTTCGGATGAGCGAGACCACCTCGCCCGTGCCCGAGACTTTTAGGTATCACTTCAAGCGTTGGTCGACGCTCTTCGTGGGCTATAGCCTGATGGATTACAATCTCCGGCTCCTCTTCAAGACGTTGCGCTGGAAAGTGGATCCCGCGCTCCGGCCCGACACCTTCTCGCTCGATCTGCGGCCCGATCCGCTCATTCTCGAGGTCTGGGAGAACCGACGGCAATACGTCAAGTTCATCACTGAGGATGTGTGGAGATTCGTCCCGGCGCTTTACCAGAGCGTGACTGGCAAACCGATGCCCGCATGAGAGCTCCGACCGTTGCTGCGCCGCGTCCGCTGGCCCTGCCTAACGAGCCATTTCGTGGCATTGAATATTTCCGTTACGTCGATGCGCCCATCTTTTTCGCGCGCGACGAGGAAAGCACGAAACTTGTCCGGCTCGTCACTATCTACCGCGGCACGCTGCTCTACGGCGATTCCGGTGCCGGCAAATCATCGCTGATTAACGCGCGTTTCCTGCCGGACATCATCGCCGAAGGTTTTGTTCCCGATCGACTTCGCGTCCAACCACGCGCTGGCGAGGAATTCATCGTCGAACGCATATCGCTGACGAGCGGCAACCAGCCACCGTTTCTTACCTCCTGCCTTGCGCCGGAGGAGTCGCCGGAACCGCGTATTGTGCTTTCGGTCGCGGCGTTCAAGGAGGCGGTGAACCGGGCCGCGGCCGCGGAGGGAAGCGCGTATCCACTCTTGATTTTCGATCAGTTCGAAGAGCTGGTCACCCAATTCGAGGAAGCGCCTTCCGGGCGCGATACTCTGGCAGCGGCGCGCGCGGTGCAGGCCCAGATCGTGGACACGATTCTGCAGCTGCTGCGCGACCAGACGCTGCGGGTGAAATTACTCTTCGTTTTCCGAGAGGATTATCTCGCGAAAGTGCACCGCCTCTTCGCGCGCTATCCGGATCTCGCGGACCGTTACCTTCGCCTCACGTCACCAAAACTCGAAGCGCTCGAGCGGATCATTCGCGGACCGTTCGAGGAACATCCCGGGCATTTCGGCAACGAAATCTCTCCAGAACTCGCCGCGCGCCTCGGAGCGGCGATCACGGAGCGCGCCGAGTCGGGCGTGCTCAATCTCTCCGAAGTCCAAATCGCTTGCCTGCGGCTCTGGCGATCTTCCGAGCCGGACAAGCTTCTCGCCGATCGCGGCGTCGCTGGGTTGCTCGAAGACTATTCGCTCGACGCACTTGGCCGGTTGAGCGAACAGCACCGCGACGCAGCCATAGCCGTGTTGGCAGCGCTGGTGACAACGTCCGGCACCCGCAACATCGTCTCGGAAGACGACTTGGTGGGACGCCTGCAAAGCGAAGAGGGGTTTGGCAAGGAAACAGTCCAGAAAGCACTCGTCGCGCTCGTCAACGAAGCGCGGCTTATCCGGCGCGAACTACGCCATGACACCTCGTTCTACGAGATTGTGAGCGAGTTCCTGATTCCTTTGATTTTGCGAAAAAAAGGAGAACGCCAGGTCGAACGCGAGCGGATTGAGAGCGCGAACCGGATGGAGCGAAAACTGAAGGAAGAGCGCGAAGCCGCCGAGGCCGCGGCGAACAAGGAAAAGCGGCGGCAACTTGTCATTGGAATAAGCATGCTTTCGGTGCTCGTGGTGCTGCTGCTTGTCGCGTTGGCTTTCGCCTGGTACCAACGGAATGCCGCGCTTACCGCCGCCGTCGAAGTCAGCATGGCGCTAATCGGGAAGGATGAGGCTGAAGCCAAGACAAGAGCCGCGCTCATAAAGGCCCAGGAAGATCGCGAAGCCGCACAGAAAGCACGCATTACCGCGGAGGCTGCGCTCAACGACCTCCAGAAGCAGGTTACAGAAGCGACCGCAAACCTGACCGCCCAACTCGGCACCGCTCCCCCCGGCCCCAACCAAAAGGAAGAAAACGCCGAACTCCTAAGGCGTGCCGCACCGCTCGCGCGCACCTTGACGGATCTCTCCAACTCCAGCACGAAACTCGCGCGCAACCTGTATGGGTCAGACGCCTTCGTGCTTTTGTCCGGCCACACCGACAGCATCTGGACGGCGGCGATTTCTAATTCAGGTCAGCTGATCGCCACCGCCAGCGCTGACAAAACGGTGCGCGTTTGGAAGCCGACCGGTGAGGTAAAGGCCATCTTGCTCGCCAGCACCAGCGTCGGTGGCGCGACCTGCGCGGCCTTTAGCCCGGATGGGAGATATGTCGTCACGGGCAGCGCCGGCGAAGCCGTGCGTGTTTTTGATATCGAGGATCAGGAACAAGTAAAGGTGTGGGCCTCGCATACCGACACGGTGACCGCCGTCGCCTACAGTCCGGACGGCAAACAAATTCTTTCCGCCAGCGCCGATAAATCGGTAAAACTTTGGGCCGCGGCAGACCGGACAACCGGCCTACGCGACACTCTCGCGAACTGGGTTCATCCGCGGACCGTGACTGCGGCCGCTTTCAGCGCCGATGGCCATTGGGTGGTGAGTTCATGCGACGACGGCGTGCTCCGAGTCTGGGATGCGGCAAGCCCCGGCAACACTCGGCCGGCGCGCGAACAGAAACTGGACGCACCCCCGCGGCGAGCCGTCTTTTCTCCCGTCTCTGGCAGCACGCGTATCGCCGCTGCCTCCGGCAACAACCTCGTTTTGTGGGATGCGGAAGGTTTGGCGCCGGTTCGCGTCCGCACCGGCCATACTGCGGGTGTGATCCGGCTTGCGTTCAGTCCAGATGGGAAATGGGTCGCTACGGCGGGCGCGGATGGCGTGGCCTTTCTTTGGAACGCGGAGGATGAAAGCGCGCCTATCCCCATTCCCGTCCAAGTGCGGGGGCGACTCCTCTGCATTGCTTGGGCTGGGAATATTATCGCGACCGGCGGCGAAAACGGGTCAGCGGAGTTATGGGATGTCACCACCCCTGCAACGCCACAGCGACTGGCGCATTGGCGCGCGCATGAAGGCCCGGTATGGTTTGCCGCCTTCACCCCCGACGGCAAACATTTCGTCACAACGAGCGCGACCACGGAAAAAAATGAAGATCTGCCCACTGCCAAGGGCAAAGCCGCGGAATCAATCAAAGGTGTGCCCGTCACCTCGGATCACACCGCGCGGATCTGGGACGTAGCCTCGGTGATAAAACAGGAAAGCGGGCGGGACCACAAAGGGCCGCCCAGCGCGTCAAAGTGACAAGTTTGAATAGGCGGACAATGGCTCCGCCGTCTTGAGATCCTTGATCACCGTGCTGAGGTAAACTGACTCCGGGTAAAACGCGCGATACTTCGTGATCTCAGCGCGATTCATCACTTGGAAGCCATAGCGCTCGAACATTTTCTCCCCGCGTCGACTTTCAAAGGTAACGATCTGCCCATAAACGCGTTTCTCGCCACAGCGGTAGAGATAACTCAGATAAGCGCTCATCAACGCACGCGTAGTCGACATTTTTCGCGCTTCCGGCAGCAGGTTGATGTGAAAATGTGGCGTCCGGCTAGGTGCGGCCGGCACTTCCCGCCAGCCGTTCATGACCACCCATCGGATAAATCGGCGCGAAGGCTCGTTGTAATGCGAGTAACGCAGAAGCGACCGCACAAAAAGCACCAGGTTTTGCTGGAAAGAGTAAAGCTGATTCAAGAGCGGTTTGCGCGAGCCGAGAAGATAGCCTTTCAATTCTCCATCGGCTTCGAGCACGAATGAGGATTCCGGCTCGTGGTCCGTGTAATAAGTTGTCAGGAAGTCAGCGAAGAGTTCGCGATCTTCGTAAACCGGATCGATCGGCGTCCCAAGAAATCCGGTCTGACAACACAGGCGCCGAACGGCGTCGCGATCAGCCGCGCGATAACTGCGAATCGTAAATGCCGGTTCGGTCTTCATTGATGGCGCATAATGTGTCGATCGCGTCGCATAAGGCAAATCCGACCGCAATGAACGTCTCGTTCCGTCTAGCCGGCGCGAAATTCGGCCCGAACTCGTCGGTAAACCTTGAACAGGCGCTCAAAAACAACCGGCCAAGCGTAGCGTTCACGCACGCTTTGCGCTGCCATCCATCCGTCTTTGGACAACTCAACGCTCCCGGCCTCCGCCGCCACTGCATCTGCGAGCGCCGGGACAGAATTTTCTCTGGCCCAATATTTCTGGCTGCCAAAGATAATTCGATCCATGTAGCTGCCGCGAATTCCTACAACAGGCGTGGCGCAGGCCTGACTCTCCAGGGCGGTCAGACCGAATGTTTCCTGCACTCCGGGATGGACGAACAAGTCGGCGGCCCGATAGAACCGCGCGAGCTCCTGTGAGTCGGTGGAATACTGTTTCCAGGTCACATTCCCGACTCGTTCCTGAAGATCGCGCAATTCATCCCGCTGCAAACCATCACCCACTATCAAAAGGTGATATCGGCCTGGTTCACGATTAACCAACGCTTCGAAGGCAGCGAACAAAGTCCTGGTGTTCTTCTCCTGTGCGAGCCTTCCCACGTAAAGCAGCAGACGTTGTTCTGCCGGGATGCCTAACGACGCACGAGTCGCTGAACTGTCGTCCGGCTCCGGCCGGAAAACGTCCACATCCACACCCAAATCGACTGCGTGGACATTGCACACACCCCAATCGGTCAGCACTTTGCCGAGCCGGGCTGAAGGCACCAGGGTGGCTTCGAATTGATTGTAGATCTGACGGACATAACGCCGGGCAAGATCCATCATGAATTCCGTAGCGGTCCGACCGAGATAACGTGTCGTCATTCGCAAGTACGCTTCCGGAAAATGCGAATGGTAAAAGCCGACCACCGGAATGCGTAATGCGGACCCCGATAGGATTGCTTTCCAGGCCACTTGATAAGGATCGCCGGACTCGATCAGATCCGGTTGTTCGCGCTCCAGAACTTCCTCGATCGCGCGCAGATTGAGGAGAGCTCGATAACGAGAAGTGCGGGAGAGGAGCGGCGAGCGAATGGAGTAAATGCGCGAACGTTCGGCTTCGATCCGCTCGTTCTTCGCTCCCGGAATTACCAGCACATGTTCATCGTCAGGCGTGGACTGGATGTACCGGATCTTCTCATGAACGTACCGCTTCACTCCGCCGCTCAATGGCGAATAGAACTGCGTCAGATCACAAATTTTCAAGCGCTAGCTCTGTAGACGCTTCGCTGTGCGAAGCGTGGGTATTGACTCCGCCGCATCGAGCAATGCTCCGAGAGGTCGCACATTTCGCGCTTTCCACAGGAAAGCGGCTACAACCCGCACAATCCGCTTAAATATTTTTCCGCCTCGATCGCAGCCGCACAGCCGGACGCAGCGGCAGTCACCGCCTGTCGATAAACGCGATCCGCGACGTCGCCGGCAATGAAGATGCCGGGATGTTTGCTTTCGGCCAAATGCCTAACGAGCAGATATCCATCCGGATCGGTCTCCAGTTTCCCCGCAAACGCCTTCGTGTTCGGATCGTGTCCGATGGCAACGAACACGCAAGCGACCGGCAAGATGCTTTCTTCTTTCGTCACCACATTGCGTAGTTGGACTGCGCTCATCTCGCCTTTTTCGTCGGGAATGTATTTGGACACGATGGTGTTCCAGATCGGCTCGATCTTTTCGCAGGCCAGCACTCGGTCCGCCATAATTTTCGACGCCCGCAACTGGTCGCGCCGATGAATCAAGTAAACCCTCGAGGCGAAGCGGGTAAGGAAGAGCGCTTCTTCGGCCGCGGAATCACCGCCTCCGATCACACAAACCGGCACGTTGCGATAAAATGCGCCATCGCAGGTCGCACAACTCGTTAGGCCATGGCCAATCAGCTTCTCTTCGTTCTCCAATCCGAGATAACGGGCGGACGCTCCACTCGCGATGATGAGCGCCTGAGTTTCGAGCCATTCATCGTCGGCCTTTAGGCGGACATGCCCGTTGGCCATTTCTAAATCCGTCGCTTCCGCGTAAGAAAAACGTGCGCCGAAATGTTCTGCTTGCTTGTGCATGTTCACGATCAACTGCGGACCGTCGATGCCTTCAGGAAAGCCAGGAAAATTTTCGACCAAAGTCGTGGTGGAAAGCTGGCCACCGGGTTGGCGACCTTCGAGCACGAGCGGACTCAAGCTCGCCCGCGCGGCATAAATCGCCGCGGTCAGACCCGCGCAACCACTTCCGACGATGATAACTTTTTCCATGCGCGCCAAGGGTAGCATGGAGGTCGCGAGCGTTCTAATCTGCCGACATGCCAGAGCTGGCCGAGGTGGAGTATTTTCGGAAACAATGGGACGTCGGAATCGGCGATACCGTCGGCGCGGTGCGGTTGCACGGCGAGAAGCGAATCTTTCGAGGAACAGATGTAGTCGCTCTCAAGCGTTATCTCACGAACCAAAAACTGCGCTGGTCCAAGGCGCGCGGGAAACAGATGCTTTTCGTTTTCGCGGGCGATAAACCTGAAAAAGTCGGGAGGCGCGAAGACATTCGGTGCTGGCTGGGAATTCATCTTGGGATGAGTGGCAGGCTCCGCGTTGAGCCGCCAAATTTTCGCGCTGGCAAACACGATCACCTTATCTTGCAGCAGGCGAAGCGGGCGCTTGTTTTCAGTGATGCGCGGCAATTTGGCCGGGTGCGTTTTGATCAAGGAGCGAATCCGCCAGCGTGGTGGGAAGCAAGCGCACCAGAAATCGTTTCACGCGCATTCACTCAAGCGAAAATGCAAGAGTTCGTGAGGCGACATGGCCGGGCGCCGATTAAGGCGGTCCTTCTTCTGCAAAGCGGATTTCCCGGGATCGGAAACTGGATGGCAGACGAAATCCTCTGGCGCGCCCGAATCGCGCCAGACCGGCAAGGCAGCAAGCTGAGCGTAAAGCAGCTTGGCGCCCTTTGGCGCAGTACTCGTTTCGTTTCACGCGTGTCGCTTAGCACACTCGGTCACGACGATTCCGATCCACCAAAGAGCTGGCTTTTGCACGACCGTTGGAGGCCAGGTGGTCATTGCCCACGCGATAAACAGAAGTTACGCCGTGCAACAATTGGTGGTCGCACAACCGTGTGGTGCTCCCGTTGCCAGCACTGAAAGTTTTCCGGCGTTCCGATCTATTCGGGGCAAATTCGGTTGCGCCCTTCGCGATCAATAATTTCGTGCAGAAAAGATCTCGTCGCTTTGGCAGCAATTTCTTCCTCGTCTCTGTTCGCGTCCACGAGGTCGTGACACAACCTCGCGAGGGTTACGCGATCATCCACGTCATAACCCGCCGTAAGCAGATGGACCGGAAGCTCTAGCGCACGTGCCTTGCTCACCGTCTCTGCGAGCACACTCTCCGAGCTCCAACTGATTTGTTCGAACAGTGAACGCTGCAATTTCTTTAAGCCGATCAAATAATAGCCGCCGTCATCGGCGGGTCCCAGGATCACGCGATCGCCTGGAAGAGAGAGCATCGTGACTGCTTCTGCATAGACTGACGCCGGCACAGTTGGGGTATCCGAACCGATTAGGCAAACGGAGGAAAATCCTAGTCTGAGCAAATCTTCAACTGCGAGGATAAGCCGCTCGGTGAGATCAGATCCACGCTGAGGAAGAAGCTTGAACTCGTGAGGTAGAACGCCTTCGTAGAATCCAGCCGCGTCGGTCGGGGTGTAGCATCCGACAGCTCCTATGCCATCGCCGGCCGCGAGGACCGCTTCGGCTATATCACGCAAGAAACAGACGTTAAGACGCGCCGCTTCCTCGGCCGTTAGCGGTGGAGTGAGCCGTGTTTTCACCTCGCCTGCACGCGGTGCTTTGGTCATGATTGCCATTGCACACAACCCGTTTGGCTCCTTTCCAACGTGACTCGGAGAAAGGATGAAATGCGAGGATTTCATGTTTTGCGGATCGACGCCCATCCAAAGTTCTTCACACGTCCGAATATTATTTTCTTCATTTCAACCGCAGTTTCTTAATCTTCTAAATCTGAATAAGTGTCGCTAACCGTCAGTTACTCCCGGGTAAATGGCGATAAAAGGAGTGTTAATAACGGTTCCCAGGAGGTCTGACATTAAAAAGGAAGACGCTGTCGTCGAAACGTTGTTGGTAGTTATTGAGGGTTGTTGGCTTCTTCTTCTACTTCCGTTCCAGGAGATCGGTAAGGATTGACCCCGGCGCTCGGCGGAGCTAAGCGCATATCTGAATGGATCTTCTCTCGGAACTTCAAAGTCGATTGGTCTGCGGCGATGGCGCCATGGGCACGATGTTGCTGGAAGACGGGGTTCCGCTCGAGCGTTGTTTGGAGGAACTTTGCCTGAGCGATCCGGAACGGGTCGGGAAAGTCCATGACGCGTACGTGGCGGTGGGCGCAGAGGTGATTGAAACCAACACCTTTGGAGCAAACCGAGTCAGACTCGAGCGGTTCGGTTTCGGAGAAAAAACGCGGGAGATCAATGCGAGCGCCGCTCAACTGGCGGTGAAAGCGGCTCATGGCAAACCGGTCGCTGTCGCCGGCAGTATTGGTCCGCTTGGCATTACTGCCGACGATGCTCGAGAACGCGGAATCGACCGAGCGGCGGTTTTCGCGGAGCAGATCACTGGGCTGTTAGACGGCGGAGTCAACGCGATTTTCCTCGAGACATTTCTCGACTACGAAGAGATGGAGATTGCGCTGCGCGCAAAGGTTGGTCTGTCGAAAATCCCGACCATCTGTTCGTTCGCATCGGAACAGGAGGGGCGCCTTCCTTCCGGACTCACCTTGGTGGAGGCGTACCGCAAGCTAATCGACTTGGGAGCGGATGTTGTGGGCGTTAACTGCCTGAACGGCCCGCAGGCGATGGTCCACATTCTGGAGCTGCTACCACTCGAATTCCTTATCTCGGCTTATCCGAACGCTGGCTATCCCCATTACCACGAAGGACGGTTTTTCTACTACACTTCGCCGACCTACTTCTCCGCCATGGCGCGGGAAATGGCCGCGCAAGGCGCGCGTTTGATTGGGGGCTGTTGTGGAACGACCCCGAAAACGATCGCGGCCATCGCCGCCGTGCTCACAGAGCTAAAACCAGCGCGGAGCAAAACCGTGCGAGTGGTAGCTGAACCGGTCCGCGCCGCGGTGGCGGAGAGGGTGGAATCAACCGAAGAGAGCTTGCTCGACCGCATCGCACGCGGTCACCGCGTTATCATCTGCGAACTCGATCCTCCGAAAACACTGGCGCTCGAGAAGTATTTCGCGGGTGCCCAGGCACTTGTGCAGGCTGGCTGCGACGCCATTACACTGGCAGATAACTCGCTGGCGATTCTAAGGGTCAGCAACCTGGCCATCGGAGCAATGCTCAAAGAGAGATTTGGCATCATGCCCCTGCTCCATATGAGCTGCCGCGATCGCAACATCTTAGGTTTACAGAGTGAGCTGCTGGGAATGGCAGCGCTCGGTATGCGACATGTGTTACCGCTAACGGGCGACCCGGCGCGTGTCGGCGATCATCCCGGTGCCGCCTCGGTCTATGATGTGAATTCCGTGCAGCTCATTGCCATTACCAAGCGAATGAACGAGGGATTCAATCACGCTGGGAAATCGCTCAGCGCTGCGACGCGATTCGTCATTGGTTGCACTTTCAATCCGAATTCGAAAAACCTGGATGCGCAAGTTTCGCGACTGGAACGAAAGGTAGCAGCGGGAGCGCAGTTTGTTATGACGCAGCCGGTTTTCGATATGAGTATCCTCGATGCCATGATTGCCCGCACGGAGGGTTTAGGCATCCCTATTTTCACCGGAATCTGGCCATTGCTAAGCGGTAAGCAGGCGGAGTTCTTGCACAACGAAGTGCCGGGGATTCTGGTTCCGGATGAAGTTCGACACCGGATGTCCGGATCAGAGGGTGCCGAAGGTGCCGCGCGAGGCATGGAGATCGCGCGTGAGATATCCAAGGCGGCGTTGGAGCGTTTTCCGGGCGTTTACCTCATAACACCGTTCTTGAAATACTCGGCAACTGTTCAGCTTGCCACGTTTGCACGTGGTCTCTGATGTAGGAAGTTCGGCTGATGTCGAAAGTAAGACATGCCATTGCTATCCAAATCGGTGGGCTAGTGCTTGTCGCTGCGCTTTTCTTGGTTGGCGGTCACTTTTTCCCGATCGCCGATTGGATTGCCTATGTGCAACAGAAGATCATGCACCTGGGTTTTTGGAGTGCTATCTGGTATCCGCTCCTTTATGCCTGTTGCAACGTGCTGCTGTTGCCCGGCGGTCTCTTAAGTATCGGAGGCGGCTTCTTTTTTGGGCTATGGTGGGGATTCTTTATCATCCTGGTGGGTAATGTCTCTGGCGCGGCAATATCATTCTTCCTTAGTCGGTGGATTGGACGCTCCTGGTTGAAGGGAAAACTGCGCCGCAACGCGACACTCGTGGCTCTTGAGCCGGCGGTGGAGCGAGAGGGTTGGAAGATAATCCTTCTAAGTCAGTTACACCCTCTCTTTCCGACCAGTCTTTTAAACTATCTTTATGGCCTAACGAGTATAAGGTTCCGCACCTGCATTTTATGGGTGGCGATCGGGCAGGCTCCAGGGTTATTCCTTTACGCGTACGTCGGGACGTTGGGACAGCTCGGGTTGAATTTGGTGCGGGGCAAGAATCATCCTCGTTTGATTGAGTATTGGATCTGGGGAGGTGGTTTTGTCCTTTCCGTTGTTGTGCTGATACTATTGGGACGGATTTCGCTGCGGCTCATGAAAGAAGCCCAAGAAAAGGTCGCGGCTGAAAAGGAGAAAGCACAAAGGCTAGAAAGACAGGAACTTAGCACAAGCACATCATGGGCGCACAAATAGATTGGATGGCCCTTGCCGACTACGCTTGGGCAGCCAGGGAAAGGGCATATGCGCCGTATTCGAAGTTTGCGGTTGGCGCTGCGCTCCTCGCTGACTCAGGTGAAATTTATGCCGGCTGCAACGTCGAAAATGTCTCACTCGGGTTAACGATTTGTGCCGAGAGAAGTGCAATCGTAGCTGCGATTCAGGCGGGTTGCCGGGAATTTGTCGGGATGGCAGTTGTCGCGGATACGGACAACCCCATAAGCCCGTGCGGGGCTTGTCGGCAGTTCCTGGCGGAATTCAATCCGGACATTCCAATTTTCGCTGCCGGACGAAACGGCGTCGCTCAATCCTGGCGGTTGTCTGACCTCCTACCGTCGCCTTTTGGAGGCCTTACGAAAGCCGGTAATTGATCCACATGGAACATTTTTTCCTTTCGAAGAAATACGGTGTGATCGTGGTCGGCGCCGGACACGCCGGCATTGAAGCGGCTCTGGCGGCGACTCGTCTTGGAGCCAAGACCCTCTTGTTCAGTCAGAACCTGGATACCATTGGGCAGATGTCGTGCAACCCCGCGATCGGCGGGTTGGCAAAGGGTCATATCGTCAGGGAGATTGACTCTCTCGGGGGTGCGATGGGGATTAACGCCGACGCCACCGGGATTCAATTCAGGATGCTGAACCGGACGAAGGGACCGAGCGTCCAGGCCCCGCGGGCGCAATGTGACAAGAAGGCCTATCAATTTAGGATCAAAGGTCTGCTGGAGCGGCAAGCTGGCTTAGACGTCAAGCAAGGCGGAGTTGTAGAAGTTTTGGTCAATAATGGACGCGCAACGGGAGTCCGGACGGACTTTGGTTTGTGTGTCTATGCGGACAGCGTCATTATTACCGCTGGCACCTTTTTGCGCGGGCTTCTGCATGTGGGAGATCGCAGCCAGCCGGGAGGTCGCATGGCTGATAGTTCTTCGCCCTTAAGCGACAACCTCCGCGAACTCGGGTTTGAAACGGGTCGATTTAAGACCGGCACGCCGTGTCGGCTTGATGCGAAATCAATCGATTTTGGAGCGTGCATAAAACAGCTGGGCGATGACCCTCCAAGTCGATTTAGCTTCTTGCCTGTTACAGAGGAGTTTGCCGACGAGAAAATCCCCTCAGGAAATTTCCGTGACGGACGTTTCCACGTGGAACAATTGCCCTGTTGGATCACCGCGACCACAGCCGAAACTCACGAGATCATACGGCGCAATCTCCACCGTTCTCCCCTCTTCAGCGGCCGAATCGAAGGCACCGGACCACGCTACTGCCCGTCCATCGAAGACAAGGTCGTAAAGTTTGCCGACAAACCTCATCACCAGATTTTTCTCGAGCCCGAGGGCAGGCAGACGGAGGAGTTCTACCTCAATGGCGTCTCAACCAGCTTGCCCTATGAAGTGCAAATCGAGTTCATCCGCTCTATTCCCGGATTGGTGAGCGCAGAGATCATGCGGCCTGGGTATGCCGTCGAATATGACTATTTCCCACCCACGCAGCTCCAACTCACTCTCGAGACAAAGTTGATCGAAGGCCTCTATTTCGCCGGTCAGATTAACGGAACGTCTGGCTATGAAGAGGCCGCTGCCCAAGGTCTGATTGCAGGGGCGAATGCAGCCCTCAAATTGGCTGGCCGGGCACCGCTCGTCTTCGACCGCAGCGAAGCGTATATAGGAGTTCTGATCGATGACTTGGTCACACGTGGCACTCAGGAACCGTATCGAATGTTTACCAGCCGTGCTGAGCATCGGCTCATACTTCGGCAGGATAACGCGGACCAAAGATTGACTCCCAAAGCTGCCGCGGTTGGCCTTGTCGGTGCCAACCGAGTTCGGTTGCTCGCGCAAAAGTGCCAGCAGCTCGAAATGGCACGGGAAAGCGCGTCGAGGATACGGCTTGGAGGAGAAACGCTTCTTCAGCTAATGAAGCGGCCGGAATTTCGCCTCGCCGATTTGCCACCGGCGTTACGCACTGAGGTGAGCGACGAAATTTGGGAATCGCTGGAAACCGATCTGAAGTACGAAGGATACATCCGGCGCCATAACGAACATCTGCAATCGATCCAG
>Ga0207697_10000523_pt1 | contig 21658 bp, 17 predicted proteins | sample KBSSwiS5withPhiX_FD_184293 | JGI IMG/M metagenome (GOLD analysis project Ga0207697, IMG submission 184293) | Switchgrass rhizosphere microbial communities from Kellogg Biological Station, Michigan, USA, with PhiX - S5 (SPAdes) (version 2) | ecosystem: Host-associated > Plants > Roots >... | reverse complement strand
AACAGCCGAGCCCTTGCGAGCTCGGCTGTTTGTTGATTTTTCTTTCGATTTTCGGCTTAGTAGTCCATGCCGCCCATTCCACCCGGTGGCATTTGAGGAGTTTTTTCCTTTTCAGGAATCTCCGTGACCAATGCTTCGGTGGTGAGCAACAGGCCGGCGATGGACGCTGCGTTTTGCAACGCGCTGCGCGTAACCTTGGTTGGATCGACGATACCGGCTTTCACCAAGTCGGTGTATTGCTCGGTGGCAACGTCGTAACCTTCGTTGCCTTTGCGCTTCTTGATCTCCTCAACAACGAGCGCGCCTTCCGCGCCTGCGTTATCGGCAAGTTGACGCGTCGGCTCCTCAATCGCGCGCCGGACAATTTGCACGCCGATTTTCTCGTCGGCTTCCAAGTTCTTCACGTTATCGAGCGCCTTCTGCGAACGAAGGAATGCGACACCGCCGCCAGGGACGATGCCTTCCTCGACCGCCGCACGCGTGGCGTGCAACGCGTCTTCGACGCGAGCTTTCTTTTCTTTCATCTCGGTCTCGGTCGCAGCGCCGACGTTGATGACTGCAACGCCGCCGGCCAGTTTCGCCAGGCGCTCCTGCAGTTTCTCGCGATCGTAATCGCTGGTGGTCTCGTCGATCTGACGACGGATCTGAGCGACGCGGCCCTGGATATCGGCCGATTTACCAGTGCCTTCGACAATGGTGGTGTTTTCCTTGTCGATGGTGACACGCTTGGACTTGCCGAGGTCTTCGAGCTTGATGTTCTCAAGCTTGATGCCTAGGTCTTCGCTGATCAGTCTGCCGCCGGTGAGCACCGCGATGTCTTCGAGCATCGCCTTGCGACGATCGCCGAAGCCCGGAGCTTTGACCGCGCAGACTTGCAACGTGCCGCGCAATTTGTTCACGACCAAGGTCGCGAGCGCTTCACCTTCCACGTCCTCAGCAATGATGAGGAGCGGCCGGCCGGCTTTCGCGACTTTCTCGAGCAACGGGAGCAGGTCCTTCAAGCTCGAGATTTTTTTCTCGTAAATGAGGATGTACGCGTTCTCGAGAATGGCTTCCATCGCCTCCGCGTTGGTCACGAAGTAGGGCGACAGATAACCTTTGTCGAACTGCATGCCCTCGACCACTTCCAGCGTGGTCTCGATCGATTTTGCTTCCTCGACCGTGATCGTGCCGTCCTTGCCGACTTTGTCCATCGCGTCGGCGATGATCTCGCCGATCGTTTTGTCCCAGTTGGCTGAAACGGTCGCGACCTGTGCGATCTCAGTGCGATCGCTGACTTTCTTCGAGAGCTTCTTCAGCTCTTCGACGATTGCATCGACACCTTTCATAATACCGCGCTGCAACGAAGTCGGGTTCGCGCCGGCGGTCACGTTGCGCAGACCTTCGCGGTAAATGGATTCCGCGAGGATCGTTGCAGTGGTTGTGCCGTCGCCAGCCACGTCGGACGTTTTCGAAGCGACTTCGCGCACGAGCTGAGCGCCCATATTTTCATATGGATCTTCGAGCTCGATCTCTTTCGCGACCGTCACGCCGTCCTTGGTGATCGTGGGGCTGCCGAATTTCTTGTCGAGAATGACGTTGCGACCGGATGGGCCGAGTGTGGCCTTCACGGCTTTCGCCAGTTTCTCGATACCGCGCAACAGTGTGTGCCGCGCGTTTTCATCGAATTGTAATTGTTTAGCTGCCATATTTTAAGTTGTTAGTTATTGGTTGATCCGCCTTCGCGCGAGGCTATGGCGGACAGGTTGTTGATTGACGGGGTTATCCAATAATGCCGAGGATGTCGTCCTCGCGCATAATCAGATAATTTTGGTCCTCGATTTTGATTTCGGTGCCGCCGTATTTTGAGATCAGCACCTTGTCGCCCTTCTTCACCGTGAAATCGACTTTCTTTCCGTTGTCATCGATTTTGCCGGTGCCTAAAGCGACCACTTTCCCCTCTTGTGGTTTTTCCTTGGCGGTATCGGGGATAATGATCCCGCCTTTTTTTACTTCCTGCTCTTCGAGCGGCTGCACGAGCACCCGGTCTCCGAGAGGTCTTACGTTAACTGATGCCATAGGTTATTTCGTTTACTCCTTGGTTTGTTGTTAGGCCGCCGACCCCGAAAAAATTTCTCGGGCCCACCGGCAAATTTGTTTGATTTAGTTGAAACTCCTTCGCGGATCATTCTGGGGAGCGCACGCTTGCAGCGTGTTGGTCGCCGCATTTTGCGGCGACGGACTTCCCTCTAAATGCGAAACGATCTGTGGCAAACGACAGAATAAGGAAGTTCGTGATCGCAGAATGCGATCACCAGCACTCAGAATGAGTGCGCTACCCAACACTCTGTCGCTACGCGCCATCATTATTTTTTCTTGTCTTCGTCGACGACTTCGAATTCCGCGTCGACAACGTCGCCGCTGTCGCGCTTGCCTGCGCCTTCTTCTGCGCCACCGCCTGGTTGCGCTTGAGGCCCGGGTTGCGGACCTGGACGCGGACCGGCCTGCGCTGACGCCTGCTTGTAAAGGTCAGCGCTGACATCCTGGAATTTGCTCTGCAAATCGTCGTAAGCGCGCTTGATGGCGTCGGTGTCGTTGCGATTAATCGCGTCGCGGACCGCAGCAATGGCGTCTTCGACCAGCTTTTTCTTGTCGCCCGAGATCTTGTCACCCAATTCCTTGAGCTGCTTCTCGGATTGATAAGCCAGCATGTCGGCGTTGTTCTTGATTTCGATAGCTTCCTTTGCCTTGCGATCTTCCTCCGCGTGCGATTCGGCTTCGCGCTGCATCTTTTCCACTTCGTCCTTGGAAAGCCCGGAGCTGCCGGTGATCGAGATCTTCTGTTCTCTGCCGGTGCCAAGATCCTTGGCACTGACGTTGAGGATGCCGTTCGCGTCGGTATCGAACGTCACTTCGATTTGCGGAACACCGCGCGGGGCGGGTGGAATTCCATCGAGGTGGAAGACGCCAAGCTGTTTATTGTCGCGCGACAGTGGCCGCTCACCCTGCAGCACTTTGATTTCCACGCCCGGCTGATTGTCGCTGTAAGTCGAAAAGATTTGCGACTTCCGAGTCGGAATTGTGGTGTTCCGCGGAATCATCGGTGTAGCAACGCCGCCGGCTGTTTCTATCGACAGCGTGAGCGGGGTAACATCGAGAAGCAGCACATCTTTGACGTCGCCCTTAAGAACGCCTCCCTGAATGCCAGCGCCTATCGCAACCACTTCGTCAGGGTTTACCCCCTTATGTGGTTCTTTGCCGATAAGATCGCGTGCGACCTGCTGTATTTTGGGCATGCGTGTCATCCCGCCCACAAGCACGAGCTCGTTGATGTCGCGTTCGGTTACTTGTGCGTCTTTCAAGCACGCTTTGACCGGCGGTACAGTGCGCTGGACCAAATCATCGCAAAGCTGCTCCATCTTCGAGCGAGTGAGTTTCTTCTGGATATGCTTCGGCCCGCTCGCGTCCGCCGTGATGAACGGCAAATTGATTTCGTATTCCTGCGTGGACGAAAGCGCGATCTTGGCTTTTTCAGCTTCCTCCTTGATCCGCTGAACCGCATCCGGCTGCTTGCTTAGATCGATGCCAGTATCTTTTTTGAACTCGTTGATGATCCAATCCATGATCCGCGCGTCCCAGTCATCACCGCCGAGGTGGGTGTCACCGTTTGTGGCTTTCACTTCAAACACGCCATCACCGATTTCGAGCACGGAGATGTCGAACGTGCCGCCGCCGAGATCGTACACGGCGATCTTCTCGTCCTTTTTCTTGTCCAGACCGTAGGCGAGCGATGCTGCGGTCGGTTCATTGATGATTCGCAAAACTTCGAGGCCGGCGATCTTGCCTGCGTCCTTCGTCGCGTTGCGCTGTGAGTCGTTGAAATACGCCGGCACAGTGATCACCGCCTGCGTGATTTTTTCGCCGAGCTTTGCTTCAGCATCGGCGCGTAGCTTCGACAAAATCATTGCCGAAATTTCCGGCGGCGAAAATGTCTTGAGCTGGCCGTTGACCTCAACCTGCACGTGCGCGTCGCCATTGGCGGCTTTCACGATCTTGTACGGAACGCGTTTCTGTTCCTCGAATACTTCGTCGAACTTGCGGCCCATGAACCGCTTGATTGAGAAAATCGTGTTCTGCGGATTTGTGATGGCCTGACGTTTCGCAGCCTGGCCGACAAGCCGCTCACCGCTCTTTGTAAATGCAACTACTGAGGGCGTGGTGCGCGCGCCTTCGCTATTTTCCAAAACTACCGGGTCGCCACCTTCCATCACGGCCATGCAGGAGTTGGTGGTTCCCAAATCGATACCTAAAACTTTTGCCATAAATTGAAAATTTCCTTTCTATTGAAGTCCGCCACCGGGTAGAGAACCCGCGTCGGCAGACTAACCCATGTCGAATCTAAGCAAGGGTTGGACCAAGACTGTGCATTCGGCGTAAATGCCTGATCACGATAGGATAAACGAAATCAGGCGTAGAACTGAAAATCCTCAATCGAGACAGTTCGGCTCGTTTTCGAGCTCCCTCAAAGCAGCGATCGCGTCAACGCGGCACTGTTTCTTACCATGTTCGTCCTCGTCCTCGAATTCTAATGCTAGTCGAGGACGAGTAGGAAAGACTCAATCTGAGCAGCGTGAATTCCGAAATAAAAATCACATTTTGCAAACTGCGTTCGCAGTCACATCTCTATTCGAAAACGCTCCGAGTATCAACGCCCTTGGCCGTCACAAATTTGGTGTAACACGAAAATCTGATTCGCGAATGCGATGTGCCGCGATAAAATTTCGGCGTGCGACAATATCACGATTTGCTCCGGCTCGTGCTTGAGAACGGTCGTGACCGCACCGATCGCACAGGCACAGGAACATTGTCAGTGTTTGGTGCGCAGACGCGATTCGATTTGCGCAACGACGGCCCGGGGTTCCCGCTGCTTACGACGAAAAAGTTGCACATCAAATCGATCATCTACGAACTGCTTTGGTTTTTGCGCGGCGACACCAACGTTCGCTACTTGAACGAGCACGGCGTCACGATCTGGGATGAATGGGCTGACGAAAATGGCGAGCTTGGCCGCGTTTATGGTGCGCAATGGCGGGATTGGCGAGGCGCAGACGGCGTGCACGTGGATCAGATCGATAACCTGATTGCGCAGATCAAATCCAACCCGCAGAGCCGTCGCCTTATCGTAACCGCGTGGAATCCTGCTGAGATTCCGAAAATGGCACTCCCACCCTGTCACCTGCTCTTTCAGTTTTACGTACAAGACGGCGAATTAAGCTGCCAGTTGTACCAACGCAGCTGCGATTTGTTTCTCGGTGTTCCGTTCAACATCGCAAGCTATGCGTTGCTCACAATGATGGTGGCGCAAGTGGTCGATCTTACGCCGGGCGATTTCGTTCACACGTTCGGTGATCTTCATCTTTACAAAAACCATCTGGACCAGGCGCGCCAGCAACTGTCTCGCGAATTCCGGCCATTGCCGCGGTTGAAACTGAATCCAGCCATCAAGAACATCCACGACTTCAAATTCGAAGATTTCGAACTCGTCGGGTACGAGCCACATCCATCGATCAAAGCGCCGATCGCAGTGTAGGATGCGAAAAGGCACTGCACTCACGTTGCTGAAATCTGACGCGATCGAACTTGTGCGCAAAAAGGAGCGATGAGCTTGTCCTCGATCCAAGCATCCGTTCGCGGGGTGTAAAAGTTCGCGATGGCGAGGACGACATCGCCAGCACGCGAGGGCGCGTGCGCTCCCCTGCGACTTTCGCGCATGGCGCGGGTTTAAAGGCAGTATGAGGGGGATCCTGGGGCTAACGCTATTCTTTTGCGCAGCCGTATTGTTGCGCGCGGAAACTTCCGTGGAGATCGATTTGCAGGAACAGCGGGCGTATCTGCTGCAAAATGGCCGTCCAGTTCTCGCGTCGCCTATCTCGAGTGGACGTTACGGTCACCTGACCAAGACGGGCTCCTTCACAGTCCTGGACAAGGAGCGCAGTCATTACTCGAGCATGTATGGAAAGATTGTTGATGCGAACGGGAACACGGTCGTGGCTGACGCGGACGCCGACATGCAGGTGCCGCGTGGCGGAAAGTTTATTCCAGCGCCGATGCATTACTTCATGCGATTCAACGGCGGAGACGGAATGCACGCGGGATATTTACCGGGTTATCCTGCTTCGCACGGCTGCGTCCGCATGCCAGAGCAATACGCCATTGCATTTTTTAATGCTGTGCAGGTAGGAACTCCCGTCACTGTGTTCGGCAGGACGCCAGTCAACCGCTACTATTCAGGCCAATCGCAACCGGGCTTTCCGCGCCGTCCACGTTTTGGCCCATTTATGGGTCCAGGCTTCCGGCCTCCGCCTCCCCCTGGGTGGTGGCGGTAAATCGTGGCGCAGACAATCGTGTCTGCGCGCAGCGAGATAAGCTTGGCAGACAAGATTGTCTGCCTCACAGCCGCTTACTAGTTGGGGTTGTTGCTGGTGTTGGCGCTGGCGGTCTTCGGCCCGTTCGAAAGCTGGACCAGGTCAGCCAGGATATTGAGGGCCTCGTCGCGCTCTGGATCGATTTGAGGATCCTTGTTGTCGCCTTCGCCCGTAGGGGCGTCAGGCAGATCGGAATCCGCGTCCGGAGCGGCGTCGGAATCTACTTTCGGCACAATGCCGTTCTTTTTCGCCTCCGCCAGTTTCCCAGGATACATGATCAATTGCAGATTCGGTTTGTCGACGGTGTCGAGCGTCACGCGATAGATGCTGGGCTCTTCCTGGTTTCGCGCCAGGCGCTCTTTCGAGCGCGTCTCCTTGCGCAGTTTATCGTCCGCAGTCTCTTTTTTCCGCGTATCTTCGTTCAGCGAGATCCGGTTCTCGTCGATCTTGTGGCGCAAACGATTTATGTCCTCCATGACGTAGTGAAATTCGGGATCGCCTTTCACGCGCTCCTCTGAACGTCGGCGGAGCTGGTCAATAAAAAGGGAATGGTTGTCCGACCATTTGGTGTATTTCGCCTTGGTCACTTCGTCATATGCCAGGGCGTTTTTGAGCGCGCTTTCACCGAATTCAGGAAGATCGCTCAAGCTCGGCAGAACAATATCGGAGGCCACGCCGTGCAGCTGCGTTGAGCCGCCCGCAACGCGATAAAATTTTTGGATGGTTAACTTCAATGCGCCGTCTTCATCTGAATGATTGCCCAGCAGCGAAGCGAACCGCCCAATCGGAAGGATCGTCTGCACGGTGCCTTTACCGAACGTGTTCTTGTCGCCAACGATGACCGCGCGGCCATAATCCTGAAGCGCAGCAGCAAAAATCTCGCTCGCCGATGCACTTTGCCGGCTTGTAAGAACAACCAGCGGCCCAGAGTAAGCGATGCCCGAATCCGGATCGGACGAAATCCTGATCGTGCCGTTATAATCTTTCGTCTGAACGATGGGACCTGATTTCAAAAACAGACCCGTGAGCGAGAGCGCTTCTTCCAGCGAACCACCGCCATTTTTACGCAGATCGACCACAAGCCCTGCGACGTTCTCTTTCTTCAGCCGCTTGAGCAATGCGAGTACGTCGCGCGTTGTGCTCTTCTGGTGCCTGTCCATGTCGGCATAGAACGAAGGCAGGGTCAACCAACCGAGTTTTACAGGGTCGCCGTTCTCGTCCTTCCTGATGATGATGTCGGCGCGGGCTTCCTGATCTTTCAGCTTAATTTCATCACGCACGAGCTCCACATTTTTCCGGCGCGATGGATCGGTGGCATCGGAAGGAATCACAAGCAAGCGGACGCGTGTGCCTTTCTTTCCGCGAATCATTTCGACGACTTTGTCGAGTCGCATCTCGCGAACATCGACGTATTCCGCCTGACCCTGTGCCACGGCAGTGATCCGGTCGCCTACCTTGAGTCGCCCATCCGTTTGCGCTGGTCCGCCGGGCACCAGGCTGTCAATTTTCGCGTAACCATCTTCAGAGCGAAGCAAGGCTCCGATGCCCACGAGCGACAGGCCCATGTTGATACTGAAATTTTTCATGTCGGCCTTGCTCAGGTATTCCGAGTGCGGGTCGTAAGCCTGGGCCAGCGCGTCGAGATAAAGCTTCATCTGCTCGTCCTTATCCTGTTCGTGAACGCTCTTGCCCAGGCGCTCATACCGGCGAGAGACCAGTTGCGGCGCGGGCTCGATCGGGTGCTCGCTCAGATGCTCCTGGAGCAGTTCATTAGTAATGCGTCCGCGCCAGAGCTGGTCGGCTTCAGCCTCATTTTTCGGCCATGGCGATTTTTGACGACTCACCTCGACTGTCGTATTGCCTTTGAAATCGATCGGCTGTTTCAACAGCTCTTTTATTTTCGCCACGCGTTCATCAACGCGCTTCGTGTATAACGCGTAAATCTCATAGCCGGGCTTAAGCGTTCCCATAAGAATGTCACCGGCCATGGCATTGGCATACTTTGAAGTGACGGCATCAACGTCTTCCTGCGTGAAAAAGAGATGGCTGAAATCGAGCATCTCCAGATACGTCTGCAGGAACTTTTTCGAAACTTCTTCGTTGAGCTTTTGCCGGGTATAATGGCCTTCCTCCAGGAGCCGCCCAACGGACATCGACACCGTTTCTCTCGAACTCGCCGGCGCGGGCGGAGCCGCGAACGCGGCCGTAAAAAGGATCGTGCAAAGGGCAAGTGACCGTCGGAAGGATGATCTCATTGGTAAAAAAGAGGTTTAAGACATTCGCAGAATTCGCCGCGCAGCGCAAGACAACGAGACAAAGTCAGCATTATTGGGTAGAAATAGACACTCGACAGCCCTGAACATTCAAAAACTTTGTCACGATGGGTTCTGCGACTTACAAAGCGTTTTGCGGCGGCATTTTCGAAACCAATTGCTACCTGCTCGAAGCACCGGAGGGATGGATCTTGTTCGACGCACCTGAGGGTGCGTGTGATTGGGTCCGTTCCCTCAATATCCATCCAAAACTTTTGTTGCTAACGCACGGGCACGTCGATCACGTCCAGGACGTTGCCAGAATGAAACAACAGTTTCATTGCCAGATCGGATGTCACCCGCTCACCGCGCCTATGATTTCCGATCGCGATTTCTTTCGGAACTTCGGGTTCGCGCTCGAAGTCGAACCAGTCGAACCAGATTTTCTGATCGAAGAAATACCAAGCCGAAGTTTTCTCGGCACCGATTTCCAGGTTCTGGAAGTGCCAGGCCATTGCCCCGGCAGTCTCTGCTTCTTTTCGCGGGAGAACCGGTTGCTCATTGGCGGCGACGTTCTTTTCGCGGGCAGCATTGGTCGCGGTGATTTGCCCGGAGGCGATATCGATCTGTTAGTCGACGGGATCAGGGAAAAGCTATTTCCGCTGGGCGATGATGTGACTGTGCTCTCCGGCCACGGCCCGCCAACAACCATCGGCGACGAACGCCGGACAAATCCATTTCTACAGCTATAAACAAGGCGGGACCTGTCCGCCGTAGCCTTGGCGAAGGCGGATCACCACGGAATCTCTTTGCGATCACGCAGGAACTTACCGGTGAGATCCTGCGGCGCTTCGCTGGCAAGCCATACAATCGTGTCCGCGCCTTCCTCCACTGAACGGCTCGCGTTTTCGCCGCCCATGTCCGTTCGCACCCAGCCGGGACAAACCGAATTGACGGCAAATTTTGGCAATGCCGCCGCAAGTTGTGACGTAACACCATTCAGCGCAGTTTTTGAAATGCTGTAAGCCGGCGCCCAACCATCCGCGCCGTCGCTTAACTGACCGCTGCCGCTTGAGACATTGATCACGCGCGGCGTTTTGCCCTTCCGGAGCAACGGCGCGAACGCGCGCGTGACCCGTAATGCACCGAGCGTATTTGTCTCCCACGTCTGACGTAACAGATCGTCACTGACCTCCAAAATCGCTTCGTCACCATCGGCGACAATCCCTGCGTTGTTCACGAGCACATCGAGATGCTCCTCGTTGTTCGAGAATTCACGCACCGCCTTTGTGACGCTGTCATTGTCAGCAACATCGATTTCCAAAAATGTCGCCTTGCCGCATTTCTTTGCTATCTCCTCCGCCGCTTTGCGACCGGCCTTAGCATTCCGTCCACCTACGAACACGTGAAATCCTTTGGCTGCGAGCTGTCGCGCCACTTCGTGGCCAATGCCCTTATTCGCTCCGGTAATCAACGCCGTTTTCATTTTTCATCCTGATTCGCCTCCCTCGTCGTTATCGGTTTGCAGAAAATCCTTAAGCAATGGCTGCGGATTCGACGGCAGTTCTTCGACGTCCCGCAATTTCTTTGTGATTGCACGCGAGCGAACATCGACGTCTTCCATCTTGCGCGATGCCTGATCGATCTTCTCCTTTACCGCCGATAACGATTCCCCGAATTTGCTGAACTCAGTCTTCACTGCTGCGAGCAGGTTCCAGACTTCGCTGGAGCGCTTCTGGATCGCCAGTGTGCGAAAACCCATTTGCAAGCTATTTAGCAACGCTGCGAGCGTCGTCGGCCCAACAAACGTGACGCGACAATCGCGTTGCACATTTTGAACCAAGCCGATACGCCGGATCGCTTCCGCGTAAAGTCCTTCGCTCGGCAGAAACAACAGCGCAAAATCGGTCGTCTTCGGCGGGTTAATGTATTTCTCGCAAATGTCTTTGGCGCAGCGCTTCAATTGGGTCTCCAAAGTCTTGATCGCGCTTTCCACTGCCCCGGGATCGCCTTTCTCCTGCGCCGCAGCCAGGCGATCGTAGTGTTCCATCGGAAATTTCGCGTCGATCGGCAACCAAACAGGCGCACCGTTTTCGTCCCCGGGCAACTTGATCGCAAACTCGACGCGCTCGTCAGTGTCATCGCGCATCCTCATATTTTTCGCGAACTGCTCGGGGGTAAGCATTTCGTCCAGGAGAACGCCGAGCTGCCATTCGCTCCAACCTCCTCGTGTCTTCACGTTTGTGAGCACACGTTGCAATCCACCAACGTCACTGGCCAATTGCTGCATTGCACCAAGGCCCTGATGCACTTGCTCCAGCCGATCACTTACCAGCTTAAACGATTCGCCCAGACGCTTCTCGAGCGTGCCCTGCAACTTTTCGTCGACGGTGGCGCGCATCTTATCGATCTGCTGCGCGTTATCGTCCTGCAATTGGCGCAGTCGAACGTCGACAATCGATCTGACGCCTTCCAACGATCTGGCCAATTCCTCGCGCTGATTCTTCGCTGCCGCGCCTGCTTCCTCACGATTGCGCGAAAATTCGTCCCGCAAGCTGCGATCGATCGTCTCCAATCGCTTCGCCAACTCCGTTGTTGCGCCCTGATTTCCACGGCGTGTTAGCAGAAGGACCAGCGCGACGAGCAACCCGCCGCCGATCAATCCGATTACGAGATAAAGCAGCGGAGTCATGTTTAGAAATTCGTCCCAGCCTTCGCATAAAGCTAGGAGGTGGCAAGCGACTTCCCGCCTTCGCTGCGCTACGGCGCGGCAAGCGTTCGGAATGACAAGGCGAGGAACCGCACGACTATTTTTCAAACAGCAGCTCGCCAGCGCGGCTCGTAGCTTTCACGACCGCCTTGATGAGTGTGACGCGGAGTTTGCCTTCCTCGAGTTCGAGAATGCCGTCTATGGTGCAGCCCGCCGGAGTAGTCACGGCGTCTTTGAGCAGCGCGGGATGATCGCCTGTTTCCAACACAACGCTCGCCGCGCCTTTCATCGTCTGTGCTGCGAGAAGGGTCGCTACGTCACGTGGCAAACCGACTTTCACGCCAGCTTCGGCCAGCGATTCCAGAATGATGTACGCGAACGCAGGACCGCTCGCAGAAAGACCCGTGACCGCGTCCATGTGCTTCTCATCAAGAACAATTGTCCGGCCCACGGCGTCGAACATGGTGCGAGCAACTTCGAGATGATCGGCACTGGCATGAGTTCCGCCACAAATCGCCGTCATGCCGCAGTGAACAGCTGCTGGAGTATTTGGCATTGCTCGCACGACTGGCACTTTGTCGTGCTTGCCGTTTGTTGCCGAGGCGAGTTGCTGCTCGACGAAACCTGCCGGCACCGAGGCCGCGACGGAGACAAGCAACGCGTCAGTGCCGATTTCGGGGGCGATTTCCCGCAACACTTCCGCAACGGTTTGCGGTTTTACTGTCAGCAGAATGATGTCAGCACCTTTGACCGCTTCCCGATTGTCCGTGGTCACTGCAATGCCGAGCTCCCTCGCGAGCGCGGCTGCTCTCTCCGCATGCTTTACGGTCGTGATGACCCGATTGGACACAAACAATCCTTGCTTCAGATATGCGCGCAGCAGGATGCCACCCAATTTGCCGGCTCCAAGCACCGCTAGTCTGCTCTCGGAAAGTTTTGACGACATGGAAAAAGAGTAACACATGCGTCTCGCTTGTGACTCGGTTAAAATCGTACCTTCACGCCACCGTACGCGGCGCGGCCTAGCGAGGGGAAACCGAAGACTTCCGAATAATGCTCGTTGGTTAGGTTGTCGACGCGACCGAAGATTGAGAAGTGCGGGTTGACTTCGTATTCCGCGGCGATGTTCACAAACGAGTAATCTTCGATGTCGAAATTTGGTCCGCCGAAATTCAATTCCTCGCGTGCGTTGACAAATTTTGCTTCGATCACCGTTCGTAGCCTTTTCCACGCGAGATACGTCGCTGAAACGTAAATCTCATTGCGCGGGCGACGCGGCAGACGCGCGCCTTGCAACTGCGAAACGTCTTTTGAGGAAGTTTTTTCCGCCTCGAGGTAAGTGTAAGCCGCCGTAAAAACGAGATTGGGAACAGGTTGGGCGTGCAGTTCCGCTTCCAACCCCTGGGTTTCGGCAGCGCCGAGATTAAGCGTATCAAACAGCCCGTTGAACCCGATTACATTCGAGAGGTCGTTGTGAAAATAGGTTAGGCCCAGATCCACGCGATTTTGCCACAGCTCCTGTCTGATTCCGATGTCCCAACCGAGGTCCTCCTCAGGTTTCAGGCCGAAGTTGTTTCCAAAAATTTTGTCCTGACTGCTTGGCGGACTGAACCCAGTACCGACGCTGGAATGTAGAATGGTATTCGTTTTGTCGATTTTGTAACTGCCGGCAAAGCGATAGGTCCAAATGCCACCGAATTGGTTGAAGTGATCGTAACGTCCGCCACCGACCAAGATCAAATTTTCGACTGGGGTTAACGTCGCCTCCACAAATCCCGCGGTTTCGTTCGTGTGATCGCTGATAAATGTTGGTCCAAACAGAACGAACGGTCGCTCCTGGCCCGCATTAATGCGGCTGTAATAAAATCCTGAGGTCAGCGTCAACCACGACGCTGGTCGCAGATCGTTCTGATAATCAACCTGCGTCCGTTCGAACACCGCACGTGTCGGCCCGACAAATCCGTCCTCATTCGGATTGTTGATTTGACGCTCGTGATCGTAAGCGACAATGAGTTTGTGGTCCCACCACTCACTCGGTTTCCAATCGATATGCGGCCCGATCAACCACCGCTCGGTAAGAAAATGATCGATCGGCCGCGGATCAAAGATCGTATTCGGCAGTCCAATGTCGCTCACCGAATAGGTAAACAAACTGCTGATTCGCAATTGCTCACTCGCCGCGGTGGAGTTCCCGAGCGAAGGCGGGTTAGGCGACCAGCCAACATTCGCGATCACGGCCGTGTTACGATAGTTGTTGTTCGGTCGTGCGTTCTCCGTATCGAGACGGCTCGCGCCGACTGAATAATCGAAACCATCGACCTTGCCGTCGCTCTGAGACCATTCGCGGAAGGTGTCATATGAGCCGCCTTCCGTCGCCAGCATTACGCCCGGCGTTCCAGTCCCTTGTTTGGTGAAGATTTGAATCACACCTGCAAGCGCGCGTGGTCCGTAAATCGTGCTTTGCGGTCCCCGCACAACTTCGATCCGGCCGATATCCTCCGTGGTGAAGTCGGCAAAATTGAAGGCGCCCTGCAAGCCCTGATTGATCGGAATGCCGTCGAGCAAAACCTGCGTGTGTTCGCTGCGCAGTCCACGCGTAAATACCGACGTCAATTGGCCGGCTACTCCTGTCTGCACGACGGACAACCCGGGCACTTCGCGCAGGGCATCGCTTACGCGTTGAATCTGTTTTTGCTCCAACTCTTCCGAGCTGATCACGCTCGCGCTCGCGGGCGATTGATCCAGCGGAATATCGAAACGCGTCGCTGAGACGACGACTGACTCCACCTCCGCTTCAGCCGGCGAAGGAGTCGGTGTCGCTTCCTGGGCGTGACAAACGACAGGCGCGAACACGAGGATCGCGACCGGAAAAAACCAAACTGAACGATTTTGCATAACAAGTTTCCTCCAACTCCGAGAGTCGGACTTGTTAGGTCTCGAATTGATACGAGACGTCGCATCGCCCAGCTCTCATTCTTCTTTTTGCGAAGAAGTTTTTTCGCTTCGCATTCACGAAACGAATGAGGTGGACCGGACAAATATTCTGGCTCCTGGCTTATAATGCCTGTGCGGCATCGCACCTCGTTCCCGCCTTCACCCCCGAAACGGTTTCGGGGATTGGCCCACTGGGAAGTCGTATCCAGTTACAGCAGCGCAACTGCTCCCGGTTCTCACGGGATTTCTTGCGCCGATCCACTTTTCCAAGCTCGCAAAGAACTGGGACGAGGACTAGCGGCTTGCGCTTTTAGGGTCAAGATTATTTAATCCTGCCAAGCGCGAGCGTCCGCCGCGGCGGACGCCTTACAAGCTTTCAATGAGAAAAACTACAACCGCATCCAAGCCCAGGTTCATCATCACTGGCGGCGCCGGGTTCATCGGATCCAATCTCACACTCGCGTTGCAGGAAGAATTCCCAAACACGCACCTCACGGTAATCGACGATTTTCGGTCCGGTGATTTTAAGAATCTGGCAGGGTATCGCGGAGATTTCGTCGCCGAAAATCTGGCGACACTGGATTGGCGAGAAAGATTCGGTGGTCCGACAGCTGCCGCATTCGACGCAATTTTTCATCTCGCATCAATCACCGACACGACTTTGCACGATCAATTCGTCCAGGTGCACGACAACGTGGAAAGTTTCCGCCGGCTTTTGAATTTTGCGCGCCCCACAAAGACACGAATTATCTACGCTTCCTCAGCGGCGACTTACGGTCCGGCGACTGATGCGAGCGTGGAATCAAATGGAGCCGCACCTGCCAACGTTTACGCGTTCTCCAAGGTTATCATGGATAATATCGCGCGACGCGCTGCTGCCGAGTCGCCGGACTGGATCATCGTCGGGTTGCGTTATTTCAATGTTTACGGACCGCGCGAAGCTCACAAGGGCGTGCCTTCGAGCATGGTTTATCACCTGGCGCAACAGATGAAGGCCGGGAAGCGGCCGCGCATTTTCAAGCATGGCGAGCAGAAACGCGATTTCGTTTACGTGAAAGATGCTGTTGAAGGCAGCATTCGCGCGCTCGAGGCAAAGACGAGCGGAATTTACAACGTTGGCACCGGGCAGGCGCGATCGTTTAACGAACTCGTCGACGCTCTAAATAAATGTCTGGGCACAAATTTTCAGCCCGAATACTTCGATAATCCGCACGCGCATTATCAAAACTTCACGCAAGCCGATCTCACCAGTGCGCGTAAGGCGCTCAAATACGAGCCGCGGTTTTCGCTCGAAGACGGCGTGCGCGATTACATGCAGTGGTTATTTCCGCGTTAGCTGTAGCCGCGCGTTTCGCGCAGCGAAGCTGCTACAAGTCATCCTTCCCAGAAAAATTTGGTCGGACGACGAATTTCCACCGGAAGACTTTTATGCACAGGACAATTGAGCGCTGTTTGCTCAAGGACTTCCCGGTGCGGATTATCGGGCGCAAGCGGAATGTGAACCTCTGACGGCAAAGCAACAATCCGTCGCGGGCCGTCTTTGGACATTTCCTTTTGCACGGACACAGTCATGCCGCGCAGATCAACTCCAAGGTCCTCCGCCTTAATTCCCATGGTGGTGCTGATGCATGTGGCGAGTGCCGTGGCGACCAGATCCGTAGGCGAAAAGGCTTCGCCTTTGCCTTTATTGTCGCTCGGCGCGTCAGTGGAAATTTTTGCGTGCGAGGGACCGTGGGTCGCGTCGCAATGCAAGTCCCCCGTGTACTTAACTGAGACTTGGACCATGCGAAAATTATGCGACTGCCCTCAGCTTTTGTCACATCAGATCGAATCGCTCTTACGGCCGACGCGAACCGCGTGTTCTTTCGGGCGGATGCCCGGGCCATATCGACGCGCGTAAACTTGCGTGAACTCCGCGCCCAAAAAGCTGATCAGCGCAGAGTAATAGACCCAGAACAGCAGGACTACGAGCGAGCCAGCCGCTCCAAACGCACTGGTCGTCGCAGTTCGTCCGAGATAAATACCGATCAAATATTTTCCTGCGCTGAAAAGCAGCGCCGTCACCGCCGCTCCGATCCAGACGTCTTTCCACGAGATCACGACGTCGGGCAAAAATTTGTAGATCATCGCGAAAAGAGCCGCGACCACTAAGAACGAGGTGACAACATTTGCTGTTTGCCAAACCCATGGAACACCAGGCAACCAGTTGTTCATGTAGTGTTGGAGTCCACTGATGACCGCGCTTATTACAAGTGAAACCAGAAGGAGAAATCCGACGCAAACAGCAATCAAGAACGAGCGCAATCGATCGACGATAAGCGACATGATCACACCACGGTCCGGTTTTGCCTCGACGTCCCAAATACGATTCAGCGCAGATTGCAGTTCTCCAAAAACCGCGGTTGCACCCATAATGAGCGTAACAATTCCGACGCTCACCGCCCAAAGGCCCTTGCCAAATCCGCGGGACGATTCGATCACCTGCCGCACCGCATTCGCTCCCTGCGCGCCGACCAACTTTTGCATTTCATCAACGATGCGTGTCGTAGCCGTCTCTGGCGCGAGAAAGAAACTCGCCACCCCCACGGCGATGAGCAGCACGGGTGCAATAGAAAATATCGTGTAAAATGCGAGCGCAGCGGACAGCTCGAAAGCATTGTCGTTTGTCCATTCTGTGAACGTAAGCTTGAGCAGTTCCCAGCCTGCTTTCAGCTTGTTCGGGGGAATCTGCCGCGTTTCGATTACTGACTCATCCGTCATCCCTATAAGAATCGCTGCGAAACAGCGTCCTTAGTGGGAATGTGTGACGGTTAAAATCCGGAGAACTATGTCTTGATGATCGGCGGAGGAATGTCTTCCGTAATCCCAACGTCGATGCCACTCCTGAGTTTGCTGTGCCGTACGCTGTAAAGGAAATAAATCAGGAGCCCAATTCCGAGCCAGACCAGAAAACGAATCCAGGTCATCACCGGCAGGCTTAGCATCAGACCCAGGCACATGAGCACGCCGAGGATCGGGAAAATTGGAACGAATGGCACGCGAAACGGACGCGGTCGTTCCGGATTGACGCGGCGCAACACATTGACGCCGAGGCAAACCAAAATAAATGCGAACAGCGTGCCGATGTTCGTTAGGTCTGCAAGCGCGCCGATGTTTGTAACCATCGCTACGCCACCGACGACGACTCCAGTCCAGATCGTCGTGACATGTGGTGTCCGGAAACGCGGATGAATTCTGGCAAAGTATTGCGGCAACAAACCGTCGCGTGCCATCGCCATGAAAATTCGCGGCTGCCCAAGCTGAAACACGAGCAACACTGAAGTCGTTCCTGCGAGCGCTCCCGCGCTCACTAGCGCTTGCGCCCACGGTTTGCTCGCGAAAGCGGTCGCAACAGCAGCGGCATCGCCCGCGTAGATGGTGTATTTCTTGATTCCGGTAAGCACAGCCGACATCAGCACGTAGAGAACCGTGCAGATAATCAGACTGGTAATAATCCCAATCGGCATGTCGCGCTGCGGATTCCGCGTTTCTTCAGCTGTAGTCGACACGGCGTCAAAGCCGATAAAGGCGAAGAACACAATCGCGGCGCCGCTCATTAGACCGGGAAAGCCATGCGGCAGAAACGGGTGCCAGTTAGTCGGGTTCACCATGAACGCGCCGAAGGCGATGACGAACACAACTACCGCGACCTTGATAATGACTATAGTCGTGTTCGTTTGTGCGCTTTCTCGAATCCCGTAAACCAGAATGACAGTCACCGCCGCAACGATGAGCAAGGCCGGCAGATTGAATGCGATGGAGTGGCCGGCAATCACCGGCAAACTAGTCAATGAATACGCTTCCAACGCCCCGCCTCCCTTGGCGAGCAAATCCGTGGCGGTTTGATGATCGTTCACCAGCCACAGCGGAAATTTCAAATGAAACAGGCTGTCGCAGAGTTGCACAAAATAGCCTGACCAACTCACGGCAACGGCCATGTTGCCGACGGCGTATTCCAAAATCAGATCCCAACCGATGATCCACGCTATCAACTCACCCATCGTGGCGTAGGAATAGGTGTACGCCGAGCCAGAGACCGGGATCATGGACGCAAGTTCGGCATAACAAAACGCAGCAAACGCGCAAGCGATGCCGGCGACGATAAACGAAGCCGCAATGGCGGGACCTGCGCCCGCGCGTCCCAGCACAACGCCTGTTCCGGAGAACCAAGCTTGAATAAAGTTGATGATTGGCGTCTCAAGACCGGCCGCAAATGTCTGCCCGGCCGCAGCGGTTCCGGTAAGCGAAAAGATTCCCGCGCCAATGACCGCGCCGATGCCGATGCAGGTTAGCGCCAGTGGTCCAAGTGTGCGCTTCATCTGTCGGTCCGGCGCCGCTGCTTCAGCGATCAGTTGATCCGGACTCTTGGTTCTGAACAGTTGAAGTGCCACCGCGCGAGATCGTCTCATCAAGCAGTTCGCGTGGTCAACCCAAAGCTTTGGCTGAGGCGGCAGGCCTTGCTTATGCTGAGTCGACGCGGACAAAATAGTTTTGTAGCATCGCTGGTGTATGTCCGATGAACCGGCAAAAATTATTCTCGGTGACACGGCGATCAGCGCATTCGAGGGAACTCCGGGCAAGCGCCGGTTCGGCAAAGGGAAACACACAGGTCCACCGCATACGCATTGCGAGAATTGCGGCGCAGAGCTGCGGGGGCACTGGTGTTCTCACTGTGGGCAAGCAGCCATCGAGTATCGTCGTTCGTTCCGATACGTTGTTGCCGATCTGCTGAACGAGTTCCTGAATTGGGACTCAAAATTCTTCACGACCATCGCGCTTCTCATCTTAAAACCGTGGCGACTAACAAATGAGTTTCTGGCCGGCAAGCGCGTCCGCTACGTGAATCCGCTGCGGCTTTATCTCCTCGCCAGCATCTTGTTTTTCTTTGCGGTGAATTACGGAGCAAAGGGGATTCGTTTTGATCCGACGAAATTTCCCGAGGAAAAGCGAGCGAAGGTTGCAGAAGCAATCGCAGACAAACGCGACGAGATCGAAAAGGAGCTGAGCAAGGACAACCTCACTCCGGAACAACGGCAAAAAGTGCAGAAAGCGTTGGATTACCTGACGAAGCCGTCTGCGACAACAACACCAACGCGCGAAGAAACTGCGTCACCGACAGCGGTGCCAGGCGCATCGCCTACAGCCGAATCAGGCAAGCAAACCTACGGTCCGGTGGGAGACCGGCCTTTTGTGGTTTTCGACGATGCAAAATCCACCACCCCGTTTGAACGCTGGATCGAAGGTCGGGCGAAAGAAAAGATGGGCGAAGGGGGAACGAAGATGGGGCTGTTTATCAGCACGCTGTTCAGCAACCTGCCCTACATGATGCTGTGCTGCATCCCGCTCTTCGCTCTTGTATTGAAAGTTCTCTATATTCGGCGGCGTCTTTTCTATATCGATCATCTGATCTATGCGTTGCATATCCACAGCTTCTTCTATGCCGCGATCATGCTTATCGTGCTGGCGACAATTGGGCTTATTCATTTCTTACCGGGTGCAATAGCAGGTTGGCTGATCGCGCTGTTATGGATCGCGTTTGTGACACAGATTTTTCTGTCGATCCGGTATGTTTATCGTCAGGGCTGGTTCTTCAGTATTTTTAAATTCCTTTTTGGCGGATTTGTGTATCTGATTGTCCTCCTGGCCGCGCTTGCCATCACCTTTTTCGCCACGGTCGTATTGCCATGAAAAAAATAATCTTCGGTAGGGCGCGTCACTCGGTGCGCGTCGTCGTTGCTTTCGTCATAGCAGCATTTCCCGCCTCAGTTTTTTGCGGTGACCGGCAAATCGCGTTTGAACGCGACCAGGCTGTCTGGATCGCCAATCTCGACGGCACCGGTGAGAAAAAGATCGCGGACGGCATCTTTCCTGCGATCTCCCCGGATGGAACTCGCGTCGCGTTTAACACCACGGAGAAAACGAGCGACACGACGTACGCGCGTCATATCGCCGTGATGGACGTTGCCACGGGAAAAATTGATGTGTTCAAAGATGTCCCGGGCGATAACTCCTATTATCCGAGCTGGACGGCTGACGGGAAACAAATCCTTTTCACAACGCGTCCTCACGGAGTTTGGGATCTTGCCGTGGTGAATTCCGACGGCACAAATTTCCACGTGCTCAAGCCGGGGGTGCAAGGTGAAGTGACGCGTTACTCACCGATTTGGGCGCGCGACGGTAAATCGGTCTTTTGCGAGGACATGTCGAACATTTACCAGATCGGCCTCGACGGCGCGGTGCGCGCGAAATGGAAGATCAACAAGATCGCGCCCGAAGGTGACATGAGCGGCGATGGCCGCATCGATGTATCGCCTGATGGCAAGCGATTGCTTCTGAGCATCGATATGGGCGAAGAATCCGGGCGCACAGATTGGGATGGGCCATTGCCGGCGCTCTGGGCGTTCGATTTGCAATCGAAAAAGGCTAACAGGCTTACGCCGAAAAAATTATTCGGCTGGGACGGTGTTTGGCTCGACAACGACAACATTCTTTTCCTCAGCCGGGAGGCCGGCGAAAAGGAAGATTCGATTTATCGAATGTCCACGGACGGAAAAAATCTGAAACTCCTGATCAAGAACGCGCGCTTTCCAACCGTGAGCGCTGCGAAAGCATGAGACCATTCTTTGTTGCGATCTTTCTCTGCGTCGCATTTTCCGCGGCCGTTAACGCTGCGCAACGCAAAATCGCGTACGATCGGAGAGGAAAAATCTTCGTTGCTGACGTTGACGGCACTCATTCGAAGAAAATTGCAGAGGGCTCCTGGCCAGAGATTTCACCGGACGGCACACGCGTCGCTTTTAACACCGAAGGGGACGCGAAGAATCGGCCCGGTCCCGAGCGTCACATCGCAATCGCCGACGTCGCCAGCGGCAAAACAACGGTTGTACCGAATATTCCGAGCGACAATTGTTTCGGTCCAGTCTGGTCGCCGGATGGAAAACAGCTCGCTTTTTCAATCATGACAGACAATGCGTGGCACCTCGGCTTGGTGAACGCCGATGGTTCCGAGTTTCGGCTTGTGAAAAATGCAGAGCTAAAGCCCGAAGCGTTTGGCGCGCCGGAATGGGCGCGCGATGCCAAATCGATTTTCTGCCACGATCTCGACAACATTTATCAAATCGATCTCGACGGAAACGTTTTGAAGAAATGGGAGCTCTCGAAAATCTTGACTGATGCTAGCATGAACAGCGGTGATCGACTCAGCATTTCGCCGGACGGCAATTCGCTGCTGATGGATGTCGATACCGGCTCGGAGCACGAGCGAAAAAACTGGGATGGCCCGCAGCCGGCGATTGAAAAACTCGATCTCAGCGCTGACA